>WNGJ01010363.1_pt1 | contig 15216 bp, 12 predicted proteins | sample 5400611 | NCBI WGS metagenome assembly WNGJ01 (sample SAMN13153375, study PRJNA577476) | soil metagenome | isolation source: 40 cm soil or saprolite under Garry oak tree replicate 1 | place: USA:California | collected 2016-06-15
GCGACGAAGAGCGACATTCTGCGCCAGTTCATGGCCGAAAGCGTCATGCAATGTATCGCCGGCGGCGCTCTGGGCATCTCTCTCGGATTTCTGGTGGCGCTGGCACTTCGCACGTATACGCCGTTCCCAGCGGCGGTGCAAACGTGGGTCGCGGTGCTAGGAGTATTTCTGAGCTCCGCAGTCGGATTGTTTTTCGGAATATATCCGGCAGTGCGCGCGTCACAGCTGGACCCGATTGTGGCTTTGAGGTCCGACTAATGGCCATTATGACGCTTGCGCAAACGCGGGAGAATCTGTTTGCCGCACTGGAGACGTTGCGCTCGTCCAAGGTTCGCTCCGCCTTGACGGTGCTGGGTATCGTCATCGGTGTATCTTCGGTGATTTCCATGGCGGCCATCATTCAAGGTCTGAACAAGTTTGTGCAGGACCGGGTGGAGCGGCTGGGGTCGCGCACTTATTTTATTTCACGATTCCCGTTCGGCACCGACCCATCCCGCTTGCCGGAACGGATTCGAACGCGCAAGTATCTTGAATACAATTACGCCGAGTTTGTCCGAAATGCTGCGCCCGACGTGCAGATCGTCACGACGTTTGGCACGCGGGGCTTCTTCTTCGGTGACAGCAATCGCATTATCAGCGGTGACCGCAGTGTCGAGAAGGTTGTCATACGCGGCGCGGAGCCGGAGTACACGGAGGCGATTCCGTTGTTCAGCATCGAGCGCGGCCGTTTCATCAGCGTCTTCGATCAGGAGCATGCGCGGCCCGTCGCTGTGCTGGGCGCGGCCATCAGCGAATCGCTGTTCCCCAACACGGACGCCCTCGGGAAAACTGTGCGCGTCAATGGCGCCGCTTACGAAGTGATCGGCGTATTCGAGCATGACCAGGGCTTGTTCCTCGGCCCGGGCGTGGACATCTTTGTGGTCATCCCGCTCAGCAACTTCAAGAAACAGTACCCGGAAGCCAAAGAATTGATTATGGCATTCACTGTTCCGGAGAACGTCAACGTGGAGACCGCACACGGCGAAGTCATTCAGGCCTTGCGCCGTCTCCGCCGCATCCCTGCCGGGAAGGAAAATGATTTCGAGTTGAGCTCGCCGGATTTCCTCAGCAATCTTTGGAACCAGCTTACTGGCGCGCTGGTCATTCTCACTACGGTCATCAGTTCGATCGGGCTGCTGGTGGGCGGCATCGGCGTGATGAACATCATGCTCATCTCCGTGACCGAGCGCACCCAGGAAATTGGCGTGCGCAAAGCCATCGGCGCGCGCCGCGCGGATGTCCGTCTGCAATTTTTGCTGGAAGCCGTGGTGCTCACCCTGGTCGGCGGTTCGATCGGCATTCTGATTGGGGCAGGCGTGTCCATTCTCGTGCGCACACTCGTGCCTTCGATTCCCGCGACATTGTCTTATCTGTGGGTCTCCATTGGGTTTGCGATTTCCGTCGGCGTGGGACTGTTCTTCGGATACTATCCGGCGAATCTGGCCGCTAACCTCGACCCCATCGTTTGCCTGCGCTACGAATGAAGACCGCGGCGTGGGTTCTGCGGCCTCTAAGTACTTTGAAATTAACAAGGAGCGCAAAAATGGGCCAAAAACGGTGCTTTTCAAAAATAGTTCTTGACAGATTTTCCGAATGCGTTTACTTTCGAGATACCTCAGTAGTACGCCTCGGCTTAGCCGAGGTCCTCGCTGAGCGTGAAGAGCAGACTATGAGACACGAAGACAAAAGCCAATACGGAATGACACCAAGGCGATCGAGTCTCGTGGACTGCTTGTTCGCGCGACTGTAAAACAAGCCGCCTAAGTAGTTTCGATTCAAGATTATCGGCCTCGGGATTTGTGTCCCGGGACGGCGAAGTTCACGGCTTGTTCTGGGCCTCTGAAGTAAGGAGTGCGCCCCAGGCAAGAATGCAGTTTCACCGTGAGCGCCGACCTCTCCCGGATTTCTTGACGCCGTGGATCCTTGAAGAAGGAAGCGCCACACTCCGGGTGTGTGCTAGTGAAGGAGTCACGGGGCCGGGTAACAAGGAGAGAAGCGCTTGGAAAGCTTGAAGAGTTTGCGGCGTGGTGAAGGCCTGGGTTACATCGGGCTCCGACGGTTGCAGGTTCGACTCCTGCCGGTGGCGCGAGCTGCCGTAGCTCAACGGATAGGGCAGCGGGACAAATACCTGGGCCGCTGATTCCCGCGGCAAAGTTTCTGGTGTGCTGAAGGTGAGCGTTAGTTCGATAGAGCGCCCCGGTGATGAACTGGGGAGGTCGCGAGTGCAATTCTCGTTTGCTTCGTAAGAAGCAGTGGCTCAGACAAACGCGAACGGCTTGTTTCCACCAGATGAGCTGCCGGGATGGCGCTGTGCAGAGATACTTCGTCTGTTAAACGATGCGGGGCTGCTGCTCCGCAGCTCTGCTCGATTATTCCTCCCGGCTCAAATTTGGCCGGCGCGAACCGCGGAACAGTCGGCGGTTCGCGCCGGGGCTGGGGAAAATCGCCGCCAGCGGTGGTGACCTAACCAAGAATCGCTTGTGCGGATGCTTTGAGCGCAAACACCAAAGTTGGAGGTGGTTCAGGACGGGGTTACTTCGGCTCAGGAGCGGGAGGTTATGGGTTCGATTCCCACCTGGCTGATACGGGCCAGCTCAATGAATAGAGCGGCTAATGTTCCCTGGTCAGGGTTTCCCGTCAGACAGTTTTTTCGGTTACGGTCAAGGAGAAAAGAAATGCAGTGGGGCAAGAATCCTGTGGCGTCAACTCGTCAGTATTTGAACGGTTCGGAGCAAGACTCCGAGCCGTGAACACATTCCGACTGCCACGGGCAGTCTTTAGAAAGGAAAAAGCAGTGGGCAGTGATTTGCACCGATATTTTTATCGGATGGGCGCACGCGTGAAGGTTTTGGTAGCCGTGCCTGCGGCTCGCCGTGGGAACCTGGCTGGGTCTCAGAAGGAAGCCCCGCGCATGGTTCTCGATATTCGCCGAGACAAAATTGGCGAATACTTCGAGATCCGAATCGCTCCAGGAAGCTTGCAGGAAGTCGTCGTTCTGAACCTCCAGCCAAGGGAAAAGCATTTGCTTCTGCTCAGCCGTCAGTTCGACGAGCAGGGGCGGTTTTTGGCCAAGCAGAAGTTTCTCTGCGGTCATGACGAAAGGCACTGGTTCGTAGCGGCAATTCCAGAAAATGAACCGGTAACCACCGTCGCGAGCGCAAAGATCGCGCTGAAGCCAGAGGAAGTACGCACACGAGAAGGTCTGCTTGGAATTTCGCGGAAAGTGAGCTTCCGGCGGAGGAATTCAGCCTTCATCCGCCAGGGGGAATGGTTTTTCGTCCCCACGGCGGTGAAAGCGGATCCATTGCTCGTTCTCAAGGACGAGCCGCTCTCTCGCGGCAACGGCGGAAAGCCTCACTGGGCTGAAGAGGGTTATCGGTCCGGCGGGGACACCGTTTACGTCTCAGCGAGATATCCGAACGGATTGACCGCTCCGGAATACAAGAAGTTGCCAGCGAGCGAGCGCAATCGGGGTTTCAGCATCATGAAGCGCGATGCAGCGGTTTACGTGCGCGGGAAGATGTCGCATCCCGATCACAAAACCGTGACGCTCATTGGCTGGCACCGTGTACTGATGAACACCGAGAATCGCTCGAGCGCAATGCGTTTTCTAGCGTTTCTCGATTAACGGCCGGGGCCTGTGCCTTGGAGAAGGGGGCAAAGCCTTCAGGAAAGGAGGACTAGCAATGGCCAAGATGAACGTCTGGAAGCCGATGTTCCCGGTGCGGACGCATGAAGGAGCACTGGCGCAGAAGATGGACGCGAAAAGCGAGCTGCGGCGCACCGTGCTCACATGCTTGCTCTGGGAAGACACCTTCTACGAGAAGGGCAACGACATCGCCAAGCGCATCGCCGCGCTTGCCGCCGAGAACAAGCCCGAAGTCGTGGCCGCTCTCGCGCGGGAAGCACGCGGCAAGATGCAGCTTCGTCACGCGCCGCTCTTCCTCACACGTGAACTCGCGCGCCGCAAGGGCACCGGCCGACTCGTGGCCGAAACGCTCGAGGACGTCATCCAGCGGGCCGATGAACTCGGCGAGTTTGTGGCCCTCTACTGGAAGGAAAAGAAGCAGCCGCTCGCCGCGGGCGTAAAGCGCGGTCTGGCACGAGCGTTCACGAAGTTCGACGCCTACCAGCTTGCGAAATACGACCGCGAATCGCCGGTGAAGCTCCGCGACGTGCTGTTCCTCTGCCACGCGAAGCCCAAGGACCAAGCGCAGGCCGTGCTCTGGAAGAAGCTCGTTGAGAACACGCTCGAACCTCCCGATACCTGGGAGGTTGCCTTGTCCACAGGGAAGGACAAGCGCGAGAACTTTGAGAGACTCCTGCGCGAAGGGAAGCTCGGCGGCATGGCCGTCCTGCGAAACCTCCGCTTGATGCTGGCATCAGGCGTCGATCCCAAGCTCGTGCGCGAGCAGCTGGACCAGGGCGTCGCGCGAGCGCTGCCCTTCCGCTTCGTGACGGCGGCTCGCTACGCACCCAGGCTCGAGGATGCTCTCGAAAAGGCCATGCTCAAGGGCATCGCCGGATTCGCGAAGCTTGCGGGGTCGACCGGACTTGTCGTGGACGTGTCCGGCTCGATGAACTACAAGCTGTCGAAAAAGGGCGAAACCACGCGCATGGACGCGGCGGCGGGGCTGGCGATTCTGCTTCGCGAGAAGGCCGACGAGTTCACCATCGCGACCTTCTCCGACACTTGCATCGAATTGCCTCCGCGACGGGGCTTCGCGTTGCGCGATGCCATCGTGGGCTCGCAGGCCCACTCGGGAACCTACCTCAAGCGCGCGCTGAGGCAGCTCCACGACAAGGCGGCGTGGCGCGAACTCGATCGGCTGATCGTAATTACCGACGAGCAGTCGCACGACGGCATCCTGCAAGCGTGGACGCCGCGCGCGTACGCGGTAAACGTGGCCCCGTACAAACACGGCGTCAGCTACGGCAACGGCTGGACGCACGTTGACGGTTGGTCGGAGCGAATCGTCGATTACATCGCCGCAGTGGAAGCGCAAGCAGCGGCCTGACGATTCGTCTTTGAACTCAGTGCTGTCCCAAGAAAGTCCGAGCAGTCCACCGTAACTCCTTGATTGAACGAAAGTAAGGGGTCTCCGTGAGTTTCTTCGATTTCAATTTTTTGCTTCTCTTTTGGCGCCATCCTACTGCTTTCCAGCTTGCTCCGGAGGCAGTGGATGAACCAAGGCCGAACGGTTTTCTCTCAACTCGTGGAATTCCTCCCCACCTACCAGTTTCAAATTTGCGTCGAGCGGTACCAGGGCAATCGCTACGTCAAAGATTTCTCCTGCTGGGATCAGTTCCTCTGTTTGGCCTTTGCTCAGCTCACTTATCGCGAAAGCCTCCGCGATATCGAAGCTTGTCTTCGTGCTCAGCAACCCAAGCTCTATCATATGGGCTTCCGGGGCCAAGTTTCTCGCAACACGTTGGCACACGCCAACGAACACCGCGACTGGCGGATCTACGCCGATTTCGCCCAAGTCTTGATTGCCGCCGCTCGCGACCTTTACCGTGGAGAATCTTTTGGAGTGGAACTGTCCGAGACCGTGTATGCCCTGGACTCCACGACCATCGATTTGTGTCTGTCGCTTTTCCCGTGGGGAAAATTTCGCCGCCGCAAGAGCGCGGTGAAACTGCACACGCTGCTGGATCTACGGGGCAGCATTCCGACCAATGTTTATGTGACCGGAGGCCAAGTTCACGACGTGAACATTTTGGACCAGTTGCTTCCCGAAGCCGGAGCGTTTTACTTGCTCGATCGCGGTTATGTGGACTTCGCTCGCCTGTATGTCTTGGCCCAAGCTTGTGCCTTCTTCGTCACTCGCGCCAAAAAGAATATGCAGTTCTACCGTCGCAGCTCACGTCCCGTCAAACGATCGGCAGGATTGCGAAGCGACCAAACCATTCTGCTGACCGGAGTGCGAACTGCCCAGCGCTATCCCGATCCCTTGCGGCGCATCCACTATTTCGATGCCGAGAAGGATTCACGCCTGACTTTCCTGACCAACAATTTCCTCCTTCCCGCTTTGACGATCGCCCAGTTGTACCGGGCACGTTGGAAAGTGGAATTGTTTTTTCGCTGGATCAAACAGCACCTGCGCATCAAGGCTTTCTACGGCACCTCGGAGAACGCGGTGAAGACCCAAGCTTGGGTGGCCTTATCGGTTTACGTGCTCGTGGCGATTGTCAAAAAGCAACTGGGGCTCGACCTGAGCCTGTACAAAATTCTGCAGATTCTCAGCGTCACAGTTTTCGAGAAAACCCCAATTTTAGAGGGGTTTTCCAACTTCAGCGACGAGATCACAGATGCCGAACCCTGCATCCAGTTGAATCTATTCGACTTTTAATGGGACAGCACTGCTGTGAACTGAACAATTCAATCAGCGCAGCGGGGAAACTCACTGCGCCTTTTTTTATGTGGTGACTGAGATGGAAAGATCGCGGAGTGCTCAGGTCGGTGCAGACATCGAGCCCAAAAATTCCATGTTGGACTTCGATTTCGACAGTCGGCTGATCAACAGCTCCATGGCCTCGACCGTGGAAAGCGGGCTCAGTACCTTGCGCAGCACCCAGACGCGGCTCAACTCGTCCGGCGGAAGGAGCAGTTCGTCCTTACGCGTGCCGGAGCGCTGAATGTCGATGGCGGGGAAGACGCGCTTATCGGCGAGGCGCCGGTCAAGATAGATTTCCATGTTGCCGGTGCCCTTGAACTCTTCGAAAATCACGTCGTCCATGCGGCTGCCGGTGTCAATCAGCGCCGTGGCAATGATGGTGAGCGAGCCACCTTCTTCAACGTGGCGCGCGGCGGCGAAGAAGCGGCGGGGGCGTTGCAAGGCGTTGGCATCGATACCGCCGGAGAGCACTTTGCCGGAAGGTGGAGTGACGGCGTTGTAGGCACGGGCGAGCCGGGTGATGGAGTCGAGCAGCACGACCACGTCGCGCTTGTGTTCGACCAGACGCTTGGCCTTTTCGAGGACCATTTCGGCGACTTGGATGTGCCGCTGGGGCGGCTCGTCAAACGTAGAGCTGATCACTTCGCCCTTGACGGTTCGCTGCATGTCGGTCACTTCTTCGGGACGCTCGTCGATGAGCAGCACGATCAGCGCGACCTCGGGATGATTGGTCGCGATGGCATTGGCCATGGACTGCAACATCATGGTCTTTCCGGTTCGCGGCGGGGCATTGACCAAGCCGCGCTGGCCCTTGCCGACGGGACAAAGAAGATCCAGCACGCGGCCGGTCGAATTCTCCTTAGTCGTTTCCATTTTCAGGCGGCCCTGGGGGTACAGGGGGGTCAAGTTGTCGAAGAAGATTTTGTTACGTGCAACTTCCGGGTCTTCAAAATTGACCGCTTCGACTTTGATCAGCGCGAAATAGCGTTCACCATCTTTGGGCGGGCGGACCTGGCCGGAGACCGTGTCGCCCGTGCGAAGATCGAACTTGCGGATCTGCGACGGCGATACGTAGATATCGTCCGGGCCGGGGAGATAGTTGTATTCCGGGGCGCGCAGAAAGCCGAATCCATCAGGAAGGCACTCCAGGACGCCTTCGGAGAAGATCAAACCGTTCTTTTCGGTTTGCGCCCGGAGGATCTGGAAGATCAACTCCTGCTTGCGCATGCCGCTAGCCCCTGGAATGTTCAATTCCTTGGCGATCTTGGCGAGGTCGGTGATGTTCTTTTCCTTCAGCTCGGCAAGGCTGATACTCATCTGATTGTTTCCTTCAATGCTTGTTTCTTTTGGCATATATCCTTAGCGATGATTGTGAAAATTGACCCTGAGAATCCGGATTGATTTTGAAGTGGTCGACCGCACTGGCGGAGAAGCGAAAACCTGCCAGGATGGGGCAAACCAGACCTTGAGCAACCGGCGGCAGCGCCGGGCCGCGCGAACCTGTGAATTCCTCAAGCACAACTCCGACCAGGTCGGGGTAACTCGCGGGACGGGCGGGACCCAAAACAACGCTGCTTAGTTGGTCAAACTCTTGTCTTTCTCGGCGCCGGCCACGAAAGGTTCCGCTACGGGCGCAACCGCGGCATGCTCGAGCGGCACCGTGGGCCGCTCCAGCGCAAACTGCAGCACTTCATCCATGGTCTCGACAAAATGCGTCGTGAGACTGGAAAGGATCTCCTGCGGGATTTCCGACAGGTCCTTCTCATTGTCCTTCGGAAGCAGTACCGTACGCAAGCCCATTCGATGGGCGGCCAGGAGTTTCTCCTTGACGCCACCGATGGGGAGCACCTTGCCGCGCAGCGTGATTTCGCCGGTCATGGTGACGTCGCGGCGCACCGGATTCTTCGTGAGCGCGCTGACGATGGAGGTGCAAATGGTAATGCCGGCAGAAGGTCCGTCCTTAGGGATCGCGCCTTCCGGAACATGCACGTGAATATCGATGGTGCGGTAGAAATCCCTGGGCAAGCCAAGCAGATGGGAGCGCGAACGTACGTAGCTCATGGCCGCTTGCGCGGACTCCTGCATCACGTCACCGAGCTTGCCGGTAAGCGTAAGGCGGCCTTTGCCTTCCATCAGAGTGGCTTCCGTGGACAGCACCGAGCCCCCGACTTCGGTCCACGCCAAGCCGGTGGTCAGGCCTATTTCGTTGTGTTTCTCGAGCCAGAATTCGCGGTACTTCAGCACGCCCAGGAAGTCGTTGGCGTTGGCAGGCGTGATTTCCACATTGGAGCTCGCACCGTCGGTGACCACTTTGCGCGCCATCTTGCGCGCGATGTTGTGAATTTCCCGCTCCAGGCTGCGAACACCCGCTTCGTGGGTGTAGTGCCGGATGATGTGAAGAAGGCCTTCGTCCGTAAGTCGGAGGTTCTTCTCGGTAAGGCCGGTCGCTTCGCGTGCCCGCTTCACCAGGAACCGCTTGGCGATTTCCAGCTTTTCCTGCTCCGTATAGCCGGGGAGGCGCAGAATCTCCATGCGGTCCTGAAGGGGCTGCGGAATCGTATGTAGCACGTTGGCCGTGCATACGAACATCACTTTCGAAAGGTCGTACTCCACGTCCAGGTAATGGTCCGTAAACGAGTGATTCAGTTCCGGATCGAGCACTTCCATCAGCGCCGCTGATGGATCGCCGCGGAAATCGGTGGACATCTTGTCGACTTCGTCCAGCACGAAGATCGGGTTCACCGTGCCGGCCTTCTTCATCATCTGTATGACTTGGCCGGGCAGGGCGCCGATATAGGTGCGGCGATGGCCGCGGATTTCGGCTTCATCACGCACGCCGCCGAGCGAAACCCGGACAAACTTGCGGCCAGTCGCATGGCCGATGGACATCGCCAGGGAAGTCTTGCCCACGCCGGGAGGTCCGACGAAGCAGAGAATCGAGCCCTTGGGATTCTTCACCAGCTGGCGTACGGCAAGAAACTCGAGGATGCGCTCTTTGACCTTGTCGAGGCCGTAGTGTTCTTCATTCAAGATCTTTTCCGCGGCTTTGATGTCGCGAATTTCCTTCGATTTCTTTTTCCACGGTACTGCGAGCAGCCAATCGAGATAATTGCGGCTGACCGTGGACTCCGCGGACATCGGCGGCATAAGCTCCAGGCGCTTCAGCTCCTGGATGGCCTTCTCATGGACTTCCTTGGACATCCCGGCGGTGTCGATCTTCTTTTTCAGCTCGTCGATTTCGTTCTTCTCGCCCCGCCCCAGTTCTTTCTGAATGGCCTTAAGCTTTTCGTTCAGGTAGTACTCTTTTTGTGCCCGCTCCATCTGGCGTTTCACGCGCGTGTTGATGTTGCGGTCGACATTCAGCTTTTCGAGCTCGATTTCCAGGATGTCGCCGATGCGATTCAGCCGCTCGAGGGGATCAACGGTTTCGAGCAAATCCTGCTTTTCATCCACCGGCAGTTGCAAGTTGGCGGCAATCGTATCCGACAGGCGCGCCGGATCATCCACCCGCGCACTTTGATGTTGCCATCGGGAAGCTTGACGCTCTGCACGATGTTGGCGAGAGTGCCCACGGCGTAGATCTCTTCCGGTTTGGGGTCATCAACCGAAGCGTCGTGCTGCGTGGAAAGAAAGATCTTTTTGTCGCCGGCCAGCGCTTCCTCAAGCGCGCGGACGCTCGCTTCGCGGCCCACGATAAAGGGGGTCATCTGCTGCGGAAAAATGACCATATCGCGCACCGGCATCATGGGCACGCGTTTCATTTCCTGTTTTTCGCGAGTGAACATTCAGTCCCCTGGATTCTCCCCGTGTGGCCCGGTACGGCCGCACATCAAGAGCGAAGCCCGAACGGCCTATCCGGCCTTCTCGAGCAAACTCCAATTGATTTCGCGCGTGCGGACCATGTCCGCTGTGACCACGAAATCGCGCACCTTCCGCTGCATGGGAAGGTGGTACATCAGTTCCAGCATGAGGTCTTCGAGGATCATACGCAAGCCGCGCGCTCCGACTTTGCGCTGAAGTGCCAACTCCGCGACGGTCTCCAGCGCGTCGTCAGTGAAACGCAGCCGCACATTCTCAAATTCGAATAGACGCTGGTACTGTTTCAGAAGCGCGTTCTTAGGTTCCGTCAGAATCTTAACCAGCGCGCCCTTGTCCAGATCGTTCATTACGCCCGCCACCGGCAGGCGGCCCACGAATTCAGGAATCAGTCCGTAGCGAATCAAATCACCCGGCTGCACCTGTTCGAGCATCTCGGTGTTGCGGCGCTGCGGCGTGGACGGTGCGGCGTCGGTGTGGAATCCCAGTGAATGGCGGCCCGCGCGTCTTTCAATGATTTTCTCTAGGCCCACGAAAGCACCACCGCAAATGAAGAGAATATTCGTGGTGTCCACGGGCGTGAATTCTTGGTGCGGATGCTTGCGTCCGCCCTGCGGAGGCACATTGGCCACCGTGCCTTCGAGAATTTTCAACAGCGCCTGCTGCACACCCTCACCGGACACATCGCGGGTGATCGAAGGGTTCTCATCCTTCTTGGCAATCTTGTCGATCTCATCGATATATATGATGCCTTGTTGAGCTTTCTGGACGTCGCCGTCCGCCGCTTGCAACAGCTTCAGAATAATGTTCTCGACGTCTTCGCCCACATAACCCGCTTCGGTGAGCGTGGTGGCATCGACGATGGCAAATGGCACATCCAACATGCGCGAGAGCGTCTGCGCCAGCAATGTCTTGCCCGTGCCAGTGGGGCCGATCAACAGAATATTCGACTTGCTGAGTTCGATGTCGCCCGGCTGCTTGTTCAGGAAAATCCTCTTATAGTGGTTGTAAACCGCGACGGCAAGTTTCTTCTTCGTACGGTCCTGCCCGATGACGTAGCCATCCAGGAATTGCTTGATCTCCGGCGGGCGGGGAAGCCGCTTCGTCGGCGCCGCCGTTTGTTCGCGCTTCTCGTCTTCCAGAATGGTCTGGCAAACACCCACGCATTCATTGCAGATGTAGGCGCGGGGATAGTCCGAAGGCGAACTGATCAGCTTCTCGACCTGCTCCTGCGTTTTATGGCAAAAGGAGCAGCGCAGCGGCTCGTCTGGGTTGAATTTCTTCACTGGTGTGAAGGCCTCGTCTCCGCTGGGCTTCGACGGAGTCTATACCCTATTGTAGGCCGATTATTCCCCTGGGCAAAACGGAAAGTAGCCAGGCCGCTAACTTTTTGGATCCGCTGTGCATTCCACTTCAAACCGCAAAGCACTCCGTGGCGCGAAAACTAGCGATGCTTATAAATGATCTCGTCGATCATACCGTATTCTTTGGCCTGTTCAGGATTCATGATGTAGTCACGCTCGACGTCTTTCTCGATGCGCTCCGCGGGCTGGCCGCTGTGTTTCGCCAACAACTGATTGATGGTCGAGCGCATGCGCAGAATCTCTTTCGCGTGCAGATCGATGTCCGTAGCTTGGCCACCGAGGCCGGACATCCACGGCTGGTGAATCAAGATGCGCGCATTGGGCAAGGCAAAGCGCTTTTTGGGAGCACCCCCGGCCAGCAGCACGGCCGCGATGGAAGCCGCCTGGCCGACACAGGTGGTCACCACGTCCGGCTTCACGAACTGCATGGTGTCGTAAATGGCAAATCCCGCGGTGATCGAGCCGCCTGGTGAATTGATGTAAAGCTGAATGTCTTTCTCCGGGTCTTCGGCCTGCAGGAAGAGCATCTGAGCCGTGGCCAGATTGGCGACGTGGTCGTCAATCGGCGTCCCGATGAAGATGATGTGCTCCTTCAGGAGCCGGGAATAGATGTCGTAGGCGCGTTCGCCGCGGCTGGTCTGTTCCACCACCATGGGTACGAGCGTTGTGCCGCGATAGTCTGGTTCGTCGAAATTTTTCATGGAGGTAAATGTTACTGGCGCTCAGCCGGAGTGTGTCACTTTGAATCCGTCGCCGCGTTCGCTGTTGCAACGGTCTTGATCTTGGCATTCTGCGCAATCCAATCGAGTGTTTTGTCACTGCGCAGCTTAGCCTTCATCCTATCGAGTGCCCCTTGCTTTGTCAAACGCGCGCGAATCGCTTCCGCCGATTCGTCACCATGGCCAGCCAGGTGCTCGAGTTCGTGATTGACCTCCTCGTCCGTCACGTCGATGTTCTCCACCGTCGCGATGCGATCAATGATCAGTTCGGCCTTCACGTCATCCTTGGCGCGGTCTTCTTGGCGGCGCCGCAGCGTTACCCAGTCCAGATTCACGGCGCGCGGGTCAACGCCTTGCTGAGCCAGAGAGCGCACCACGCGCTCAAGTCGCACATCCATTTGATGCTCGACGAGCGCGTCGGGCACAGGAAAGTCGTGGAGCTTCACGATTTCAGCGAGAACCTTTTCGTGCAGCAATTCCTTGTGCTTGTGATCACGCTGATGCTCCAAGCGCTCGCTGACTTTTTTCCTGAGCTCGTCCAGGGTAGCCGCCTCGCTGACATCCTTCGCGAAATCGTCGTTCAGTTCGGGCAACTTTTTCGTTTTGATACCAAGGACCTCGACGGCGTAGTGATACTTTTTGCCGGCCAGCTTGGGATCCGGATAGTCGGCGGGATAGTCGACGTCAAAGCTCTTGTGATCGCCGGCACTAGCGCCTTTCAAATTAGCATTGAACTCCTCCATGGTTTCTTCAGCGCCAATGTGGCAAAGAACGCTATCGGCTTGCAGCGGATCGCCGCCGCCTTGCGGCGTGCCGAGGAGCTTCACCTGGGCAAAGTCGCCGTCCGCGATGGCGCGGCCCTCGACAGGCGCAAAGGTTGCGGCACGCTCGCGCAACTCTTCGAGCGTTTTCGCCACGTCCTGGTCCGTAATGTCCATCGTGGGCATCTCGAACTCCAGGCCCTTGTAGTTGCTTAATTCGAATTCCGGCAGCACTTCAAACACCGCGCGAAACTTCAGTGGCTGGCCCTCGTTGAAGTCCAGCTGATCCACCTGCGGCTGCGAGACCGGTGTGAGCTTCTGTTCGGCCACGGCTTTTTCCACCCGTTCCGGCACCAGCGATTGCAGCACTTCTCCCTTGATGTCATCCGCGAACTTGCGGCGAATCAGCGAGACAGGCGCCTTCCCGCGGCGGAATCCCGGAACGTTCGCGAAGCGCGCGAATTCCTTCGCAACACTCTCGATCTTTTTCGATACTTCCTCGGCGGGAATTTCCAATTCCAGCTCGCGGCGGCAGCTTGCTTCGGCCATACAAATGTCCTTTCCTGGGACGGCAATCGGTTGAGTGGCGAATCTTTCGCTGGTCTCGACGGCATGCGCCACAATCGGAGCTGACGGACAAGCCAGGCTTGTTGGCCGCACTTGAAATCAGAAGGAGCCAGACAGGTGAGAATTCACCTTGCAACTCGATTTCTCAGTATAGGCGACGCTTCAAGCACCGTCAATTCCACGCGCATCTCAGCCCGCAGCTCGCTCAATCCGCCGCGGCAGGCCGGTTCAGCGCTCGGGTAAGGTCGGCATGCAGCAAACGATGGAACAGATGTTCGCCCGCTTCGCGGCGCACCGACAGCCGCCCGGCGACATAAGCGCGTGAGCCGAGCCCGCGCTGCACCGCATCGCAGATGGCCTCGTCTTCATCCTGCACTTTTTCGCTGACTTTGATGCTCGCTTGATTCTTTTTCAAGGCCTTCTTGCTGACGTTTGCGAAGTAGTAGTCGAATACCACAGCGCATTTGTCCACACCCATGGGAAGAACCAGATTCGTGTCCATCACTCCTTCGTAGGCGTTGATCATGAAGTTCGGATAGATCCATAGATAAAACGCGCGTCCCTGCCGCGTTGCCGCAACCCCCGATTGAGACTTGGCGTCCGAAGAAAGCGGGCTGGACTGCAGGCAGGCGCGCTCGAAATTCTCAATCGTGTACTTCGTGTATTCGATGACGCTACTCAATCCTTTGTGCGCGTGCGGGACGTGGTAGCCCCCGTCGAGATAGTTGTCCACGTACACTTTCCAGTTGCAATGCAGCGTGTAAATACGGCGGTCGAAATATTTCAGTTTTTTTGCGAGCTGGAGGGGCGCGACAATTTCCGGGATGGCGCCCAGGAAATCCTGCAGTCGCTCCGCACGCCCATCCAGGTTTACATAGACAAAAGCTTCCCAGGTGTCCACCATCACTGGCACCAATCCGTTTTTCGCGCGTTCAAAATTGCAGACGCCTTCAAACTCGACCATGCCTTTCAAAGCGCCGTCGATTCCGTAAGTCCAACCGTGATAGGGGCAGCGGAACTGTTTTGCGCGGCCCTGCGGTTCGGTGACCACCGCGGCGGCATGATGCCGGCAAACGTTGTAGAAAGCTCGCAACTGGCCGTCCTCACCCCGCGCTACGACGATCGGCTCTCCCGCAAGGTCCGCGGTAAAGAAATCTCCGTTTTCTCGCACCTGGTCGGCGCGCCCCACAACCTGCCAAGTTTTCGCGAACACGCTCTGTTGTTCGAGTTCGTGGATGTCCGGATCGAAGTACCACGGTGAAGGAATCGTCCACGCGTGGTCCAGCGGATCATTCGGATTGTATAAGTTAAGTAGGTCTCCCACGTTTCGTTCCATGAGATGCTCCTCGGTCCCTTGACTGGCGCGCACCGTCTAAGGGGAGTGCCGTGCACATTGTCATACCTCGAAACACCTTGGGATGAAAGAAAAAAGGGAACTGGATGCCCGGCGCCGCAGTCGCGGCGGAAGCCAGCCCTGAGCATAAGCTTGGTAACGAGTGGACGGCGGAGGAACCTTTGCGTTTCAGTACACGAAACAGGCTGGTGCAGGCGG
>WNGJ01006895.1_pt1 | contig 15215 bp, 10 predicted proteins | sample 5400611 | NCBI WGS metagenome assembly WNGJ01 (sample SAMN13153375, study PRJNA577476) | soil metagenome | isolation source: 40 cm soil or saprolite under Garry oak tree replicate 1 | place: USA:California | collected 2016-06-15
CTATTTTCGGTGCGCATAGAATTTTGGCGAAGCACAACCCTGGGAAAGAGTTATCGATCGCGTTACAGGGGAACTAACGGGCAGTACGTCATATATATATAATTGGGCAGTTGAAACTCAAAATCCGGAGTCTCTGTTTGCATGAAACGACCAGTCTTAAGCACGTTGCTCGTCACACTGCTGATTTGCCTTTCAGGATACGCCGCACTGTTCGTCGCGCCGGATGAACGCACGATGCATGCCGCGCAGCGCATCTTTTATTTCCATGTGCCGAGCTGGATTGCAATGTTTGTAGCGTTTCTCATCGCAGTAATCGGCAACATCGCCTATTTGACCACGCTCACCGAAATGGGATTGGCTCGGTGTCGCAGGCGCTGAAGTCGGCGTGGCGTGTTGCACGATTGGCCTAATAACTGGGCCGTTGTGGGGTAAACCGGCCTGGGGCATATGGTGGACGTGGGATCCGCGGCTGACGACGACCTTTATCCTCTGGCTGCTTTACATTTCTTATTTGCTTCTCCGTGGGATGATAGAAGATTCTGACCGTTGCGCGAGGATGTCGGCGGTATTTGGGGTTTTTGCGTTTATGGACGTCCCATTGGTTTATATGTCGAATCGTTTATGGCGGACTCAGCATCCTGCTCCTGTCTTCTTCGGCGGCCCCAAGGCCGGAGTCGATCCGAGGATGGGGAGAGTGTTGCTTTTGTGTGTGATTGCGGTACTGGGAGTCGCCATCGCTCTCCTTCTTGACCGCTATCGTCTTGAGCGTCTGCGGTATGAGCTAGGTGAACTGCGTCTGACGATCGAATCTCGTAATTTGGATAAGCAATTAAGCGTTTCAAGGGAGCGTATATGAAAAACTTTGAGTACTTACTTGCTGCGTGGATTGCAGTCTGGGCGGTTTTTTTCTTTTATCAAATTAACCTTGGTCGCAGGTTTGCCCAGCTGCGGGACGAAGTGGAGCGGCTCAAGCAGCAGATCCAATTACCCTCTTGAGGCGCTGTGTGGCGCACGGTCTCAGACATCAATGGTTCCAGAGCGGTCCGTACTTTCATTTTCGTTTGAGACGGACCAATCGTTCCTTGCTCAAACAGTGCCGGAGTTGAAAGGAATTGTAACGCAATTTCCGATTCGTAAGCCAAGCGCATCTGATAAGGGCTGAAGGTCAGTTCTAAGAACAGAAAAGGGCGAGGGATTTCTCCCGTATGGTCAGAAATCTCAAACGCATTGAAAAGGCTTGGTTTCCAGTCCCGTAATTTCTTCGCGCAGCTGGTTTCTGAAACCTCAAGAGCATGTACAATCCGGGTTCGACGGTCAAGTTTGAGGATTTCAACTTTCCGATAATCCGACTTGGACTCAGCTTTCTACTTGTACAACGGTCTGGGACACAGAGACCGCTCACTCGTGGTCCAATCATTCCGAAGATTCGGGTGAATGTGGATGGTCGTTGGGCCAAGTGCCATGAAAACAATGCGTCTGCCGCGCTTGTTTGTTACCTTGTATCTGCTGCCAAGACAGGCAGCTTGACATGGTAATGAGGAGGACGTTTCCCATGTGGACTGCGCGGTCGGTCGTTGTGGTTATGGTACTGCAGGCGGTCTCCGTTTTTGCGCAGACGCCGTCGCCAGCGCTGCTAGTGCTCAACAAAGACGCAAACGAAATGGCCATTGTTGATCCGTCGGCGATGAAAGTCGTGGGCCACGTCGCCGTGGGTGAAGGCCCGCACGAGGTCGCTACCGACGGCAAGCTGGCCTTCGTTGCCAATTATGGCTCGCATACGCCGGGCAACACAATTTCAGTGATTGACCTGGCGACATGGAGAGAAATCAAGCGCGTGGACCTGAGCCCGATGCAGCGTCCTCACGGTATCGTGACCAGCGGTGGCAAGGTGTATTTCACCGTCGAAAATACAACAGCACGATGGACAAATCCCTCTGCGACCCGACCAACTGAACTCCGCCCGCCTGACGGAGAGGTTAGCAGTTACGACCCTTCCGGCCAGGGTGGTTTTGGCTGGAGCACCGGTGAGTATGGGACCCACATGTTGGTAATTAGCGAGGACGGGAAGAAAATCTTCACTACAAACATCCAGTCGAACAGCGTCAGCGTCTGGGAGCGTGAGGGGCCGGCGGGCCCTCAGGGGACCACGATCCCGGTGGGTAAAGGGCCAGAGGGCATCGACATGTCGGCCGACGGGCGCGAAGTTTGGGTTGCGCATTCGCAGGACGGCGGCATCTCCATCATTGACGTGGGCGCCAAGAAGGTGGTGCAGACGCTTTCCATATCGACCAAGCGTTCCAACCGCTTGAAGTTCACACCTGATGACAAGCGCGTGCTGGTTTCCGACATGGATGGAGACGAGGTGGTGGTGCTGGACGCGCAGACACGCCAGCAGATCAAGCGTATCAAGACTGGCGGCCATCCCGAAGGGATCCAGATGGCACCCGACGGCTCGCGCGCGTTTGTCGCTCTGGCGCAGGAGGGAGCCGTGGTCGCTATTGATCTGAAGACGCTTACGGTCAGGAGCAAATTGCAGACCGGGCCAGGCGCAGATGGGATGGCGTGGGTGAAGTAGGAGTGAAGCGAAAAGTGGAATCCTGTATATTCGTGACCTGTGGAACGGTTACTTTCCCTGACCTGCAAACCAGATAAACGGCTTATCCGCCCCCTACCAAACCCATCGGGCAACCAGGCAACCACCAGAAGTCATCCAGTCACATTTCGGAACAATCCGAACGGCAAGCGTCCTGCCACAAAAAAACTAAAGTTCCTATAGCAAACGGGCAGACGGCTCGTTCTGCATTCTCACGCGAGCGTTCGCAAGCTGGCTTCGATCAGGCAGCTTTGCGCGTGTAAAGGTGATGCAGGCCGCCGACTTTCGGAATCTCGATCACCTGACCGAGCGAAGGAAGCTCGACGGGTCGGCTGAGATTCCGAACTTCCGGATATACCGTCGGGCGACCTTCGCAACGCCGACTCTTCCATCTCCAATAGAGGCGAAATCCCTGGCGATGCCAGGCGATAACGGTCTCCGGTTTGACAAGGAGCAACGCCGATCGCCAATCGTTCCACAACCGCGAGAGCCAAACCCACAGGAGTCGATCAGCCCAACCGAGACGGAGCTTATGACCGCGGTTCGAACGTTACAAGACCAGAAGCTGATGTCGGAGAGCAAGAATCTCTGCTTGCAGAAAGGCACGAGCTCGGAAACAATCTCGCAGAGAGAAAAGTAGAGTCAGCATGGCCCGGGAAGGTTACCGGTTGTAGTTCGGTAAATGCAACGATTTCAATCTGCACGGAGTTTTTAGTAGGGACAACCGACTTCCATGTCTGCCAGCGTAGGGACGCGAGTCTATGCTGTCAACGGGCGTTGCCTCGCCAGGTGGCAAGACCGTTCTGGTTTTTACGCCGCATCCTGACGATGATGTCTTTGGTGCTGGTGGGACAATCGCCCTACTCAACCGCAATCTCAACAAGATCTACATCGTGATCTACACAAATGACGACAAAGGCTCGTACGATCCCAAGATGACATCCCAGGAGCTGGCCCGAATCAGAAAGGCCGAGGAAGAAGTGTCCGAGGGCCTACTTGGCACACCGAAAGAAAACATCATATGGATGGGATATGACGACGGCATGCTGGAATATGCGCCACAGCCGAAGCTCGTTGAGGAGGCCACAGCCATTATCCGGCGCATACGCCCCGATGTACTACTCAGTGTGGATCCCGGGGAATGGTATGAGCGATGGCACAAAACGGACCATCGCATGGCGGCTTTTAATACTATCGATGCGGTCCGTGCGGCGGAGTTCTGGCTGTATTTTCCGAATCAGCGCCTGCAGCAAGGCCTGCAGCCGTACAGAGTTCCCGAAACGTATTTCTTCTACCCTTCGCCGCAAGAAGCCAATTATTACGTAAACATCGATGCGGTGGCCGAACTCAAATTCGATGCGGCCGCTAGACAAGTCAGCCAGTTCGAGCCGGCGGTCAGCCAGTATCGGTCCGATTGGGAGCCTGCCGATCTGGCCAAAGCCAAAGCCGACATGCGACGGCAGCAGCCTCGAAAGGACGGCCATTACGTAGAAGCCTTCCGCTACGCCACCAGTTTTGTTCAGTACTGATCACCTCTCGCGCGGAATCCGCAGTAACGGAGACACACCAACTCTCCGTGTCACGGTTTGCTTCGTTCCACGGCATCGTGCAGTTTCTTGGATAATTTCTCAATACGCTTGAGCCGTTCATTCAAATTGCTGGAAAGCAAGCCGCGACTAATGGCCTCAACGTCAGCAGGTATCGTCTGCGACAGGTTGGCCAATTCCTCTGCATCTCTTTTGAGCTCTCGCAAGTCGGGCCTATCGCTTAGGTGAGTTGCATTGTGCTGTTCCGGGGGCTCGGCCCACCGTTTTCTATCATGACCGTTTCCCACTGGACCGTGATATTGCGGCCATGCGACGGAGCAGACCAAAAGGACAAAAGTTGAGAGGCGAATCGTGTTCATGACGATACTCCCATGCAGGACCGCATTCTAACTCTGCCTGGTAGACCTTCCTACAACTTTCGAGCACCTTAACACGAGCACCCGAGCACCTCGAGCACCTTAACAAGCACCTTACAATAACCCTCTTGACAGGGGGCTTGTGGTGGGGTATTAGAGCTCTCATTCCAACCATTCACCCCTCACCTCACAACGCCAAGGGGGCAATATGAAGGCACTGTCAGTTGCTAGCCGGGCTCTGAAGTTGGCTTTCGCTTCGGTTGTAATCACCCATGCTTCTGCCCTAATCGCCCAAGTTGACCGCGGCAGTATTGTGGGCACAGTGAGCGATGCCAGTGGCGCAAACGTGGAAGGGGCAAAGGTAGCTATAAAGAATTTGGCTACAGATCAGTTAGTTGAGGTCACAACGGATAGCTCCGGGGCATATGCAGCCAACGTGTTGCGCATTGGCGCGTACTCAGTGACCGTGGAAAAACAAGGTTTTAAGAAGGCCGTTGAGCCGAATGTCGGCGTAGGCGTCAACCAAGTGGTACGGGTGAATCTAACTCTGCAGGTGGGTTCCACGACCGAATCAGTAGAGGTAACCGCAACGGCCCCCTTACTGCAGACCGAGACCTCGTCCCTAGGAACGATAGAAACGGAGAGGCGGATTTCTGACCTGCCGTTAAACGGCCGCAACTTCATTCAACTTGCCTATCTGGGGCCAGGCGCTAATAGCGGCCAGACCGGCTCCAACGTGTCCGGCGGCGTCTTTGAGAATGAAAGGGCGAATGAAGCGCTGTCTGTAAATGGGCTGCGGGTTTCGAACAATAACTTTCTGCTGAACGGCGTGGATAACAATGAATTCGGCCTCGGAGGTGTTGTCGTGCTTCCGCCGCCCGACGCGATTCAGGAATTTCGCACCGAAGAAAACTCCATGAGCGCGGAATTTGGTCGCGGCGGCGCTGCGGTGAACGTGGTAGTGAAGTCCGGGACCAATCAGATTCACGGTGGCGCATTCGAGTTCATCCGCAACGAAAAATTGGACGCGAGAAATTATTTCTCTTTCGCACCCACGCCAAAACCAGCTTTTAAGAGAAATCAGTTTGGTGCTTTCCTCGGGAGTCCGATAAAAAAAGACAAGACATTCATTTTCGGCGATTACCAGGGGACCAGGGTGCGGGAGGGCCTACCCTACATATCCACCGTGCCGAACGCCGCGGAGCGTGCCGGGGATTTTAGCGACCGGTTGACAGGGCAATCGTTTTCGCCTTGTCCCGCTCCCGGTCCAGGCGAGTCGTTCGACACAGGCACTATTTTTGACCCGTTTAGCACTCGCAACTATACGTGCGTTAATCCGGATCCGAAAACCGGGCAGCCCGTAAGCGTTCAGCTCCGCGATCCGATCAGCTACAACAGCCAACTGAACGTGATCCCGCCTACAATCATCGATGCGACGGGTTCGAATATTGCCAATTTGTACCCAATGCCTAACGGTCCGGGCTTCTTCAACAACTATTTCTCCAGTCCAAGTCGGATGAACGATCAGGATTCGTTCGACATTCGGCTCGACCATCATTTCCGCGAACCGGATCAAATCTTCGCGGGGTACAGCTTCGATGATATCCGTAGCTTCAGGCCAGGACCGTTAGGGGACCTGGGCGGAGCAAGTTGCTGTCCAAGTCGCGACAAGACGCGAGCTCAGCACATTAGCCTTGGATGGACTCACACTTTTTCAGGGCGCCTGCTCAACGACGCTCATGGCGGGTTCTTCCGCTACGCGGTGAATGCTTTGCCACTGCTTTTCGGCAAAAACCTGTCTCAGCAGGTGGGAATTCCCAACGCAAATCGTGGCGACGTGAACTCTTCGGGATTGTCTTTTATCGATGTCGCCAGCTTTACTTCTCTCGGCGACTCGCTCTGGACGCCCGAACATGCTTTCGAAAACATTTTTCAAGTGGCGGACACTGTGACCTGGGTCCGGAACAAGCATTCTTTCAAGTTCGGCATTGATTTCCGCCGGCAGCAGCGGAACTTTTTTCAGCTTACGGCGTCTCGCGGACAATTCAGTTTTCCCGGCGGATATACCGCGGACCTGACCACCTCGACCGGCGGCAACGGACTGGCTGACTTGTTGCTAGGAATCCCAAATTCGTCCGGCCAAGATTTCCTGACCGGGCTGTATCCGACACGCTATTGGGACCTCGCGGAGTTCGCACAGGATGATTTTCACGTTTTGCCGAACCTTACTTTGAACATTGGCTTGCGGTATGAGGTGACTTCGCCCGCCAACGGACGCGTTGGTAACTTCGATCTCGACCGCGCTGTTGTGGTGAATTCCTATGGACCGAATGCGGTGCCTCACGCCGGCGTTCAGTTCGATAAGAGCGACTGGGCCCCTCGCATCGGTTTAGCCTGGTCGTTGCAGAAGAAGACCGTTGTCCACAGCGCCTTCGGCATCTTCTATTCAAGCGAGGGTAACATCTTCGATGACTTAGGCCTGAACCCGCCGCAACTGGCGTTTGCATCGCGCACCTTCAATGTGGGCCAGGTGCCCTCCGCGAGCCAATTTATATCCGCCGGTTTTTCGCCGACGATTCCGTTCGCTGATCCGAGCCACCCCATTGGGGTCGTGCGAACCACTGGACCTGTGCGTCGCATGCCGCGGATCCTCGAGTGGAACTTGGGCATTCAACACGAATTTTCGCAGAACTGGGTGGCCCAAATTGGATATGTCGGCACGCGTGCGTACCACTTGTGGAACCATGAGGTCAGCGACCTGAACCAGCCTCTTCAGCCGTTGGACTCCAACTTCTCTGATGCCACAGGTAATTTTGGTCGGCCATATTTCAACGTCTTGCCGGACCTGAGCAACATATTGCCATTGGATTTTCCACAACTTCAGATGACCTACAACGCTTTCCAGGCTTCGCTGAACAAACGCCTGTCAAACGGCTTTAACTTCCTGGCCTCGTACACGCTGGCTCACAATCTGGGCAACGCGGATGGCAACGTGGGCGCCGCAATCCAGGATGCTCACCATCCAGAAAGAGAGTATGGCCCGGTCCTGCCGGATCTTCGGCACCGTTTCGTCGTGAGCTATATCTACGAGCTACCGGTTGGCCGAGGCCGACATTTCGTAAGTAATCTCAGCAGTGTTGCCGAGGGGATTATCGGCGGATGGCAGATCGGTGGAATAACGAGTGCGCAGAGCGGCGAGGCATTCACGGCCGGCATGTCCGGTGATCTTAGCAACACCGGAAGTGGGAGTTATCGGCCGGACCAGATCGGCAATCCTTACGAGTTTTCTACTGGGACGGCCCAACAGGCGAGTCTGGGTTGCGATAATCCCGGCCACCAAACGCTGGCGTGTTGGTATAACCAGGCCGTATTCGTTGTGCCGTCTTTGGCCCCCGGACAACAGGTCGCGCACGTGTTCGGCAACTCGCGGATTGGAAACCTGCGCGGCCCGAAGCTTGTCAGCGTGGATTTTGTTCTGCAAAAGAGCTTCAACCTGCGTGAAACTCACCAGATCGAGTTCCGCTCCGAGTTCTTCAACATGCTGAACCACCCCAATTTCGGCCTGCCTGGCAACACTGTGGATCAGCCAGGAGGAGCGAGCATCACCAGTACCGCGACGGACAACCGGCAGATCGAGTTCGCCTTGAAATACAAGTTCTAGCCCGACCCGTTTCGTTCTTCCGTCTCCGTTAGGTCACAAGGGTGCCTTTTCTTTTGTCGAAGCAGAGTCGTATGCAGGCTTTGCGAGCACGAATTGCCTGATCGCCCTTCGGTTTCGCACCATTTGGTCGCGATGGTTTCTCGACAATTTCCGATAGAGATCCAATTCCCGCTCAGCCAAAGTCAATTGATTCAGGTCCCGATAGATCTGCCCAAGCTTGTAGTGCGCCATTTCGGAGTTGGGATCCAATCGAATTGCCTCGAGAAAACTGGCGACGGCCTTTTCGCTTTGTTGGCGCTCGGCATAGACTGCTCCTAATTCAAGGTGGGCAACAGCCATCCGGGGGTTCAAGCGGACTACCTTCCCGAGCAGAGATTGTGCCAAGTCGAGACCGTCCGATTGACCCGAAGCCACGTTCTGACGAAAAAGCGCCGATGCATAGCAGAACACAGCCTGGGGATTCTCAGGAAAGCGTCCCGCTAAATGCCGCAGCCGAGGCTGTATCTTTTCCCATGCAGCTACGATTACAAAAGTGGGCAACGCATTCCAGGCGAGAAAGGCGTCAGGAGAGGTGGGATCAGTCTCCAGGGCGTCCATAAACGTGTCTGCGGCATCGCCATATTGGCGGAGGGCGAATTGAGCCAACCCCTCGCCGACATGCAGGCGCGCAGATGCAGGAAATTTCTGTGAGGCTACGCGAAACACCTCGAGTGCCGGACCAAATGTCAGATGCACAAGGTATTCCGCCGCGAGGTCAAAATAATATTGTTCGTTCCCGGGATCGAGATCCACGGCGCTTTGGTAATGACGCACGGCTTGCACATAGCGGCCTGCGTCTTCTTCGAGTGATGCCTGGAGGTCGTAGAGCTCGGCATTCGGTTGTTGATCGACTGTGTGTTCAAGCAACTCAATGGCTGCCTGCGATTTACCTTCCTCCTTGTAGGCCAAGGCTAAGTTATAGGCTGCGAGATGACTCGTGGGTTGCAGCTGCAGCGTTTGCTGAAAATGCGAAATCGCTTCCGAGTAGGTGCCACTCGATGCAAGCATTACGCCGAGCGCTAAGTGTTGTTCCGGAGAAAGACCTGCCGGCGGAGGAGGCAGTTGCCTCCATGAAGGGTCGCGCATCGCGAGAGTACTGCGCACCAAGGCAAGGTAAATCTCGAACGATTGCGGAGTAAGGTCGTATGCGCGTCGATAATCACGACTTGCGGCAGGTTGGTCGGCAAGTTGTTCGGCTATTTCTGCGGAGAGGACATAGAACTTCGCACGGGTTGCACTGTCTTGGGGAGGGGCTACCCTTGCTAGCACTTTCTGAGCCTCACCCGCTTTTTTGAGCTCGGTCAGGCTTCGAGCCAACTCATAGCCAGTCTGGAAGTCCCCGGGTTGGCTGCCCCACGCCTTTTCAAGGTATGGGAGAGCGTCTGCAGATTTTCGACTTTCCGCCAAAATGGTACCGAGACCTACTAACGCTGTGAAATTGTGCGGCTCCTCCGAAAGAGCCTGACGAAATGTTTTCGCAGCGTCATCACTGCGCCCCAGCCGCCAAAGCAGTGCGGCAAGATTGTTGTAGCCCATCGCCGCATGAGGCAGCAGGCGAATGACTTTCCTGAAACTGGCCTCGGCCTCCGCCGAACGACCGAGCTTCGCAGTTACGAGCCCTCGAAGGTTGTTCAGAGAGGGATTGTCCGGTTCACGGGCCAATGCGGTATCTATTTCTGCGAGCGCCGCGTCAGGTTGTCCGGCTTGCAATAATTGGAAGGCTCGGTCATACGCGGAAGATGTATTGGCAGGATTTCCCTGACTTTTCAGTAGCGCACACGGAACAGTTACGACGAGGAAAGCCAGAACAATCGGTCGAAAATAGCACGACAAAACAGCTTCAAAACTTTTCCTGACCAACAATACCCTTTCCCTCTTGGATCACAACCAAGCGATTGGCAGGCACGTGTTCCAAGATTTCCTGCCTGTCGCCTAACCATTTAATCGTTACGCGAGTCGCTTCGCGCGCGCGGCCGAGGCCGAAGTGTAATCGGAAGTCGCTCTGCGAGCAGAAACTGCCACCGCTGCGCACCTCCTGAATTTGCCGGCGGCCCTCGGCTTCGACAATCACACGGGATCCTATTGCGGCGCGGTTGGCACGCGTTCCCACAAGTCTAACAAGCAGCCATGAGTTCGGCGAAGGCGACTGATTCCGAAGCAACGTAGGGAAGTCATTCAGATTGTTGATAACCACATCGATTTGCCCTGTACGAAAAATGTCGCCAAAAGCCGCTCCCCGGCTACAACGCGGAGACACCAAGCCAGGTCCGCCACGCGCAGAGATGTCCTGGAAGCGGCCGTTTCCCAAATTGCGGTACAAAATTTTCTTGCCTTCCTCTTCTTTCGGCTTGCCGTGCCGTCCGCCCAGCCCCGGAGGGTAAATCGCGCCCGTGACGATGAAAACATCGAGCTGACCGTCGTTATCAAAGTCGAAAAAAGCAGTGCCCCACTTCACGGAAGAAGTCTGTCCACTTAGGCCGGCTTGGAATGTGCGATCCGAAAAGAATCCATTCCCCTGGTTGTGGTACAAGGACGTGGTTTGATCTGAGTAGTTCGTTTTTATGATATCGAGAAGACCATCGCCGTCATAGTCCCCAGTATCCACACCCATTCCGCCCTGCGAGCCCCCATTTTCGTCAACGGCCACTCCAGCGAGCAGGCCAACCTCGGTGAATGTCCCGTTACGATTATTTTTGAAAAGCAGGCTCGGGGTCGAATCGTTCGCAACGTAAATATCGGGCCAACCATCGTTGTCATAGTCGGCAACGCAAGGCGTAAAACCATACGCGGCATCGGAGTTTGCGATACCAGTTGCTTTGGACACATCTGCGAAAGTTCCGTCGCCATTATTGTGATAGAGAATGTTCTTTGATCCTTGCAATCCTGCGGGCCCGTGTAACACGGGCGATTGCACCCCGACCAGGGACGGATCCGAATCGTACAGCGCGAGGCCGGATTCGTCGGCAACGTAGTTGCTGACGAAGAGATCGAGATGGCCGTCGCGGTCGTAATCGAGGAAAGCCGCCCCGGAGTTCCAGTGGTCCTCAAGTTGGAGCAGCCTGGATTCGCGGGTGACGTCGGTGAAGGTGCCATCTCCGTTATTGCGGTACAACACGTTTTTGCCGTAATAGGTGACGAATAAGTCCAGGAAGCCATCGTTGTTGTAATCCCCGACGCATACTCCCTGGCCCCAGCCGGAGCGCGCGAGATTGGCTTTGGCGGTCACGTCCGTGAATGTTCCGTCGTGATTGTTCCTATAGAGGTGATTTGTTGGCTCTTCTCCTTTGGGGAACCGAGCTAGCCCCGAGCCATTCACGACAAATATGTCCAGCCATCCATCATTGTCATAATCGAATAGAGCAATTCCGCCACCGGTTGTGGAGAGAAGAAAGTCTTTGCTTTCGTGTCCCGCGATCACAGTCCTCGCGGTCAACCCAGCCTGAAGGGCAACGTCAACATAGTTTGGGAAGTACTCGTCCTCGCTGCCAGTCTTTGCGGGTAAGAGAAGAGGGAAGGGCGGCAAAGAGCAAAGCCCGAGCCGGAAAAGCATCTGTAGGGTCTGCCGGCGGTTCACGGGCCAGATTTTAGCATGGCTCGTGGCAACGGTGGTTGATACCGGGTTTGTTGGTTTGTTGGGTTTGTTCTGAACATTAAGCAGCGCATGTAACTCAGCGGACGGCTTTCAAAAACGTCAGCAGGTCCGCCATTTGACTAACACTGATCTGCTTCTCGAGGCCTTCGGGCATCATGGAAACCTTGCTGACGCGCATGCTTTTGATGTCTTGGCGAGCAATGACCGTCGCCCTTCCCTGCTCCTGCCGCAGGGTAATCGTTGCGGCAGTCTGCGCGCTCATAATTCCATTCGCGATGTCTCCGGATGCCAGCTCCACGACATAGGTTTCAAAGCCGTGTTCGATTGACTTGCTGGGCAGAATGATGTCTTCCAAAAGCTCCGATGCGGGATGATTGCGAACTGTTCCGAGGTTGGGACCGACGGCCACGCCGACGCCGTCGAGAGCGTGACATCTCGAGCAGACGCGCGTGAAGGTTTCTTTGCCGCGCGCTACGTCGCCAGCCATGTTTAATGCCGGCTGATATTCCTTCAAGACTTGCTCGCGTTGCGCCGAGCTCTGCTCGAAAAGCGACCTTGCCAACTGTCGGACAGCAGGATCGGAGTCCATGAAAAGGCGGGGCTTGTACGGTTCGAGCTGCCAGGTTTGCACGTCTCCGTTCTTCACGGCCTCCAGCAGAAGACGAACACGATCGGAACCTCCGCTCAGGAGGGTGTTAGTAGCCTCCGCTCGAACGGTAGCGCTCATGCCATTCCACTTCGCCAGCAACAATCCGCCTACTTTGGAACCTCTGACGGAGCTAAGCGCCTTCACGGCGGCGATCTGAACGGCGTCGGGCTCCTGGGGGTCCAGCAGGCTTTCCAGTAAGTGTGCCTCGCGATCGGATTTTGCGAGCGCCAAGAGCTCCAATGCGTCAGCTCGTACAGTGGCCTCGGCTTTGCGATCTGCGGCTATGACTTCAGCGCGCTTCAGCGCTTCTGAGGCAGCGGAGTCGTCCGGAAGTCCGAGCGCCGCCAGGAGATGAACCGCGGCATGACCGACTGGCCCCGGCCGGCGCTCGAACATTCGCAGAAAGGTATCGCGATCTGCCTTTAGCGCTGCTTTGGCATCAGCACCATTCGCGCGAACGCCCTCAGCCATGCCGTCGAGCGTGGCCCCGCCCCACCAATTGGAATTGCGTTGGGAGCTGTTCGCCACGGTTGCGAGAAGTCGCCGCATTTGTTTCGTGTCGGCTTTCATGCCGATCACAGAGCCGACTTGATCAAAGAAATCGCGACGTCCCTTCGTCTCGCTGTTGGCAAAGCGAGAAACCGCCAGCTCGAAGTACGGCAGCGCACGACGCGGAGGTGCGGTAAGTGCAGCCACCTGCATCCACGGGTCTTCCACGCCGTCTGCGAGAAGCTTGTTCTGAGCGGCTGCTGCATCCGGGGAGTCAATCAATCCCAGCGTGCAAAGGAGCTGGAACCGCACCTTGGCATCCGGGTCGCCGGCCATCTGCGTGAGCTTCCGAGCCAGCACGGGAGACTTCGCCAAGTAGGGTTCGGCCAGGCGAATTGCGTTTTCGCGGACACCCGCTACGGGATCGTCGAGCGCCTTTGTTACTAGACTGGGCTCAAGTTTTCCCAAGCCATCGAGTGTCCACAATGCGTGCACGCGCCCCAGCGGTGACGTGCTTTCCTGGAAAAGTCGAACTAGCAATGGAACGGCATCGGTGCGATGGCGCTCTACTAGCAAACGCTGAGCCGTCCGGCGCCACCAGATGTTTGGGCTAGCCAGTTTTTGGACAAGCTCCGCGTCTGACCCTTGGCCGAGTCGAATGTCTTTGGCGAAGGCTAGGGGCGACTTTGAATCGGGAACAATCCGGTAGATTCGACCGCGATCTTGTCCGTTATAGAGGTATCCGGCATGATAGGTGTCCGCGGCCATCCACTCCGGATGCTCAATGGTGTTGCGGTAATAATCGATGAGGTACAGCGCCCCATCCGGCCCGATGTACATATTGACTGGCCTGAACCACGCATCTGTCGAGGCAATGAACTCGGCGTTCTGTTCCAGGCGGCGCGCGAGGTAAGTTGCGCCCGCATCTGACCAGACATCGCAATGCACCATGTTGTGCGCAGACTCAGCAACGCAGGCCACGCGATCAAATGAAGCCGGGAACGTGCCGCCCATGGATGGCAGTGTGATACTGCACGAAGAAGTGAGCGTTCCGACGTCTGTCAGGATTTCGAATCGCGGATTTCGCGTGATCGGAAAGACCTTGTTGTTCTCATCCGTGGAAACATCCTGCTGAACGTTTGACACCAAGAGAGCGGGATTTCTCTGCAAGTAGCGAGCGGCGATAACATCGTGGCGTCCATTGCTGTCGTTGGTGACGGTGAAATGGCGTCCCCATTCATCAAAGGCCTGCCCATATTGCGACCAAGCGGATAAGAACTCCAGCTCATGTGTTTCTGGCCTGAATCGTACGCTGCGCGGCGCCATTTTTAACCGCGGCCCTTGCCCATCCGCGAAGCGAATGTCGCTTCCCCGGTCTCCAAATGGGTCCTGGAATACCACGGTGTGAATCGGTCCTTGGTGGTTTAGGTAGATCCAATTATCCGGACCGTAAAGCGGACCGTTCACCATGTGCTGCGGGTTTGTGAACGCGAAACCGGTAAGGACTTTTTCACGGACGTCAGCCTTGCCGCTTCCGGTTGTATCCTTGAAAAACCACACGTCGGGAGCTGCGGTCACAAGGACGCCGCCCTTCCAGCACATCACGCCATTTGGCATGACGATTTGATCAGCAAAGACTGTGCGACGATCGGGAATTCCATCGCCGTTCGTATCCTCAAGGAGCACGATGCGGCCTATCGGCCTGGTATCGAGCGGATAACCGGTATCCTCGGCGACGTAGATGCGCCCATCTTCGTCCCAATCCATCGCGACGGGGCTCTTGATCAGCGGCTCCGCGGCAAAGGGCTCAATACGAAAGCCCTTGTCAATTCGAATCGTCCGGAGAGCTTCTCTCTGGCTATAGGGGGGACCAGCTTGGGTGCGAAATCGCACAAAAAGACCGCTGACCATCATGCCAACTATCAACAGCGAAAGGGCACCGATAAGCCAGACGCGTCTGCGGGATAATGAGTTTACAAGAAGTGGCATTGTGTCGTGTTGGAAGCCTCGCGATGAGTATCCGGCGTGGGCAGAAGTCTACGCTCACATCTTGATATGTCAAGTACGACGACCCCCAACACCCCCAACCCCCAAAAACGCACAAAGTAAAAATTGCGCTCACAGAGCGTGTCTTGCGCAGATTTTGTGATTGTCCCTACCAAAAACCTCGTCGGGCAACCACCAGAAGTTATTCGTACTGCATGCCCGTCACCTTTCGGAACAATTCGAAGGGCAAGCGTCCTGCCACAAAAAACTAAAGTTCGCATAGCAAACGGGCACACGGCTCGT
>WNGJ01004045.1_pt1 | contig 15214 bp, 14 predicted proteins | sample 5400611 | NCBI WGS metagenome assembly WNGJ01 (sample SAMN13153375, study PRJNA577476) | soil metagenome | isolation source: 40 cm soil or saprolite under Garry oak tree replicate 1 | place: USA:California | collected 2016-06-15
ACTCGCCGAGCAGATCAAGGCCATGGAACCCTTCCTGCATGAGTTGGAAGAAACACGCCAGCAATTGCTCTATCTCGTGCCCAATATCCCTGATCCCAGCGCCCCCATCGGCAAAGACGAAAACGACAACGTCCCCATCAGGTACTGGGGCGAGCAACCCACCTTCGACTTCGAGCCACTCGACCACTATGCCCTGATGCAAAAGCTTGACGTGGTAGACATCGAGCGAGCTGTCAAGATCGCGGGTGCTCGCAGCTATGCCCTCAAAGGTGATGCTGCACGTCTCGAACTGGCCTTAATGAACTTTGCCATGGACCGCGTCGCCCGCAAAGGTTTTACGCCCCTGATCGTACCGGCGATGGCACGCGAGTTCTGCTTTCTCGGCAGCGGCCAGTTTCCCAAGGGACGCGACCAGGTCTACGCGATCGAGGATGAAGATACCTTCCTGGTCGGTACCTCCGAAGTCTCGATCACCGGCATGTACAAGGACGAAATGCTCAGGTACGAAGAGCTGCCTTTGACCTTCGTCGGCTATTGCCCCTGCTTCCGCAAAGAGGCGGGCACCTACGGCAAGGACACACGCGGCGTCTTCCGTATCCACCAGTTCAATAAAGTCGAGCAATACGTGATCAGCAAAGCCGATCATGAAGATTCGGTACGCTGGCACGAACAGTTGATCAGGAACGCAGAAGAGCTGGTGCAGGCCCTGGAGCTGCCCTACCGCGTCGTGAACGTCTCTACCGGCGACATGGGCGACGGCAAAGTCGGCATGTACGACCTGGAGTGCTGGATACCCAGCGAAGGCAGGTACCGCGAGACCCATTCGTGTTCGTACTTCCACGACTGGCAGGCCCGCCGCGTCAATATCCGCTACCGTGACGAGAACGGCAAATTAAAATTCGTCTACACGCTCAATAACACAGCCCTGGCCTCGCCGCGCATCCTGCTGCCCCTGTTCGAAGTTCACCAGCAGCCCGACGGCAGCGTGCGCATCCCGGCAGCCGTGCGCCCATATATGGGAGGCCAGGAGTACATCAGGCCGCGCGAGGAGCCGAGGTAAATAAGAGCGTCCTTGCTCAGGAAAGTACCGTTTGACGATAGCTGATATGTCGAGAAAGTAGGAGGCCATTTAATATGGGCCTCGATCTTCCATGACCATTTCAGATGCGCGTTTGCCCCCAGCAAACACGCGAGCGAGTCGCTCACGTTCGGCCTGTTCTTCTGGCGTCACTGGCTGGCGTGTAGGAACGTTCAAGATTTTTCCCTCGCTGTACAACTTTTCCTCAAACTCCTGCTCTGTTATTGGATGCTTTGCATGGGGTCGTATTTGCAGGCGCTGGAGCATGATTTCGCGAAGGAGCGTCTCGGGCTGCTCTCCTTTTTTTGCTGCTTCTGCAGCAAGTATTGCATATTCTTGGTCGGTCAGGGTGATGATCATCCGGTGAGCCATAAAGATACCTCCTGCATGATGCGAAGAATAGTTCCTCACTATTATAACATGGTGGGGAATAGGCTAAAGTGCCCTCCAGGATCAGCAAGAGGAGTACCCTTTCCCCTGCGTTCCTCCCTGTTATCCTGCCGGGTACTCATAGGCGGCGCACATCATCCCAAAGTAGGTCGGCACCTCATATGAGAGCAACTCGCCTCTAAAATCGGTGCCTTCTATCGCACCGTGCAGGGTAAGCAGCTGCCCGAACGCATCCGTCGCGGCCCGCTTCACCCAGGCTTGATCAAAGGTCAGCAACCGGCCAAGGTCCTGCGCCTTGATCGCATCCATGGTAGCAGCGTCAAACTCTGCTGAGGCCGGGTCGAATCCGTAGCGTCCCTGCTCGTCATGTGCATGCCCCATATCGGCGCTTGCAATCAAAGCAACCCGCCGGCCTGCTAACTCTGCAGCGCGGCGAACAGCCATCCCGAAACGTGGAAACAGCTCCCAGGGCATATTCCCGCGATCAGAACAGGCTATCACTACCTTAGGCTGAAGATCAAACATCCCTCCTAGAAACCAGAGAGGAACAGTCACGCCCCAATCCAACTGCTGGAAATACTCGGGGTCGTCCGGCACGGCATAGCCTATGCGCCTGACAGGGACTTCTAGCGAACGTGAAGCATCCACGATAGCTGCGTTCAGATCTTTATCCACTTCAAAAACGAGCGTGAAGCTATGCGCGTTGCCATCTTCCTCGGAGCCGAGCTCTCCCCGTACACGTTGATTATTGAGCAGTGAGAAAGCGCCATCAATCCTGTGACCATGTGGGGTCATTACTACCACCGTCTCGGGATGGGTGGCAGCCATGCGTCTTCCCAACTCCTCCATCGCTGCGCGAGTCGCCAATGCTTTCTGCCCCTCGCCACCGGCAAGCAAAGGTACGACCATGCTGCCGTGTGGCGCGATACAGGCAAATATAAGACCGCTCATCCTTTCCCTCCTGCTAGAGTCTACTTCTACAACAATACAATCTCCCCCCGCACATCTTTTGTCTTATCATCTATATGTAGTAGCCCGATACTGCACTGTGGTTGCCTGCGCCGGTCCGTCGCGCTCCCCGGATTAAAAAGCAACAACCCATCGTACTCCTGGTTCCAGGGAACATGGCTATGCCCAAAGACCACGCAGCGAGCACCTGGAAACTCCTGGCGTGCCACGCGCTCACGGGTACGCGCATCGCCCAGGATATGTACAATGCCGATCCTACAGTGCCCAACCACAATCTCGCGTTTAATCGGCAGCGTCCGCATTACCTCTTCCTCCTCGATATTCCCCTGCACAGCCACCACGGGCGCTATCGTCTCTAATTCGGCGATCACCCGCAGGATCGAGAGGTCGCCTGCATGAATAATCAACTCAACGCCCGCAAAATGCTCCCAGGTAGCTTCTGGTAGTTTCTTGAACTGCGGGATGTGCGTATCTGAGATTACTCCTACTCGATGCAGCAATTTGGCTTGTACCCCTCCTATGCGGTATATTACTTATGGCTTCTATTGTTCTTTCATTACCCTGTAATAAGGATATCATATGCGTATCGCTGTCATTTCAGATATTCACGGTAATCAGCTTGCACTCGAAGCAGTACTATACGATCTTGATCGTCAACCTCCCGTCGATCAACTGGTGGTTGCAGGCGATCTCTGTCTGAATGGGCCATGTCCACGCCAGGCCCTTGAAATCGTGCAAGGGCTTAACTGTCCCGTCCTCCAGGGCAACGTGGACCTGGAAGTAGTCACCCAGGCACCGGACAAAGGCGAAAAGAAACGCAATACCGCCGCCTGGACACGCGAGCAGATCGGGCGGGCAGGTATCGATTACCTCGCATCACTGCCACATTCCCATCGCGTTGCCAACCCGGATGGCAGTGACCTGCTTATCGTGCATGCCAATCCGCTCAACTTGGAAGATGCCATCTTCCCCAATGCATCTGATAGCACCTTGGAGTACTTCTTAGGCGGGCTGGATGGAGATATTGGCGCCATGGCCTTTGGGCACCTGCACATTGCCTATACACGCCAATGGCGGCATTTGCTGCTGGTCGATGTTGGCAGTTGTGGGCTTCCACGCGACGAAGACCTCCGCGCCGCTTATGGCATTCTCAATTGGCAGGACAATCGCTGGAATGCCGAGATTCGTCGCGTAGCTTACGATGTTCAGGCAGTCGTGAAGCAAATCAAAACCAGTGGTATGCCGAACGTTGAGAAACGAGTGAAGACACTTCTGGATGCAAAATATTAAAAAATGCGGGGCAAACTGGCCAACCTCCAATTTGCCCCACGCCTGCAACTCGGTTATTGCAATGGTGCGGTATTACGATGAAGATCAGCCCCCGTGGGCTGGTGAATTGCCATAAGAATGGGTACAGTCGCCTGATCCTCAATATCAAATGCTTCCTCTGGCCCCGTAACTTCTTCCCCCAGATAACTGGCAGCATCGCCTATGTGGACCATTTGCAGTTCCTCAATGATCGCTCGCAATTCCCCGGTCGTCGCCATAAAAAATTTCTCCTCATTCATATATAAACTTGTATTGAGATCAATCCACTTCCAATCATACATCGAGCACCCTCCTGATAAACGTTGAGCTGAATGTTTTTCTGTTATAAACATAGTGTTAAGATAGTGTCAATAGTGCTATTTCAGCATCCCACTTTCTTTACACTTATATATACGCTTGAGGTTACACCTTTCTCTCTCCATTTATATAAATTAGTCCAAATAGGTCATGGGCTATGATCCTGTTCTCACCATTTCGTACGTGCTATACTAAGATCAATTGAAGCAACACACAATAAAAGGTAACGGAGAACTTGCAGGAGCAGTATCTACCACACCTATGACGACATACGCATAGAAAACAGGTATTTTTTCCAATTGCAGGAGAGTGAACATGGAAAACAGAAACTATAATGTGGCCATAATCGGCTCGGGTCCTGGTGGCTATGTGGCCGCCATTCGGGCCGCGCAACTTGGTGCAACAGTTGCCATTGTCGAGAAGCTGTATCTCGGCGGCACCTGCCTCAACGTAGGCTGCATCCCGTCTAAGGCGATGTTACACATCGCCGAGGTCATGCACAGTATTGAATCGTTCGAGGACCTGGGTATCCACCTACCCCAGCCACCCACTTTCGACATGCGCAAAGGAGTCACTTTTAAAGACAAAGTGGTCAAGCGCATGACAAACGGCGTAGGCGTCCTCATGAAAGGCAACAATGTCGATGTGTACGAAGGCCTTGGTACTGTCGATGCCTCGCACACCGTCACTGTCGCGATGAACGATGGATCGCAGCAGCAATTCAACGCCGATAAGATCATCCTCGCCACTGGCTCTGTTCCGCTCATGCCGCCATTCCCGGGTATCGATGGCAGCAACATCATCAACAGCGACACCTGCTGGAACCTGCCCAAAACTCCTGAAAGCATCATCTGTGTCGGCGGGGGTGTAATCGGCATCGAGCTGGCCTGCATGTTCAATGCCCTTGGCTCAAAGGTCACAGTCGTTGAAATGCTGCCCAACATCCTGGCACCTGTCGATGACGAAGTACGCCGCTTGCTCGCGCGTATCCTGGGCAGGCGTGGCATCACCATCGCTACGGGTACGAAAGTTGAGTCCATCGCCGAAGAAAACAACCTGAAAAAAGTGACTGCCAGTACGGAGCAGGGCGAACAAAGCTTCACCGCCGAGTATGTACTCATGGCAGTCAGCCGCCGTGCCAATACTTGGGGACTGGAACATCTCATGGAAGAAGGACTCGACAACGACCGGGGACGTGTCCGCATCAATGAAAAAATGGAGACGAATCTTCCCGGTATCTATGCCATCGGCGACTTGATTCACGGCGCAGGACTGGCCCATGTCGCATCTATGGAGGGTGAAGTCGCATCCGACAATGCTATGGGGCACGAAACGCTCATGGATTACAACGTCGTGCCCAACCCCATCTATACCTTCCCCGAAATTGCCTTTGTGGGCCTAACCGAGGCGCAGGCCAAAGAGCAGCACCCTGAAGTTCGCGTCGAGCGTTTCCCCTGGTCGGCCAACGGCAAGGCCGTTGCCATAGCCGAAACGGATGGATTTACAAAGGTCATCATCGGCACATATGACGAAATCCTGGGTGCGCATATCATTGGGCCGGACGCTACGAACTTGATTACCGAATACTCACTGGCCATGCGCGGCGAACTCACAGCCGATGAGATCATCGAAACCATACATCCTCACCCAACGCTCAGTGAGGGCCTGCGCGAAGCTGTGCTGGCCGCGGAGGGCCGCCCAATCCATATCCCACCCAAACAGGCAACTGCTCGCGCAAGATAGCCTCGTAGGTTAGTATCACCACAATAGAGGCCCATTTACACATGCGATAGAATACTGATAAATGGACCTCTATTTTATTGATTATATTGCTATAAAGGAGCAACGAGAGCATGGATAGCTACAACTCCATTAGAAACTGGTTTGATCTGCGTGGACTGCCCGTAACTATCCCTCGGGAAGGTAGAAGGTTGGGAACTGTGGACGACTTCTACTTCAAAGACGAAACAAATGCTATCTATGCATTGCGTGTAAAGATCGGCTTTCTCGGCTTCAAGGCACTGGTAAGCAGCGCCATCCGCACCATCGAACCGGATGCAGTCACAGTTGCCAGTGATCAAATGTTAATTGACGAGAGCAATGGCGGCGAGTTAGATCAATTACCCCTGGGCAACAATCTGATCTCCAGCAAAGTCATAAGCGAAAGCGGCACGTTTAAAGGCACAATCAGCAATATACTACTTGCCACCTATCCGCCATTAGCCCTGCGCATAGCCGCCTTCCAGTTGGCAGACGGCCGCACTTTTTCCGCTAAAGAGGTAACATCCTATGGCAATGGTGTAGTGTATATCCTCGATAGGGCGGCCAAGAAGTTATAGCATTAGCAGGGGAGTTTTATGCTGTGAGGAACAGGTAGATCGCCAGCAAAATGCCTATCAGGCTCGCCAGGACCGTCAGAACTATAGCGAATACTGCCGGGGGATGGAATTGTTCCGCGTCAATGGCACGACGAATATGTAGAAAATTTACCAGCGCGACGATCATCAGGATCACACCCAGGACCGTTAGTGAGATACCAAAGAACGAGGAGAGATGTACAGGAATTATGCTTGCATTACCCTTGAGGCCCAATTCACGCAGCACCAGGCCAAAGCGCTCAACCACAAAACCGAAGGTAATCGTCGCCAGCCCAGTCCGTATCCAGGCTAGAAAGGTGCGCTCATTCGCCAAATGATCGCTGACCCTCTTGCTCGTGCCGATCTGTTTGGGCAGATCACTCTGCCCCTCTGAAGTATTACCGGCCGGTTTTTCCTGCTGAGCCAAATTAAATAGCCCTCCCAATAAGCAACCTATGGCCATTATAGCCCACTTAACAATCAGGGAACAACATAGGTCTCGGCCACGCAGGGAGTAAAAGTAGCATGTTGGGGTATCCTAGAGTAGAGAGCACTAAATAATGAAGATTAACGACCAAAGCCGGTCGTGTCATGCTGAGCGCAGCGAAGCATCTGGCTGCCGATCGCGAGAGATCCTTCGCTTCGCTCAGGATGACAAGCGACCCGCGATTATTACCGATCTTGGTTAGTAAAACTCATTATTTGGACCACCGGCGTTATATAGGGAGATCACCGTATGTCATCCAAAACCCAACCAGCAGAGAAAATACTCGGTCGCCTCAAGGGTCTGCGCAACCATATGCAAGCAGACGAGGTGCCCTTTTTCACCGTGCCCGCCATCTGGGATGGCGGACAGGGACAACGCAACATGCCCTGTGACGTAGTGCTAACTAACCAGCGCCTTTTCGGCTATGTCTATGTGAGCTTCCCGCGCGAACGACTCTTCCTTGACGCGCTTTCCCTCCCCGCGATTCAGGCTATCTCATTGCGCCACAATACCTACGAGCCGGTATTTCGCGAACTCCTCGTCAGCGGGGGTGGGCGCAAAATCTACATTCGCGCTCCCCGCCAGAAAATCGAGAGTTTGTATGCAGCACTACGTTCGGCCATCGAGCAATATGCGCCCAATGCTCGACCTGCTCATGATGACGAGGTAACAAATAATACCCAACACCCGGCTCCCACATACGGTAGGCAAGAAATACGCACCTCGTTCGAGCGCTCTCCACTCGCAATCACGCTGCTATTCGTAGGCGGCCTGTTCCTTGAAATTGGTGGCGCCGTCCTCTGGGCAGCCACACAAAGCCCACAGACCGGCCTACCCTTGTTTATCGCCGGACTTGTTTCTGTCATAACCGCCTTCCTCGTCAGAAGGCAAAAGGGCTAACCTTTGTCCCTTTTACGTCTCCGACACTAACTGCTGCGCCAGTTGCTTCTCATAAGCATTGGCCACAGGCAAAAACGGCCACAGCCGGTGGGCCTGCTCGTTTACTGCCAGCAGTACACCAAAACGATGCAGGAAATATGCGACTGGAGGAGACGCTGTCGGTGTAGGCGTAAATGACGAAGCCGCTTGTTGAGTTATGGTTACTACACACCCAGCAGCAAGGTCGGCATCTGGTGCAAGCGCATATTGAGCCCGTAGCAGCACATAGTTGTTATTTATTGTCTGGCTTTGCAGAGCCTGAGTATCATTCGTCGCTGAGTCACAAACGGGATCATTAAAAAACAACTGGGGATTCGCAAGCGAATCCGAAAAAGGAGCCGAAACACTCCATCCCGGATTCTCCCACACAATGTTGAGCAACACCGTGTATTCGTTTTCCTGCCCGCCAATAAACGTGTCCGCCTGGTCATGTGCAATAATCTGACCGTCCAGTGTTGTATACTGCCAGAGCGGGCGCACCACGACAATCGCATTCCACCCTGGTGGAGCAGGCAATGAGGGCCGCATCGGCCCTACTATCTCTGAAGTATCGCAGAATAGGCGGCAGTCTTGCCCATTGAGGCTACACGGTCCCGAATTCGTACACGGCTCATTTTGGGAGGTACCTGTATTCAACTGAAAGCTCAGTGTCGCTTTTAGGGGCTGCGCCGCAATGGCATAGCACAAAACCAACTGGGATGTCAGCCTGCATGGATTATGTTCTGAGCGAGCAATCGCCGAGGCAAGAGCGTAGGGCTCACCCGTCTTGACCACTTCGCTATATCGTGCAGCACCCAGCTCCGCCAGTACTGCCTGCAGTAACATAGCACGCTGGGTATCGGGGAGCATTTTTAATGACTCAGAGAACGTAATGATCGAGGCAATAAGTCCATTCCCTACCTGCATCGAACTTTGACGATGACAGCTATCCGCATTATAATCGGTGGGCACTGTTACAATGCAATGTTGTGCCAGGAATGGCTCTGCCCGCCATTCCAGCACATGTCGGCCACGCGCTAAGCGCAAAGGCGGACCGACGCCAACACCTGGTAAGTGAGCAACCACGTGTCCATCAATCGAGAGCTGCCCCCACGAAGGGCTTGCCTGGACGTAGAAGAGACCGGTTTCAGACCCTGACGCCGCTGAAGGAGTGGCTGTTGGCCCAGGGAATATACTACCCACAAGCTCGCGTACTGGAGCGGTACTTCCCAGGATAATCAAGATCGCCAGCATCACGATACTTGAGGTTATAGCTAACTGCAGCCTGCGCTGGCGGGGCGAAAATCGCGGGCGCAGCAGTGAGCGTGCCGGCTTAGACGAGTTGGCAGCCGTCCCCAACTCATCTAAATCGGCTATCTCGACCTCAAAATCATCTTGAGACTGCTCAGACTCAACATCTCCCATGAGAAACTCTCCATAAGTGCACTCAATAGGTCAATTGATTTTGCATTAGGCATGATCAGAATAGCAGGCTTTCTGGCTGTCCTGGTTCCGTCCATACCCCTAAATTATAATACAGCAGTCTGAAAGCAGTCTGAAATCAACTATCTAAGGATGCTCTTTGCGAAACTCCTCGATCTGGTCAAACTCTGCCTCCGTCAGGCGAAATTCAGCAGCTCCAATGATACTATCCACCTGTTCTGGGCGGCGGGCACCGACAATCGCTGCGGTCACCGCGGGATTATGCAATGTCCAGGCGATAGCCACCTCACCAGGCGAACGGCTGTGCATATAACCTATCTCTTGCAATTGTTCAACCAGCGCCAGGTTATGTGACAACCGTGGCTCCTGGAACTCGGAATCGCGCTTCCGCCAGTCGTCATCGGGCAACTTGGCTATGCGCTCGCGAGTCATTGATCCCGACAACAGCCCCGACATCATCGGCGAATAAACTATGACCCCTATCTCTTGTTCCTCGCAGAAAGGCAGGATCTCCTCTTCAACCCCTGGTTTGACCAGCGAGTAAGGCGGCTGGAGTGTGCTGATGGGTGCAATCCTCATCGCCCGGCGCATCTGCTCAACATTAAAATTGCAGGCGCCGATGTAGCGCACCTTGCCCTCATCCTTTAACTGCGCCATCGTCTCCCACCCTTCTTCGAGCTCTGATTCAGGCATGGGCCAGTGCACCTGGTACAGGTCGATTACGTCAACCTGCAGCCGGCGCAGGCTATCCTCGCACTCTCGCCGGATCGACTGCGCCTTCAGGCTGCTGCTGATCTCACCATTTTCGTCCCACACACGCGAGCATTTGGTGAAGACATAGGGCCGCTCAGAGCGGTCTTTAAGCGCGCGAGCCACGATCTCCTCGGAGTGACCTAAACCATAGACAGCAGCGGTATCTATCCAGTTGATACCTAGATCAAGCGCACGATGGATGGCAGCTATAGATTGCTCATCGTCCTGGGGCCCCCAGCCGAATGCCCAGCCGCCTCCACCCAGAGCCCAGGTCCCGAAGCCAATGGGCGTAATATGCATATCAGTGTTACCAAACTGTCGTGTTTTCATCTTTCCTCCATTCCTTGCAAATGGTCGTAGGTTTTTTCTTAACACCTTATACACGTTTAACAATTATACATCGTACCACACTCCCGTTAGCCAGCAACGTTGACACCCTCTTTTCTAGACAGGTACAATAGGATAGCCAAGTAATCTACGAGGGTTGACTATGTAAGCCCCTCTGTTCCGCACATATAAAGATGAGGCAGTAACACCATGAAGATGTACGTTTGTATCAAACAGATCCCGGACCCTAACACCGTCGTTAGTAAGCTCGATCCGAATACCAAACGGCTCGTGCGCAGCGGTGTCTCACTTGTCCTCGATCCAGGTGACGAAAGCACCATCTCAGCCGCGATCAAACTTCGCGATACCGTTGGCAACAGCGAACTTACCGCAATCTCCATGGGACCCGCCAGTGCCCAGGAGGCCATGCGCCGCGCCCTGGCGATGGGCGTGGATCGCGCCATCCTTGTCACCGACCCGGCGCTGGCTGGCTCCGACGCGCTTGGCACGGCCCGCGTACTCGCCGCTGTCCTTAAAAAGGAAGGACCTGACCTGGTCTTCTGCGCTACTGAAAGTACCGATGGCTACACCGGCATGGTTCCCGGCGGTATCGCAGAGTTTCTTGCTCTACCCCAACTCACCTTTGCGCGTGAAATCACAATAGAAAGCCAGAAGGTCGTCATCAAACGTGTCACGCTGACAGGCTACCAGACCGTCGAAAGCCCTCTGCCCGCCGTTATCACCATTGCTAGCGGCTCATTTGAAGCTATTTATCCCACTATGAAGGGTATCATGGGAGCCAAAAAGAAACCCTTTACCCAGCTTAGCCTTGCCGATCTTGGCATCGATGCCTCTGAGGTTGGCGAAGCAGGAGCACGCGAGCGCATCATATCTATAGGCAAAGTTGAAGCACGTGCTGCAGGACAGGTTATCAAAGACGATGGCAACGCAGCCCAGGCCGTCGCCGACTTCTTGCAACGCTACCAGTTGCTCTAGGAGGATATATACATCATGTCTACTACTATTTGGGTGCTGGTCGAACTGGATAATGGTCAGCCTGCTCGTTCCTCCCTGGAGGTACTGGGAAAGGCCGCTCAACTTGGCCGCGCCGAAGCCGTCGTGCTCGGCTCAAATGCCGCTGAGGTCGCCCCCACACTTGGCGAATACGGTGCGGAAAAGGTCTACTTCCACGCAGACCCCGTATATGACACGTACCTGACCTTACCCGCTGTTGACACGCTCAGCGATTTACTCAAACAGCACCAGCCCGCGCTATTGATGCTTGCTACCACCTATGATCTGCGCGACATCGCGGCCCGCCTGAACGCCCGTCACAACATGGGCTTGATTACCGATGCAACCGATGTGCAATTCGATGGTGACACGCCGCAGGTGACAGTTCCCTGGGGTGGCGAAAACATAGTTACCGCGACCTTCCCCAGGCAAGGTACAGGCATTGTCCTGACGCGCCCCAAGGCCTTTGGAGTGGAGCGACACGAAGGCAAAACAGCCGAGGTTGAGACACTGAGCCCATCGCTCAGCGCTGCGTCACAGCAAATAAAGATTCTTGACCGTGTCGAGGTACAAAGTGAAGGTCCATCGCTAGAGGATGCTAACGTCATCGTCAGCGGTGGTCGCGGCCTGGGTAAAGCCGAGAACTTCCACTTCGTAGAGGAACTCGCCGCAGCTTTAGGCGGAGCGGCCGGCGCGACGCGCGCCATCGTCGACGCTGGATGGCTGCCTTACAGCTACCAGGTCGGACAAACCGGTAAAACCGTGAAACCAACGCTGTACGTCGCCGCAGGTATCAGCGGCGCCATCCAGCACCTCGCGGGTATGAAGGGCTCCAAGTACATTGTAGCCATCAACAAAGACGAGCACGCGCCCATCTTCTCAGTCGCTGACTTCGGCGTCGTTGGCGACGTTCTGACCATTCTCCCGCAATTGACAGCGGAAGTGAAGAAACGTAAAGCTCAGTAATCTCGGGGGGTGCAGGGGGCGCTAGCCCCCTGACGGGGTTTGGGGTGTCCCCAAATCCTCCTCTCTTCTCGCCGCCTGCGGCGACGAGCTCGTAGAAAAAAGTCGAGCCAGGTGAGTACTAACTATTTGCGCGATTGGAGGTTCATATCATGGCCCCTCCTTCACCAACCGGAAACTGGATCGGTATACTTATATTCGTGCTAATCGCCGTCGTAGGACTCGCCCTCTTCGGCGTGCGCGCAGGCGAGCTTATCGCCTTACTTGTAAAAGCACGACGCGAGGACCGCACCGACCACATCGACGACCGCATTGGCAGCTTTTTCCTGGTAGTTCTCGGACAGAGCGGAGTGCTGCGCGATCCTATCCCCGGTATTGCACATTTCTTTACCTTCTGGGGTTTCATTATCATCCAGTTCGGCCTGCTGAGTTTAATGCTCAGAGCTTTTAATGTCTCTTTGCCATTCTTTGGCGACAATCATGGCTTCGCAGTTACGCTGGATCTCTTTATCATTTTCGTAGCTGTTGCCCTGTTAGTCTTTGCTTTCCGCCGGGGTGTGGTCCGTCCCAAACAGCTCTCCAGCTTTTTACATGGGCCCTGGGATGGTTTCATCATCCTTGGCCTGATTATGCTGGTGCTTATCACACTCGTCCTGGTCGAAATCTTTGATTACGCAGCCAGTAGCGGCACTTCCTGGTCTCTCTTTGGCTCATGGTTTGGTCCAGGGGTCAGCGGGCTGGGCACAAGCACAAATCTCATCCTGTTCCGCGTCTTCTGGTTTATCCATGTCACCACCTTTTTCGCTTTCCTTGTGTACCTGCCTCGCTCCAAGCACCTGCACCTGATGGCGACGCCTTTCAACGTTTTCTTCAGCAACTATGCGCCGAAAGGGGCGCTGCCCTTGATGGAGAACCTGGAGGAACGTGAAGACTATGGCGTTTCAAAGCCCGAACAATTCACCTGGAAGCAGTTGCTCGATGGCTACGCCTGCACCGAATGTGGGCGCTGCAACACCGTATGCCCCGCGACCAATACAGGCAAACCTCTCTTCCCCAAGGAAATTATCCTGGGCGTCAAGGAAGCACTTTTTGTGGAGAGCGATCAAATCCTCGGCGAGAAAACCCTCTGGAGCAGGTTGGGCATTGCCGGAGTCAAAGCCGACGAGACCGTCCAGGAAAAAGAAGCACACCACGAGCCGATGGTAGGCGGCATCATCTCCAACGATGCACTGTGGGCATGCACCTCCTGCCGCGCCTGCATGGAGATCTGCCCTGTCTCCATCGAGCACGTGCCAAAGATCATCGACATGCGCCGCCACCTGGTGATGGAAGAGAGCGATTTCCCCACCGAGGTAACCCCGCTGTTTAACAACATCGAGCGCAACTTTAATCCCTGGGAGATCAGCAACGACAAGCGTGCTGAGTGGGCGGCAGGACTGGGCGTACCGCTGCTGTCAGAGAATCCCGCTGCCGACGTGCTCTACTGGGTGGGCTGCATGGGCTCCTTTGACAGGCGCAACCAGAAAGTAGCCACCGCTGTAGCTAAAATACTCAAAGCAGCAAACGTCAACTTCGCTATTCTCGGCCCCGAGGAGTCGTGTACGGGTGATCCTGCCCGGCGTATCGGCAACGAATACCTGTGGCAGATGATGGCACAACAGAATATCGAGACCTTGAACGGCTATGGCTTTAACAGAGCCGGTGCCCTCAATGGACACAATGGTCATGCTCCCGGCAACGGCGTGGCCGGTGTTGCGCCCAAACATCGCACGATTATCACCGCCTGCCCGCACTGCTTCAACACCATCAAGAACGAGTACCCACAGCTTGGCGGTGACTATGAAGTGGTACACCACACTGTCTTCATCGACAGGCTGCTGGCCGACGAGAAGCTTACGCTGCCCGCGAATTTCGACCAGCGTAAGCTGACCTACCATGACCCGTGTTACATCGGGCGCTATAACGATATCTACGATGAGCCGCGCCACGTTCTCACCGTCCTCAATACCAACGGCGTCACCGAGATGCGCCGCCATCGCAACAAGAGCTTCTGCTGCGGTGGCGGCGGCGGACGCGCCTGGATGGAAGAGAAGATCGGCAAACGTGTCAACCAGACTCGTGTCAACGAAGCCCTTGAGACAGGCGCCGAAGTCCTCGCCGCCGCCTGCCCGTTCTGCATCACCATGTTTGACGACGGCATCAAGGGTGTGGAGGCCGAGGATAAAATGCAGATCGAAGATATCTCCGAAATCGTCGCGCGCGCGCTAGAATCTCAATAGATCGACCAGGATCATGCCCGATTGCGTCCCGCAATCGGGCATGATCCTGGTCGATCTACTACACCTGCCTTACTCTGTAAGCGTATAAATGAAGTCGTACTCCGAGCCTACCGGGTTGCCGCGTGCATGTAGCAACATCTGCCCTTGCGCCCCAATAAAACCACCTGTCCCGCCGGTAATCGCCAGTATCGTATCAGTGCCATCATCATAATATGGCCCCTCGACGGTAATCTGTCCCTGCGCGAGGACCACCGTCCAGAAGCACTCCCATTCGGTCTTGCCGGTCGCAACAGTGCGTATACAATGGCCATTGTCGGTTCCAACCTGGTTCATGTCAGCTGCATTGAAGACAGGGTTGTGGAAGCCAAGCACGTCACCTAGAGACATATTCGGTGGATGAAACTCCTGCACCGTGTCCGTGATTGCATGCTCAACCACGTGAATTACCCTATGCTCTTTTGCTTGAGCAGTAGGAGTTGTGGTGTGCAGGGTAAAGAACACCCCTGCCAGTACGCCAACGATAAGTGAGACAACTGCTGTGAGAACGAAAGATTTCTTCATCGTTTCTTCCCCCTTGAATGAAATAAGCGAAACACGTTTCAAAAACCAA
>WNGJ01004047.1_pt1 | contig 15212 bp, 12 predicted proteins | sample 5400611 | NCBI WGS metagenome assembly WNGJ01 (sample SAMN13153375, study PRJNA577476) | soil metagenome | isolation source: 40 cm soil or saprolite under Garry oak tree replicate 1 | place: USA:California | collected 2016-06-15
GCGTGACGCGGTCGTCCCGCGTCAGTTTGAAGACGGGTCGCCCGTCGCGCGCGATCTCGGCTGCCGCGTCCTCGCCGCGCATCATCCTGCTGACCAGCTGACGATGCGCCTGATCCGAGACGCCATCGTGCATCGTGCGAAACTTCAGGACGTTAAAGCGGCGCCCGCCGCTGCCGATCCGCTCCTGCCGAAAGAAGACGGGGCCGCGCGAGTCGAGCGCGATGATCACCGCGAGCAGTAGCAGCAGCGGCGCCACAACGAAGAGGCCCAGCACGGCGCCCGCGACATCGACCGCCCGTTTGATCACGAGCTGCTGCGCCTTGAGGGTTTGGGCGGTGAGCTCGACCAACGGCTGCCCGCGGTTCCACACGACGCGCGGCTGGACACCGGCCAACTCGAACGTCCGTGGCACCGAAAGAATGTGGCACCCAGCAGCGATGGATTGCTCAACGACATTGCGCAGTTCCCCATCGGTCAGGGTTCCGCAGACGACGACCGTCTCGACGCCGTGCTGTTGGATCAGGCTCGGCAGATCGCTCAGCCCGCCGAGAGCGCGCGGATTGGGCGTCGCGGCCGTGTCGACGACTCCCAACACCAGGTGATCGCCGCGCGGGGCGAACGCGGGACCGCTCGCGAGGTCGGCGCATTCTCGCGCGGCGCCGATCAAGATGGTGCGCGCGGAGGCCGGGGTGCGCTTGACAATGCGTGCGTCCACCGCGTCGATGCCGAAGCGGACGGCGACGAGGCCGAGCCAGACAACAACGGTGGTGACCGAATATTGGGCCGCGACGAGACCGAGGCCCCGGTCCCAGAGCGGCGCCCAGAGCGGGAGCGCGGTGGCGAGCGCGCAGCCCCAGAACAGGCGGGCCGCGTCGCGCCGCCGGTCGCCGGCGCCGTAGTTCCCGGTGACGATGAGGCCGAGGACGAGGGCGAGGGCGTACTGCCAGCCGTCCAGGTAACCGGCGGGGAGGAGGCGGTGCACCGTGTTGCTGACCCAGTCGCCGAGTAACGCCCCTTCGCCGACGGACCGGTACAGCTCGCGCAGGATGGCAAAGGCGGTGAGGTCGGCGGTGAGGAGGACGGCGAAGCGCCCGACGGCGCGCGCGAGGTGGCGCCGAAGCGTGGACGGAGCACGGCGCTGGAGAGAGAGCCGGTCGTGTTGGACCTGACGCGGCGTGTAGTGCGGCGCGTTTACAGCGACGCTCGGCACCCCGGACCTGATGGCCCGGGACGACTCGGCAGCAGACACGCTATCCATCGGTACGGGATCCACAACCTGCTCGAAACTCCTCAAGGGCGAAGGACGAGCGCAGGACGAAGGGGGAAAAGATAGGTGCGGAAAGGCTCGGTGCCTAGACGCTCGCGGTTGCCGTTCTGCACTCGATCACCGATCCAGGCAGGAGTTGCCTGCTGCCCTTGCCCCATGAAGGCTCGCCGTCCATTTTAAGTCGCCTTCGCCAAATACATCGCGGGGCACCTCCCAGTTCACCAACTGTGACGAATGACAAGAGGGGCGACTCATGAAGCGCGCACTGGTATGCGGCGCCGGCGGGTTCATCGCGGGGCATCTCGTAAAGCGTCTGAAGGCCGATGGTTACTGGGTCCGCGGCGTCGACATCAAGGCACCAGAGTTCTCGCCGTCCAGCGCCGACGAATTCCTCCTGCTCGACCTGCGTGACGGCGCACAATGCAGGCAGGCCCTGCTAATGAAAAACCGCACGGCGACGGACTTCGATGCGGTTTATCAACTCGCCGCCGACATGGGAGGAATGGGCTTCATTCACTCGGCAGAGTGCGAGATCATGCGCAACAGTGCTCTGGTCAACAACAACATGATCGACGCCGCTGCCACACTTGGCGCGAAGCGGTACTTCTTTTCGTCATCAGTTTGCATCTACCGCGATATGGTGCCAGGCGAGCCGGAACTCACGGAAGAACAGGCGTACCCTGCTTTACCCGACAACGAGTATGGATGGGAAAAGTTGTACGCAGAGCGAATGGCCCTGGCGTACGGAAGGCGGTACAACATTGCAGTCCGGATTGCGCGCTTCCAAAACTGCTACGGGCCGGAGGGGACATGGACGGGGGGCCGGGAGAAGGCACCGGCGGCGATCTGCCGCAAAGTGGCGGAGGCCGATGATGGAGGCACGATTGAAGTCTGGGGCGACGGCTCTGCTATCCGTTCGTACACATACGTAGACGATATGGTCGACGGCATCCGGAGGCTCATGGACTCCAGTGTGGAAGGCCCCACGAACATCGGATCGCCCGAATACGTATCCGTGCAGCAACTGGTTGACGCCGTGGCCGAGGCTGCGGGCAAGAGGATCGGCGCCCGGTATGTCCCGGGGCCGGTGGGCGTCCAATCCCGGAACTTCAGTAACGCCAAGATCTACTCTACCGGTTGGCGACCTCGCGTGTCATTGCGGGACGGGATCGGCAAGACATATCCGTGGATCGAGTACCAAGTGCGGATGGCCCGCGACCGGGGCGGCGCACCACGGCCCTCCGCCGGAGGTGAGCCACGCCCAGCGGTTGGAAGGACCTAGCCGACCCGTCTGATGGGCTGATCGTCAGAACGCATGGCCTCATGGTGATTGAGACCGGCGGGGCTCGTCCCGCGACGCAGGGCCGTCGGATCGGACCCTCATGCGGGCTTTCAACGCATGCCAAAAGAAGGTGGGGGCCGAGACGAACGTTCGTCGCCACAAGCGCCGAGGCTGTTGTACGAGGCGGGGGAGCCAGTCAAGACCGTGCTTTCGGAAGAAGGGCGGAGACGGCCTCACCGTACCCGCATAGAAATCGAACGCTGCCCCTACGGCCCCGATAAACCGCACGTTCAGTCGGCTCCGGTTCTCTTGAATCCATTTCTCCTGTTTTGGGGCTGTCAGTCCGACCCACAACACGTCTGCTCTCGAAGCGTTCACGGCGTCAGTCATCTGTACATTGTCTTCCGCCGAGTAGCGGGGCTTGAAGGGGGGTGAGCAGGTGCCCACCACTTGTATCCTGGGTGACTCGAGTTCCATCCGCCGACGAATGCGGACGAGTGCCTCGTGAGTCCCGCCCAGAAAGAACACGCGCACCCCGCCGAGACGATTGAGACGCTCATGCAGCGCCGCAAAGACGTCTGGACCACTGACTCTCGCCCCAATCCGTCCCCGGAGCACGCGTGATGCCACCACGATCCCGATCCCATCGGGGACGAGCCAGTCGGCAGCCCGTAACGCGTTCGCGAATTCGTGGTCCTTTAGCGAGACGACGTATGAATGCGGGTTGAGACAAGCCAAAACCATCCGGGATCGGCCCGCGGTAATGCTGTCTGCGATGGCCGTGACAATTTCGTCCAAGGATCCCGAATCGACGTCGTAGCCGAGTAGTGACTCTTTCATCGAACAGCGCCACGTGTTTTGTCGTGAGTCTTTCTGACATCCACCGGCAGGCGTGCGATGAAGTCTCGCATCAGAATCACAGATACGGACCGATCCAGCTCAGCGGCCAGAAGCGTCCTCCATAGCGCTTCGTGAACCACAGCCACTCGCTCGGAGGCCGTCCCTTGGGGCCCAGGAGCTTTTTCCACGTCGGGAGCTTCTTGTCTTGCCGTCGCAGCGTCGATGGGGCACGGCGCTCCAATTCGAGGCGCGCCGTCGGCGGCGGAGGACTTGGTCGCGCGCGATCCTCGGAGCGCCGGGTGTACCGGGGACCCGCATCCGCAGGTTGTGGAGCCGCGACAGGTTCGCTCATGATCCTCAAGGGCGCGGGGTTGAGCGAAAAACAGAACCGCAAAGATAGGCCCCGTTTGCGTGCTTGCCTAGGAGAGGGTCGTTTTCCAGGCGCTGGTTCGCGGTGAGTTCGGGATTGATAAATGGCGCGAACACGTGCCAGCTCACGGGCAACTTTAAAAGGGATTCGTGCTCGTGATCGCTGCTCGGCCGTGGGGTCACTTCACACGGACTTGTAGGCTTACGACGCCTGCCATAAACTTTGGGCCTCATGAGTACGGACCCCACCGTTCTGGACGTCGCGAACATCTTGTTGCGAAGGTGGCGCTTCGTGATTGGTGTGCCCGTTGGGGCCGCGCTGATCGCCGCCATATGGTCCCTTCTGGTTCCACCCACGTTCACCGCGCGCGCATCGTTCGTCCCCGAGTCCCGGACGCAGAGCCGAATACCCTCGTCTCTCGCCGGGTTGGTCGGCCAACTCGGCATGCAACTTGGGGCGGAGGCCAGTACCTCTCCTCGATTCTATGGCGCGATCCTGCAGAGCCGAGAACTCGCCGAGCGAGTCTTGCAGTCACGCTATCTGGATCCGCGTCCGGGCGCGCGCGCAGACTCCGCGAGTCTCCTGGAGATTCTCGAGATCAAAGGCGACAGCACGTGGCGGCTGTACAACGGTGTGAAGCGCCTGAAGCGCATGATCTCCGTTGCGGTGGATAACCAGACGAATATCGTGCAACTCGGCGTAGACGCACGCTACCCGCGGCTCGCGAGTGACGTGGCCAATCGACTCCTCGCGTATCTCAACGAGTTCAACACGAGCACTCGCCAGTCACAGGCCAGGGAACGTCGACGGTTCACCGAGGCGAGGCTGAAGGAAGCGGAGCAGGAACTGGGCCTCGCGGAGGACGAACTGCGTCGGTTTTACGAGCGCAACCGCACGTGGGATCAGTCGCCGCAACTCAGATTCCAGGAAGGGCAATTACGCCGGCGCGTCGACATCCGTCAGGAAGTGGATCGAACGCTCAGTGGCGAGTATGAGATAGCACGCATCGAAGAAGTCAACGACGCTCCCGTGATCACGGTAATTGAGCCGGCCAATCCACCGCCGGAGCGCTCGAAGCCCAATCGCCGCCTGCTGACACTGCTCGCGTTCATCGTCGGTGCAGTGGTCGGAGTGTTTTGGGCATTTGCAGCCAATCTCGTTGAACGACTCCGCAGCGCCAATGACGAACGGTCGCGCGAACTGCGGCGCCTGGTTGACGACCTGCGTCGTGACGTCGGGCTGCCCAGCCACGCGACACGCGAACCCGCGCACCCCACGAGCGGCTAAATATGCCGCAGGCTGAATCCACCTCGGCTTTCGAGGTCTTAGGGGTGCGGGTCGATGTCGTACAAGTCGCGGACGGCCCGGAGCTGTTCCAGCGGTTTTTCGCCGACCCGGTTGCCACAGGCACCCGTCACTTCCTTTATGGTGGAGCGCCGGGCGTCGCCGAATCGCTCGCCGCTGTGCTCGAGCGTCGCTATCCGGATGCGCGGCTCGTTGACACGATGACGCCGCCATTTCGGGAACTGACGTCAGCGGAAGAACAGGACGTCGTCGACCGCATAAACGCGGCTGCGCCCGATGTGGTCTGGGTCGGACTCTCCACGCTCAAGGGGCCACGCTTCGTCGCGAAGAGCCTGGCGGAGCTGTTCAGGGAATCGCTACAAGACCGAGCGCTGTGATCAACATCCAGGCGCGCGCGCTGCGGGATCGGGGATGGCTCACCCTGGGTCCGATCGTGCCCGCTGCCCTCGCCGTTTTCATCGCGACGACCATCGTGCTCGCTGGTTCAGCGGGTGCGATCGCATGGTTCGCTGTGCTCGGCGTCGTCGCAATCGCCTGGACTGTCGGCCGCCCACGCGCGCTCATCGCCATCGCCCTGCTCTACTCCGCCAGTTTCGGCGCGATTACTGCGGTCCCGGCCTTGGAGGGGATTCGGCTCGGCGGCACAACCGTGAGCGGTGCTGGCGTCGGCACAACCGTCATCTTGCTGGTTGCCGCACTCACGCTGTTATCGCGCGCGGATCGCCAGCGTGTCAGTGGATTCCTCCCATTCGCGGCATTCTGGCTGCTGGCTTTTATCCAGGGTGTCGGCGCACTGTACTCGCCGGCCCCGCTCGAAGGCGCAAAGCAGGCCGTGCTCATCGGCGTACCACTCATCATCGCGGCAGTGACCTACGACGCCGTGCGTGCGGCTCCGGAGACGCAGCACGCGGTACAGCGGTACGTGCTCGCGAGCGCGACTGCACTGCTCGTCTTTTTGGCTGTGTTGGCCCTGACAGGTGCCCTGGGTGTAACCGACGTCGGGCTGGGCTCCTCCATCGGCGCACGCTCGATCGCGTTTTTCGCGCTCCCAACGCTCAGCCTCTCGCTGGCGATGTGGAGGCATGGGCGCGACGCCCGCGAGAAACTGCACGGGAAATGGTACTCGCTCGTGCTGCTGCTGGTTGTGGTCGCAACGCTCTCCCGCACGGCCACGGCGGTCGCGTTGGGCATGCTCCTGCCACTGCGGCTCATAGGCGCGGGATGGCGACGCGGGATCGTCGCCCTCGTGGTGGGGATCCTGCTGTTTTTCGGCGCATTCCAGTTCATCGCACCGTTTGGCAGACGCTTCTTCCTCGACCGACCGGGATCCCTCAGAGACCTTGTCGTGGCCGATGGCTTGAATACGATGGGAAGGAGCACCATGTGGGCAATCACGTGGTCCGCGGCGCAGGATCGCATCGTGCTGGGCCACGGCACCGGCGCCGCGCGCCTGCTCATGCAGGCAACCGTCGAGCTGGAGCACCCCCACAACGACTACCTCAAGGTCCTGTACGATAGCGGCGCGATCGGCGTCACGGCACTCGTCATCGGCTTGCTCATGGCACTGGCCAGACACGGACGGGACTGGAAGGATGCAGAACGCCGCGGACAGCAAGAATCGGCCAAGTATCACATGGCGGCCTTCTTTGCAGCAATCAGCTTCGCCGCGTGTCTCTTCACTGACAATGTGCTGGTGTACACGTTTGTGACGATTCCGACGTTCGTGCTGCTGGCACTGAGCGTCGCGCGGGAAACCAAGCTGCGACACCCGAGCACCGTTTAGACATGCGGGTGTTGATGGTCCACAACACATATCGTGGGCCCGGAGGCGAGGACGTCGTCGCGCGGCACGAGGCCGATCTCCTGCGGGATAATGGCCACGAAGTCCTGGAGTGGTGGCGCAGCAACGCTGAGTTCAAAGGAGCGACTGGACTGCTCCGAGCCCCGGCACATGCGGTGTGGGCGCTGGATACCCGCCGGGCACTCCGGCAGATGATTGCCGACTTCCGGCCGCAGGTCATGCACATTCACAATTTCTGGATGGCGGTGTCCCCTTCGGCACATCGGTTTGCCAAGGCGGCTGGTATCGCGGTGGTCCAGACCCTCCACAATTTCCGGTTGCTGTGCTGCAATGGCCTCTTGTTTCGCGACGGGGCCCCGTGTGAGCGCTGCCTCACGAAGCGATTCGCGTACCCCGGTGTCGTGCTCCGCTGCTACCGCCGGTCGGCGGCGCAGAGCCTGCTGGTTGCGGGAACGATGGCGTTGCACCGCGCTGCGGGAACCTGGGACGACAGTGTCGATGCGTACATCGCGCTTACGGAGTTCGCAAAAGGCAAGTTCGTTGCGGGAGGACTCCCGGCGGACAAGATCGTGGTCAAACCCAACTTCATTCATCCGGACCCCGGCGTGAGGGCTTCGCCGGGAGACTATGCCATCTCGGTCGGGCGACTCTCGGGGGAGAAAGGTCTGATGACGATGCTCCGCGCGTGGACAGCGCTGGGCGACATCCCGTTGCGGATCGTTGGGGACGGACCACTGATGGCCGATGTCCAAGCATGCATCGCACAGCATGGCCTCACGGGGGTCGAGACTTTGGGCTACCGACCGCCGGAACAGACGCTGGATCTCATCAAGGGAGCGCGTTTCCTGATCTTTCCGTCGGAATGCTACGAGTCATTCCCGATGACGATCCTGGAGGCCTTTGCGTGCGGCGTGCCCGTGATCGCGAGCCGCAGAGGCAGTATGAGCGAAATCGTGCACGATGGACAGACCGGCTTGCTGTTTGCCGCCGGCGAAGCGTCCGACCTCGCGCAGTGCGCCAGTCATGCGTGGACGAATCCCCATCTGCTCGCCCGGATCGCGGCGAAGGCACGGGCGGCCTACGAGGCCCACTATTCCGCGCCGGCGAATTACCCCGCCCTCATAGCGGTGTATGAGCGCGCACTCGCGCGCGTCAAACGATCTTGACACTGACGCGGCCGATCAGAGATCAACCGGACTTGCCAGGGTCGGTCACGTTCCGCCTGATCGGGCTGGCTGGTCTCCTCACGGCGCCAATCGGACACCGCCTCTTCTGGCGCTTCTGTCGCCGCCTTTCCAGCCGCTTTCCTGGCCGGTCGGCGATCATTCGCATCGGGCCGGACTCGCACATCAGAATCAATCTGAGTGACCCCTACTGGTTGCGGCTGGTGGCCGGTTCCTACAACTACGAACCTGAGCTCGCCAACGTGCTCCAGCGCTGTCGCGATCTGCCGTTTACGTTCCTCGATTGCGGCGCGAACCTCGGCTACTGGAGCATTCTTGTGTCCGATCCGGCGTTCGGGTCGCATCCGACAATCGCCATCGAGGCAGCCGCGCGCACGTGCCAGGACTTGGAAGAGAACTGCCGCCTGAACGGTGGAAGATTCCGCGTCGTTCATGCCGCCGTCGCGGACCACAGCGGCACCGTTGCGTGGCTCAGTATGGGTACCGATCACGCGGGCGCGAGTCTCTACGACGTCGTGGGGCCCGTCACCGCCCGGGAGCAGGTGACTACGCTCGCGGTGGACGATCTTGGAGTCCGCGGGATGGTCGTCATCAAGCTCGATGTGGAAGGCGCCGAGGTTGACGCGCTGCGCGGGGCCGCGACGCTCTTGGAAGGAGACACCTTGGTCAGCTACGAGGATCACGCCGCGGACCCGACGTGCGCTCCAACCCAAGCCATCCTCGACCGGGGATTCTCCGTGTTCTGGTGTACGCCAACCGGCGAGATCCGACAGGTACGCGGCGTGGATGGGGTGCGAGCCATCAAGACTCGCCGGGCTTCCGGCTACAACTTCTTAGGCTGCCGACCAACGTCCACGTTCTGGCGTCGCCTCACGGTTCGGTGAGCACGAAGCGAACCGCCTTCAGGAACTGATCCGCCGCGAATGCCGGCGTCAGGTAACTCACGCTCTGTCGGGCGCGGACGCGCATGCTCTCCAACACCACATCGGGCGTGTTCAGCGCACGGTCCAGTGCACTCGCCAGCTCTTCCGTTCGATCAGATCGGAATGTCCAACCGTTGTGACCATCGCGCACCAGCTCCTCGACCGCTCCGGAGAAGACGCTCCCCAACACTGGCACCCCGGCAGCCAGCGCCTCGTTCACCACCACGCCCCATTCGTCGGCCAGAGTCGGAAAGGCCAAGATCCCCGCCTGCCCGTACCACGTGACCAATTCTCCGTACGGCACATTCCCAACGAAACGCAGTCTGAGATTCGCCGGTCGCGCAATCTGTTCGAGCTCAGATCGCACGGGCCCGTCTCCCACCAACCACAGCTCAGCCCTGCGATCGGGATGGCGTTCGGCCCAGCGACAGAGTGCGGTGATGAATCGATCGAGTGCCTTGAGCTGGATGAGGCGCCCTACATACAAGAGGCGTTTGCTGGACTCCGGAGCGCGGTTGAGTGGCAGCGCCTGGAATGGCGTGAGGTCCGTCGTATACGGGACCGTGAAGATCCGTGGCTCCGGCACGTCGAAAGAGCGCACGTAGCGGTACGCACTCGCGCCATTGACCAACACGGCATCCGCCCGAGAGAGCAGGTAGGCGCGGAGGAGCCGGCGGGCACGGCCCCGCGCCAGCTCCGTGGTTTCCGATAGGGTGGTCCAAATGATGAGCTTGGCCCGCCCCCGTAGCGTCAGCCAGCGGCGGTAGGCTACCGCTTGCAGGGTTCGCCACCCTAGCTCACCGCTGATGACGACGTCGGGCGACATCCCGTGCAAGCGCCACAGTGTGTCATACGGAACGTGGAGCGCAAGGCGGTCGGCGAAGCCGTGCGGGTGCTCGCGGCGACTCATCACTGTGAGCGTCCGCTGGACGGTGACGGCCAGTCGACCGGAGTCCGGTTCCCACCCTCTATCGGTTTCCATTGCCGTGGAGACGAAGACGCGGAATTCCCGAAGGCGGGCGTGCAGTTCGCGAAAAACCGGAATGGAATACGGCGCAATGAAGTTCTTCAACAACGCGAGACGGATCGACGCCACCTCAGGGGTGGCGGGGGGGCCGCCGGTCAAATCGCGTTCGCCGATTCCGAGGGCGGGAAGGAGCGCCACGCGCGCGCGTTCCGCAAGAGCTTACCCATCTCTTCTCGGGAGAGGCCAACAAAGCGGGGAAAGAGATACACCACAGCCGCGACCAAAATGGTGTACAGCACTCCTGACGCAAGGAATAGTTGCAGAGATCCCGCCGCGAATACCATCAAGAGCAATTCCCGGATCCCGAATGCCAGCGGGATGAGGACGGACGGTACGAGGACGATGTGGACAATGTATCGGGTGAGGCGCAATCGCAAATGAGTGAAAACATAGACCATCATGACAAATGCAGCGAGTGCTTCCAGCAACAGGACCTTCAGGGCCAGACCCGTCGCGCCGAGGTTAAGAGCATCGGTAGAGACGAAGCAGAATGTCATGATCATGCCTAGAGGAGCCGTGACCATGGTCAAGTTTCGGATGAAGGTCGTACCGCTCTTGGCATACACGACGGAGCCGTTGAGTGCCGAATAGGTGGAAATCAACGGGTGGATGAGCAGGATCTTGAGCGGTGTGAGCGACGCGCGGTACTGCGCACCGCCGAATGTGGAGATCAGGCCGTCGGCGTTCATCAAAAGAAAGCAGCAGAAATATGCGCTCACGATGTACATCGTCGGTACGTATTTTCTGTACAGCCGACCCGCCCGTGGGATATCGTCGTTGGAGAACGCGATCGACAATTCCCGAGTGAACAAGGGCACCATGGACGTGACAAAAAAGAGCGTCACGGCGCAGATGGAAAATGAAAATCCATACAGTCCCTGCTGAAAGCTGCCGCCAAAATGCTGCAGGAGATACCGGTCAAAGATCTCGGTGACGAGTGTTGCCGACAGATAGAATATCAGCGGGGCGCTGTACGCATAGAATTCCTTTGCGTAAGACCTGGTCTCCTCACCTGACAATTTGCCGATCAGTGGAACGGCATAGTTTCGTGTGTTGAAAAATCGGGAAATGAACAAGCACAGCAAGCCAAAGATCACAATCTGGTGCACATAGAAGAAATGGATATTCACTAGCTTGGTGAAATAGAGGGCCAGCAGTATGAGCACACCGAGGATATTGTTCAATATCTTGATCCGCTCGATGCTGACCGTCGTACCGTAGGCGTCGGATATCTTGATCAGGATGTCCGAAATCCATTTCACACACACAAAAACCAGAGCGAGCCCGATGATGGAGGTATCTATGCCCTCGAAAAAGGACTTCCTGATAAATGGCAAGGAGAGAATCACAACAATGGCTGCCAGCACACCAAACACCAGGGCAGTATATGAGCCGTAGAAGGTGATGATTCGCTTCTCAGACTGTCGTTGAGAAAGTTTCACGTAAAAACCCGTCGAGGTCCTCATGTCGAGAAAATTGAGGATCTGGGTGATCACGTTATTGGTGTAGCTGAAGTTCCCATACGCGTTGACACCGAGCGCGCGGGGAACAATGGAGTAGGTAATCAAGCCGGCGATAATGGAGACGGCGTTGGAGCTGAGCTTGTGAAAGTATCGCTTCTTCAGGGTACTGTTTTCAGGTGCTCGTTCCACCACTCCAGCCTGAGAGCGCGGCGCCCTTTTCACAGGTTTCAGTCTGTCGAGCGCGCTCAAAGGCCGGAGGGCTCGAGTATGAACTGGCCCGTGGCGCCGTCCTCGATGAAATCGAGGAGCTGGGAAGTCGGACTGCCAAGCCGCCGCAGTCCTGCGGCAAAGTTCGCGGCGCTGAATCGTGGAGCCCCCATACGGCGGTCGTCGAGCCAATCGATCGGCACCATCTGCCGGAAGAAGAAGAGACTCGCGTAACGCTCCGCCAGCACCCGGCGCCGCTCGATCTCATCAGCCGTCAGCGCCTGATTGCATGCGCGCTCGAGTGCCGCCGTCAACGTGCCCGAATCGCCGGCTTCGTCGGCGAAGCCCAGCGCGCCATAGTGGGTGAGCCCGGAAACCACGACTGGCCGCCCACGCAGCACCATCTCGAGGCCAATCGTCGACGCGTAGACGACGCCGACGGTCGCCAGATCGGCGAGACGGTACGAGTTGATCCGGCTGTCAGGCGGAACGTAGACGAAGTTCTCCGCGAGAAGCGTCCCCAGACTCCGGAGATAGTCCTGCAGTGTTTCCGCCGTCTCCGCACCTTCCAGGGCCACTTCGGCGGGGTGTCCACGCAGGACCACGAACTGATTTGGATGAGTCGCGGCATATCGCACCAATGCGCGTACCCAGTCAAACATTCCCTCGAAGCGGAGATCCCGGCCGATGATGGCCGAATCCCAAATGATATTTGAAAACGCCGCAATGATGGGACGACCACCTGCCCGAGTCGTGAGGTCTCGAAACTCACTCGACGCCTGCTCCCATCGACCCGCATAGGAAACGATGTCCTTGGAGAACGATTCGCGGGAAGCGATGTACTCGCGAATCTCCGCCAATTCCGCGGCCGTGAGCGGACGATCGCGATACTTGGCCCAATGCTGTGTGAGGTCGTAATAACCCGGAGCCTGATTTCGTGCGAAGACCCAGGTGTCGCGAATAAAACCGCGCTCGTAGAGCACCGTGTTCATGTGACCCGCGCGTTGCGCAAGTTCCCAGAGAATGCGCTCAGGCCAGAAAATTCCGCTGGTCATCAGCAACCGCATCTCGCTCGGCTGCTCCTTCAGGAACCGCCGCATCGCCCGCGCGAATGGCACGGCCGACGCGAGCACCGCCCGGTAATACGGCACTTGATCGTCCTTCAGGGTGCCACGAGTGAAATACCCGAGCACCGAGGGCTCGACCAGGCGACCGAGCGGCAGTCCTTCCGCGCTATAGGCACGACATTCCGCGAGCGTCAGCGCCCGTACCTCCCGTCGGGCCGCGGCGACTTCCTCGCTGTCGAACCAGTCGCGCAGCGCGAGCGCGGGCAAACCGGTACGCCCGGCGAGCACGTGTCCCGCAAAGCGGCAAGCAGTACAGGGACGTTTCGCACCGTATCGGGGATTGTGAAACCCGCATTCGATCGGCGCCCCACCGCACTCCAATACCCGGACGTGGTGGCCTCTGGCCTGCAGCCCCAACCCAAGCCCCTGCTCCAAGACGGCGGGCAGTAACCAGCCGCTGCGCAATGAGACAACCAGAAAGTCGATGGCGCCCGGCTTGCGTTGCCGCGTCACACGAGCAGCCTTCAGATCTCCCAACGAGAGCAACCGCGGCAAAATGCTGACGCCAGGCAAGAGCCGCCGTCCAACGACTCGCAAAATCGTGCGGAACCCCTTCCGCACGTCACTCACGCGCGCACCCGAAAAGCGGGGGTAGCAACGGGACCATCCAGGGGCCCGCGCAGATCATCTCCGCGTTCGAGGACCGATCCCACGTACTTGAAGGCCTCCGCGTAGACCCGCAGGACCCGCTCCACCGCCGCTTCACCCAGCGCCGCACACGTGTTGTGGGTGGACAGCACGAGCACGCCGCGACGGGTCCCGACTTCTGCTGCCACACGCATGATCGCCTCGTAGAACTGCGGGCCCGAGCCCGGTGCGTCCAGTTGCTCCCAGATTCGCCGCACCTGTTCCAGGTCTTCCGGGTCATCGACGGTCCAGCGAAGGCCACGCCCGTCCGGACCGTCGCGGTGAACGTAATAAAGTCGCCGCATCCAATCGGCGCGTCACGGAAACACCAGGTCCCAGGAGAGGGGCGTCCCGCGGGGAATGGCCCGGGCGGCGCGTCGGCCCAGCACGAGCTCCAGGTAGCGCGGAGACAGGCCGAACCCCGGACGAATGGAGCGCACGTTCTCCGCCGTGAACGCGCCTCCGACCGGGATGTCCGCCACGACGTACAGCGAGCGACGGAACGCCACGTTCCCCTCCTCCGCCACTCCGGGTCCAAAGGTGGGGCTGCCCAGCATGGCCTCGGCGCGTCGTACCTCCGTCACCAGTGCGCGGAACTCTGCCGGCTCGAGTGAGAAATGGCTGTCGACCCCGCCGTCGCTGCGGCGGAGCGTGAAGTGCTTCTCGATGAGACTCGCGCCCAGCGTCACGGCAACGACGGCAGCCGTCGTCCCCAAGCTGTGGTCCGAGAGCCCTGCGAGGCACCCCGTGAGCGTGGTGAGCAACGGAATCGTGGAGAGCTGCATCGCGGCGTCCGGGGCTGGGTAGCTGCTGGTGCAGCGCAGCACCAGGATCTCCGTGCAGCCGGCACCACGCAGCACGCTGAGTGCGTGCAAGATCTCCTCGGGGTTCGCCATTCCCGTGGAGAGCACGACCGGCTTTCCGGTTGCAGCGACGGTCCGCAGGAGAGCGTCGTCCACCAACTCGAAGGATGCCACTTTGAACGCCGGCGCGCCCAACTGCTCGAGCAGCTTGACGGCCGTGGGATCGAATGGGGTCGAGAAGGCGGCGATGCCACAGGCGCGCGCGGTCTCGAACAGTTGCGCGTGCCACGCCCACGGCGTATGCGCTTCCTCATAGAGATCGTACAGCGTGCGCCCCGCCCACGGCCCGCTCCCGCCCACTCGGAACTCCGGCCGGTCGGAACGGATGGTGATCGTGTCCGCCGTATAGGTCTGGAACTTGACGGCGTCCGCTCCGGCCTCCGCCGCTGCCTGGATCGTGGCGAGCGCACGCCCCAGGTCCCCGTTGTGGTTGGCGGACAGCTCGGCGACGAGGTAAGCGGGGTGACCCGGCCCAATGCAGCGCGAGCCGATACGGATTGGGCTCGGCGTCACGCTGCCCGTCCCTCCACGTATGCGCGGCTCTGAGCAGGCCCCAGATGCGCCAGCACATCCACGATCGACAGATGGCTCACGAACGCGGCGGACCGTCGCTGCGGGTAGGGCGCCGGGGTGAACTCCTGGAACTCGAGCTCGATTCCGGCTCGTCCGGAGAAGTCGTCGGACAGCAGGTACTCTCGCGCTCCCTGCGGGGACAGATACACCGTCGCCCCCACGCGCCGGCACAGCGCGACGACGTGGTCCGTCCGCTCGCCGCTGCAGCCCAGTTCGGACGCGCGAATCAACTTCCCGGGCAGATCCAGCAGCGCCACCACGGCCTGGATAATCGCGAGGTCGAGGTCGGCGAGCAGGGTGATCGACGTGTCGGCGAGGAGGGGCAGGACCGCATCGAGCATCATCCGACCCAA
>WNGJ01006166.1_pt1 | contig 15211 bp, 17 predicted proteins | sample 5400611 | NCBI WGS metagenome assembly WNGJ01 (sample SAMN13153375, study PRJNA577476) | soil metagenome | isolation source: 40 cm soil or saprolite under Garry oak tree replicate 1 | place: USA:California | collected 2016-06-15
TGGTCAGGTGAGCGGCACGCCGAGCGGAACCTTTTCCGCCGTTGCAGCCGGAGGCTATCACAGCGTGGCGATTCTTCCCAGCGCTTTCAATCAGTCTCCCGTCGCGCAATGCCATGACGTGACGGTGTCCGCCGATGCCAATTGCTCGGCCTCTGCCTCGATTGACAACGGCTCTTTTGATCCCGATGCCGGTGACACCATCACCATCAGCCAGTCACCCGTCGGCCCTTATCCGCTGGGCGCGACCTTGGTGACGCTCACGGTGACCGACAACCACGGCGCCTCTTCCTCGTGCGCCGCGACGGTGACGGTTGTGGACGACACGCCACCCAGCGTACCCAGTTGTCCTGCGGACGCGACGGTCGAATGTCCGGCCACGCCCGCGTTCGGCACGCCGCAGTTCGGCGACACCTGCGACAATAATCTGATTGTGACTCCAACTGACACCTCACTGCCGGTCAGCGGCAAGGAAGTCAGCAAGACCAGGCGCACTTGGACGGCAACCGATCACTCCGGCAATGCCGTTTCATGCAGCCAGACGATCACGGTCGTCGATACGACCGCGCCGACGATTAGTTGCCCCGTCGAAGTCACGGTCATCACCACCAGCGCCAGCGGCATGACGGTGAACTATCCGGGGGCGACTGCCAGCGACACTTGCTCGACGCCCACAATCATTTACTCCAAGGCCAGCGGCAGCGTGTTCGGCCTCGGCACCACGACGGTGACGGTCACCGCCACCGACGCCAAAGGCAACAGTAGCCAATGCGCGTTCAAAGTGAACGTCGTCTATTCCTGGTCGGGCGTGTTGCAGCCGATCAATGCGGATGGCTCGTCGGTGTTCAAGCTGGGCACAGTGGTGCAGGTCAAGTTTCAACTGACCGGGGCCAGCGCGGGCATTGTCAACGCCGTGGCCAAACTCAGTTACACCAAGTTGCCTATCAGTATCCCTCCCGGCCCGGTCAACGAAGCCATTTCGACGGCCGCGGCGACGAGCGGCAATCTGTTCCGCTACGATGCGAAGACGAAGCAATACGTCTTCAACTGGGGCACCAAGGGCCTGACGGCCGGCCTCTATCAGTTGAAGATCGACCTGGGCGACGGCGTGAGCCGCACGGTGAACGTGACGGTGAAATAGACTCTCGCACCCCACTCCAGGAGGTATCCTGGAAAATTCCAAAACCGCGACGCGCGCTCCTTCCTCCACGAAGGAGCGCGCACGTTTTTGCCCCAGGCTTCTTAAGCTCACCTTTTGTCCCGCCGCCGTTCGCCTACGACAACTCGGAGTTGGACACCGCACGGATTCGCTACTGCTCGCTCACCCAGGGCGGAGCCGTATTTTTTCGCATGCTCAAAATTCCAAAATGCTCTCGCGGTCAACCTTGATGTTGGTTGGCCTCCATCACGCCACCGTCACGCCACAACATTCCGGCCGCACCGGACAGCACGGAGCGGCAGGTTGACTTTCCCCAGGGAAAACGCCATTCTGCTCGAAAATGATGAGCGTAATCTGACTACGGATCAGAAGGTTTCAGGTTCAACTCCTGATGGGTGCGCCAACAAAATCAGGGGTTTCTCACCCACTCTCACCCCGACCTATAACGGTTGTACCCGGTCACTGCGCTGGCTCGATTGACAAGGAGTGGACGGAGAAAGCGCTCCCCTCGTCGGATGTGCGTCCGAACCTCCTTCCGTTCGTTGCGCTGTTGCGGGTCGCTGGCCATATTAGTTGCGTTTGCGCTCTCCGGGTTCCCCCGTCGCATGAAGGTATGGCGGGACAAGCCGCGCGGCCCGACCGCGATTGATTGCCCGTCACGCGCCATCTGCAGCCCGCTGCGAAGCTGGGAATTCAAGTCTTGAAACCAAGGGAATTCTTGGCTAGATTGCGTCAGTCGAAATGAGCACGCTGGAAGTCAAAATCCCGGACCTGCTGTTTAAGCAGGTCAACGAAGTCGCCGCCAAGGAAAAGGTGAGCGTGGACCAGATCGTGTCCATCGCCCCGGCAGCGCAAGTTTCCGCGTGTCGAGCGCGCGAGAGCATTTCATCCCGGGCCAAGCGAGTTGACTGGCGGAAAGTGGACGACATCCTCGGTCGCGTGCCAGCCAATCCACCCCTCCCAGGCGATGAAGCGGATTGATTTGCGACTGCGATTTGATTCTACTTCTCTGGAGTGGCATGTTCGTCACAGAGTTCTTCTTCAAGATACTTCTTCAATTTCGCACGGAAATTTGCCTCAATCGTGCTTGGTAGTTTCCACGATTTGCGTGCTTCCATCCCTACCATCATCTTGTGAAGCCAAGGCACGTGCTCCCAGCATGTCGTCTCACCTTCCTCTTTCCGCCTTTTGAAAATGTAACGTCGCAACGGCAGAAAATATATCAATATCCAGTGGCAAAGGTGATGATGGACAACCACGTCACTTACCTTGTTCCCCTTAAGATAAAAGCCAATGTCCTCAAAAATATCCAATACGTGTTCCACTTCATCGCTGTGCGGGACCTTGTTCCAATCGCCACCTGTTTCCCAATTCTCTTGCTGGATAAACGCCAAGCAAGCGTTCGCGGCAGCGTTGCGTTGGACCTCCATTTTCTCGAAGGCGTCCTGATACTTTAGAATGAGGCCATGCTCATAGGTAGTGGATTTATAAACCTTGTAGGCTTGGTATATTATCAGCGCCGCCGCTATGAGAATAAAGACGACTTGGGCAGAAGGTCCAATGCCAAAGTAAGTTGTAATGTGTGCTCCCTGCGGCGACAGTGTTGGAAGCGAGATTGCCAGCAGGAAAAGGATGATTGCGGAGAACGAAATTTCCAAGATCGAACGAATGAATCGTGCGATTTTGGACAGGAGCCATTCACAGTAAATCCACCAGTACCCGCTCATAATTACTTCACTATTTCATAGCATAGGCCCGACCCGGAGACAATTCGCATGAAGGTCAACCCCCATCCGAAAAGGCGGAAATCCAAGAACGCGTCTGGCAACCTGGCTGTCGGCTTTGCCCGGTCAAGCAAGCATTTCTGAATCTCAGACGCCGGAATCCACTGGACAAGGTTCTGCTGCGGTTCTATGGTCCAGGCGAGCCGAAAGGCAGCAGCCGTTTTTTGAAATGGATATGAATGAAGAACTACTTGGTTACGTGTCGAGTGAACCAACGAACAAAGAAGGAGAGGTCACGTTCTACCTATACCGTGGCGATGCATTCCCTGTTCCCGTGAGTTGCATGAGTTCTGCTCGCTTTGATAAATCGACGGTCATAAAGGTAATGACACACGTGATCCTGAAGGGGCGGTGGGTGACGGGTATATTCCTCTTTGATACGATGGAGTTGTCCTGATTTCCATTCCCCAGCGGATGTTTGCTCATCAGATTATCCAGCCCGTGATACGACTCGGTCTAGAAAACGTCCTTATAGATCAAACGAGAGGATCGCTACACGAGACAACACCCTGGCCTGAGCTACTGCGTCTTTGTCTTCTCTTTCAGCACGATCTTCACGTCTTCAAATTCAAGTTTTCCGTCGTATATCAGTTTGACCATTTCCTCATGTTTCTCTTCTCGCCCTTTGCGCCCGCCGAGTTCATAAATGTCCATCAGCACCCCGATGATTGTCCCACCAACAATAATGACCAAAACGGGAAGAGCTAACGCTGGCAGGAGCTGGTGTGTCCACCAGTAGCCCACCCCGAACGTGATAACAACTATGCCGAGCAGACACCAACCACTGGCTCTGCGTGAAGCGTGAATAGCATTTAGCCAACTCATCACAAAGCACTCCGCTGGCGGCTATGCGCTCTCTGCGAATGTTTGGCAAGCACACTAACCCCGCCCCGCAATCGTTCCCTGTGGCGCTATGGCGAGTTGGGCGAGAGCCGAGAGGGATGCGGAGCGAGGAAAACTTAGCTCACGGAAAGCTTCCCCTCAGTCCTGACAAACCTGACAAGCGAAGCCGATCACATAATCATACGTTACCTGTCTATAAAAAGTTGACACCTTGACAATTCACGTTCTCTTATGATCTGACGTTCGCAAACGCCCTGTAAATACGGCACGTAATGAGGGTGAGAAAGCCGCAACAAAAGCTTGTGAGTATTAGAGAAACATAAAAAACAGACTACGGATCAGAAGGTTTCAGGTTCAACTCCTGATGGGAGCGCCACTCCGCATCCCGCGAGTACAAACCCGGCTTGAAACCCGGTCATCACAGCGGCCAGGTTGGGCCGGGAGGCGGCTCACTCGCCTCTAACAATTCATCCAGTGTTTTCTTCAATAATATTCATACCCTCATTATAGCGCGTGCCGGCACTGTTACCCTCGACCGGCCAAAGAAAAGAAATAAATCGGACTGTCCTCCTTGTGCCGTCTTAAAAAGTTTCCGATCGCGAACTTCAAGCTTGCCACCGCCGGCAAGGACTCAACACCGGTTGGGCAACACATAGCCGAGCTTCTTCACCGCCCGGCCGAAGGCGGCCAGAATCTCTTTGGGCACAACGAGTCGATTTTCGCCGGCATGGAAACAGAGCCGGCTCGTGCCCGCGCTCGTGGCCACGAGGCCCATTTGTCTAAGCGACAGGATCTTGCCCCGGTTCTCCCGTTCAGGCCCTCGGGGGCATTCTGGGTGAATGGGACTGAGCACGAATCCAGCCGCGGAAGGCCCACTTTACAGCGCGATGGAGAGCTTCGGGCGCGAGCCTTCGCGCCGCCGCGACGTCAGCCAGCCTGGACTCGTAAAGGGTCAGAAGGCGGTCAGCCTCTGAGCCGCGTTCCTGCGCGTCGTAGGTCTCCCACGCCTTAAGCAACGCTTCCAACTCCGGATCCATCGGGGAATGCCTTCTGAAGGATTGCGCTGGCCTCTTCGTCACTCATGGGGTTGTGGATCATGCCCCACGTTTCTTCCAGTTGCCGCACTTTGCCGTCCACTTCCGTTCGCAGCTCGCGCGCTGAATAATCTGCGTCCGCCATCAGGCCCTGGAGAAAACGGGCCGTCAGGATGAACAGTTGGCTTTTTTTGGCGTGCTCGGCCACTATCCGCGGCGACGGTTCTTTGAGCACAAGCTCCTCACGTTCCCACCGTCTGAAGTCGTTGCAATTCTGAACCCAAATCTGTACCCAACGGCGAACCAAATCCCGCTCGGCACCCGCGGCGACAGCTTCCGGCTTGGCGGTTTCCATGTCGTCAGCATAGCATGGTCAACCGGCGGGAAAAAGCCAAATCTCACGCAGGTTCAGCACACTCGCTGCTACAATCCGAGCAGCCGGTTGACCGCCTCCACGTCGAACGACTCGGGGTCCCACTGGCCGCACCATTCGAGCAGTTCCTTGCTTGCTTTGGCGGTGGGGTTTCGGAGCGCCTCCAGCAGTTGGCTATAGCCTGGCGAGCCGCCGCAGTCGTCCGGCGGGCAGGCGCGGGCGCCCGCCAGGCACGCGGGATAGCGCCGGCCCGGCTCGAGTGGAAGAATCTTCTCCAACTGGATGCCATGCAGCCAGCCGTCGCCGAAGTCATACTCGTAGAGGAGCATCTGTCCCTTGCGGACCAGGACCTTGCGCAGCAGCGTGGCATCCTCGTCTTCCCCTTCGTGGCCGAAAGTGCGCAGCGGCGGGCCGAATCCGCGAGGGGGCATGCGGAATTCGTGCAGGTGGCCGCCGCCCCAGCCCATCACCCGCTGAATCAGGTTATGAAGGTTGCCCAGGGTGAAATCATCCGAGACCACCACACGACGCCAGATAGGCGGCGTGATATAGCGTAGCGTGATCTTGAGTTGAAAAGCGTTCGTCGCAGATGAAGTCCCGGCTTTCCCTTTTCGCGCTGTGTCGGCATTGTTGCGATTCATGCCGGGTGTATAGTATCGCGCCAGCGGCTGAGGCAAACAAAAATGAGCCTTCAAACATGGCAACGAGCAGCCAGTCTGATGACCGAGTCAGACATGGTGAAGGCCCTGTGCCTGGAGTTGAGCCAGGCGGACTTGAAAGCGATTGGACAGAGCCGCCAGTTCGACCCGGAGATCGTTGGCTCGCGCGAGCTGTTCCAGCATCTGTTTCTTTGCGACGAAGGGGTGGTGCCTGCCGCCGCTTCACTCACGCCCGCCGAGTTGGCGGGTTTGCACCTGCTCAACTGCTTGCGGGAAGCGGTGGATGTCGAGTTCTTCAAGCGAGTTTATCCTGCCGCGGTTTCGCCAAACCCATACGCAACCTACGGAACTTACAACGAGCGCTTCAAGGCCTTATTTCAGGAAGTCAGAACGAAGTTGGTTCGAAGCGGCCTGGTGCTGTTCGGCACGCTTCCGGACACATTTCTCCGGGGTTGCGCCATCCTGGAGCGGCGGCGGTTTCGGTTTCCCGAGACTTTTGGCGCGCTGTTGCCTCCGCCTTTCCACCCGCGCCGACTCGACCCGGCGATGGCGGGGCGCCATCGCGCTGAGGTGTTGCGTGACAAGCTGGGGGAGCTGCTGCGACCGGGAGGGGCATCGACCAACAAACCTGACCGAGGCGAAACCGACCACTGGTGGCTGGAAAACGGTGAACTGCGGTTGGGAGCGGGTTCGTCGGGGTTTCGGGTCAAGCACTTGGAAACGTGGCAACAGGCGCAATTCGAGGCGGCGGTCGGTTACACCAACAAAGCGCAGCCCGAGGCGTTAATGCCGGTGCCACTGCTCCTTTACGCTCTGTCTCGGTTGCGAGAGCTTGAATGGCTGGCGCCCAGTGAACTTTTACCGATGTGGAAAATGGCACTGCCAGGCGCGAAAGCGCCGGAACCGCAAACCGTCTGCGAAGCAGGCTATGACTGGGGATGTGTCGAAAAGATCGAGCTGGATGGCAGCCCGTTCTATCGTCTGCCGCGACGTCCCGACTCTCAAGCCAGCACGCCGCCGGAAGGCTTTCTACGAACGGACAATCCCCAACGCCTAGGCATTCGCCTGGCGACAGCGCCCCTGGCCGCCCTGGAGCGGCTGTGCGAGGTTTCGCGGCTGGAGCTGGCCGAGGGCGAGCTGTGGGCTTCGCCCAATCTCTTAAAGCTTTCCCATGCGCGCGCCGACACGCTGGCCGATCCGATGTTGCTCTGGCTGCGAGAGCACCATCCGGCTTTTCGGAGCACGATGGAAAAAATCGAGGAGCGGCGAGGCAAGCTCATCGTCCACGAAAACCTGCTGGTGGCGCGCGTCAGGGACCTGGCCCTGAAGGTGATGCTGGAGCGACAGTTCGGCGGGCCAGGCAAGCTGGTGGGGCTATCTGGCGAGTTTGTGGCTTTTCCCAACGCCTTGTTGCCGGAATTGCAGGCATGGATGAAAAAATCCGGGCATGTCATCAAGCGCCTCGACGCCGACCTGCCGTCTTCCGAGGCTGTGGAGGTCCAACAGGATGAATGACTCGCCTTTCAGAATCGAGGAAATCAAGGTGACTGACCTGGAGGTGTTCGCCAATCCAGCGGACTTGCGCCAGGACCTCCACGCGTTGGTGGATTACGCGCGCAGCCACGAGATCAAGCGGGGACATCGCACCAACTTGGTTCCGCGCGGGCATCAGGAGCGTCTGGCCAAACTGATGAGCGACCCCGCCCTCGCCGGCCAGATGGATGCAGACGGCAGCTCGGCCTGGATCGAACACGTGGACCAGGTTTGCCTGGCGCTCAAGCTCATCAGCTACGACACCGAAGGTGTCTATGCGGGCTATTCGAGCGCAGAGCCGTCGTTTCCCGACAACTACATTAAGCTGAACGAGCAACGGTATGAGCACTTCCTAAGGCTTTCCTTGCCTGAGCAGGAAGAGGCGTTCCTCGAGCTTCACCTGGGCGATCTCGTCCAGGGCGGCAACGAATTCTTCAATCGTGGCCCCTTGAGCCGGCTGGACCAGTTTGATGCGTGGGGCAGCGCCACCGGCGTGGTGCCAACCATTCCCTTCGCCAAAGTCCGCCGGCATCTGCTGCACTTGCTGGCTCGCTGTCCAAGCGGAGTCTGGCTGAGCACCGCTTCACTGATCGAGCATCTGCGACAAAACGACCCGTGGTTCTTGATTCCCAAGGAGGTTCCAGCGGCAGCCAAGAACGGGGCCGGGGCTCGGGGCCGGTATGGCAATTTCATCGAGCGCAAGCGCGGAGATTGGGGAAATCGAGACTCGATTTCCAATCGGGATCCGGAAGGTTTCGCGAAGGTGGAAGGGCGGTATGTGGAGCGGTTTTTGGAGGGGATCCCGCTGGTGCTCGGCTACACCGAGGTCGCCTACCTGAAGCGCAAGCGGGAGAGCGAGATCGAGCCCTCGCGGGGTCTGGTGCCCGCCTTTCGCGTCACGGAACGGTTGCGCCGAGCAATGCGCAAGGACATCCCGGCGCCGAAGGTCACCGTGCTGCCTAATTTCGAGATTCATGTCGAGTCCCCGTTTTTCCCCGCTCAAACCGAGGCGCTGTTGCGGCCGTTGAGCGACCTGGCCCAGCGGGGCGTCGTCAGCGTGTTCAAACTGACCAAGCCGAAAGTTGCGGCCACGCTAGCGGCGCATCCCGAGCAAAAGCCAACCGAGACCCTCGAAGCGCTTTCCGGCCGTCCGTTGCCGGCCAACGTCAGAGAAGAACTCGACGACTGGGCGGGACACTCGGAGAAGCTCATCCTCTACGAAGGCTTTGGCTTGCTCGAGGGCCAACGCCAAACCGGCGGGATGGACCGCTTTGTGATTGAGCCGATTTCTCCGACCCTCGCCCTGGTGCGTGAGCCGGAGGAGCTTTATCAAAGCCTGGAAGCAACCGAGCAGGTGCCTACCCGAATCCGGCATGCGGACCAAGCACTGACCGCGCCCGCGGGCTTAAAGAGCTGTTTGGCTCCCACTACCACGCCGCAACGACCGCCCGGCAAGAAAGCCCTCAAACTGAAACGCAGCATTCAGACGACGCTCTGGTTCGCGGACGCTCAGGCCCACGACGCCTTCGCCAAGCTCCTGCTGGATGCCAAATGTGTGGTCCCCACCGACCGGCGCGCCCTGACCGTAACTTATCCGAAGAACGCTGAGCGACTGGTCCAAGACTGTTTGAAAATGCTTAAACAGAAGTACGCGGTTGTAGTGGAGGATGTTGTCGAGACGTAGCGACAACCAGAGTGCAGCTAAGCCTGAAGGACGCGACGGCTGAACGCCGTTGTGCCCTTTTAACCACGCGATAAGCTCTGAGCCGATGGGTGCCCGCAAAAGAGTATATCGATCACGTGCGCCGGGATATCGAGCATTCCCGATTGTTTGCCGTCCGGCGACCGCACGTTGAAATTTCAAACCCCAACTTTCAGCTTTTGGCTGTGGCGGTTTTCTCGTAGATTTGAAACATGACAGTGCAACCGGTAACACACATCCAGCGTGACGAGCGAGGAGTCGCCTGGATCGCAGAGACCAACACCAAGGTTATCGAGGTCGCCGCCGAACAGGCGGCCTACGGCTGGGAGGCCGAAGAGATCCACGCTGCTGCTCACCCGCACTTGGCCTTATCACAAATCCCCGCCGCCCTTTCTTTCTACTACGACCACAAGTCCGAACTGGACGACCAAATGCAGCGCCAGATGGCAAGCTACCAGCGCCTTCACTCGGAAGCTGTCAACCAGGTCAGCCGGGCTGAATTGCGAGACCGCTTGGCCCGCAAGTGAGCGTCTTGCTCTACATGGATGTTCACATCCCGCATCCGATTACCCGCGGGTTGCGCTGTCGAGCTGTGGCGGTGTTAACCGCGCAGGAAGACGGCACCGCGCGCTGGGACGACGGTGATCTTTTGAGCCGGGCATCGGAGCTCAACCGGGTTTTATTCTCTCAGGACGAAGACCTGCTGGCAGAAGCCGCATTGAGACAGCGGGAAGGAAGGCACTTCGCTGGCGTAAGCCGCTCCGCACGACTTTGCCGGATTCGTCGGGCGCAGAGGCTTGTGGTTGCTAGCTTTACCAGCTAATTTAGGTTCATGGTTAAACCGATGGAAATGCCATCCGACGCTCCGGGCCTGAAGAAGGCTCTGCATGAGAAGATCGAGAGACTGAGCGCCGGCGAACTCACATTTCTGAGCCGTGTCTCCATGCAACTGGAGGCCGAGGAACTGGCAGCGAATCTGGACGCGGGCTTCGACGAGGACCGCAAAGCAGGCAAGCTCGCCAACGAGCGCGTCCAGCAGATCATTTCTCAAGTGCGTGCCGAACACCAATATCGCTGATGCGGGTTTGCATCGACACGAACGTCCTGATCCAAATCTTTGGGTGACACCAAGCGGGGCGGCCAATCCGGGAGGCGCTCCTTGGTGGGCGACTCGAATTGGCTATTTCCAACGAGATCTGCTGGAATACCAAGAAACTATCACACGACTCTCGGGTGCGGCACGCTGGCAGGACGTTGAGCGTTTCTTAAGCCTCCTGTTTTCCCTGAATGCCAACGTTCTATTCCTGGAACCCCAGTTCAGGTTTGGCGTCATCGTGGCCGATCCTGACGACAACAAGTTTATTGATTGCGCGATCGCTGCGCAGGCCGATTACATCATTACTTCCGATCACCATTTTGCGGCGCTCAATGGCTCGGGGTACAAACCTCACCTCATCACGCCTCAAGAGTTCATCCAGGCCCACCTCTGAGTCGCATGGCAGATTTCCATCCCCAAAACCCGCTGATCGTCCAGGGCGACCACACTATCCTGGTCGAGGTGGACAACCCGTTGTACGCCGAGGCGCGTGATTCCCTGGCGCGGTTCGCCGAGTTGGTTAAGTCACCGGAGCACATCCACACGTATCGTGTCACGCCCCTTTCGATCTGGAATGCCTGCGCGGTGGGAGACTCGGCCGAAACCATTGTGGGCACGCTTCGGCGCCTCTCAAAGTATCCATTGCCGGGGCACGTCGGGGCCAGTGTCCACGATTTCGCGGCCCGCTACGGCTGCCTCAAGTTAAGCAGGCGAGACGGCAACTCGCTGTTGCTTTCCGCGCGCGACCTTCCTTTGGCGGAAGAACTGGCCCATCAGAAAACATTGGCCCCGCTGCTGAGGGCGAGGGCGGCGCCCCTGGAGTTCGAGGTGCCAGCGGTCGAGCGGGGCCGGCTTAAGCAGGCCCTGATCAAGCTGGGTTTCCCCACCGAAGACCTCGCTGGCTACATCCCTGGCGAGGAATTCCTGATGGCCTTACGCCCGGTGATGCTTTCGGGGGGCCCCTTCGCTCCGCGGAATTATCAGCGCGAGGCGGCCGAGATTTTCCATGCCGGCGGCGCCGAACGTGGCGGTTCCGGCATCATTGTGCTGCCCTGTGGCGCGGGCAAGACCATTGTGGGCATGTCCTGCATGACGCTGGTGCGCGCCTCGACGCTCATTCTGACCACCAGCGTCACCGCCGCCCGCCAATGGAAGGCCGAGTTGCTCGACAAGACGACCCTGGCCGAAGGGGACATCGGCGAATACAGCGGCAACCAGAAGGAAGTGCGTCCGGTCACCATCGCCACCTACCAAATCCTCACCCACCGGCCGAGCAAGGAGAGCGAGTTCACCCATTTCAAGCTCTTTGACCAGCGGGACTGGGGGCTGATCATTTATGACGAGGTGCATCTGCTGCCGGCCCCGGTGTTTCAAATCACGGCCTCCTTGCAGGCACGGCGCCGGTTGGGCTTGACCGCCACCCTGGTGCGCGAGGACGGCCTGGAGGGTGAGGTCTTCGCCCTGATCGGCCCAAAAAAGTACGATGTGCCGTGGAAAGAGATGGAGAAGCAGGGCTGGATTGCCCAGGCCGTTTGCACGGAAATTCGTCTGCCTATGACCGAGGAGCGCCGCATGGAATACGCTGTGGCGGAGGCGCGTCATAAATTCCGCATCGCCTCGGAGAATCCCGGCAAACTCCGCCTGGTTCGCCAACTGCTCGAGCGGCACCGCGACGTGCCGGTGCTCATCATTGGGATGTACGTGGCCCAAGTCGAGGGTTTCGCGCGGGAACTGGGCTTGCCGGTCCTTTCCGGTGCCACTAACCAGGCGAAACGCGACGCCGTGTACGAACAGTTTCGCCGCGGCGAGATTCGCGCGCTGGTCGTTTCCAAGATAGCGAATTTCTCGGTGGATCTGCCCGACGCCGCCGTGGCGATCCAAGTTTCCGGCATGTTCGGCTCGCGCCAGGAGGAAGCGCAGCGATTGGGCCGCATTCTTCGCCCGAAACCAGGCGAGAACCAGGCGCATTTTTATTCCATCGTCTCACGGGACACCGTCGAGCAGGATTTTGCGCTGAACCGGCAACTGTTCCTCTGCGAACAAGGTTATGAATACCGCATCGTGACGCTCGACGCGCCGGATGAACCCCTGCCGCCGGTCCAGCAAGCATTAACCGACTGGGCAAACCCACCCCAACCATGACCGACGAGCAACGCCTTATTGAGAAACTGCAACGTATCGAAGCGCTCTTTGCCGGCGCGGCCACGCCGGGCGAGCGCGATGCCGCGGCCCAGGCCCGCGACCGTATCCGCGGCCGTTTGCGCGAACAACAACAGACCAACCCGCCGGTGGAGTTCGCCTTCAAGCTCCGGGATCGCTGGTCGCATAAGCTGCTCATCGCCTTGCTCCGGCGGTATCAGATTCGCCCTTATCGGTATCGAGGACAGCGCTACACGACGATCATGGCGCGCGTCCCTCAGCGGTTTGTTAACGAGATCCTCTGGCCCGAGTTCGAGGAACTGAATCGAACCCTGGAGGAACTGAATCGAACCCTCGAAACCTTCCTGAGCGAAGTGACCGATCGCGTCATTGCCGAGGGCATTGATTCCGATACGGGGGAGGTCGAGGTGGCTCCCGAGCAGGTTCCCGAAGGCATTGGAGTGGACCTCGGTTTTGAGCAGCGTTGACCGGAGCCATGAAATTCTTCGACACCGATTGGGGTTGCATCTTCCATTGGCTGGGAGTCTGGGAAAGGCTTTCTGCCCAGGCGCGCCGCCATTACCTGCTGGCTGCGCCTTCGCACGCTGCCACGGTTTCGGCGGAAGGCTACGGCAGCGAGACGGAACTCGTCCTGGAAGCTGGTCTGGTTGAGGCCGTCTTGAATGGCCGACTTAAACCCACGCGGGCGAGCGTGCCATTCCGGTCGTTGATGGCCCACTTGGCGAAGTTCCCGCTCTTCGACCAGAAGCCTACACATCAATTCCTCGATGATTACGCGGTCAAGCATTACCTTCGCGAGGAGAACGACCTTATCCGCGCATCCTGGCGGGGGCCGGCGTGGGATTCACAGGCCTGGCCGCAATCGTTTCTGGACCAGCCAAACCTGAATGCCTGGGAGAAGAACTATCTGACTTGCTTCAAACAGGAGGGCGAACAGCGTTCGTCCTGGTTCTCGTTGCGCAGCCCGGCGCAGCCCCCCAAAGTCACCTGGTTTCCAAACGCTCAAACAGCGGAAGCGGCCAAGTGTCTCGTGCGCCAAGCGATGAACTCGGTCAAACCCGTACCCTTGCTTTCCTTGCCTGGCACGCTGCCGGAACGCTTGCGTCCGGCACTCGAACCGGCCTTGAAAGCCTGCTTGCGGTTCATGCTGCTGTATCCGGCGCTGCGCCAGGAGTCACTCGAGGCGGTGATCGGGCTTTGCCCGACCGTGGTTCATCTTTTGAGCCGGCCAGCCGCGGTGGCCCCGCCGGCTGAACCGTGCTCGGGCCTGATCAGCCCGGCGTTTCTGATGGAAGACATGGCACGGGTGCTGGCGGAAGCGGCAACCGGCGAGTGCCGGCTCAATCGCGGCGGTTACGGCCAGCAGCTTTTCAAGGTGATTGCGGACAGGCTCCGCGAGGAATTTGTGGCTCTGCCCTCCTGGATGCAGGGACCCCTCGAGTTCGCAAACAGGCTCGCCACGGCCGTGTCCTGCCTGATCGGGTTGAAGCTGGCGGAGGACAGATCCAACCAAAGCCATCGCCTGTTGGTTCCCACCGCCAAAGGCCGCCAGTGGCTGGCTCAGCCGGCGGCGGATCGCTTGCGCGAACTCCTTTTCCAGATCAAACGACAAGACCCGGATCGCTACCGCGGTTACGATGATCCCTTAAGTTACCTCCCGAGCGACTTCCGATTCCAACCAGCGGGTTCTGGCGATTTTGACCATCACGCCTGGCTCAGCTCGATCTGGCGCCAGATGCCGGCGGCGGGCTGCCTGGCATTGAATGCGTTTCTCGACTACCATGCCCGCGTCAGCCATCCCCTGGTGAATCCCGCGATTGCGGACGCCAACCGTCCGCGCTCGACTTCCCGATTCGGTGGCTCGGGGCATGCGTTGCGAGCCGAAACCATCGAGGAACTCTGCCGTGAGGTTCTCGAAGGCTTCTTCTGGAAGCGGCTCGTCCCCCTTGGTTGCGTGGAAACCACCGCGCGCGAAGACGGCCAAGTCTGGTTCCGCCTCTCTCCCGCCGGCCAATACCTGTTCGGTCAAGCTGCCGAACTGGTTTACGGCAAACCGACCGGTGACGCCGCGGTTGTCGTCCAGCCCAATTTCGACATCGTCTTTCTCCACCCGGATCTAAATGCCGAGGTCGAACTCTCCACGCTCGCCGAGCGCGTCGGCAGGCACGTGGGCACGCTCTTCCGCTTGGCCCGCCGAAAGGCGATTCGGGCCGCCGCGCAGGGAATCACGCCTGAAGCAATGCTGGCGGCGCTGGCAAAGCATTCTGTCAAACCCGTTCCCGCCAACGTGGCCGAAGAAGTCCGCTCCTGGTTCACGGCCTGCCGCCACTTGAAAATGCGTCACTCCGTTCTCATCGAGGTCGGCGATCGCGAAACCGCGCTGCGCGTGCAACGTTTGCTTGGTCCCGGTTGTGTGGCACTCAAGGACGGCTTGCTCGAATGGCGGGGAAAGGGAATTGATTCCAAACTCCGAAAAAAACTGGCCGATCAAGGACTCCTGCTGGAAGCGCCGCGGGTCCCAAAGTCTCCGCCCGCAACTTATGACGGCTAATCGCTTGGTTTCGGCTGGCAAAGCCACTAAATCGGCTGACCGGCATCTTCCGGGGTCGCGCTCTTTCAGAAAGTAAACCGCCCGTGTCGCGTTCCATTGAAGCAATCGCGAGCGTTAGGCGCGAGCCTTGTTCCAGATTTCGCGCCGTCGAAATCGAACCCGAGACTCAGTCCCGCCCATGCAGATGTATTTCTTGTTAATTTATAACGTAGGCAAGTTTAACTTAGTTTCGCGTGGGACAGATTTTACACACGCGGTTGGCATCGGATACTTGCCGATACACGCCGCTGACCATCAAGAACCCCAGAAAACAGGTATAT
>WNGJ01004050.1_pt1 | contig 15209 bp, 12 predicted proteins | sample 5400611 | NCBI WGS metagenome assembly WNGJ01 (sample SAMN13153375, study PRJNA577476) | soil metagenome | isolation source: 40 cm soil or saprolite under Garry oak tree replicate 1 | place: USA:California | collected 2016-06-15
GATGACGATGTCACAGCCGGCCGCGAGGCCGCAGCCGCCCGCGAGCGCGAAGCCGTGCACTTTGGCCACGAGGGGCGTCGTCATGCGCGCCATGGCCTCGAGGATGCGCGCGAGCCCCCCGAAGGACTCGCGCGCCTGCAGTGTCGTGCCGCGCTCGCCCATGCCTTTGAGATCGGCGCCTGCGCAGAAGGCTCTGTCCCCCGCTCCCGCCAGCACGATGACCCGCGCCCCTGGATCGGCCTCCAGAGCGCTCAAGGCCTGCTCGAGCTCCCCGATCATGGTCGCATTCAAGGCATTCCTGACCTCGGGCCGGTTCAGGGTCACCGAGGCGACGCCGTCGGCCACCGTCACGAGCAGGGTCTCGCACGTCACGCCTCCTCCTCGCGCCCCTCGACCACATCGAGGAACTGCTTGAGGATGCGGGCCGTCGCGCCCCAGATGACGTCCTCGACGGTCACCGTGAAGAAGTGAACGGGGTGCGGTGTCCCCTCACGCTCCCAGAGCTCGGTGCGGAAGATGTTCGGATCCCGAAGCGTCTCGAGGGGCACCTCCAGCACTCGCTCGATCTCCCGGCCATCGGCCTGGAACTTCACGTCGCGGGTGACGATCCCGACGACCGGTGTGATGATGAACGGCGTCGCGCGCGTCGCGGTATCGTCGAGGAGTCCCAGCACCTCGACGGCGTCCGGCGGCAGCCTGATCTCCTCCCACGCCTCTCGCAAGGCCGTCTCCACGCGGGAGCCGTCCCGCTCTTCCACGATGCCGCCGGGAAACGAGAACTGTCCCTTATGATGCGGCACGTCCGCCGATTTCTTGGTGAAGAGTATGTGAGGCTCGCCCGCCTCCGGCGGGTGGGCGGTGATCGGCAAGAGCACCGCCGCCGAGATCAGATCGCTTCGCGAAAGCTCCCGGCGCGGCCGGCGGCTGAGGGCCGCGTCGAGCCGCCGCTTGAGCTCGGAGAATTCCACGCTAGCGCGCCTGGCCGTTCGGGGCGAGCCCGCGACACTCCGCGCGCTTGAAAGAGACCCTAGACAAAGCGGCACGAGACCGAGCCGAGACGGGTGAAGGATGCGCGGGCGGAGTCGCCGGCCTTGGGGCGGAAGACCTTCGAGATCGAGCCCGTCATGACGATGTCTCCCGCCCTGAGCTTGCCCCCGTGCCCGCCGAGCGCGTTGGCGAGCCAGGCCAGCGAGTTGAGCGGATTGCCCAGGACCTCCGCCGCGGCCGCGGTGGCGACACGCTCGCCGTTCTCCTCGTACACCACGCCCTCCAGCGAGAGATCCAGCCCCGACACGGGAACAACCGGCCGTCCCAGCACGATGGCATTGGCGAGGACCCCGTCGGCGATGACGTCGCTCGCCCGCGGCTTGCCGGAGATCCGGAAGTCGATCAGCTCGAACGCCGGCATGGCGCCTTCCACGGCGAGGAGCGCCGAGACGGCTGTCACGCCCGGCCCCGCGAGATCGGCCTTCATGAGAAAGGCCATCTCCACTTCCAGCCCGACAGCGGCGAAGCGCGAGATGGGCACGGCGTCGCCGCTGGCGAAGACGCCCGAGCCCAGGAGGAAGCCCAGCACGGGCTCCTTCACCCCGTAGCTCTCCTGCAGGGAAGCGTTCGTGAAGCCGGCCTTCCACCCGACCACGCGGTCTCCGCCCTCGACGAGCTTGGCCTCGAGGGCGCGCTGAATCCTGTACGCCGTCTCGACGGAGAGATCGGAGGCGGACTCGGACAGGGGGGACATGGTCTGAAGCGTCGCGCGGTTCTTGACGAGGCGCTCGACGGCATCGCTCACGGCGATAGGCATGGGCGGCTCCTGGCGGGAAGAAGGGTGAAAAGGTTTACGAGAGAGCGACCCGATGGTGAACACGCTCGGCGATGCCCGCCAGCGTCTCTGCCGCGCTGCCCGGGATGAGGAGATCCGCCTCGGCATCCTGGGGCGTCGGCGTCCGGTTGACGATGACGAGACGCGCGCCGGCCCGCTTGGCGTGGACGGGCATGTGGGCGGCGGGATAGACCACGAGCGAGGAGCCGACCACGATGAAGAGGTCGGCCGCCCGAGAGCGTCGCTCCGCCTCTTCGGTCTCCTCGCTCGGCATGGCCTCTCCGAACATGATGGTGCGCGGCTTGATCACACCGCCGCACGGCGGGTCGCAGATTGGCACGGAGACGCCCGCCTCGAGCCAGTCCTGGATCTGGGCGCGATCGTAGGGCCGATCACAGTCCAGGCATCGCGCGCGCATGGCGCTTCCATGCAGCTCGATGACGCGCTCGGCGGGCAGCCCAGCCCGCTGATGGAGGTTGTCGATGTTCTGGGTGATGACGCAGTCGAGCCTCCCGAGCTGCCAGAGCTTGGCCACGGCGAAATGGCCGGGATTGGGCTCGGCCCCGCGCAGGACGGGATAGACCATGCGGCCGAGCTCCCAGTAGCGACGACGGCCTTCCTCGGAGCCCATGAAATTCTGGAACGTGAACTCCGCGGGATCGAAGCGGTCCCAGATCCCCCCGGGACTCCGGAAGTCCGGAATGCCTGACTCGGTGCTCATCCCGGCGCCCGTGAAGACCACCGTGCGCTCGGCCGAGCAGACCCAGTCAGCGGCCATCGTCAATGGATCGGTCACGCCAGGAGCTTGACCTTCCTTTTCAGTGACTTGTATGGCTTCGGCATAGGCTTGGCATTAACTATCGCTCGGTCCGTTCAGGGGCCCGTCCTTTAAGTAGCTTCCAATAAGTAGCTTCCAAGTAGCTTCGAGCCCGTCCGAGGCGCCCCAAGCCTACCCCGGCCTCAGGCGACCTCGCAAGCCATACGGGGCGTGGGAGAATCCGAAGCGATGCGCGCCATGGTCCTGTCGGCTCAGGCTCCCGTCGAGACCTCTCCGCTCGCCTGGGCGGACCCGCCCGTGCCCGAGCCCGGCCCCGGAGAGATCCTCGTGCGCGTGACGGCCTGCGCGGCGTGCCGGACGGACATCCATGTGGTCGAGGGCGATCTCCCCCCACGCAGGCTGCCCGTCATTCCGGGTCACCAGGTCGTGGGACGCGTGCACGCGCGCGGCGCCGGCGCGAGCCGGTTCGAGGTCGGCGATCGCGTCGGCGTCGCCTGGCTTCGCTCGACGTGCGGGTGCTGCCGCTTCTGCGTCTCCGCCCGCGAGAACCTCTGCGGCGAGGCAACGTACGCGGGCTGGACCCACGACGGCGGCTATGCCGAGTATTGCTGCGCGCCCGAGTCCTTCGCGTACGCGATCCCCGCGGCCTTCGACGATGCGGAAGCCACGCCCCTCCTCTGCGCGGGTATCATCGGCTACCGCGCGCTCCTCCGCAGCCGGGTGCCGCGCGGGGGCCGCCTCGGCCTCTACGGCTTCGGCTCCTCGGCGCACATCACGCTGCAGGTGGCGCGGAGCTGGGGCTGCGCGGTCCACGTCCTGACGCGGGAGCCCGCGCGCCAGCGCCTGGCCCTCGCTCTCGGCGCGGCGTGGGCGGGCGCGCCGGGCGATACCCTCCCCGCTGCGCTCGACGGCGCCATCGTGTTCGCTCCGGTGGGCAGCCTCGTCCCCGTCGCCCTGCGCGCCGTCGACAAGGGCGGCACCGTCGCGCTGGCGGGCATCCACATGACGGACGTGCCCGCCATGGCCTACGAGCAGCATCTCTTCTGGGAGAAGACGCTCTGCAGCGTCACCGCCAACACGCGTGCCGATGGCGACGCGTTGCTCGCCGAGGCGGCCGCCATCCCCATCCGCCCTCGCGTGACCCGCTACCCGCTCTCCGAGGCCAATCGCGCGCTCGTCGATATCAAGACCTCCGACGTCGAAGCCACCGCGGTCCTGATGATCGACTGAGCTCTGAAGGGGTGACCCGCAGGGGGCTCAACCCTCGAGGTGCGCGCCCTCGGCGAGTGAGTTGTCGATGTGGAGCTCGATCTTCATCCGGCCCTTGCTCTTCTCCTGGAGGGCCCTGTCGAGAAGGCCCAAGGTAGCGCCCGGGGTGATTCCGCGGAGGCAAATCGCGGATTTCCAAACCGGGCAGATAGCGCATCGGCCGCGGCGGATTGCCTTGCTACGATGACCCATGGGCTCGAGCGCCGTCGCCTTTGCCGTCGTCCTCCTTCCCGGGATCGCCGCATGGTGGACGGGCCGCCGGCTCATCCCCCTTCGCGACGATCCCACCCTCCCCGAGCGCCTCATGGCCCGACGGACCAGACTCGCCCAGGCCGCCGGCATCTGCTGGGCGGGGCAGCTCTTCCTGCCCGGCGGTGCGCTCTGGATGCTGGCTCCCGGGCTCCTCGCCCTGCTCACGGGGTCGTTCGCCTCGCGCCGCGCGCTCTTCGACGAGAGCTGGAGACTCCCCTCGTATCTCGCCTGGGCGCTGCGCCTCGGCATTGCCTCGGGCGGCTTCTGGACACTCGTGGCCGCCGCGCCCTCCATCGTGGAATGGGCCGGAGGCTCCTGGCTCACCATCGCCGCGCTGGCCGCAGTCCTGTTCGCCTGGAGCCTCTGGTTCGCGGCGATCTTCCGCGCCCTCATCGGCGCGCGTCGGCTCGATCCATCCGATCTGCAGCCCGCGTTCGAGGAGATTCTCGCGCGCTCCCGCGCCAAGGCTCCCGGCCTCTACCACGCGGGACCGCGCGGGGGTCGCTGGGTGAGCGCGCTCGCCTTGCCCTCCGTGCGCGGCTCGGCCGTCCTCATGAGCGACACCCTCCTCGATCTCTTCGACCGGGAGGAGATCGCGGCCATCTTCGCCCATGAGGTCGCCCACCTCGAGCATTACGACCGCCGCCGCTGTCTCTTCATGCTGCTCGCGCAGTGGCTCATCGTGCTCGTCGGCGTGGTGGCGGCGCCCGTGGTCATTCATTCCATCGACCTCGGGCTGCAGAGCTGGATTCCCGGCATCTGGTTCTTCCTGATCTGGCTGACCCTGTCCGTGCGCATATCGCGGCACCAGGCGCACGAGGCCGAGAGCGACCGGCGCGCCGTCGAGCTCTGCGGCGACGGCCCCGCCCTCGCGCGCGCGCTGACCAAGCTCCACGCGCTGACGCGGCTGCCCCGCCGCTGGCCGCTCGAGATGGAACGCACGGCGAGCCACCCGAGCCTCGCCCGGCGTATCCAGGCCATCGAGGCGGCCGCGGGCATCCCGTCGCCTCCCCTCGCCGCGCCCGTCGTGGTCGCCGGCCGTGTTCCGGACCGGTTCGTGATCCTGGGTCCCGAGCGCATCGAGTGGCTCGACGGGGTCCCCCCGGAGACGCCACACGAGCCCGCCGCCGTTCGCGAAGCCGCGGCGTCCGCGCGTGTCCTCCGGTACAGCGAGCTGATCAGTCTTCGCGTGGCCACAGCCGGGGCGGGCGGGACGCTCGCCCTCGTGGCCATCGAGCGAGACGGGACCACGCACTCCCTTCCACTCCGCGAAGAGGACGTCGGGCGCGTGCAGGCCGCCCTCGACCGCGTGGACGCGCGCCTTACCCGGGGCCGTCGAGGATCCGTGCATCACGGCTTCATCGCGAGCGCCCTCAGCGCGTGCCTCCTCGCGGTCACGGTGTTCTCCGCCCACGTCGCCACCCTCATGCTTCCCGGCCTGATCGCCGCCTTTCGCCAGAACCCGGCTGCCCTCGTCGCGCTGGGCGTCACGGCCAGCGCTCAAGCCGGTCTCTGGTTCGCGGGTCTGATCGACCAGTCCGGATGGGCCGCCTGGGCCCCGGCCTACGGACCGAGCGCGCAACGCAGCGAGATCGGGCTGGCGTGGCTCGCGATCGGGATCCTCGGGGTGTGCGCCCTCTTGCTGGGAGTGGCCCGCGCCCGCGAGGCGCCGGAGAGCCGCCGCGTCGGCATCGGGCTCACGGCCGGGGCTCTGGGCGGCCTTGGCCTGCTCGCGTGGCTCGCCGTGGTCATGAGCGCCCTGCCCGGGCCGGTGGCCGCCCGCCTCCACGACGCGGCCCGGGCCATGCCGAGCGCCACCCTCGCGCTCTGGGGCTGCGCGGCGGCGCTTCTCCTGGTTCGGCTCCCGCGCGCGCGGGCGGGCGCGGCAACGCTGGCGATTCTCGGCGTCCTCCCGATCCTCGTCGGCTCCACCTGGTTCGCCGATCGCTTCGTCCGCGACCCGCTCCGCGTGTCCAATCGATCGCTCACGAGCGAAGCACGCGAGGCCGTCACCGGCCGCCAGATCCATCTCGACAAGATCGCCACCGGGCTTCGCGTCTCCCCGGCGGGCTCGCGGTTTGCTCTGCAGGCCTGGGCGGGTCGTGAGGAAGACGACGACACGGACGATCAGGCGCCAGCCCGCGCGCCGATGCTCGTGGGAGACTTCTCGGGCGGCTCGCGACCGATCGAGGGCGACGATCTTGGATTCCTCGACGAGGGGCGCGCGCTGAGCGGCGCCGTGGAGCCCGCGGGCTCGCTGTCCTTCTGGGGGCGTAATCTCCAGATCGGCCCGGATGGCCGCCTGGCCTTGCTGAGCCCGGAGGGCGCCGTCCTCCTGGTCGACCTCTCCTCCCGCGCCCTCACGCGCGTGAGGCTGGCCGGCGGCGCCCCGCGGGCCTTCACGGTCGTGCCCGCGGGAGGCAGGATCATCTCGCTCTCGCGGCGGCCCCAGGGAAGCACGGTCGCGGCCTACGAGCTGGGCCGGCTCACGGCCTCCGCGCCCCGGTAGGATCTCCCGCAGCTCACCAGGCGGAGCGAAGCTCCCGCTTCACCTCGGCGATCCGCCGCTCGTCCCGGCGGTAGAAGGTCCATTGCTTGATGCGCTTGCCGCGCACGAGCCCGGCCCGCGAGAGGATCTTGAGATGCTCGCTGGCCGTGGGCTGGCTGATGCCGAGCTTGTCGGCGATGAGCACGCCGCACACGCCGTCGCGCACGAGATCCCCGTCCACCTGGCGGGGGAAGTGCGATCTCGGCGCTTTCAGCCAGTGGAGGATCTGCAGCCGGCGCTCGTTGCCGAGGGCCTTGACGACATCCAGAGAAAGCATATTGGCCAATTTGCCAAATCCCTAAGTGTATGTCAACATTCCGTCTCGATGTCCGACCCCATCGAGCGCGCGCAGATCGAGGCGACCCATGCCGTCATCCGGCGCCATGTTCGCCTCACCCCCGTGGCCGAGGTGAGCGGGGCGGACTTCGGCCTGCCGCCCTTTCCCCTCACCCTCAAGCTGGAGCTGCTCCAGCATTCCGGATCGTTCAAGGCGCGGGGGGCCTTCGCCAACCTGCTCATGCGAAGCGTCCCTCCCGCCGGCGTCGTCGCCGCCTCGGGCGGCAATCACGGGGCGGCCGTCGCCTACGCCGCGATGCGACTCGGCGTCACCGCGAAGATCTTCGTGCCGACCGTGTCGTCGCCCGCGAAGATCCAGCGGATCCGCGAGTACGGCGCCGATCTCGTGGTGGGGGGCGAGCGCTACGCCGATGCCCTCGCGGCCAGCGAGGCGTGGGTGCGGCAGTCCGGCGCGCTGCCCGTGCACGCGTTCGATCAGGTCGAGACACTCCTCGGGCAGGGAACGATCGGTCTCGAGCTCGCCACCCAGGCGCCGGCCCTCGATACGCTTCTGGTGGCCGTCGGGGGAGGCGGGCTGATCGGGGGCATCGCGGCGTGGTACAGGGGCAAGGTCAAGATCATCGGTGTCGAGCCGCGCGGAGCGCCCACCCTGACCGCGGCGCGCCAGGCGGGTCGCCCCGTCGACGCCGAGACGGGCAGCATCGCGGCCGACTCCCTCGCCCCCCGTCGGGTCGGGGAGCTGATGTTTCCCATTGCCCAGGCTCATGTCCACGACGTCGTCCTGGTGAGCGATGCCGCCATCCGGAGCGCGCAGGACGCCCTCTGGGCTTCCATGCGAATCGTCGCCGAGCCCGGCGGAGCGGCCAGCCTCGCCGCTCTGCTGGAGGGAGGCTATGCGCCGGGCCGCGACGAGCGCGTGGGCATCCTCATCAGCGGGGGCAACACCACGGCGGTCAACTTTGGCTGAGAGAGAGCCGAGGCGCTACGTCACGCGGGCGAGGACCTCCCCCGCGAAGCGCTCCATCCGTCCGATCACTTCCGCGGCGGTCGGGCTGCGAAAGTCGAAGATCAGCTCGCTGACGCCCAGCGCCCCGTAGGCCGCGATGTCTTCGCCGATCTGCGCCGGTGATCCGGAGAATGGCCGCCGGCCGCCGTCGGGCAGCGTGGCGGCATCCGCTGACGCATCGTAGACGGGCGCCTTGAAGGAGATGGTGAGTCGTGAGAAGTCCCGGCCCTCGACCGCCGTCAGCCTCCGCAGCTCGTCGAGGGAGGCCCTGAGCTCGTCCGGGCGCAGCGGGACGGCGGGGTTGGCGCCCACCGGATGCCAGCCGTCGCCGAGACGCGCCACCCGGCGCAGGGCGACGGCGCTATGGCCGCCGATCCAGATGGGCGGGTGCGGCTTCTGCAGCGGCTGGGGCAGGCAGCGCAGCGAGTCGAACTGGTAGAACTCGCCCGCGTAGCTGGCGGGGGACTTGGTCCACAGCGTCTTGAAGATGCGCACGTACTCGTCGGTGACGGCGCCCCGCCGCTCGAAAGACGCCGCGCCCACCGCCTCGAACTCCTCCCGCAGCCAGCCCACGCCCACGCCCACGGTGACACGCCCGCGCGAGAGGACGTCGATGGTGGCGAGCATCTTCGCCGTCACCACGGGGTTGCGATAGGGCACGATCATCACGCTGGAGACGATCCGGAGCCGGTTCGTGACCCCGGCCACGAAAGCCATGAGGGGCAGCAGCTCGAGGGCGTCTCCCTCTCCAGGAAACTCGCCCGACACCGTGTACGGATAGCTCGAGCGGATCACCGTGGGGAACACGATGTGGTCGGCCACGACCACGGAGTGAAATCCCAGGGCCTCGCCCCGCTGGACGATGGCGGTGAGCCCTTCGGACGTGGCCGCGGGCCCGCGAGTCGGCAGGTAGAAGCCATAGCGCATGACGTCCTCCGGAGGGCGATGGCGGGTGAAATGACGGCGAGGGCGGCTACTGCTTCTTGAGCCGCACGTCCTCGAGCGGCGCGGAGTACGGGAACGACTGGATCAGCGTCAGTCCCGATTCTTCGACGCGCGGCCCGAAGGCCCGGATGAATCCGTTCTCCCAGATCGGCGCGAAGGTGACGCGGTCGGCGAGGATGCGCTGGATCTGGTGCAGCATCTCCTCGCGCTTCTTGCGATCCATCTCCTGGATCTGCCTGCCGAAGAGGCTCTCCACCTCGGGGATCGTGCCGTAGGTGAACCCGCCCTTGCTGGTGACGAAGGCCTCGAGACGCGTGGAGGCATTCCCCGCCGACCCGGTGGCGCCGACGAAGACGCCGCGGAGCTTGTGGTCGCGCCAGGCGGAGAGCAGCGCCGCGCGCTCCATGGTGCGCAGGCGCGTGCGGATGCCCACGGCGGCGAAGTAGTTGGCGATCGCCTCCCCCATCCCGTTGTACGGCGGGAACGGCGTGAGGTCGCCGGCGTCGAACCCGTTCGCATAGCCCGCCTCGGCGAGAAGCGCCTTCGCGCGCTTGGGATCATAGGGATGCGGCTCGATGGCCAGGGCGAACTCCTGATGGCGCGGCACGATGTTGCCGGTGGGTCCGGAGTAGCCGAGGGCCTCCGCCTCGTTGATGGCCTGGCGGTCGATGGCGAGGTTGGCGGCCAGCCTGACGCGCCGGTCCGCCCACGGCGAGCCCGAGGTCCATTGCTCGGGGAACTCGACCCACAGCACCCCGTTCGTGCGCATGGCCGTCAGGGTCAGCCCCGGCGTGCGACGGACGTCCGCCGCGATGGGACCGTTGAGGAGGTAGGTGACGTCGATGTCGCCGCGCTTGAGGGCGGCCGCCCGCGTCGCCTCATCGGGGACGCTGCGCAACACCAGGCGCTTCACGCTCGGCGTCTTGCGCCAGTAGCCGTCGAAGGCCTCGAGGACCAGCTCGACGCCGGGCTGGAAGCTCACGAACTTGTAGGGGCCGGCCCCGATGGGCGCCCTGCGGAAGCCATCCTCCCCGACCTTCTCCACGTACTTCTTGGGCACGATCCAGCCCGCCCCGGAGGCGCTCGTGCCGTAGAACGTCATGAAGTCCGGCCACGGGTCCTTGAGGTGAAAGCGGACGCGCCCCGGGTCCACCACCTGCACCTCGCGGACTCGATCCTTGAAGAGGGTGGCCGCGGCGCCTCGATAGCGCTCGAAGGAGAACTTGACGTCCTCCGCGGTGACGGGATCGCCGTTGTGGAAGCGCGTGTTCTTGCGCAGGACGAACTCCCAGGTGCGCCCGTCCTTCGCCATGGTCCACGACTCCGCGAGGCTCGGCGTGTTGAGATTGCCCGGCATCGGCTTGACGAGCGCATCGTGGAGCGCGTAGTGGATCATGAAGGGCGTGATGTCCGCCTCGACCTCCGCCGGGTCCAGCCACTTCGTGGCGAGCGTCACGTGCACGCCCCACGTCATGGTCCCGCTCGGCTGAGCGGCGGCGGGCGCGGCCAGACACAATGTAAGGGCGAGGAGGGCGGGGAGCCCCCGAGGGGCAACGCGCGTGATCATGGCCTCCCCGGGGTCACGCGAAGGCCTTCCTGAGCGCGGCGGCGACCTCCTCGACCGCGCGCTTGGCGGGATCGAGCACATTTATCATGCGAATGAAGCCGTGGACGAGCCCGGGATAGCGCGAGACCGTCACGGGAACGCCCGCCTCGGCCAGCCGCTTCGCGTACGCTTCGCCCTCGTCGCGGAGCGGATCGTACTCCGCGGTGATCACGAGGGCCGGCGCGAGGCCGCTGACATCCTTGGCGAGAAGCGGCGAGGCGTAGGGCTGCCGGCCGTCCTCGGGCTTCGCGAGGTAGTGGCTCCAGAACCACTTCATACCCTCACGAGTGAGCATGTAGCCTTCGCCGTTCTCTCGATACGACGCCGTGTCGAAGTCATGCGCGGTGACGGGATAGATCAGGAGCTGGAGGGCCAGCCGAGGGCCGCGGCGATCACGGGCGGCGAGGGCCACCGCCGCGGCCAGGTTGCCGCCCGCGCTGTCCCCACCCACGGCGAGGCGGGCGACATCGATGCCCAGCGCGGACGCCTGGCTCGCCAGCCAGACCAGCGCCGCGTAGGAATCCTCGAAGGCAGCGGGATACTTGCGCTCGGGCGCGAGCCGGTAGTCGACGCTCGCCACCGCGCAGCCGGCGGCATTGGCGATGGCGCGGCAGACGCCGTCGTGGGTGTAGAGGTCGCCGATGACCCAGCCCCCGCCGTGATAGAAGACGAGGGCGGGGAGCGGACGCGTGTCGCTCGGTCGGTAGAGCCGCAGGCCGATGGTCCCGTTCGCGACCGGCACGTGGTGCTCCTCCACCACCTTGACCTCCTGGACCGGGCCGAGGGCGGGGGTGCGCTGCCGCATGTTCTCGCGTGCCTGCTCCACCGTCATGCGCTCGATGGGGGGCAGGCCGAGGGCGAGGGTGGCGTCCATGATCTTCTGCATCTGGGGATCGAGAGGCATCGGCGTCTCCTTGGGCTGGGCGAGCCGCGGGGTCGCGGGCCGCCGGGAATCGAGGACCGCATGATAGACACCCTGCGTCCCTCTCGCAAGCGCATCAGCTAGAATGTCGCCACCGTGAGCCCGACCCCGCCTGGACCGCAGAGCCGCGGGCGCAGCTCCTACATGCTCGGCGGCGCCTTCGCGACCTTCACCATCAGCGCCGGGCTCATGCACTCGTACGCGGTCTTCCTCGTGGCCTTCCTGGAGGACTTTCGCTGGAGTCGCTCCGACGTCTCGCTGGCCTACTCCGCCTCGCAGCTCGTGGCGGGAGTCAGCGCGCCTCTCGTCGGCGCGCTCGTGGACCGCCTCGGTCCGCGTCGCCTCGTTCTCCTCGGGGGCACCCTGCTCGCCCTCGGTCTCCTGGGGAGCGCCTATGCTCGGGCGCTCTGGCACATCATCGTCCTCTACGGCGTCGTGATGACCATCGGAGCCAACTGTCTCGGCCTCGTGGTCTTCGTGCCGCTGCTCTCCCAGTGGTTCGTGCGCCGCCGGGGCATGGCCATCTCCATCGTCCAGTCGGCGAACGGCTTCGGCCGCGCCGCCTCCGCTCCCCTCGCCCAGCTCCTGATCTCCGCCATCGGGTGGCGCCGCGCCTACCTGGCCCAGGCGGCCCTCATGGTCGCCCTCGTGCTGCCCCTCGCCGGCTTCTTCCGGGGGACGGATCCGAGCGCCGCCGCCACCAGGACTGCGCCCGAGTCCCCGCAGGAGCCTCCCGAGGTCGCCGCGCCCTCGGATCGAGACTGGACGGTCGGCGACGCGATGCGCACGCGCCACTTCTGGCTGCTGTCTATCGTCTACCTATGCACGGGGCTGGGAAGCTTCTTCGTCTCGCTCCATCAGCTCGCCTTCGCGGTGGACGTGGGGTTCGACAAGCTCTACGCGGCCACTGTGCTCGGCCTGGGCAGCTTCCTGGCCATCGCAGGCACCATACTCACCGGGACCATGTCGGACTACATCGGACGCGAGCTCTCGGCCATCCTCGCCTACGCGATTTCCATCGTCGGCGTCATCTTCGCCCTCTTCATCTCGAGCCCGCACCAGGGCTGGCTCCTCTGGCTCCACGCCTGCTTCTTCGGCCTCACGTGGGGCGCGCGGGGGCCGGCCATCACGGCCAAGACGGCCGATCTCTTCCCCGGCCGCCACCTGGGCGCCATTCTCGGAGTGATCACCATCGGCACGGGCATCGGCTCGGCCGTCGGAGCGTGGGCGGCGGGATGGATCCACGACGTCACCGGCAGCTACCGTGTCGCCTTCTTCCTCTCGATCGCCTCCTACCTCGGCGGCTGCATGGCGTTCTGGGCGCTTCGCCACCCACCTCGAGGCTGACTTGCCGTCGCGGGCGCAAGTATTTACCCGCACGCGCTCTCCCAGCATTTGTGCCAGCTGCCCGAGGTCGACGGCTCGAATTCGCTGCCACCCCGTCCGCGAACCTCATTTAGAGGGCCGACCCGCGCCCGAGAATTCGAATGCGTTGCTGAGGTCGCCGGCGTTCGCGCGAACGCCCGGGAGCGGCTCGAGGCCGAAGCGCCTCGTGATGAACTTGATGATCGAGGTTGTGTCGTACGGTGTCTTGTCGACGAAGCCGCGCTTGGCGAAGGGTGAGACGATGAGCGCGGGGACCCTCGATCCCGGACCCCATCGGTCGCCCCAGCCTGGTCCCGACGGCGGCGGCACGTGGTCCCAGTAGCCGCCGTTCTCGTCGTAGGTGACGATCACAGCCATCCTGGCCCACTGTGGACTCTTGCTCAGCCGCTCGAGCAGATCCGCGATGTGCTCGTCGCCGCTCGCAAGGTCGGTGTAGCTCGGGTGCTGGTTGAGGCGCCCCGTCGGCTTGTAGAAGGCGACCTGGGGCAGCCTGCCCCTCTCGATGTCGGCGACAAAGTCGGGGAGGCCTTTCAGGTGCCGCGCCCGGTCAGCGCTGCCCGGCGCAAAGCGCGCGTAGTAGTTAAACGGATGGTGATGGGGCTGGAAGATCGGGCTGCCCGCGTCACGGTTGTAGATCACCGCGCGCTTCTCCTTCGGGTCGCGCCGGCCGTCTGCCATCGCCTCGCTCCACGCGCCGGCGTACCATGCCCACGAGATACCCTTCGCGTTGAGCGTGTCGCCGATCGTCTTGAGCGTCAGCGGCGGCACCGGGTGCTTGGCGGGATCGGCGAGGTCGAGGTTCCCGCCTTCGGCGGGCGCGATACCGCTCGGCTGGTAGGCTGGCTGCGACGTGTTCACCGTATAGCCGTCGGGTGTGACGCGCCCGTCGAAGACCTCGACAGGTCCCTGCAGCACGGAGCGCGGCGAAGTCGGCCGCTTCTTCAGGCGTCCGTCCGCCTCGAGCTGGGGGCGCACGTTGGCGGGCGCATCGACGTGCGCGGGGGTGCAGGCGCAGATCAGCCACTGGTGATTCAGGTACGAGCCGCCGAACGCCGCCATGAAAAAGTGGTCGGCAAGCGTGTACGTCTGCGCCCACTTCCACAGCTTCATCTGCGAGCCGTCGAAGTGCCCCATCACCCAGGCGCCGATGTTCGACATGGCCACGAACATGTTGTTCCTGCCGCCGTTGATCTGCTCGATGTGGTGATAGTAGGCGTGGATCGGGCTCGGCAGGACCTCGTCCATTCGCCGGCTCGCGGGCGGCGCGGTGATCCGGAATGGACCGTTGGGCAGGGCCTGCGGGAATTTGGGATCGGGCTTGCCGTGGTCGAAGACCGGCGGCAGGTGCGGTAGCGGCCTGCCATCGTGATCGAGCTGTGTTCTCTGCTCCGGCGTTGCCTGCGCGATCCCCTCGGCGCCGGGAAAGAAGCCGTAGAGGTGGTCGAAGCTGCGATTCTCGGCGTAGATGACCACGATGTGCTCGAGCCGGTCGATCCCGCCCGTCGTTGCGGTCGCGCATGCGGCGACCAGCGCAACGACGACGACTACGAGCAGGCGGAATGGCCCGTGCATGGTCCGATAGCCGTGACGCCTCCCTCAGGGCTGGTGCCCGAGACGTCTCCCGTCATCGTGTTCCCCCTCACCGCCGTCTTCGGCGTCAGATAGTGTCCTCTACAATGCAATACTCTCCTACCGGATCACAGCCGTCCAGGGCATCGTTAGACATGAAAGACGTTGTGGGCAGGCCTCAATGACGGCACGCCTCCGCGAGACCTCCCTCCGTCCACCAGGAGCACAGGTGACGGACGCGACTCTGCTTGCGACGGGAACACAGATCACGACCATCCAAAAAAGAGCCGCTGGACGAGCCACGCGGTGCCGACGAGGGCCACGGCGAGCGAGGCTACTCGCATCATCCACGGCTCCCACATCGAACGGCGCATCCACAGCAGGAGGGGCAGCAGGAAGACCACCACGATGCCCTGCCCAGCTTCCACGCCCAGGTTGAAGCCGAGGAGGGCCAGGGCCAGCCGTGCACGAGGGAGCGCCAAGGTGTCGATGGCCGACGCGAATCCAAAGCCGTGCACGAGGCCGAAGAGAAAGCTCACAAGCCAGCGCTGGGACGGCGCGCTGCGGAGCAGAAGGTTCTCGAGGGCAACCCACATGATGGAGGCGGCGATCACCGGCTCGACGACGCGGTCGGGGATGGTGACGAGACCGAACACGGCGAGGGCTAGCGTAACGCTGTGGGCGACGGTGAAGGCCGTGATGATCTTGAGCACGGAGACGAGGCGCCCACCTCGCAGGAGTAGGGCCACGAGAAAGAGCAGGTGGTCGTAGCCCGTGAGGATGTGCTCGACCCCGAGTCGGAAGAACCC
>WNGJ01014694.1_pt1 | contig 15208 bp, 14 predicted proteins | sample 5400611 | NCBI WGS metagenome assembly WNGJ01 (sample SAMN13153375, study PRJNA577476) | soil metagenome | isolation source: 40 cm soil or saprolite under Garry oak tree replicate 1 | place: USA:California | collected 2016-06-15
CCCCCGTCCATGAACAGGACCCGGTCGGCCGCGTTGCGGGCAAAGCCCATCTCGTGGCTGACCACGATCATGGTCATCCCGCTCTCGCGCAACGAGCGCATGACCTCGAGCACCGAGCCCACCAGCTCCGGATCGAGCGCGCTGGTGGGCTCGTCGAACAGCATGACTCGCGGCTCGAGCGCGATCGAACGCGCGATGGCCACCCGCTGTTGCTGGCCGCCCGAGAGCTGGCCCGGCGTGTGGCCGGCGCGGTCGGCGAGGCCGACCCGCTCCAGTGCGGCCCGTCCCAGCGCCTCGGCCGTGGCGCGCGACTTGCCCGCGACCTTGCGGAGCGCGAGCGTCACGTTGCCGAGCGCCGTCATGTGCGGATAGAGATTGAAAGACTGGAACACCATGCCGATACGCTGGCGGGCATGGTTGATGTCGGTACGCGGGTCGAGCATGTCGATGCCGTCCACCACGACGCTGCCGGAAGACGGCTCCTCGAGCCGGTTGAGGCATCGCAGCAGAGTCGACTTGCCCGAGCCCGACGGCCCGATCACGAACACCAGCTCGCGTTCGGCCACTCTGAGATCGACGCCCCTCAGAACGTGGAGGGCGCCGAAATGCTTGTGGAGACCGCGCGCGTCGACGATCGGCCCGTTCATTCGCTCAGGTCAGTGGCAATGGAGCTCGTGCGGCGTCGGGTCGTAGCCCGGCATGCCCGGCGGACCGTAGCCCGGCGTGATCACGACCTCGAGGGCGTCGGGCGCCGGCTTGCGGCCGAACCACTTCTCGGAGAGCCGGGCGATCGTGCCGTCCTTCTTCATGCAGTCGAGCGCATCCTGGAGCTCGGCGCGGAGCTTCGGATTGTTCTTGGGCACCGGCGCCGCCCAGTGGGCGCGCGTGTCCTTGAGCTCGAGATCGGCCACGAATTGTGGATTTTTCGACGCGGCGTACACGATGGTGGTGTTACCGCCGAGGGTCGCGTAGGCGCGGCCCGAGAGGACCGCCTGAGTGGCGTCGGGCTGCGTGTCGTAGACCTGCACCGTAAAGCCGTGCTCGGCGCCCTTGGCCTTGGACAAGGTCTCGTAGGGCGTGCCCTTGTTGACGGAGACGGACTTGCCTTTGAGGTCCGCCCAATCCTTGATCGGCTCCGAGCCCTTCTTGATGCCGAACTGGTATGCGGTCCACAGGTAGCCCGCGGTGAACAGCATGTTCTCTGCCCGTTCCCTGGTCACCGTCGTCGGCGCGGCGATGAAGTCGTAGCGACCGGACTGCATGCCCGGGATCAGGGTCGAGAAGCTCACCGCGTCGATCGTGATCTCGCGCTTCATACGGCGGGCGACCTCGGTGAAGAGGTCGATCTGGAAACCCTCGATGCCGCCGCCCAGCTTGGGCATGGCGTGCGGGGCGAAAGTGCCGTCGACGCCGGTCCGGAGCGGCGGAAGCTTGTCCTGGGCGAGCGCGGGGGCGGCGCAGAGAAGCGCGGCTGCCGCGATGACGGCAAAGCGACGGTGCATCATGGTGAACCTCCCAAGAAGATCGGTGGTCTGCGTGCGTGTGTGGCCCCCCGAGGGGGGCAGGCGTGGACGAGGGCGTGCCAGGATCGGTGCGTCAAGCTCGCGCCGATCCTGTCAGAGCGCGCCGGACAAGTCAAACCTGAGCCTTGCCGCATCCATCGGAATTCGGATTGCTGGTATCTCGCCCTAAGCGGTCTACCCTTTCTAGAGGACTAGCCAGTGCTCGGAAAGGTATGAGTCGGATGCGTACCCATCTGTTCGTGGCAGTGCGGAGCATCGTGCCGGCGGTGGTGCTATGTGTCGGCTGCGCCTCGATCGAGTCGTTCAGCGCCAATCCGCGGACGGCCTGCGCGGGGGACGCCGTGACGGTGACGTGGGCGGCGGTCGGAGACGTGACGATCGGTTCCGAGCCGGCGGTGGCCGACATCGGATCCAAGGCCTCCGCCGGATCGCAGCAATTCATCGTCGATCGGGACACGCGGTTCACCCTGAAGGCGAGCCGACTGTTCTCGTGCAAGAGGACCGAGGCCGACGTGGTCGTGGCGCCCCCGGCGAGGGAGTACGGCGGCGTGGCGGCCTGCTCGTCGGCCGACCGAGCGATCGCGCTGACGGTGCCGCTCGGCGAACGCCAGGTCTCGTCGGCGCTGAAGGTGTCCTCCGTCACCAACGCCAACCCACGCGCGATCGTGCTCGCCAAGGGTCGCGTGCGCGCGACCATCCCTGCGGGCGGTCGCTCGGCCGCATTCGATCGCGAGCCGGTTGCCGGGACCTGGACACTCCGGGCCGACCTCGCTCCCGGCGAAAGCTGCGACGACGCGCTCCGCACGGTGGCGAGCCGCCTCACGTTTCGGGTCGGCTTCGGGTGCAGCGAGTAGGCCATGGCGGCGCTCGACCAGATCCGGACCATCGTCGTCGTGATCATGGAGAACCGGTCCTTCGATCACGTGCTCGGATACCTCTCCTTGCCGCAGCACGGTGGCCGCCGCGACGTCGACGGCCTGGTCGACCTCGACACCGACCCGCGCTTCGCGAGCGAGTACGATCAGCAGATCTATCGGCCGTTTCCCATGGCCGACGGGCGGCTTCTGCACGACCTCCCGCACGGTCGGCGGGAGGTCGCAATCCAGCTCGCCGTGAGCGGTGCGACGCCCACGATGAGCGGGTTCGTGCGCGCGTACGTGGACGCGAACCATAGCATCGTCGAGCAGCCGCCCCCGCTCGGCTATCTGACGCCCGATTCGGTCTTCATGTCGGATTTCCTGGCGCGCAACTACCTGGTCTGCGATCATTGGTTCGCGCCGCTGCCGACCGATACGCACCCCAATCGGGTGATGGCGTTCACCGGGACCGCGACGGTCGACGAAACGAAGTCGCGGATCATTCCCCACCGCAATCTGGTCTTCGACTGGCTGACGAGACGTGGGGTGCGCTGGCGGGCCTATCACTGCGGGTTTTCGTTCTTCCCGTTGTTCGGCGAGTTCGGCCACATCCTGGGCGGCAACTTCCACAGCATGAGGCAGCTTGCGAGCGACATCGCCACCGACGACGATGACGAGGTGCCGCAGGTGATCTTCATCGAGCCGGAGTACGGCGACTCGCCCGTCCACTTCGGCTTTTCGCCGAACGACAATCACCCACCCGAGCCGATCGGCCCCGGCGAGCACTTTCTGCGCGATATCTACACGGCGCTGAGCAGCAGTCCCCGATGGGCGCAGACGATGCTCGTCGTCATCCACGACGAGCACGGCGGATTCTTCGATCACGTCCCACCGCTGCCGGTGAAGATCCCGGTTCCCGCCGGCGCCCTGTACCAGGAGCCATTCGCGACGACCGGAGTCCGCGTGCCGGCGCTGATCGCCTCGCCGTTCGTGCGCGCCGGGACGTGCTACCGGGGCAACCTCGACCACACCTCGCTGCTCCAGCTGTTCGCCGAGAAGTTCGCTGGCGATCGGCGGGCCTACTCAGAGGACGTGAACCGGCGTCTGGACCAGGGGATCGAGAGCGTCTCGAGCGTCTTGTCGCAGGAGGCGCGTCGAGACGTCCCGGCGGCGCCGGCGACGGCGGTGTCGGTGGCGCAAGTGCTTCAGGCGACGAAACCGCTCATCAACGAGAACCAGAAGGCACTGCTGCTGGCCGGGCAAAAACTCCTCGCGCACGATCGCGCGCGGGCGATTCGCCTGTTCCCCGAGTTGGTGCACCTGCAGAGCTGAGAGGCCCAAGAATGAAGAACGAACGTCGTGTCGCGGCGGCCGGTGTGCGATTCCTCGTCGCTCTCGTAGTCCTCGGCGCGATGTGCGCTGGCTGCGCGGCCATGCCGACCGGTCGGTTCGATACATTGGTTGCGGCCAGCAAGGCCGTGGAGGTCGGCACGGCCCAGACCGATGCCGACTTCATCAATCTGACGCGGCGGTTCATGACGTTCTCGCCGGCCCCCGGGCCGTACCGGGTGGACAGCTTCGCCCCGGTGGTCGAGGTGGGCGGCGCGCGACTGGACTTCGATTTTGGCCCCCGCCTCGAGCCGCGACAGGCGGCGCTCGGCGTGCTGGTCGCCTACACCGAAGTCCTCGCCGCCTTCGCCCGCAAGGACTACGGGGGGGAACTGGATCGAGCGACCCACTCGCTCGGAGGAAGCGTCCAGCGGCTGGCGGGCCACGTCACGGCGTCGGCGATCGCCCAGCAAGGCGGCGGCGTCCTGGCCACGGCGGTGAACGGTCTCGGCCACGCGATCACCGAGCGCATGCGCCGGGCCGCCCTTCGCAAGGCGATGGATGACGCGGCCCCCGGCATCAGGGCGATCGTCGCGTACGTGAAGGAGATCAACCTCCTCGGCTCCACCGCTGTCACGACCATGCGCGATCAGTTCATCCGGAAAGCCAACAGCCTCACGGTCGCCGACGGCATGGCACGGCTGCAGCTCAACGAGGCCGTCGAAGGCGTGATCGTCGACAGCAACAGCATCCTGGCTCAGCTGAAGCAGGAGAGCACGGCGGTGGAGGCGATCGTGCCGGCCCACGCCGAGATCCGCGACGCGATCGACCGGGACGAGCGGGCGGTGCTGGAGAAGCTCACGGCGCTCGTGGCAGAGGTCAAGCGACTGCAGGGTGTCTACTCGTCGCTGAAGTAGCGCTGCGACCGTCAGTCAAAGGGGATCGGAATGAGTGACCATGCACTGGTAGAAGGCTTGGCGGGGCTCGCGTCTCGCGTCGACAGTCTGTCGCATCTCACGGAGGGCGCCGAGAGCCGCACGCTCGAGGACCAGGAGGACCGGCTCGCGAAGCTGACGCTCGTCGCGATTGCGCTGGATATGGACGCGACGAACGCGAAGTACCGGAACGCCGTCAATCGGGTCCAGGCCGCCATCGATGCCATCGGCGACGCGGACACGAAGATCCAGAACGTCGCCAAGATCATTTCCAGCGTCGCCAAGGCACTCGACGTCGCCGAAAAGCTCCTGACGAAACTCGCCGGCGTGTGACGTCGGGCGGCGGACGACTAGGGCCCGGCCGGTACCGGTACCCAGGCTTCCGGGCACGCCGTCACGTACGGGTAGTAAGCTCCCGCGCTCTGGCAGTAGTACCAGTACTGATTCGGCTGAACGTAGGCGTCGCCGTAGTCGTAGCCCGGTCCCCCCAGGAAGAACGGCGACACGCCGACGAAGGCCCGGCCGCGGAAGCCGCGGTGGCCATCGAAGCCGCGGTGGCCATCGAAGCCCGGATGGCCGTGGAAGCCGCCGCCGCCGTGGAAGCCGCCGTCGCCATGGAAGCCGCCGCCGCCATGGAAGCCGCCGCCGCCTCCGCCGCCATGCCCCGCGGCATGTCCGACCGCGGCCCACCCGAACACGAGCGCGAGCACCAGAGCTAGCGCCGTCCTATACGGTTTCATGTCCTTTGGACGCATACGCCGGCTCCGTGATTCGCTTGGCAGGCCAGCGACTAAGTCAGCCGATGATTCGCGGCAGCACCGCGTCGACGAGATGAGCGGTGCGTTCGGCTATGCGTCGCCCGCCAAACCTCGGACACGCGCCGCGTCACTCGCGGGAGCAGAGCGCGAAGCGCTCGAAAGTGCGGCGATCTCCGCCCACCGACTCGCGACGCGTCGTGGTCAGGCGTCCCACTCGACGAGGAGCGAGAGCGGTCCACGGAACGTGGTGTTCTGGCGCGGCGCGTTTTTCCGCAAGGATCGGACAGAGGTCGAGCGGAGGTATGATCCCCACAACGTCTTGCATCCAGGCGAGCGAATCGGGGAGGAAAGAGCCTGCTGACCATCGAGGCCGCGCAGAAAGAATTCGAGCCAGCCTGCATCTATGTCAACACCGCGAGCATCGGGTTGCCGCCACGAAGAGTGGTCGAGGCCCTCGATGAAGCCATCGAGATATGGCGGACGGGCCGCGCCGAGGCCGCGGATTACGACGCGCTCGTCGATCGGGCGCGCCGGCGATTTGCCAGCCTGGTCAGCGTCCCACCTGATCGGGTAGCCATCGGCAATCAGGTCTCGACGTTCACCGGGCTGGTCGCGGCCGCTCTGCCCGACGGCGCCCATGTGCTGGCCGCCGACGAGGACTTCACCTCGGTGCTGTTCCCGTTCCTGGCACACGCCGATCGCGGTGTGCGTGTCGAGACCGTGCCCCTGGACCGCCTCGTCAAAGCCATTCGCCCGGGCGTGAACCTCGTGGCGGTGAGTGCGGTACAGTCCGCGGATGGTCGTCTCGTTCCCGGCGGGCTCGACGTCCTCGCCTCGGCCGCTGCGCGCCACGGCTGTCTCACGTACGTCGACGCTACTCAGGCTGTTGGCTGGCTGCCGTTCGATGCCGACCGCTTCGACTTCGTGTCCTGCGCCACGTACAAGTGGCTCGTTTCACCGCGCGGGACCGCCTTCGGCGTGGTCCGGCCGGAACGGCTGGAGATGCTGCGGCCTCTCTACGCCGGCTGGTACGCCGGCGCCGATCCGTGGACGTCCATCTACGGACCGCCTCTGCGGCTGGCGCAGGAGTCGCGCCGGCTGGACATCTCGCCCGCGTGGCTTTCCTGGGCGGGGACCGTGCCCGCGCTCGATCTGCTGAGTGAGGTTGGAATCGCCTCGATCCACCGACACGATCTCGATCTCGCGAACGCGCTACGCGAACGGCTCGGTCTGCCCAGAGGAGATTCGGCCATCGTCACGGTGGCCATCGAAGGCGGCATGGAGCGGCTGCGCGACGCCGATATCAAGGCCTCCGTCCGGGCCGGCGCCGTGCGACTGTCTTTCCATCTCCACAACACCGAATCCGACGTAGATGCCGTGGCTCGCGTGCTCGGCGCCTGACGCGCCCGCGCCTAGTCGTGGGCCGGCGCCGTGCGACTGTCTTTCCATCTCCACAACACCGAATCCGACGTAGATGCCGTGGCTCGCGTGCTCGGCGCCTGACGCGCCCGCGCCTAGTCGTTGACCTTGGGGCGACGCTCGCGGCGTTTCCTCGGGGCCGGGTTCGTGGCCCTCGGTATCGCCGTCGCAGTCGGCGCGTTCCTGTGGCGTCGCGATACGACGAGCTCGTGGGGATTCCATGAGATTCAGCTGCCCCGGGACGACATCCCGGTCGGCATCGCGGTCTCGCGCGACGGGACAGTCTGGTTCACGTTAGAGGGAGCCAGCACTCTCGGGCTCTTGCGGAACGGGCACGTGCAGAAGCTCCCGAAGGGCGCGGACAGCGTCGAGCCACTCGGTCTGGCCGTGGACGCCAGCGGTCGCGCCTGGTACACGGAAGCTCCAAAGCAGCGGATCTCACGTGCCTCGAGCGACGGCAATATCGACTCATTCGCGCTCGCGACGCCCGTGGCCCGGCTCGGCCGGCTCGCCGTCGGACCCGGCGGTGACGTGTGGTTCGCGGAGGCGAGCCTTGTGAGCGTGACACACCTTCAAGACGGACGGCTCACGCGTCACGTCCTGGGATCGCTCAACCCGGCAGCGCCGATGGACGCGGCGCCCTTCGGCATCGCCGTGTCGTCCGACGGTCACGTGTGGGCCACGCTCCAGAATGCCAACAAGCTCTTGCGGATCTCACCCAGCGCGGAGACGAAGGCGTTCGACGTGCCGACGCGCGCGAGCGGCCTCGGCGACGTGGCGGTGAGCGCCGACGGCGTCGTGTGGTTCCTGGAGATCGCCGCGAACAAGGTTGGGCGCTTTGCAGAGGGACGTTTCGAGGAATTCGCGGTGCCGACGCCGAGCGCCGGGCTTACCGGCCTGGCCGTCGCACCCGACGGCGCGGCGTGGTTCACCGAGCTCCGCGGCCACCGGCTGGGACGCCTGCATGCCGGTGGCATCACCGAGTTCGTCCTGCCGCGATCCGACGCGCGGCCGTTCGGCATTACCGTCGACGCCGGCAACAACGTCTGGTACACGGACCTGAGCGGTTGGCTCGGCCGGCTCGACGCCGATCGCGCGCGGGCTCGCTAGCTCGGCGGCGACGACTCCGCCAGCATGTGACTCACGCCAACGTTTTGAGCGTCCGGGCGGCGTTCACCGTTAACACCACCCCGACCAGGATGATGAGCGCGGCCGCCGCGACCTGAAGCCGACCCACCCAGCGGGTATCGAGCCACCCAAGAACCAGGTCGCCGAGAACCGCCGCCGCGATGCCGACGACGACCAGTACGCTCGCAAAGCCGAGGCTGAACACGAGGACCGTGAAGAGGCCGAGCATCACCTTACCGCTCGCAAGGGCCGCCAACAGGATGGCCAGGGCGCCGGGGTCCGGGAGCAGGCCCCCGGCAACGCCGAGGCCGAGCAGGATGGGGAGACTCGGGCGTCGACCTGACTCGAACCCGACGTCGTGCGTGTGGGCAGGTCCCCAGCCGTGTCGGTGGTAGCCGCTTGCGCCTTCATGATGGTGATGAGTCATCGCCGGGTTGTCTCCATCGGCGGTATGCGTATGGCCAGGGTCATCTTGCTGGCCTCGCGAATGCGTTCGCAAATGTGTCGGCTGGGTCCAGACCAGCCACGCGCCCATACCGATCACGAGCAATCCGGTCACGACCGCGACGTAGGCCTCGACCCGCTGCGGTAGAAACCATGCCGAGCCGAACGTGGCGAGCACCGCCACGAGCACGATGCCGCTCGTGTGCGACAGCGTCACGAAGATTCCCAGCACCAGCGCATCCACGGGACGCCCGCGCGCCCCGACGATGTACGCCGCAGCGATCGTCTTGCCGTGGCCCGGCGTCGCGGCGTGCAACGCGCCCAGCCAGAAGCTCGATACGAGGTAAAAGACTTCGTTCATCGAGGGTGCAGCGAGGCTACTCGGTGACGCCGTGGCGGTCAAGGTCGTCAGCGTGGTAACGTCGACGGTCGAGACCCGAGATCCCTCTCGCGGAGGCCCTCATGAAATTCACGTGGTTCAACCTGATGCCGTGGCCGTACCTGCCGGACGATTTCCGCGCGAAGCACCGCTCGGTGTGGGTCGATATTCCCAACACGCTCTACGATCCGCGCAAGGGCCATCACGTCTACCACGAGTACCTGGACCAGCTGGAATATGCGGAAACCCTGGGATTCGACGGGATCGGGTGTAATGAGCATCATCAGAATGGCTATGGGTTGATGCCGTCACCAAATCTCATCGCAGCCACGCTTGCCCGCCGAACGTCACGCGCCGCGCTTTGCGTCATCGGCAACTCGATCGCCAGCTACAACCCTCCTATCAGAGTCGCCGAGGAGTTCGCGATGCTGGACGTGATCTCGGGTGGCCGTCTCGTCGCCGGGTTTCCGGTCGGCACGCCCATGGACACGAACTTCTGCTACGGCCAGATCCCGGCGCTGACGCGAGACAAGTACCGCGAGGCGCACGATCTCATCATGAAAGCGTGGGCCCGCGACGAGCCCTTCGCGTTCGATGGCAAGTACAACCAGCTCCGCTGGGTGAACTGCTGGCCCAAGCCGATCCAGAAGCCGCACCCGCCGATCTACATTCCCGGCGGGGGCTCGATCGAGACCTGGGATTTCTGCCTCGACTACGACTACAACTACTCCTACCTGTCCTTCTTCGGTTACCTCCGGGGCAAGTCGCTGCTGGACGGATATTGGGAGCGCGTGGCCAAGCGCGGCAAGGACGAATCACCCTACCGCGCGGCCTTCGCCCAGATCATCTGCGTCGCGGACACCGACGCCGAGGCCGAGCGGCTCTACGCCGAGCATTGCCTCTACTTCTTCAACCGGTGCCTGCACGTCTTCCCACCCTTCGCCGACCCCGCGGGCTACCGCACGATGGCCACGATCAAGTACGGCGCGCTCGCTCAGCTCACGCTCGCGCGTCAAAAGATTCTGGAAAACCTCACGTGGAAGCAGCTGGTCGACGAGCGGTTCATCATCGCCGGCAGCCCCGAGACCGTGCGCCAGCAGCTCGAGGAGTGCATCAAGGGGCTCCACGTCGGACATCTCTTCTGCCTGTTCCACAACGGGGACATGCCCGACTGGAAGACACGCCACTCGTCGAAGCTGTTCGCCGAGAAGGTCATGCCGCACCTGCGCGACATGTGGCCGGAGTGGAAGCACGACGAGCGCTGGTGGATGCACCCGATGGACGACCGCATCCGTCCCGAAGAGCGTCAGCCGGGCGCGAACAAGGTCGGTGCTGCGTGGCCTCGATGAAGTGGCAGGTAGTCGAGACGAAGAAGGGCACGTCGTGCCGTGTGCTCGAGGGCGGTAGCGGCGCTCCGGTGGTCTTCTTCCACGGCGCCGGCGGGCTGCTTCGCGACAACGCGTTCCTCGACCAGCTTGCGCGTGGTTATCACGTCTTCGCGCCGGAGTGGCCGGGCTACGGTGAGTCCGCGGGCGAGGAGCTGCTCGAGGACATGCTGGATTTCACGCTACACGGCTGGGATCTCGTCGACGCGCTGGGGCTCGAGCAGCCGCACCTCGTCGGTCACTCGATGGGCGGCATGATCGCCGCGGAGATGGCGTGCATCGCCCCGCACGACCTCGCCAAGCTGGTCTTGGTGAGCCCCGCCGGCCTGTGGATGGACGAGCACCCGATCCCCGACATCTTCGCGCTCCTTCCCTATCAGCTCGCGGAGGTGCTCTTTCACGATCCTCAGCAGGGCCAGGCATTGCTCACCGGCGGCGCCGACCTCTCGGACATGGAGGCGCTCAAGGAGTTCTACATCGGGAGTCAGCGCCGTCTCGCCATGGCGGGCAAGATCCTCTTCCCGATCCCGAACCGGCGACTCTCGAAGCGCCTGTATCGCCTCACGGCCGAGACGTGCGTTCTGTGGGGAGCGTCCGACCGACTGCTCGTGCCGGCTTACGCCGAGCGCTGGAAGACGTTGCTCCCGCAGGCGCGCGTCGAGGTGATCGGCGACGCCGGCCACATGTTGCCCTACGAGCAGCCCGACAAGTTCGTCCGTTCGGTGGCGGGCTTCCTCCGCTGAGGCGTGGGCTCCTCAGTTGTGGGGCGGCGGCAACTGCAGGAGGAACGTCGCCACGCCGTCCTTCACCTCCGAGAATGGCATCGGGTAGATGATCTGCTGTCCGACGCCATAGAAGTCCTTCCCGCCGAAATGCGCCTTACCCCAGAGGTTGTCGAACTCCACGGTGCGCATGGCCTCGCCGACCTTCTTCGGGTCGAGGCTCTGAGCCTTCCGGACGGCGGCCACGAAGGCGAAAGCGGGATTGGTGAAGTCGATGCTCGTCGCGTTCCACTCGCCGAATTTCTTCGTATAGCGCTGCTGCCAGCTCTTCAACTTTTCTGGTAGGGGAGTTTGCACGTAGCCGTGCACCCACATGCCCTCGACGTTGTCCCGGCCGGCGATACCCGCCACCACTGAGCTATCGATCTGGTGGAGCGCGACGAATCGACCCTTGAAGCCGAGCTCGCGCGCCTGCTTGATGATCAAGCCGACACTGCCCGCCGGTGAGGCCATGACGCTGATCGCGTCCGGCTTCTGGGCGAGCATCCGCAACAGGATGGGGTTGAAGTCCGTCATGCTGCGTTCGAAGAATTCCTTGGCGACGACCGCGTACCCGAGCTTCTGAACGAACGTCGTCTCCACCTTCACCGACCACCAGCCCGTGTCGTCGTTTGGCGCGATCGAGGCCACGCGCTTGATCTGTGGCTGATGATCTTTGATCCACTTCCAGAACGTCGTGGTCTCGGGCGGCGCCGGGAAACACTGGAAGGTGAGGGGATTCTTCGGGCTCACGAGCCCCTCCGCATACGCGAGGGTCAACCCGAGGACACCGGCTTCGTTGACGGCTTCCTCGTTGGCCTTGGCGACCGCGCCCCCGAGGATGGAGACGTACTTCACGCCGTCCTTGGCGATGAGCCGGTTGACGGTGGCGACGCCCTCGGCGATCACGTATTTGTGATCGTAGGCGACGACCTCGAGCCGGTACTTCTTGCCGCCGACCTCGAGACCCCCCTGGCTGTTGATCTCGTCGAAGACCAACTCGGTCGCCTGCTTGTGGGGAATACCCCAGGGCGCCGCGGGGCCCGAGAGGGGCGTCGAGATGCCGAACTTGATGACATCCGCCGCGCACGAAGGTGCCGAACTCACGACGACGAACACCGCAGCGGCGAAGAGTGTGACGGAGGCCAGAGGAACCCATCGCTTCATCGCGATTACCTCCCGGAGTACCGGCCGGCTTCGGTTGGGGGAAACGATTGCACGGAACTATAGAAACGCGAGGCGTCCTTGTCAAACGCTCAGCACTACGAACCGTCCGACAAGGTTCCCCGCTGAAGCAAAGGGAATCACGGGCCAGCCGCGCGCATAGCGGCTGGCCCGTCACCCAGACTTCTTCTCAGTCCCTGAGAGCGAAGACCCAGATCACGCCGCCCTGGGGCACCTCGGTCTTGGTGCCGAGGAACGTGTCGAGCCTCGCCTGCATCCGCTGGGCGTCGACGCCCCAGCCCGATTGAACGGCGATGTACTGCACACCGTCGACGGCGAACGAGCTCGGCACGCCGGTGACTCCGGAGTTGGTCTTGAACTGCCAGAGCTGCGCGCCCGTCTTGGCATCGAACGCCCAGAAGTTACGATCGTTGGTACCGCCGAGGAACACGAGGCCACCGCCGGTGGTGAGGATAGGCCCCCAGTTCTGGAAGGGGAACTTGTGAGTCCAGACCCGCTGGCCGGTCTTCATGTCCCAGGCCTGCAGCTCGCCGATGTGATTGGCGCCCTGGCGCCAGCTCATCGAGGTCTTTGGACGCTCGATGCCCAGGTAGAGCTTGCCGGGCTCGTAGGGATCGGGCTTTGGCTGCCCCACCAGCGTGCTGCAGAGGTTCTCGTTGGCCGGGATGTAGAGGTACTGCGTTTTCGGGTTGTAGCCGGCCGGCGTCCAGTCCTTGCCGCCCCAGAGCCCGGGGCAGAAAGTAACCGAGGCGCCCGAGCGCGGCTTGCGCTCCTCGTTGTAGCTCGGGCGTCCGGTCACCGGGTCGATCTTGGTGAAGACTTCCTGGGTGACGAACGGCCGCGCGTCCACGAACTTGATGCGGTCGGCGCTCCGCTCCAGCCGCCAGAGATAGCCGTTGCGGCCGGGGTGCACCAGGCCTTTCACGGTGCGCCCGTCCTTGGGGAAGTCGATCAGCAGCGGCGTGGAGACCTCGTCCCAGTCCCAGGAGTCGTTCCAGTGGTACTGGTGATGGGCGCGGATCTTGCCGGTGTCGACGTCGAGCGCGAGCACCGACGATGAGTAGAGGTTGTCGCCCGGCCGCATGTCACCCATCCACGGCGCCCCGTTGCCCGTCCCCCAGAAACTCAGGTTGAGCGCGGGATCGTAGTGCGCGGTGAGCCAGACCGACACGCCGCCCGTCTTCCAGGTCTCTCCGGGCCAGGTGTCGTGGCCGGGCTCGCCCGGCCCGGGAACCGTGTACGTCTTCCAGGCCGGCTTGCCGTCGGCGACGTCGAAGGCGGCGATGTAGCCGCGGATGCCGAGCTCGCCGCCCGAGGTGCCGACCATGACCTTACCCTTGGCGATGAGCGGCGCCAGCGTGAAGTAGTAACCCTTCTTGTAGTCATCGACTGTCGTGTCCCAGACCACCGTGCCCGTCTTCGCGTCGAGGGCGATGACGTGGGCGTCGACGGTGGCGAGGTAGACGCGGTCGCCCCACAGTGCCACCCCACGGTTGGTCGGATGCAGCTGGAGCAGATCCTCGGGCAGCTCCTTCTTGTAGCGCCAGATCAGGTCGCCCGTCTTGGCGTTGATCGCGAACACCTGCTGCTGGGGCGTGGTGACGAACATCACGCCGTTGTTGACGATCGGCGGGGACTGGTGTCCCTCCGTGACACCGGTGGAGAAGGACCACACCGGCACCAGCTTTTTCACGTTCGCCGGCGTGATCTGCTCGAGGGGGCTGTACCCCCAGCCGTTGAAGGTGCCCCGGTACATCAGCCAGTTGTGCGGCTCCGGGTTGAGGAGTCTCTGCTCGGTCACCGCGCTGTAGCTCACCGGGCTCTGTGCGGTGAGCATCGCGGGTTCGAACGCTACCAGGAGCGCGAAGCTCAGGATCGCTACCGTTCTCACCGACATCATCGTCGTCTCCTCGTGTTGACCTGCCGACTGCGCTGCGCGATGGCCTCGACTCTTACCCGCCGCCCGTCTCGAAGCCCGGACGGCCGACGAAACCGCCTGCCACGGTCGGCGCGCCGTCGACGATCTTCAGCGGCAGGGCCGGCAGCCGTCGCGGCGCCGGACCGTTCAGAACACGCGCGCTCTCCTTGAGATCGAACTCCGAGAAGTGGCACGGGCATTTGATCGTGCTCGATGCCGGCTGCCAATCCCAGGCGTCACACCCGGTATGCGTGCACACCGCCGAGTAGGCGACGATGCCGTCCGCGGCCCGCTCGCGCGTGTCGCCGTTGAGACTTTTCGGGTCGAGACGGACGAGCAGGATCTGATTGAGCCGCGAATCGTCTCGGACGACCTTGGCCGTCGGGTCCATCGGATAGGCGGTGAGGGGCGGCCCGCCGGCAGGGAGATCCGTGAGCGTGATGAGCTGTCCCTTCCGGTCGCCGCCGGCGAACACGAGGCGATCGTTCGGCTGCGGTCGCGCTTTGCGCCGCTCGTCGTCCTGCGCGCCGGAGATGCCGACTCGCGGCAGCGCCAGTCCCACGACCACGGCCAGCTTCAACACGGTACGGCGCGCGGGCTGTGGGTCAGGCACGCTACGTCGTCGTGACGGCTCTCTCATCCCGGGTTTGCCCGCTGCGGAAGAATCGGTCGGAGATGCACTCGATGTCAAGCCCACCTTACTGCTTCGTGGCAGGGAGAGCCGGCATCAGCCAGGTCCACCCGCGCTCCGCCTGCTCCACGACACGAGGCACGTCCTCGACGAGGAGAAACCCGGCTCGAGTGAGCGTCTCGGCATGACGCCTGACGAGCTCCATATACCGGGTTCGGTCGCCGTAGCGCTCGGTCACGCTCGCGCGCGGATCGCCCCTGCGCTCGCGCTCCGCCCGGTCGCGCGCAAACGGAATGAAGGTGCCGTAGAAATCCACGAGCTCGTCAGGATTGGCGGCACCGCGACGGAGGCTCCACGATGTGTACGTCGCCAGCGGGGCCAAGAGTTCCAGGCTCCGGACGCCGCCCAACTCGTTGCCGTCGGCGTCCACTCGAGGAACGCGAACCGGAAACGGCTTACCAAGCCGTGGCGGCTCCAGCGTGATGACACCGTCGGGCCATCGCGGCCCATAGTCGACACGGTAGGCTTCGTGCGCGACCCGCGGCCATCTTGCTCC
>WNGJ01018683.1_pt1 | contig 15205 bp, 14 predicted proteins | sample 5400611 | NCBI WGS metagenome assembly WNGJ01 (sample SAMN13153375, study PRJNA577476) | soil metagenome | isolation source: 40 cm soil or saprolite under Garry oak tree replicate 1 | place: USA:California | collected 2016-06-15
CCTAGGAGAAGCCATGTGGCGAAGCATAACCAGCGGGCTCCGTTCCCTGTTCCGAAAGAAACGTGTTGGCCAGGAGTTGGACGAAGAACTCAACGGCTTTCTTGAAATGGCGGCCGAAGAAAAAATCAAGCAAGGCGCGAGCCGCAGGGACGCGCTTCGCTCGGTTCGCCTCGAACGGGGAAGCTTCGAAGGCACAAAGGAAACGGTCCGCTCTGCCGGCTGGGAATCTTTTGTAGAAACGTGCTGGCAGGACTTGGCCTTCGCCGTTCGCATGCTGCGCAAATCCCCTGGCTTCGCCGCTGTCGTTGTGCTCACGCTTGCGCTCGGCATTGGCGCCAACACCGCCATATTCAGCATTGTTAATGCCGTCTTGCTTCGGCGGTTACCGTACGCGAATGCAAACCAGTTGGTCTTTGTATCCGAGGCTAAGCCGGACGCTGGAAGCTCGGGGCTTGGGATGTCCTATCCCACCTTCACTGAACTGCGGGATGACAATCGCGTGTTTAGCGCGGTCGCCGGCTTGGGTGGCCACGCTCTGGTCCTTACGGGCTACGGAGAGCCGTCCGAGGTAAGCACCGTGGTAGTGACATCCGAGTTCTTTTCGGTCCTCGCGGCTGAGCCGCTGCTGGGCCGCGTGTTCATCCCCGAGGACGGCCAGCGCGGAGCTGCCCCTGTCGTGGTTCTCAGCGAAAATTTATGGCGCAACCGATTTGGGGCGGACCCGGGAATCGTCGGCCGTTCGATTACACTGGACATGCGCCCGTACACCGTGATTGGCGTGATGCCGGCGAGCTTTCACACGCCCTTCCTCAATCAGACAAACCAGGTTTGGATACCGCTTGCTCAGGACCCTCTGTTTAGCGTTTGGATGACTCGGCCGCCTCAAGAGCACTGGATGGCCGTGATCGCGCGACTGCGCCCCGACATCTCCTCCGCCCAGGTGCAGGCGGAATTGGACACCATCGGCGCACGGCTGGCCAAGGAATTTCCGGCGGAGAAGGGATGGGCGATTAGAATTGAGCTGCTGCAGCAAACGATCACCGGCGACGTGAAATTGCCGCTGCTCCTGCTGCTGGGAGCTGTTGGCCTAGTGCTCCTGATCGCGTGCGCGAATGTTGCAAATCTCCTTTTGAGCCGCGCGACGTCGCGGTCAAAGGAAGTCGCGATTCGAATCGCGATGGGCGCCGGCAACGGGCGCATCGCCCGCCAACTGCTCACCGAGTGCTCCATCCTCGGGTTGCTTGGCGGCCTTGTCGGAACACTCGTGGCTTACTGGGGGGTAGCCACTCTCTTGCCGCTCCTGCCTCCCAGTCTGCCGCAGTTCCACTCGATTCGCGTGGATGGCCGGGTCCTCGTCTTCGCTTTCGTGCTTTCGCTGGCCACCAGTCTTTTGTTCGGGCTAGCCCCCGTGCTTTCCGCAGCTGGCTCGGATCCCCAAAAGGAACTCGTCGAAGGCGCTCGCGCAGGGGAGTCAGCAGGTTCGCGTCGCGCCCGCGCTTGCTTGGCTGTTACGGAAATTGCCTTGGCAATGGTTCTTCTTACCGCAGCGGGATTGCTGATACACAGCTTTTCCGAGCTTACCTCAGTGAATCCGGGCTTCGAGCCGAATCACGTCGTGAAGGCAATGGTTTCCCTTCCACAATTTCAGTACGCAACGCCGAAACAGTGGGCCGCTTTCACAGAAGAACTGATGATGCGTCTTGCGGCCCAGCCCGGCATGCAGGATTCGGCCATCGCGGGTCCGCTGCCCATGGTGGATTGCTGTATCACCCTCGCCTTTCAGATTGTCGGCAATCCACCACGGCAGGCGGGAACGGCCGACACCGCTAATTACGTCCCAGCCAGCCCGCACTATTTCTCCGTGATGGGAATTCCACTGCTTCGTGGCCGTTTGTTCAATGAATCTGATTTCTCTTCCTCGCCACCGGTAGCGCTGATCAGCGAGGCACTTGCGAAACTCTATTTTCCTAACCAGGATCCGCTGGGCAGGCATCTGATTTTCGGTTTTCCTGCTAACGGCATTGTCTCGCGCGAAATCGTCGGCATCGTTAGGGACATACATGACGTATCACTCGGCAAGGAACCGGGGCCTATGTTGTATGTGCCATTCGCCCAAGCGCCCCTTTATGGAGGCGAAGTGGTCGTCAAGAGCACGCTGAGCACTTCTGCTGTCGTCGGAGCAATTCGCGCCGTAACGCGCGGCATGGATAAAAATCTACCGGTAACAGATATCGCGCCGCTCGCCGATGTCTTGAGCGCATCTGTGGCACAGCCCCGCTTTCGCACTTTGCTCCTCGGCTTGTTTGGCGGGATCGCTTTGATCCTCGCAGGCGTGGGGATTCTCGGAGTGATCTCTTACTCTGTTTCTCGCCGGACGCATGAGCTGGGGATTCGACTGGCCCTTGGCGCGCAGCCCGGCTCAGTTCTTAGCATGATCTTGGGCGAGACGCTCGTGCTCACACTGATTGGCATCGCGGTTGGCATACCTTGCGCTGTCGCTACGGCGCGTCTCATCGCACACTTGCTTTTCAAGGTGACCCCCTACGATCCGGTCACGCTGGCCCTGGTTCCTCTTGTGCTCATTGCTGTCGGGTCGTTGGCCAGCTATATCCCAGCGCGGCGCGCGATGACGGTCGATCCCCTGGTCGCCCTGCGCTACCAATAACCTCACCGCTATCGTTCAGCGCCAGCCTAAATTCAATTCCGGCAGGACTCTCCCCGCTCTGTCAGGCAAAGCTCAAGCTCGCGGCGATTCCGAGGCGCCAACCTCGTTGTTGCCGGGAACACTGTCAGTGCGCGCAGGTTGACGCCCAAACCTCGATTCTGTAGCCTCACTCTACGACTGCTTTACAAAACACTTCTAGTCTGGGGGACGCAATGGGCTCGAAGAATGGCTGTGTGATTTCGCGACGGGAATTTGCCCGCCGTGCCGCTTTTGTTTCCGCTGCAGCTTCCCTTTCGCCCGCCGATCTTCTGACCGAAAAATCTCCTGACACAGCAAAGCCGCTTTCGCAGACGCCCAGCGGGCCAAAACTCTCCGCGGAAAGCCAGACGGAAATGGAGTCGCGCCTTCAGGCGGTTTTCGCTCAATACGGCTCGCGGCTCAATGATGCCCAAAAAGCAGACTTGCACAGGCTGGCCGTCGAGGGCCAAGCCGCACTCGACCGTCTTCGCGCCTATCCCACGGATAATAACGACGGGCCCGCCCTCTATTTGAAGCCTTTGATCGAGCGTGAGAAGAAAGCTTCGCGGGTGCCTGCCTCCGCGAAACCGGCTGCCGCGCCGACAAAACCCTGAGGAGCCTCCCAATGCCCGGCGAAGAGATTTTCTTTCTCTCCATCAGCGAACTCTCCAAACGCATCGAATCCAAAAAGCTTTCTCCTGTGGAATTGACGGAGCTCTACCTCGACCGCAGCCAAAAGTTTGGGCCCCGCTTCAACGCCTACGCGACTCTTACTCCGGAAATCGCGCTCGAGCAGGCCAAAGCCGCCGAAAGGGATATCCAGCGCGGCCATTATCGCGGCTCGCTCCACGGCATTCCCTATGCCGCGAAGGATCTCCTCGCCGTGAAAGGCGTGCCCACGACCTGGGGCGCAAAACCTTTCGTCAATCAGGTTTTCGAATACAACGCCACAATCATCGATCACCTGAAGAACGTCGGCGCGGTGATGATCGGCAAAGCCGCGATGATCGAGCTCGCCGGCGGCATGGGCTACCGCTTCGCTTCCGCGTCTTTGCAAGGGGAAGCGAAAAATCCCTGGGATTCCGCCTGCTGGACTTGCGGCTCTTCCTCCGGTTCGGGAGCTATTGTTGCCGCGGGCCTCGCCGGTTTTGCCATCGGCACGGAAACCTGGGGCTCGATCATTTGCCCTTCGGCGTTTTGCGGTGTCAGCGGATTGCGGCCAACCTACGGCCGCGTCAGCCGCTATGGCGCGATGGCCCTCGCTCCGTCGATGGACAAGATCGGGCCCATGGCTCGCAGCGCCGAAGATTGCGCGCGAATTTTTGCCGCCATTGCCGGGCACGATCCAAAAGACCGCGGTACGATTGCCATCGACAAGGCCGCTTTCACGTACTCGCCTTCGGTTGAAATGCGCAAGCTCCGCGTCGGCTGGCTTCACAATGCCTGGAACTCTTTCGATGGCGGAAGCGCAAGGCCCGTTGCGGCAGCAAGATCAGTCTTGAAAAAAATCTTCAGCGGCATGAAGGAAACCTCCTTGCCGGTTGGCCCGTGGGAAGAGGCTGCCTCCCTGATCGTACAGGTGGAGTCGGCCGCTTCCTTCCGCCCGCTGATTCGCTCAGGAAAAATCAGCGAACTGACCGATCCGCTCGGGCAGGTCTCTGGCTACTTGAACGAGCAATATTCCGCAGCAGACTATGGACAAGCCCTCAAAGTGCGCGAGATTCTGCAAAAGAAAATGGATGCGATTTTTGACCGATTGGACTCGAGTTCGTGGCCGGCGCGGGCGACGACATCGTCGTCATTCAAGCCGCGCGAGCGTTCCAGCAACACACCGATTGGCACCGGCGGCACCCGAAGATCCACTAGGTTCAATTTTTGTTCATAAGCTCGTGGAGCGCGCGTCGCAGCGCGGTGCGCCTAAAGGGCTTTGCCAGCAGGCGCACCGTGGAATCGAAACGCGAATAGCTCCGGCCGCCCTTTCGCCGTACCCGGACATGTACAACATGCGAAGTTCGGACGCTGCCGCCTCCATGGGCGCACCTCCGCGGATAGGTTCTGCCGTTCTTGTCAAATTCCTGGATATGCGATATTGGGCTTGTGACGTTCTCGAGGAGGGCTAACGCGCGATGCATGAAATTTGGAAAGATTTGTTCGTACTGGGGATTCCTCTGCTCGAAAAAATCCTGCGTCCCATCTTAGTCTACGCGTTCCTGGTAGTCAGCTTGCGGCTTTCCGGAAAGCGGGAGCTCGTCCAGCTCAATCCTTTTGACCTGGTCGTCCTGCTGACTTTATCCAACACCGTGCAAAACGCCATCATCGGCGACGACAACTCTGTGCTCGGCGGAATTATCAGCGCCACCTCCCTGCTTGCCACCAACTTCTTGGTGGTGCGCTTTCTCTACCGGCACCGCAAGCTCGACCAGTTGGTGGAAGGCCGCGCGGACGTGCTGATCGAAGACGGCAAAGTCCGGACGCAACACCTCAAGACCGAACTCATCACCATGGCGCAGCTGGAAGCCGCCGCGCGCAAGCAGGGCTTCAGTTCGCTTTCCGAAGTCAGCCAATGCGTTCTCGAGCCCGGCGGAACGCTCACGTTCGTCGGCAAGAAACCTGCCGCAGAGGAAGTGCGACACCACGAATTGCTCGGCAAGGTGGAAAGCCTGGCGCACGAAATCGCCCTGCTGCGCGGGTCGTGGCCTCCGGCGCGCGCCTAATCAGCGGAGCAGTAGACCAGTTGCGGCGAGCACAACACCGCCCGCGCCCAAGATCATGCCGGCCAGCCAAAAACCTTTGCGCTTGGTAAGCAGAGTAATGGAGCAGATGACCAGACCGATTTCGAGAAAGGCCTCCCCTGCGTCGAACCGGTCGGCTTTACGACTGGCAAAGTCGCGCTCCGCTTCCAGGTCCGTGGCCTCCTTGCTGATATCTTCTTTGTCGCTCTGATAGTGTTCCACTTCCTTGAGATACTTCTCTCGAAGGGCTTCACCTTTTCCCTGATCCATGGCAGCAACCAGGTTGACCACGTCAGAAAAACCTTGCGTTTCGTGAAGGCGCACGCTTTTTGCCTGATATTGCGCCCATTTGTCGGCCGCCTGACTTTGCCGTAGCAATTCCTCGGTGTGCGCCCGGTGCCCCAGCAGCGTCACACCGGCAACCAACACGGCCATGATCGAAATGGTGATCGATACCGGAAGAACCAGCGGGTGGTCCGCGGGTTCGTGGTGTCCTTCTGGAAGTTCGATGCCTTCAGGCATGCCTGTTTGCTCCTACTGTTTGAATCGGAATCAGACGGCAGGTTCGGCGGCGGCCATGACCTGTAAAGCTTCATGAGCAGCGGCCAGGGTGCGGTCGATGTTTTCAGAAGTGTGCGCCGCGGAGAGGAACGCCGCTTCGAACTGCGAAGGCGCGAAGAAGACTCCCCTCGCCAGCATCTCCCGGAAGAATCGTGCGTAGCGTTCTGTATCCGAACGCTTCGCGTCGGCATAATTTCTTACCGGCCCGGTCGTGAAAAAGACCGTCGCGAGCGAGCCGATGGCGTTGATCTGAGCGGCGATTTCGGCGCGCTCCGACTCGGCGCGCAAACCGCGCACCAGCCGCTCGGCCAGTCTGGTCATCTCCTCGTACAACCCCGGTTTTGTGAGTTGCCCGAGCGCCGCGATTCCCGCCCGCATGGCCAGCGGATTTCCCGCCAGCGTTCCGGCCTGATAGACCGGGCCGAGCGGCGCAACGTGATTCATCCATTCCGCGCGGCCACCATACGCGGCCACAGGAACTCCTCCGCCGATGATTTTGCCGAGTGTCGTCAGATCTCCCTCGATGCCAAGAAGCTCTTGCGCGGAGCCGTTGCGCAGGCGAAACCCGGTGATGACTTCATCGACGATGAGCAGCGCCCCGTCCCGTTGCGTGATTTCCCGGAGGCCTTTCAGGAACCCGCCGCGATGGGTTCCACAATGACCGCCGCAATTTTTCCTTTGTGCGTTGCAAAAACCTTCTCAACCGCTTCGGGATCGTTGTACGGAACATTCAACGTCAACCCAGCCAGCGCTTGCGGCACGCCGGGACACTCCGCGATGCCCAGCGTCGCGAGGCCCGAACCCGCTTGCGAAAGGAAACTGTCCGCGTGCCCGTGGTAACAGCCTTCGAATTTGACGATGAAATCGCGCTTCGTGACGCCGCGGGCCAGCCGCACCGCGCTCATTGTGGCTTCGGTGCCACTTGAAACAAAGCGAATTTTTTCCAGGAAAGGGATGGCCTGGGTGATGAGCGTGGCGAGCTCCAGCTCGAGTTCCGTGGTCACGCCAAAGCTCGTGCCGCGTCGGGCCTGGTCGGCGATGGCATCGGCAATCGCCGGATTCGAATGCCCGAGAAGGATCGCTCCCCACGAGCAAACGTAGTCGAGCAGCTCGTTGCCGTCCGCGTCGTAGAGAAATTGTCCGCCGGCGCGGTCGATTACCAGCGGCTCTCCGCCCACGGAGCGAAACGCCCGAACGGGACTGTTCACTCCGCCGACCAAAACCCTTTCGGCGCGCGCGAAAATTTCCCGCGAACGCCGCCGCTCGGTTTTCAGTATGGTTTGCGTTTTGCTCATCTGATCTTATTTAGACACTTCCTCTGCCCCCGGCTAGCACGCCTTCATCCACCGCGCCACGTCCTTGGCATGGTAGGTCAAGATGTGGTCCGCGCCGGCGCGCTGGACGCCCGTCAAGATTTCGAGAACCACCCGCTTTTCGTCGAGCCAGCCGTTTTGCGCCGCGGCTTTTACCATCGCGTATTCGCCGCTGACGTTGTACGCGCCCACGGGAACCTCAAAGGCTTCGCGCACGCGCCAGATCACGTCGAGATACGGCAGCGCGGGCTTGACCATCACCATGTCCGCGCCTTCTTCCAAGTCCAGCCGCACTTCTTTCAGCGCCTCGCGCGCGTTCGCGGGATCCATCTGATAGCTGCGGCGGTCGCCGAATTGCGGCGCGGACTGTGCAGCTTCGCGAAATGGCCCGTAAAATCCGGAGCAGTATTTTGCCGCGTAGGAAAGAATGGCGATGTTCTCAAATCTGTTTTCATCGAGCATTTTTCGAATTGCGCCGACGCGGCCGTCCATCATGTCCGAAGGCGCGACAATGTCGGCGCCGGCGCGCGCGTGCGAAAGCGCCTGCTGCGCCAGAATCTCGAGTGTCGGGTCATTCGCCACTTCTCCGTGCTCGATGACGCCGCAGTGGCCGTGATCGGTGTATTCGCACAGGCAGACGTCGGTAATGACCAGCAATTTCAGATTGGCCTTTCGAATGCCCGCGGGGATGCCGAGCGACTCCACTTCCCTCGACTCTTCCACGAGCTGGTCGGCAGACTGCTGAAAAATGTTCGGCATCGAAGCGACTTCCAGGCGTACGTTCTTCCCGGGGCACACAAACATCGGATAAATCAAGCCGGCGGTCGTCAAGCGCGTCTCGCGGACCACGCTGCGCAGTGCTTCGGTGCGGCGTAAGCGCCGGGGCCGATGCGTCGGGAAACTCATGCTCGTTTGACTCCTGCCGGAGCGGCCTTCGCGGCGGCGAAATGCCCTTCCAAAGCTTCAACCACTGAGACGGCGGTCGTATCTTGAGCAACGACGGCGCGCTCGACGCCCGCTTTACGCAAAGCATTCGCGGTAACAGGCCCGACCGCGGTGACGGCCAGCTTACCCTGGAGCTCCTGCAACCGCGTGGCACCAACGAGTTCCGCAAAATGTTGTACCGCCGATGGACTAAAAAACAAAATCGCGTCTGCTTGGCCGTTCAGAATCTTCTCGAGTCCCTCGGTCTCCGCGGGCCGCCGTGTGCGATAGGCAATCACTTCGGTGACCTGGGCACCAAACCGCGCGAGCGCCGCGGGCAGGTCCGGGTTGGCGCGATCGCTGCGCGGCAGCAGCACCCTGGTGCCCTGGAGCTTGCTGCCCAACTCATTCGCGAGAGCAACGCCGTTGTGCGTCACGGCGACGTACTCCACGGGAAGATCCGCACTTCGTGCGGAGTCTGCCGTCACCGGACCCACGCACGCAACGCGCACTCGGCTGTCGGTTCTCATCAGCGGCCGCTGCAAATCCGCGGCTCTTTCGATCAGGGCGCGAACGGCTTGCGCGCTGGTAAGAATCAGCCAGTCAAACTGCTGCATCTTCGTGATGGCGCGATCGAGCGGCGCGAAATCGTCCGGCTCCGCAAAGGACACGAGCGGGAACAACACCGGAGTTGCTCCGCGCGCGGAAAGTTCCCGAGCAAGGTCCTCACACGCGGCCGCCGCGCGCGTAATCACCACGCGCTTCCCCCCGACGGAACTCCGACAATTCTCAGGCACGGTGCCGACCCACTTCCTCAAGGATAGACTGCGCGCCCGCGTCAACGAGCAAGCGTGCCATGTGCTCGCCAAGTTGCGCCGCTTGCTCGGGTTCGGCGGCTGCGTGCTGCTTCACGCATTGCGCGCCATCCACAGAACACACACAGGCATCCATGTGAAGTGCGCCTCGCTCGACGCGCGCCCACGCGCCCATAGGCACTTGGCATCCGCCGTGCAACGCGCCCAGAAGCGCGCGTTCCGCAATCACCGCGGCGCGGGTTTCCGGGTCATCGAGGGGCGCCAGCAAATCCTGGGCTTCCCGGTCGTTCAAGCGGCATTCCACGGCGATCGCGCCTTGCCCCACCGCGGGCATGCATACTTCCGGAGAAAGAACCTCGGAAATGCGCTGGCTGAATCCCAACCGGTCCAATCCTGCCTTGGAAACGACCACTGCTTCGTATTCCCCGCTTTGCACTTTGCGCAAGCGCGTGTCCACGTTGCCACGCAGGTCGCGCAAGTCGAGATCCGGGCGAACATGGCGCAGCTGCGCCTGACGCCGCAAGCTGCTCGTGCCCACGCGCGCTGCGTGACGCAGGTCTGCGAGCGTCGAACCCACCAGGCAATCGCGCACGTCATCGCGCTTGCAGACGGCGGGAAACGTCACCCGGGAAGGAATGTCGGTAGGAATGTCTTTGACGCTGTGCACGGCCATGTCGATGGTTTGCTCGAGCAGCGCTTCTTCCAGTTCTTTGATGAAAATGCCCTTGCTGCCGATTTGCGCCACCGGCGAGTGCAGCATTTTGTCGCCCGCCGTTTTGATGATGACGATTTCCGGCTCGATGCCGGTCGCTGCAAAAAGCCGCTTGCGAATAGACTCCGCCTGCCATCTGGCAAGCAGGCTCCCGCGGGTTCCGATGCGCAAGGTCCTCAAGATTTCTCCCGGTTTAAAAGGAATAGGTCGCGCAGCGCCTCGACGCTTTGCACCTTTCGGCGCAGATCTTTTTCGCCCCGCAAGCGCTGGGCCGGCCCGAGCAGCAAGCTTTCGAGGATTTCATCCATTAGTTTTTCAACCAGGGTGCGGTCCGCCTCGGTCAAGTGCTGGATGGATGCCACGCGGGCACGGATGAACTGATCGCGCTCCTCGCGCATTTTTGTGCGCAGCTCATTGACCAGGCCGACCAGCTCGACGCCCGCCTGCCAGGATAAAAATTTTCCTACCTGCTGTTCGACGATGCTATCGGCTTTGGGAATTTCGTTCTCCCGGGCCTGGCGGTTCTGCGCCACGATTTCGGTGAGATCGTCGATGTTGTAAACATAGACGTTGTAGAGCTTCCCCACGGTGCCGTCGACATTTCTTGGCAAACCAAGATCCATCAGGAACATTGCGCGGTTGCTGCGCCTGTCCATTGCCCGTTCAACGGCTTCGCGGCGCAAAACCGGTTCTTCGGCCGATACCGAGGTGACGATCACGTCCGGCACCGGAAGCGCCTTTTCCCACTCGCCCCACGGCAGCACTTCTCCACGATATTGTTTGGCCAGCCCGTCGGCGCGCTCCTTCGAGCGATTCATTACAAAAAGACGCGCAATGCCGCGATCCCGCAGCTGAGCAATCACCTGCTCGCTGATGGTGCCGGCGCCAAGAACCAGCGCACTGCGATCGTGCAGTTTTCCGAAGATGCGTTCGGCCAGTTTGACGCCGGCGGAAGCCACGGACATCGGCCGTGCCCCCAGCTCGGTCTCCGCGCGCACGCGCTTGCCGACCTCGAGCGCGCTCTGAAACAGGCGATTCAGCACCGGTCCCGTAGCGCCTTGCTCGTGCGCGACCCGATAAGCTTCGCGCACCTGGCCAAGAATTTCGGCTTCGCCGAGCATCATGGAGTCGAGCCCTGCGGCGACACGGAACAGATGCCGTACCGCCTCGCCGTCATAGTGGTGGTATAACGACGTTCCCAGGACGTCCATGCGCACGGAATGAAATTCGCTCAGGAACGTGGAAAGCCCCGGCGCGCATTCGCGCGAAGTTTCCGGCGGCACACCATACACTTCGCTGCGATTGCAAGTCGAGAGCACCAGCGTTTCCTCGAGAATGCCCTTCGAGCGGAGTTCCTCGGAAGCGCGGCGTGCCTGGTCGGCGGTGAAGGACACCCGCTCGCGCACCTCGACGGGCGCGGTGCGATGGTTCAATCCAACGAGAACGATCTCCATGCCGGACCTAGGACGCTCCTTTAAAAAAACCGGTGATTCGCCGAAAGATACAAGTTCACGACCGTAAAGCTCAGAAAGACAATCAGAAAATTGAAGACACACAGCTTCGAGGCACGCGCGCCGCGCCAGGCGGTCGTCCGCGCCAGCCGGAAGTACACCGCGTACAAAATCAGGACGAGCAGCGTGACCGCATACTTGGGGTCGTAGAAAGAATACTTGCTACTCAACCGGTAGACCCACAGGAAACCGAAGGCCGTCCCAACGGTGATGCAGGCTAAGCCTATCAAAACACTGGATCGGCTCATGCGTTCGAGCAGCTCGAGCGGCGGCAGGCGCCAAACCACGTCACCCATCCTGTGGTTGCGAAGGAAACGCTCCTCAATGAGGAAGGTCAAGCTCAACACACAGGAAAGGGTAAACGCCGCGTACGCCAAGATGTTGAGGGCCACGTGAAAAGCAAACGTTGGCCCGTGCGCATCCGGAGGCGAGAGTTTATCGGCGGGCGCAAGATGGGCAGCGACAAAAAATACGAGAATGAAGGGCAGCACCAGTGCTCCGACCGACCGCTGGCGGTGGTAGAGCTCGAGGCCCAGATAGGTAAGCCCCAGCAACCAGCCAAACAGGGACATGGCTCCGTATAAATCATGATACGGAACCGTGTGCGCCCCTTCGGATCTCTCGAGCAAGACAAAGTAGTGCATCACCAAGCCTGCGGCCAGCAGCAGCGTTCCCAGCCGGCCGGTGAGCGCTTTTCCGGTATTCAAAAAGATCAGATACAGCGCGAGACTCAACGCGTAAGCAACGACGGTGGAAATGAAAAGGGCGTAGTGCACTCGTCTACCTGTTACGCATGGGAGCCGCACCGAACAAACAGCAACTAGCAGCTGCCTGTTAGGCCGCGTGCGCCCGCAGCGATGGACCTTTGAGTATAACTTACACGGCTGCCGACCCGCACGGCGTGAGCGAGGTCAGGGTGCTTGGCCCGGCAAGACCTGTTAAGATTGGTTGTTCTCGAACTGCTGGAAAGGACATGACCGTCCAAACGTCGGTTAATCGAAAGGACTTATTCCTGCGCGCCTGCCGCGGGGAAACCGTTCCGCGCCTGCCGGTTTGGATGATGCGGCAGGCGGGCCGGTACCTGCCCGAGTATCGCGAAATTCGCGCAAAGCATGGATTTCTGGAGGTTTGCAAGACCCCGGAGTTGGCCACGGAGGTCTCCTTGCAGCCTTTCCGACGGCTCGGCGTCGATGCCGTGATCGTCTTCTCCGATATCCTCATTCCGGCCGAAGCCATGGGACTGCCACTCGAGTTGGGCGATCAGGGGCCGAACCTTCCAAGCCCGGTTCGTAGCCTGGCAGACGTTCAGAAATTGCGGATTTTCGACCCGGAACTGGAAACCGGGTTCTTGCCCGAAGCGATCCGCCGCATCGTAAAGGCGGTCGGCAGCGAAGTTCCTGTTTTGGGCTTTGCCGGTGCCCCGTGGACGCTCGCGTGTTATATGGTGGAAGGTCGAACGAAAGAAGGGTTTGCTACCGTTAAGCAGTTTCTGTATCAGGAACCGAAAACGTTTCGCGACTTGCTGCATCGCATCGCGCAGGCCACGATTCCCTATCTCAAGGCGCAAATCGCGGCTGGCGCGACCGCGGTGCAGTTATTTGATACCTGGTGCGGCGAGCTGAGTTTGCAGGACTACCAGGAATCCGCGCTCCCCGCGGTCGAGGAGGTCGTCTCTGGAATTTCGGGCTCCGTTCCGTTCATTTATTACACAAAGGCATCGCGGCACTTGCTTCGCGCTGCGTCGCGCTCCGGCGCGACCGTACTGAGCGTGGATTGGCGCGTGGACCTGGGAGAAATTCGCGGCGCCCTCGGCCCGAACATCGCGTTGCAGGGAAATGTTGATCCCGCGGTGTTACTCGGTCCACGAGAGAGAATTCGAGAAGTCACGCTGGACGCGATCCATTCGCTCGCCGGACGAGGGCACATTCTCAATCTTGGCCATGGCATTCTGCCCGACACTCCGGTCGAAAACGCTCAGCTTTTTGTGGAAACCGGCCAACAAGCGTTGCTAGGGGAAATGCGGCCGGCGGCGCAGTCCCGGTGAGGCCATTTGCGATGACGCTCGCCTATCCAACGCTTCAGCAGATGCGCAACGAACTTCGCGTCGGCGAAGAGTTTCTCGCAAAATACAATCGTCCCGGCCCGCGCTACACCAGTTACCCGACGGCGCCCGTTTGGAACGACGGGTTCGGCCCAACCGACCTGGAAAGCGCTTTCGAGCAGGCAGAAAGCGCGAAAACACCCGTTTCGCTGTACATGCATATCCCGTTCTGCGAGAGCCTGTGCCTTTTCTGCGCGTGCAACGTGGTGATTCAGAAAAATAAGGGTGTCGCGCCGCCGTATCTGGACGTACTTAAACGTGAAACGGAGCGCGTTAGCCGCAGCATTTCGAAACGCCGCCACGTGGTACAATTCCATTGGGGCGGCGGGACGCCAACCTATCTCTCACCGGAACAAATCGAGGATCTTTTTGAATTTACTCGCGAACATTTCCAGTTCGCGCCCGACAGTGAAATCGGCATCGAAGTCGATCCCCGTGTGACCTCGCGCGCGCATCTCGAGACGATTCGAAAGTTGGGCTTTAACCGCCTGAGCATGGGCATCCAGGATTTTCAACTCGACGTGCAGAAAGCGGTTCACCGGCTCCAGCCCTTCGAAATGACGCGCGATCTGCTTTCGAGCGCGCGCCGGCTCGGCTTCGACAGCATCAACGTGGACTTGATTTACGGCCTGCCGTATCAAACGCCCGAGAGCTTCGCTCACACTGTCGACCAGATCATCGGTCTCAGCCCGGACCGCATCGCACTGTTCAGCTATGCGCACGTTCCCTGGTTGAAAAAGCAGCAGGGTTCCTTTATCGGGCATCTCCCCGAAGGCATGGTGAAGTTTGAGATTTTTCGCACCGGCCTGCTTCAATTCATCGAGGCCGGGTACGTGTACATCGGCATGGACCACTTTGCGAAACCCGGCGATGAGCTTTCGCTTTCCCAGCAAAGGCGGACGCTGCACCGCAATTTTCAGGGCTACACGACCAAAGCGGGCGCCGACCTGTACGGCATGGGCATCACGGCCATCAGCGGCATCCAATCGGCTTACGCGCAAAACCATCGCGACATCCCTTCCTGGCAAAAAGCCGTGGAAGAACGCGGTCTGGCCACTATGCGCGGCTATCATCTTTCCGAAGAAGACCGGCTTCGCCGTGCGGTCATCAGCCGGCTGCTTTGCCACACGGTGGTGCTCAAGGACGAAATTTCCCGCGAGTTTGGCATCAACTTTGACGAGCACTTCGCCGAAGAACTACGCCGTTTCGAGCCGTTCTGCGACGATGGGCTTGTGCTCCTTGAAAACGGCGAAATTCGCGCCACCGGGCTCGGCCGCATTTTCATCCGCAACCTGGCCATGGTTTTCGATCCGTACCTCGAAAAACAGCAGCTGGCCGCCAAGCCGCTTTTCTCGAAAACTCTCTGAGCCCGCAAGGTGCACACCTCGTCGTGACCCGTCACGCCCAAGCTCTGGTGGTTGGCGGCGGCATTTCTGGGTTGGTTTGCGCGTATGCGCTTCAGAAAGCGGGCCTCGAAGTTCTTCTTGTCGAAGCTTCGGCCCGGCCCGGCGGCGTTCTTAACTCGGTCAGCCGCAACGGCTTCTTGCTGGAACTGGGCCCGCAAAGTTTCACGGGAACCGCGCAATTGCGAAGCTTATGCGCGAACCTCGGAATTGCGGATCAGCTCATTGAAGCTCCAGCCAAGGCCCCACGCTACGTTCTGGTTAGCAGCAGGCTCAAGGCCGTGCCGATGAGCCCCCTAGCGCTTTTCACTAGCCCGCTCATCGACGGCTCCACGAAATGGGCGCTGGTACGCGACATTTTTGGCAAAAGCGTTCCGCCGGAAGGCGATGAATCCGTCGCCGCCTTTGTCCGCAGAAAATTCTCCGAGCGGCTCCTCGATCGCCTGGTCG
>WNGJ01004055.1_pt1 | contig 15204 bp, 13 predicted proteins | sample 5400611 | NCBI WGS metagenome assembly WNGJ01 (sample SAMN13153375, study PRJNA577476) | soil metagenome | isolation source: 40 cm soil or saprolite under Garry oak tree replicate 1 | place: USA:California | collected 2016-06-15
CGCGACGTCAATGACGGTGACTCCTGGTGCTGTGCCCGCGACATACGCCAGGTCTGGTGCTCCTCCATCAGCGGAAGCCGTCTGTGCGCGGGGTAGGCAGAGCACGAAGAGCAGGCAGAGCAAAGAAAAGCTTATTGCTCTTCTATGTCCATTCCGACTTGCAAAATCGCGATCAGGCTCAGCGGGAATCTGTCCCACGCGTGTGCGGGCTTCCATGTGCTTCTCCCGTTTATTAACTTAATTTCAGTACCCTCAAGCGGGTCGTGAAAGGACATTTGAATACCCTGGTCGTCATCAACGATCAAGATAGATTTCGTCACTCTTCACCTGATTTCTTTCTTGCTCACTCTTCTGGAATTACTCGCCAGGTACCTCTCACTGCTATTCTATTAGAAGAAACAATACGAACAACAAAAGCGGCCTGAATAAGCTGAGAAGAGCTGACACTCCCCATGCCTAAAGGCAAGGGGGTTCTTGGTTCGGTGAGATGACTTGCTGTACCACCATCGCTGGTAGCACAGTAGCGGTCAGCTCTCCCCAAGCGTTTTCTGAACACAGCGGCTCAGTGGTTTCCCTGTGCCCCAGGGTACCGGGAAAGCGCTTTACGGAGGATATTGAGCGCGGCATTGTGATCTCTGTCCAACACCATGCCACACCCTGTACAGATGTGGGTGCGCACACTCAAGGTCTTCTTGACGCGTGTCCCACATGCTGAACACTCCTGTGAAGTGTACTGAGGCGGTACGGCTATGACCGGAATGTCATGCAGCATACCGTAGTACTTGACCCAGGTCATGAACACACCCCAACCCGCGTCATGAATAGACTTGGCGAGGTGATGGTTCTTGACCATGTTACGTATCTTAAGGTCTTCATAGGCAATCAAATCGTGAGATGAGATAAGCGCGTTTGCCGTTTTCCTGGCAAAATCTTCACGCTGCCTTTGGACTCTCAAGTACGCCTTTGCCAGCAACTTTCTGGCCTTCTTGCGGTTCTTGCTCCCCTTCTGTTTACGGGAGACATGTCGGTGAAGTCTTTTTGACTTCTTCTCAGCCTTGCGGTAGAAACGGGGATTAGCAACTGTCTCCCCTTCTGAGTCGGTATAGTAGGCTTTGAGTCCCACGTCAATTCCTACTTGCTTGCCACTAGAGATATGTTCTACTGTGCGTGTGGTTTGTATCCCAAACTGGCAATAGTAGCCATCAGCTCGGTGGATAATCCTGACGCGCTTGATCTGTTTCGTGGGGAAGGTTTCAATCTTTTGCTTCTTGTTGCCTACCAACCGCAAGCGACCAATACCGCAACCATCGGTGAAGGTGATGTGTTTCCCATCAGGGTCAATCTTCCATCCCGTTTGCTTATATTCTATGCTCCTATTGTCATGCTGGAACTGGGGATAGCCCTTCTTACCGGGCTTGTGGTTTTTGCAGTTGTCATAGAAACGGGAGATAGCAAACCAGGCACGATCCGCACTAGCTTGACGGGCTTGCGAATTGAGACGGGTAGCGAAGGGGTATTCTTTGGCGAGTTGAGCACAGTAGCATTGCAAATCATTCTTAGAGACGCCCCACGTGTCCATCCACAAGCGCAAGCACTTGTTCCTGATGAACTGTACCACGCGGATAGCATCATCAATGGCTTGATATTGCTTAGTGCTGCCATCTACCTTGTACTCTTGAATGAGCATCCCCTTGCCTCTTTCTCATTTCTCTGCTATACTAATTATACACTGATAGCTAGCGTACGTCAAGAGGGAAGCAGACATGAAACGAACAAATGTTTATGTGACCGACAAGCAACTGGAACGGCTTCGGATACGTGCTGAGCATGAGGGAGTGGCTATGGCGGAACTTATCCGGCGTGCCATTGATAGTTTCCTGGCATGGGATGACCCGGCCTATCACCCCGCTGCTCCTACCCCCAATAAGGAACGCCGCTTTCATTCCCATGTCTAAAGCGCAGGGGCGCGTCACGCGGCGGAGATCGGTAAATCACGATGGAAGAAGAGAGAAAAGGCACGGAGCGAATTAGCTTTCTCCGTTGAGGTTGGTAATAGCTGGGCCCCATGACGTGACGTGATGCGGGGTAATAACAATCACTGGATATTTTTCCAGTGCCATGGTCCTGTACTGGCTGTAGCGTTCGCGCAGCAGTGCCAACGCATGAGCATGAGTTGTATCTTCCGGTGGAAGCAGCTGCGCCCGTCCTTGTACCAGCACATAGCCCAGGTGCGACCAATCATCGTCGTACTGATCAATAACCAGAGCGACTTCAGGTCGCGCTTGGATGTTGCGCACCCGGCGCAACTTACTTCCGGCAACGCGCTTGGGCTTTTCGTCCAGTGGTGTGTAGAAGTGCGTTCCATCAAAGGCATAGCAGACGGGTATAACATGTGGGTTTCCGTCTGCGTCAGCAGTAGCAAGCCGGGCGGCACGTTGTGTGCCGACAAATGCTACTTCGGCTTCCGTTAATGTAGAGCGGTTTGCCATCTTAATGCCTCCGGTGCACCTGGCAGCCACGAGGGCTGCCACTACATGTATGGCGGGGTGATATGAAATGTAGTGGCAGCCACAAGAGCTGCTTACCGGCCCGCTACAGGAATCTTCTCCGCCTGTGGGATGACCTCCGTTGCCAGCAAGTCGAATACATCGAGGTCATACACGTTTGGCATATTGAAGATGGCCTGGTCGATGCCCATTGAAGCCAGATCCGCGAAGAAGTCGAGGGCTGCTGATGGAGTTGTGGTGCCGTTACGACCATCGCGACTTAAATTGAGAGTATCGAGAGTTGTCTTCTCAATCTGCTCGTAAGGGCGTCCCACTGCCTGGCAATGCTCACGTAATACGTCCAGCTTATGCTGCAAGACGTCTTTGCCCAGGCGTGCGAAAAGGTTGCAGGCGTCGGCGTACTGAGCAACAAGTCGCAGCGTCTTGCGCTCACCACTGCCGCCAATCAGGATAGGTGGATGAGGTTTTTGAACGGATTGTGGAGAATTGAGCAGCCGGGCGAGGTGATAGTACTTGCCATTATAGGGCCTTTCATCGCCTGCCCACATTTGTAGAGCAATCTGGAGTGTCTCTTCTAAGCGTTCAAATCTCTCTGCGGTCGGTGGGAAGGGTACTCCTAAGCCTGTGTGTTCTTCTTCGTTCCAGGCTGCTCCAATGCCGAGATATGCTCGTCCCTCTGAGAGGACGTCTAACGTGGTTGCTGTCTTCACCAGGATCCCTGGGTAGCGATAGGTGACGCCGGTGACCATGGTGCCAAGCCTGATGCGGTTTGTGCGGCCGGCAGCGAAGGAGAGGGCGCTCCAGCCTTCAAGCATTTCGTTCGTAGCAGGCCCTACGCCGCGAATTTGAAAGAAGTGGTCCATGACCCACATACTGTACAGCCCGGCCTTGTCAGCACGCTCTGCGATCTGTCCAAAGGTGCGTCCAAGTTGGCTCGGCCCGGTGGGCCAGGTGAAATTAGGAACTTGTAATCCCAAACGCATTTGTTAGCTCCTTACGCTAATCGTTGTATATGACGTTCGCTAGTGCATCCTCAAGGGACCTTTTGGGAAAAGGAGGAAAGCAAGGGGACGCCCCTTGAACCCCGGCAGGGGAGAACCCCTGCACCCCCTTTTCCCTATGAACTCAGTTGCTATCCAAACGATAGTTATTATACAAACTATAGCACGGAAGTCGCAAGGGTTGCTATTGAGTATCTTATAAGTGATTTACCCATCGAGAGGGCCAGGGAGGGCACGCTCTGCTTCTTCCTCTAAGCGATGCTCGTTGCGACGCACTACGACCAGAAACACAAGGGTGATAAGTACGGCCAGGACTATCGTAATAGTGCCTAGCGGTCCTGTGAACCGGTTGATGTTCTTGCCTAAAAGATAACCACCCATGCCATAGAGGGTGGCCCACACTATTCCTCCAAGTGCGTTGAAGAGTAAAAACCTCGGCCAGGACATACGATTAGTGCCGGCGAGAAACGCAGCCAGGGCACGCAGAACAGCCACAAAACGCCCGAAGAAGACCACTTTGCCACCATGCTTGCGGAAAAGGTATTGTCCAAGTTTAAGCTTCCGCTCATCAAGTCCAATATAGCGACCGTAGCGGCGCAAAAGACGGTAGCCACCTTCACGCCCAATCCAGAAACCGATATTATCGCCAAGAATAGCACCAGAAGCAGCAGCCACAATGACGAGAGGTATAGACAAGCGGTGCGTCGTACCGGCGTAGATGGCAGCAATAAGAAGCGTCGTTTCGCCAGGAAAGGGAATACCGATGCTTTCAACGGCAACGAATACCAGCACTGCCCAATAACCATAGGTAGCGAGCAGATGCAGAAGGTCCGATGTGGCAAGGTGAAACATAGGGTTACTGCTTTCTCTCGAATTGAAGAAGAATCTTATTTCTCTTCGTGCTAAGATCAGAGTACACGAAGTTCCATTGGAAAGGCAAGAACGATAGATATGTCCATATTGCAAGCATCTCGTCCACCTGTGGTGCCGAAAAGCTCACATCCGGGGAAATACCCGTGGTGGCGTTCGCTGGTACTATTTCTGCTACTGCTACTTTCGCTTGCTCTGTACGGAGCGTTGATCACAGTAGCTCCGCCATCTGATGCTGAAATTCCCTCCTTTTTGCAGGTTTGGATAATATGCTTTCTACCCTATCTGGCAGCGTGCGCTTTCATCCTGGCGACGCAGCCAGCTACAGGTCGTTGGCGTTGGATAGAACTGGGTATCATTCTTGTGGGTGCACTTGTCTTTCGTGTCATGCTTTTGCCCTTACCCCCGGGGTTGTCACATGATTCTTGGCGCTATTTATGGGATGCTCGTGTCACCCTGCACGGTTACAGCCCCTATGTCTATCCGCCGGAGGATAAGATGTTCTCCTCGCTACATGACCAGGTCATTTATGCTAATAGTCGCTACCGCGATTCGCCAACGCTCTACCCGCCGGGAGCGCAGGCTGTCTTTCTCGTGAGCTATCTATTGTCGCCAAGCAACCTGTATTTTCTCAAGGGAATATTTATAGGTTTTGAGATGGTGACTTGCGGCGCATTGGCCCTGCTCCTTATACATAAGGGACTTGATCCTCGCCGCATCGTTATCTATGCCTGGTGTCCGCTGCCAATTGTCGAATATGCTCTTCAAGGTCATGTCGATGCCATCACGGTGACATTCACCGTCCTCTCTGTCCTGTGTGCAACCAGTGCCAGGCGCGGCTCACGTGTGTTAACGGGATTTTTGATTGGGATGGCTACACTCACAAAAATCTACCCTATTCTCCTGCTGGTGGTAATCATGCGCCGCCGCGATTGGGCACTGCTTGCCACTTGTCTTGCCACCATCATCCTCGGCTATATTCCCTATCTCATCCTGGGGCATGGGCAGGTCTTAGGATATCTTTCTGGCTATGCGAGTGAACAGGGAGGAAATGCAGGCATAGTCCAGCTCGTAACCTACTGGATTAGCCATGATCACGGCTACAAATTAGCAGCCACTATTATGCAGCAGCACATTGTTGATGCAATCGTAGTGGCTGGCATGTCCTTTATTGTGCTGCTGTTGCGCCTGTTCAAGGGCCTGAGTATAGAAGCAGGAACAATATTACTCATCGGTACGGTGCTGGCCATATCTTCGCATATCTTTCCCTGGTATACCCCTGCCCTGCTGTCCTGGATAGTAGTACTGGTAGGGCCATTATGGACACCTCGAGGCCCAAGTGGTAAAGGGCTGGCAGTTGGCATAGCCTGGTACTTTACCTGTATTTCGTTGACCGGTTACTTTTTCAATAACACGCGGGATTGGCACATCTACTATGAGTTTGTCTATGACGTAGTGATGGCAGGTCTGGGGGCAGCTTTGATGCTGGGTATTTGGGGAGAGCTAAAATGGTTATATAGTCTGACATTGGAAGGAAAACCCAGGTAACTCAGCAAAGTACAAGTGTTACCTCAGGATGAAATGGCAATGTTGTAGTGTTTAACAGCAGTAGAGCAACATTATTACAACGAAAGGAAGCAGCACAGCATGACTCCATTGAATCATACCAACATCAAACTCTACGGTACCGATTGGTGCAGTGATTGCAAGCGCAGCAAGAGATTTTTAGGTGAGCAGCGGGTTCGCTACGAATATGTTAACATCGAAGAGAATATGGAGGGGCAAGCCTTTGTCAGGGAGCTTCAAAAGGGCGGCCTCACAATTCCAACTATCGTCTTTGAGGACGGTTCAGCGCTCATTGAGCCTTCAAACGCGGAACTTGCGGTAAAGCTTGGCTTGCAGACTAAGGCAAAGTGTGATTTTTATGATCTCATCGTTGTCGGTGGAGGCCCTACCGCGCTGACTGCTGCCATCTATGCAGCGCGGGATGGTTATGATGTCCTGGTCATCGAACGTAGTAGTTTAGGGGGACAGGCCGGTATTACCGAGCGCCTGGACAACTACCCTGGTTTTCCCGAAGGGGTAACCGGTGCGGAGTTTGCGGAGCGTATTATCGAGCAGGCCAGGCGGTATGGTGTTGAATTGCTCTCAGCGCAAAATGTGGTGAAAGTTGGCAATGACCTGGATGCCCACTTCGTTGAGACCGAAGCGGGAAACAAGTATCGGAGCAATGCTGTCTTGATTGCAAGCGGCTCAACCTACCAGCGGCTTGCTGTGCCAGGGGAAGACGGGTATATTGGCGCGGGCGTGCATTTCTGCGCAACCTGTGACGGCCCTTTCTATAAAGGTCAGGAAGTTGCTGTGATTGGTGGCAGCAACAGCGCTGTTGAAGAAGCGGCATTTCTGACGCGCTTTAGTCCGAAGGTGACCATTCTGGCACGTGGCTCCGAACTTACCGCTAACAAAATCGCTGTTGACAAGGCCATGACCTCACCACAGATTGAGGTACGCTTCCATACAAAGGTCGTCGAATTCAAAGGAGAAAACAACCACCTGACAACGGTTGTTACCAAAAACACACAGACGGGAGAGATACAAGAACTCCACGTCCGAGGCGTTTTCGTCTTCATTGGCCTCTCACCAAACAGCAAACATTTCAAAGGTATTGCGAAGCTGGATGCCCAGGGCTTTATCATGACGGGTATCGATTTCCAGACCAGTACGGAGGGCATCTTTGCTGCAGGCGATGTGCGTTCGGGAAGCACCAAGCAACTGGTGAGTGCTGCAGGCGAGGGGGCGGCGGCAGCACTGGCCATTCGTGAGCATCTACGCGGCCACGATGCGCGTTCGATGGAGGCTGCATTGGTTGGAGCTACAGCGAAGGGCTGACACTCCCCGGCTAAAGCACGGGGGGTTCTTGGTTCCACGAGCTGACTTGCTGGGATACCATCGCTGGCACCACAGTAGCGGTCAGCTCTCCCCAAGCGTTTTCTGAACCCACCGGCTCAGTGGTTTCCCTGTGCCCCAGGGTACCGGGAAAGCGCTTTGTGCAGGATATTGAGCGCGGCATTCCGGTCACGATCCAGCACCACCCCACACCCCGTACAGATGTGGGTACGCACACTCAAGGTCTTCTTGACGCGCGTCCCGCACGCTGAACAATCCTGTGAGGTATACTGAGGCGCTACGGCAATGACCGGGATGGCATGCAGCATGCCATAGTACTTGACCCAGGTCATGAACACGCCCCAACCCGCGTCATGTATGGATTTCGCCAGGTGATGGTTCTTGACCATGTTGCGTATCGGAAGGTTCTCATAGGCAATCAAATCGTGAGATGAGATAAGCGCGTTTGCCGTCTTCCTGGCAAAATCTTCACGCTGCCTCTGAACCCTCAAATGCGCCTTCGCCAGCAGTTTTCTGGCTTTCTTGCGGTTCTTGCTCCCCTTGTGTTTACGGGAAACGTGTCGTTGCAAGCGTTTGAGTTTCTGCTCTGCCTTGCGATAATGGCGAGGGTTTGCTACGGTATTGCCCTCACTATCGGTGTAGTAGGCTTGGAGTCCCACATCAACCCCTACCTGTTTGCCGGTGGGGATATGTTCTACTTGACGAGTGGCCTGTATCGCGAACTGGACAGAGTAGCCATCGGCACGATGGACAATCCTGATGCGTTTGATTTGCTTGGTGGGGAAGGTAGCAATCTTTTGTTTCTTGTTGCCTACCAGTCGCAAGCGACCAATGCCACAGCCATCAATGAAGCGGATATGCTTGCCATCCGGTTCGATCTTCCAGCCGGTTTGCTTGTATTCTACGGAACGGTTATCGTGCTGGAACTGGGGATAGCCCTTCTTGCCGGGCTTCTGGTTCTTGCAGTTCTCATAGAAACGGGAGATAGCGAACCAGGCTCGATCAGCACTCGCTTGTCTGGCTTGCGAGTTGAGACGGGCGGCAAAGAGGTACTCACGGGCAAGCGTCGCACAGTAGCATTGCAGGTCATTCTTGTTGATGCCCCACTTATCCATCCACAAGCGCAAGCACTTGTTCCTGATGAACTGCACAATCCGGATAGCTTCATCAATGGCTTGATATTGCTTTTTGCTCCCGTCGAGTTTGTACTCCTGAATGAGCATCCCCTTGCCCTCCTGTATTTTCTCTGCTATACTGATTATACAGCAATATATTCTGTACGTCAAGAGGGAAAGCAGATGAAACGAACCAATTTCTATCTCACAGAAAAACAAGTCGAGCGGTTGCACCAGCGGGCTGAGAAGGAGGGGCTGGCGGTATCCGAACTCATTCGACGCGCCGTCGATGCGTTTCTGGCATGGGATGACCCGACCTATCTCCCCCAACCCACGCCCCAAACAAGGAAGAGCCATTCATCCCCGGCTTGAAAGCGCGGGGCTTTCTGGCTCGTTGTTTGTAAACTAACTACAACAATCCTTTACTCTGCAAGAAGCTGGTTGCGACCTCTTTGACTGCCTCGCTAACAGACATGCCGCTGGCTTTTTTGGCTGCTACTTGCTGTTGTAAACTAATGCTCACATCAGTGGTCAGATACGGTGCCAGTGGATTGAGTGCATTCTTGATCCCAGGATCGCTCTTTAACACAGAGTCTCGCACAATAGGCGCAGGGTGGAATTCTGGAAACCCATGCTTATCGTCAACGAGGAAGATGAAGTTTTGCGCTGTGACCGATCCATCGGTAGTGTAGCACTCGGTTAGCTGGGCTGCCCCGCTCTTCACAGCAGCGAAACCGATTGAATAGTCAACCTTCTTCAGTGCTTTGAAGTTACTTGTATCAAATCCGTAGGTTGCCTTTAAATCATCGAAGAAGGTAACACCATCACTCTGAGTTGCCAGGGTTAACTGCGGTACCTTTGGGGCCAGTTGCGAGAGGGTGGTGACACCGAGCTTCTGAGACTCAGCCTGTGACGTACAAAGGCCGTAACCATCATTCAAAGGTGCGTAATCGAGCCAGGTAATATGATACTGTTGCTCGAAGCCGTTCTTGACAGTTTGATAATCCTTTGCCGGATCGAAAGCTGACTTAGCGCCTAGTATATTCAGCCCTGTTGCAGTAAACTCTGGGTAGAGATCAATCGACCCGCTCTTAAGCGCAGCGAACACGGTAGGTGTCTGCCCCAGAGCTAATTTTGAATTAACAGTGAAGCCAGCCTTTCGAAGCAATAAAACGTACATCTCACCAAGTAGCTGAGCTTCGGGATCGAGTTTGCTCCCAACCGTTACCGGTACCTTCGATGACGTACTACTGCTTGAGCTACCGCTTGAGCCACCAGTGGTAGATGAACCACATGCTGCCAGGATAAGCATAGTAACCAGAGCGAGCAGTACTAGAGACTTTGCTCGTAATGAGCGCGTGAGAAGAGCCATTTCTTTCTCCTTGAACTATATGAACTAAAAAATGTATGCAGTATACGATACTGCACAGATTATGTCATGCTTTGGCTGTTGCTGCCTGCTCCTGTACTCTAAGGCCTTCAGGAGTCAAGGCACGCTGCAACCAACTCATAAACACTTCTACAAGTATTGCCAGAATAGCTACAGAGATTGCTCCGACGATGAGTTCCGTATAATTGAAGACGGTAAGTCCGTCTACAATGTAGTCCCCATAGCCTCCAGCGCCGATGAAGGCGGCCAGAGTCGCGGTCGCGATGATCTGCACCGCCGAGGTACGTATCCCGGCCGCGACAAGCGGAGTGACAAGCGGGGCTTGTATGCGCGTAGCGACCTGCCAGGTCGTCATCCCCATCCCCTTAGCTGCATCGATGATAGCGGGATCGACTCCACGGATTCCAGTATAGGTATTGAGCAAGATTGGTGGGATACCGAGCACAATCAAAGCTATAATGGTGGGTTCAAAGCCGATGCCAAAAAAAGGGACAAACGCTATCAAGACCGCAATGATGGGAATGGCGCGCATCAGGCCGCTCAAGTTTACTGCAAGAAAAGCCAGGAATGCATTGCGTGAAACCAGTGCTCCCAGCACAACTCCGATGACTATTGCCACGGCAATTGAAACGCCGCAGATTTTAAGATACTCGCCGGTCTGTCCCAGGAAGTCGTTCTTGGGGTTCAGGATAAAGTTGAGATATTGCATCTCGTGCGGACCCTCCCTTCTATGCAACGGACAGTGCGCTACGTCCCCGGTTTAGTCCTACCTGCAAGGCTAACAACAGAAGATCAGCAGTAATGGCGAGGAGGGCTATCAATATAGCACCACCAATAACTGCATCGAAATCACCACTCGCAATATTCTGGAAAATCAGATCTCCCAGATCGCTCTGTCCTACCAGTGCAGCCAGGGCTGCTATGCCCATCGTTGTCACTGTTGCAATGCGAATACCAGCGACAATGACGGGTAGTGCCAGTGGGAGGGTAACGCGAAAAAGTATCTGCTGCGGTTTCATTCCCATCGCCCGGCCCACTTCAATGAGCAAGGGATCGATACCATTTACGGCTGCTACGGTGTTACGGATCAATACGAGCTGGTTATAGATGACCAGGGGGATGATAGCGGTTGCAGGTGACAATCCAGTAATAGGGATAAGGAGAGCGAATGCTGCAATGCTAGGGATGGTGTACAACACGCCTGTAATGCTAACCACCGGAAGGTAGAGTCGGCGATAGCGGGCCAGCAGTATCCCCAAGGGAATGGCGATGATGAGCGAAATCAACATAGTGATCCCGACGATGGTCAGATGCTTCAAGAACAGGTTAGGAATGCTCTCCGGGTCGGTCAGGTCGTAGTTGTAAGGTTGGAGTATATAGTGCATAACCCTCTCTCTTTTAGTAGTAACCCCTGCTATAGCAAAAACGAATGGTGTCTCCTTGCGACCTTAATATATACGTTATGCATGAGGGTTAATTCACATTTTAGATTTTTGTCGCTTCACCAGCATGTTCGCTATGGCGTGTTTTTGTGATTTCATGATTGATGCTGGAGAGGGTGACGTAGCCGAGATGTTCAGAGGTATCTTTGTCTTGAATGGAGAGGGCGGGGGCATTGGTTTCGAGGAGTTTCAACATGGCTTCAAGTAAAGTTGCATCAGAAGAACATGTAGGAACATCTCCCCAATGGGCCGAAGATACCACATCTGGCTCCCGATCCAGGGCATCGGAAACGGGTAGATACTCGAGCTGACGCAGGATGCTATCTCCTCCAACCAGCTGGCGTACAAAGTCGTTGACGGGATTGGCGAGCAAATCTACGGGCGTACCAAGCTGGACGAGCTTGCCTTCGGAGAGCACTGCAATCTGGTCACCGAGCTTAAAGGCCTCTTCAATATCATGAGAAACGAAGAGGATGGTTTTATGTACGTCGCGCTGCACACGGAGCAACTCATCTTGCATACGTGCGCGAGTGATGGCGTCAAGCGCTCCGAAGGGTTCATCCATGAGCAGGATGGCGGGATCAGTCGCAAGCGCCCGGGCCAGCCCTACGCGTTGCTGCTGTCCCCCGGAGAGTTGGCGTGGGAAGCGGGAGCGATATTCAGCAGGTGGCAAGCCAACCAGGTCTAATAGCTCATCGACTCTATCTGCCAGTTCCTTCTTCGACCAGCCGCCGGCTATCTCGGCGGTTACACGCACGTTCTCAGCAATGGTCATGTGTGGGAAGAGCCCGACCTGTTGGATAACGTAGCCGATGCGGCGGCGCAACAAAATAGGATTTTCCTCGAGGACATTCTTGCCATCGATCACAATCTCGCCAGAGGTAGGCTCAATCAGGCGGTTGACCATGCGTAACAAGGTCGTTTTGCCGGAGCCGGAGGTGCCGACCAGCATACAGGTTTGGCCCTCCGGCGCGTCAAAGGTGACAGCATCGACAGCGGGTTTACTGGTGCCGGGAAACACCTTGGTGATCTCATGGAAAGCGATTTTAGCCATTCTCTTGTCGCTCCTTTACTAGATGCCTCATACACTTAAAGCCAATTATATAAGACAATCCATATAATTGCAAAGATATGAAAATTTGGGGGGTCCCAAAGGTCTATTGTGACCCCGTTTATTTTTGCAGGTCATTGTGTTGTAGTGCGTTTATTTACTTTGGAGAGCTACATGCAGCGTAAATTTGTATACCAGCTTGGAATTACCGTTGTTGTCCTGGTTGTGGTTAGCGTCAGTGTTTTAAGCCTTAGAATAATAGCCCAGGCCAGGCAAGATTCGCGGGTTCCCATTCAGGGTCAGACTGCTCCACTAATAAGTCGGGCCCAACTGCTCGGGGCTGCTAATGCACAGCAGTCATTAAACCTCTCGATAGGGTTGCAGCCGCGCAACCAGCAGGAATTGGAGGGCCTGCTGCGCGACATGTACGATCCCCACTCGTCTATGTATCATCGTTTTCTTACACCCCAGGAGTTTGCCGACGAATTTGGCCCAACACCAGATCAGCAGCAGCAGGTCGCGAACTATTTACGTGGCCAGGGTTTCGATGTGACCAGCATTTCTCCCAATGGATTGTTGATTGATGCCAACGCGACCGTTGTCCAGGCCGAATCCACCTTTCAAGTCTCCATCAATAATTACCAGTTGGGTACGCACACATTCTATGCCAACGCCAGTGCCCCGACGGTTCCCGCCTCGCTCTCATCGCTCATCGCCTCGATTGGTGGACTTGATAACAGTGTAAAATTGCACCCACTCGTGCAGCGTCTGAATCCCCAGCGTGGGAAACCTGGCTCAGGTTCGCGAACAGCGCATGTCAAACCAAATGCCCAGTCGGGTTACGGGCCTGCTGATCTTGTAGGAGCTTATGACGAGGGTCCACTTCATCAAGCAGGCGTTCTTGGCAACAATCAGACCGTTGCCGTTTTCGAGTTAGATGGCTATCAGAGCAGCGATGTGACGCAGTACTTGCAAACCTATAACCTGGGCTCTCCCAGTATCAGTAATGTGCTGGTCGATGGCTTCGACGGCTCTGCCGGTGCGGGAGCAATTGAGGTTGAACTCGATATTGAAGTAGTGGCGGCCATGGCTCCTAAAGCGGCGCAAATCGTCTACGAGGGACCAAACACGACCCAGGGGGTCAACGACACCTACAACAAAATCGTCACCGATAATAAAGCCCAGATCACTACCATTAGTTGGGGCGAGTGTGAGACAGCCTCCGGCGCTGCCGAGTTACAAACCCTTGATAATATTCTCAAGCAAGGGTCAGCAGAAGGCATCGCCATGTTTGCCGCCTCCGGTGATTCTGGCGCATATGACTGCAACGATACGAATTTAGCGGTTGATTCGCCTGCCGGTGATCCCAATATCACCGGTGTTGGCGGTACCAACTTGCAAATAAATAATGGCGCTTATGGCAGTGAATCTGTGTGGAGCAATGCTTCGGATACGCAGCGCAGCCCACAAGGTTCTGGTGGTGGTGGTGGTATCAGTAACACCTTTGCCCAGCCCAGCTGGCAGACTGGGCCTGGTGTGAAAAACCAGTATAGTAATGGGAACCGCGAGGTGCCGGATGTCTCGGCCGACGCCGACCCTGCCACCGGCTATGCTGTGTACTGTACTGTATCGGCTGCTGGATGCTCGTCAGGTGGGTGGATTGAAGTTGGTGGAACCAGCGCGGCAGCTCCATTATGGGCCGGTAGTATAGCGACCGTAAATGAGTACCTACAAACCAGGGTAAGTCGCGTATCGGTTTTGCCAATCCGGTGCTCTATGGTCTGGCAGGTACGCAACAGCAATATACACCTTTCCACGATGTGACCAGCGGCAACAACCTCTATTATCCTGCAACGACGGCTTACGACCTGGCGAGTGGTTGGGGATCTCCAGATATCTACAATATTGCGCGAGATATCGCCGGTGGTGGTACTCCCAATCCATCCCCAACGGTCAGTCCGACGGCTACCGCGACCGATACGCCCACACCAGTTCCGACTGCGACCAATACGCCCGTGCCATCTCCGACGACGAATCCGACGAATACGCCTACACCGCAACCTCCTCCCTCGGGCTCACTGATCCAGAATGGCGGCTTCGAGAATGGTATTGATTCATGGCAGGAGTCCTCGGCTGGTGGATATGAAATCATTGATGCGACGAATCCGCATAGTGGAAGCTACAGTGCGTATCTCTGCGGTTACAGTGGTTGTGACGATAGTATCGCCCAGGACTTTACAGTACCGGATGGTGCGACTAATATCACGGTGAGTTACTGGTGGTATGGTGATACCACGCGTACAGCTCATTCCTGCAGGGATGTCTTCACGGCGGACCTGGTGGGTAGTAATGGTAAAGTAATCGCGAAATTGCAACAGGCTTGCAACACCAACGCGACCCAAACCTGGCAGCAGGTGAGCTTTGGCGCGACGAATGCGCTGTCCAGGTATGCAGGTCAGACGGTGACCCTGATCTTTAATGCCAGGACTACATACTCGGTATCGGTGACCTCCGCTTTCTTTGTTGATGACGTGGAGGTGCGTGCGTCGTAAGGTAGTTTTTAATAAAAGTGTAGCAGGCAGTACCATTCTGACTGCTACATTTTAAAGACCTAGAGGGCATTTCCTAACTCATAACGCCTTCCACGTGATTACAGCCCGCCTTGCTTCGCAAAAAGAGGTTGCGCTTCTGGTATGGTTCGAGTGGGAAACTCGCAAAAAAACCCTACGTCGGTAATCTTTCCTTGAGGTTTCATCACCAACCTGCTATACTTGTTGTTAGGGAACTGTTCGGAGTATCCCTAACACCTGCCAACTTTCTACCAGAGTGCTGTCTCATGGAGAAGCCATCAACAACCGCCGGAGCGGTTCGGAACGGATGTTTGGTGTACGAGCAGCAGGGTCAGAACGTGGTGGTGCTGG
>WNGJ01006576.1_pt1 | contig 15204 bp, 21 predicted proteins | sample 5400611 | NCBI WGS metagenome assembly WNGJ01 (sample SAMN13153375, study PRJNA577476) | soil metagenome | isolation source: 40 cm soil or saprolite under Garry oak tree replicate 1 | place: USA:California | collected 2016-06-15
GTAGAACATTCTTGTCGGTTAGAAGAGTAATGAGAAACCCATTCATTGCATCAGAGCCGTCGACTATTACTGATACAATGAAGTGCTGGTTCAGACCCATCGGCCCGGGTCCAGCTAAGGTAGGGGAAGCGACTGGGCAACTCGTAGCGGTTGAGTCCGCGATACAGACGAGTCCGACCAGTCCGGCAGCATGCGCGGGTCTTATTGTTCCCGGGGTGACGTAGAGTGCCCCGATGGTCAGGAGTGGTATCAGTAGCAGAACAAGAGGGCTCTTCAAACAGGCTCTACTATCCTTTGACTGGGATTTGATGGGTTGTGCCGAATATATATCTTGGGAAGATTCAAAAGATGGATTTGGAAAACTCTGTCTGTTTTCATGGTCGTTCGTTGACCGAAACTAGAAGCGAGTGCTGGGGCAAGACTAATACTGCGCTATTCCTAGACAGATAGAGGGGCAGGCTATGGCCCGTTCTCGAGACGGTAAGAAGAGGAAGGAGAGAAGCCGTCTCATCATCGCCATACCGCTCGTTGCACTTGTAGTAGTGGCGGGAGTCTACGTCGTGAGCATTCTTCCTGCGAGTTCTTCAGTGCCCGTGAACTTTAACGACGAGCTCCTAATCGAAGTCCAGCAAGGCAACAGCTCAAGCCTTCTGATCGTCGCTCCGAACCGGACCATTGGTGAGCCTGGCGGTCTCTGGGCGACGCACCAGTACGACAGTTATGGCGTGGCCGGGCACTATCCCATCTACATGGATGATCCCTACTACGCTTGCCCGGCTAAGCATGCTTGCACTATTGGCGTAAAGTCGAGCGTTGTCCATCAGTACACCCTTGGAGACTTCATGGCGGTATGGGGATATCCAATTGTCAGCAGAAACGAGACTCTCGGGAGAACGAGTTCTGGTAACTATGCCTGGGAGCTATGTGTGGGTGCGACCGCCAGCACAGCAGTCATTAGCCGTCAGTGGGGAGCCTTGGCTCTGCAGCCGAACATGGCTATCACTCTCGAATTCTACGATACTAGCACGCCGTACGGATGTGCGGCCAGCTGATACTGGCAATCCATGGTGTTCCGTCGGCATTCCAAGGATTTTTCTTGTTCATAGGATGGCTTTTCTCTCGAAAATTTATATCGTGTATTGATCTAGCTACTTCCCAAGAATGGTGGCATCTGGCTGTCTACTAAGAAGACTCTTATTCTGTTGTTCCTTCTCTTCCTTGGCATAGTGATTTCTAGCCCGAACTTTATACTCCCACGGGCCCACGCGGCGACAGGAGAGGTTTGTCTTGCTGATCCTTCTGTTTCAGGCTCCACTCCTCTGTGTCCCACGTCGGCACCAAGGTTCGACGGTCCTGTTGGGCAGGAGATTAGGATTGGTGTGTTCATTCAAGGGTCTGATGCTCTTAACGGGTTCGACATATCGCTGACAGCGAACAACACTTTCCTCAAGCCAATTGGTGCAGACATAACTGGAACCGTTCTGCCGGGCACTCCAACTATTATCGTCGAATGCATTCAAGGGCTGTTGGTACTCGGGCCTAACTGTTCGCCGACCGACAACTCGACCACCCTCCATTTCGCCGCTACGGGTGGTCTTGGACTGCTTACGACTTCTCCGACGACTGGGCTCCTGTTTACAGCAATCTTTGGCATAGCGAGCACAACTCTCGCTGGCGGAGTTCCGGTGACCTACCAGGGTCCGTTCAAGGAGCAGCCTGCGGGCTGTGGGTCTTCGACAAGTGTGAGCGGTGGAATCTGTGTCACGATATCCAACGGTAGCGTCACAGCGCTGACGGAGACGGTTCAGGCAGGTAGCTTTGATAATTCTGATTCTGCGGCTATGGCGTCCGTGGCTCTGTCCTCTTCTCGCTCGAGTTTCGGTCCTGAGTTTCCGGGAACCACTAACACTACGACCATCACTGCCACTGCAATGAACGGTTATGGCACTGGATTCAACCCTGATTCTGTCGAGTTCACCGCGACGGCACCCTCAGGTTCCACCGCTACTCTGAGCGGTACGAATCCGTGCACAACTGGCGGTGCTAGCTGTACCCTAGATGTCGCTGTAAGCGCATCTGGCTCAGGCAACTATACGATCATCCTCTCCGGCACTTATCCGACTGTTGACCCGTTGGGCAACCCCGACACTCTCGTCAGCACCGTAACTATTCTGCTAGATGTGACGGATTTCGGATTCTCTGTCAATCCAACGACGGTCTACTTCGTCTTAGGCTCCTCTGGTTCCACTACGGCCACTCTTTCAAGCTTGAATGGGTTCACGGGTTCAATCACTTTGTCTGCGGGAACGGTAGTCCCCGGTACCACTCCTCCACTCACAATATCGTTCAATTCGGGCTCTGTCACTCTGTCCGGAGGCCAGATTGTTACTTCGAACGTTACGTTCTCCGGTCCCGCTACTACGGGTACATATCATGTTCCTATCAAGGCAACTTCTGGAACACGCATCAAGACCAGTGCATCTTTGGTTATCAGCGTCATTAACGGTCATTCGACCACAGAATCGATTTCATGCCTTCCGACCACTGTCGTCGTCGGCCGCTCGTCAGCTTCGTGCACTGCCACAGTCACCGATCCCAATTCTTCCCCAACGAGTCCGACGGGAAGTGTATACTTTACCAGTAACGGCCAAGGCACCTTCCAACCCACATCATGCTCTCTGTCGGGATCCTCGAGCACCGCGAGTTGTAGTGTGAGTTACGTACCGAGCCATGAAGGTTCACATACGATCACTGCGTCTTATGGCGGTGATACTGGACACGGCTCGAGTCAAGCCATCACCGCTCCTCTTACGGTGCTAGACCCAACGGCGACCAAGGTCAGTTGCTCTCCAGACTCGGTTCTACAGACCAAGCCCACGACTTGCAGCGTCACGGTCACCGACGACGCAGCGAGTCCTGTCACCCCGACAGGCACAGTAACCTTCACCACCAACTCCACGGGCACTTTCACTCCATCAAGCGGCATCTGTACACTGTCGCCCGGGATTGCGGTTAACATCGCGACCTGTTCAGTATCCTACACTCCGACCGTTCACGCTCTTCACTTGATAACTGGCATCTACCAGCCAAGGTGAGTCTACAATGCTCCCCGAGCACCCTAACTGCCGACGGATCATCTACAAGATGTACCGCTACTGTACTGGACTCTTCGTCGAACCCGTCCACGCCGACAGGTACTGTTAGCTTCGTAACAAATTCAACCGGAACCTTCTCTCCGTCCTCGGCGACTTGTGCTCTGTCGCCGGGGAACGCCGTCAACAATGCCACGTGTTCTATAACGTACGTTCCAGGCGTCGGAGGCAATCAGACGGTAACCGGAAACTACGGCGGAGACTCGACGCATGGGGTCGGTAGTAACGAGACCCTCCTGATCGTTGCCGGCTTCAAGATCATCGCCTCCCCACCGACTGTCGTCGTAGTCGTGGGCGTCCTCGGAAATTCGACCATCACGGCCGAAGCGCTCAACGGTTTCACTGGCACCGTGAGCCTAGCCGCGATTGCTCAGTCTGGTTTGACCTGCGCGCCTCTCTCGCCCAGTAGCATAGTCCTTGGCACGTCACAGTCTACGAGGCTCTCATGCTCCTCGACGAACGCTCTCGATTATTCTGTTACGGTGAGTGGCGCGGCTGGTTCGGTGTCGTCTACTAAGGATGTAACGTTCAGTATCGGCGACTTCCAACTCACTACTTCGACCGCCACTCCTGTTGTGGCTGAAGGAACGTCCGGCTCGGTCACTGTGATAGTTACGAGTCAGAATGGATTTTCAGGCATTGTGAATCTTGTGTTGACTAACAAGACAACGGCCCCGGCTGGGTATCCGCAACCAACCTTTACTCTCACCCCTACAAGCGTCATTCTGTCGCCTAACGGTGTGAGGACGGCGACAGTTGGTATCGTCGTTGGTCCAAGAGTCTACCCCACCACCTTCCAGATTCTGGTCAATGGGACGAGTGGTTCCCTCAAGAATCCTGCTCCTCAGATAGTTCTCACGGTGCCTAGGCCTGACTTTTCGATCTCTCACAGCCCAACAACAGCAATCATCATCGTTCCAGGCCAGACGGGAACCGCGAGCATCAACGTGACCGCCACAAACGGCTACAATGGCTCTGTCACATTCTCATACTCTGCTAGTCCTTCGGGGCTGACTTGCAGCTTTAGCAGAACCAGCGTAATCCTTCTTCCTGGGGGACTCAACACGACTACACTCTCGTGCGCCGGTCCCAGTTCGTCTCAGCCTTATGCTGTAACGGTTGTTGGGACTGCTGTTGAGACCTATGATCAAGGGATTACGCATGTGACGATACCGGTCTATTCGGTGATCGATTTTAGTCTCCAACCGACTCCATCCGGAATTACGGTGAATGTTGGTCAGACTGCTCACGCGCAGATCAATGTGACCTGGACATCGGGCTATTCGGGGATTGTCACGTTCAAGGTTTTTCCCAGCAATAGCGCGGTCACCGCTACTGTTCCTGCGAGTCTGACGGGTTCAGGTACGGTCACGCTGGATGTTAGTTCTAGTATTAGTGGCACCTTCATGGTGGTGGTGAACGCGACTAGCAACACAGTGACTCATTCGACCACGATTACTGTGACGGTGTTGGCTCCTGCGAACTCGAGTATCCTGGGCTTGGACCCGACGGTGTTCTATTCCATTGTGGGCGTGTTGATAGTCCTGGCTGTTGTCGCAGCTGTCTTAGTGTCGCGCCGGGGAAAGCAGCCGTCCCGAAAGAAGTAGACAGGAAACCCTCACTGTCCCGGCTATCTGTTCTTTTCATAAACCGAAGCCTCTTGAGTTTCCCCAAAGAGCTATTTTGTGTCGCAGGAAACATTTTTTTTGTAAATTCTGGGCGGGTCTTCGTGCTGGCTGAAATTGTTTCGGGCGAGATCATGGGTTTGTCCCGCAGAACAGGCTATTCAACCATTTTCGGCAAGGGCTCCATCTGCGACCATGCAAGTGTGAACTGGGCGCCATATGGAACCTCCCGTCCAGATAGCTGATCAGGGCTTATTGTTCCCTTCTTTAGGGGAATCTCATAACGAGATGGGTGTTTTCGATCCGCATAGTAAGTGCTCCAAGATTGAATATGGTGCACCGCACAAATAAGGGTAGCTCGGAAATAATTTCCGACTGAAGGGGCGATCTGTCTGCCAAACGAGATAATGAATGAGAAACTGCGCGGCAAGCAGGTATGGAATACCCTCAACGACTCCCTGAGCGAAGAGCGTTGGAAATTGCAGTCTTTTCTCGAAGAGTCGTATACGCTGTTCTTCCAAGCTGTCACGTCTTTCGACGCAGGCGTTAATGAAGGAACGTCGCTTCTTTGTCGTGCTACGTTGGAGAGTGCTTTCTACTTGTTCCTGATTCGAAGGTTCGACGACCAAGGTTTCTTTCGATATGATATCCCTTCCAATCCCGACGGTAGGGTGAGCAAAGTCCGGTTCGGTAAGCTCGCTACAGAGATCAAAAGTAAAGTTTCATTCTCGGCTGAACAATTGAAAGCTATCGACCGAATACAGACGCATGGGAATTTAGCCGCTCACTTGGCAAATCGGCGAGCGATCTTACATCCGCAGATTTCCCAAGAAGTACAGGGAATCAACCTTCCAATGTCGAAGAAACGCTATGAAGCTGTTGCTGAGAAGTTCGAAGTTCTCTGGGTCAATTCCGACCAAGCTCTTGAGGACTTGCGAGATACCTCTTCGATATTATTGACGTTGGTGAGGGCGACTCCGGTCGGTAAATTAGGAGGACCAAGGGGCTGTTGAGATTCCCAAGATTCCTTGCCACAATGAACTGGCAAACTAAGGTTCTCACCGTCCTGATCTTCGTTGGCATAATTCTCACTGGAATAGGGGTCGGCTTCTTTCTTCAGTACTTAGGTGGTTATCACGAGAATCTCAGTTTAATCAAAACGGGGATGACGCTTGGAGCAAATCCAACAGGAGACTCGTCTGATCAGACACCACTGATCGGCTCCCGGAGCTTCAGGTCGATGCTGTTGACTCTGTAGGAGGTCCGGATGTGCTGACTACTGCGTGGACTCGGCTTGTGCTGAGTCCCTCGTCCTGGAGGCTGGCTATGTAGTCCTCAAGGAATCCGACGTGGCTCTGGACTCTGGTCGCGTCGACGACGTTACCTCCGGCCTTGACGTAGCTGATGATCATGTCGGGGCTCTGCTCAGCCGCTTCAGCATTCCACCGAAAAGGATGGCGGCTCCGAGACACAACGCTGGCGTGCTGATCTATCTCCCACGCGACATGCTTCGTGCTCCAGATTCCCGCACGGCGATACTCGCTCTTGTTTTAGAACCACGAGGACAATTAGGAGACGCCTAGTTCCTTCATCTACCCACTTTGGAAGGATAGTTGGCTGAAGCAATGGCATGCCTGCGAGGTAACTCTGTATCAGTGGCTAGATTACGGCAATCGCTGCAACTAAAACAGCGGCGTTTTGGACTATGCCACTAAGAATTTGGTCGATGAGCGACATGGGTCAGGTCTGGCCCTAACCGAATAACAATCGAAGGATTTGAGTCCAATTTCTCTGGCTTCATACTAGTTCCTTACCACCCAAGAATAGAGATATGGTCGCCAAGTCGAACTGGCGACACTTTGCGTCCCAGCCGGCACTTATTGGCTCTGCATTGTCTGGGGCAGGAAATTTGGAACAAGCAACGAGCGAAGCTAGAAGTGCGGATCAAGCTAGCGGTCCAAAACAGATAATACAGCACCTGCTAATCAATAGAACTTATTAAGCTTGTTCTGGGGTCGAGTGGTTATGAAAAAATTAACCGTACTATTATTGCTGGCAATAATGCTGTCCCTTTCGGTACTCTTCCAGTCACCGCTACTAGCACATGCAAGTTCTTCACTACCATTGGCAAAATTCAATACTGTGCAGATAGCATACACATCTGGTACGCCATACGAACAAGCGGTAGATACTTCACCGCTTCACAATGCTACAATGATAGATTCGGGACTCTACACATCTAGTCCCACTGGTTTAGTTTTTTCCACAACAAACTATTGGTCAACCAACAATTTTGTCGGCAACTACAGCATTGTAAATGGTTGCGGGGACGAAGATAACATGGGTTCCTACTCGGGAAACGGTTCTTACTACAGCGGCTTCTTCTTATGCAACAGTGGACTTTTTGCTGGTGGTTGGACACTAATAAAATCTCAATCAGACAACGGATCACCCTTCGTTAGAACCAATGGAGTAATCTTCGCTAATAACCAAGCATTCAATACGACAAGTGGTAGCACGGTGTATCCATGTGACTATTTCTTAGACCTTCCCAGAATAATCGGTGACAAGGCTCCGGGTTCAACTTGGGTCTATGTGACCCTAATTACAGATTTTGCAACTACTCCAAACGCGGCACCGAACTGTAATGCAGGACAAGGCGTTGCCTTTGGAGCATCTTCAGATGGAGCTAATACATATCCAATAAGAACGGCACTCATTGCTCCACAGATTTCGAGTTATGGCTTTCACCCTCTTGCAGTTACAACAAATAGTACAATCTATCTAACTGGAACAGATTCTTCAGCTTGTGGTTCTGGAGGCGGTCAAGCTGTTTACAAGTCAACAAATCACGGATCTTCATGGACCTCTTCATGTGTCGCACAACAGGTTACCAATTTGAATATTGGACCCGATTCAATTGCAGTCTACGGCACAACTACTGTTTATAGTGTTTTCAGGTACATCTTTTACAACAACTCAATAAGTGATTCGCACTTCTTTGTATCAAGATCTACCGATGCCGGCAGGACTTGGTCTACACCAATTCAAATCGATGGCGCACCACATGTAACTCAGACATTACCCTTTATTTTAGAATCAGACGGGGCCGCCGCGGTTTCTGCCAATGGAAGGCTCGACGTAGCTTGGCAAGACATGAGAAATACACAGACTAATGCTACAAGGACGGACATATACTATGTCTATTCTTTTGATGGCGTTACGTTCTCTAACGCTACTCGGCTAACACCAAACGGTCCTTACAATTGGTGCAGCCAATTTGGAAATTCCAATAACAATTCCTGCTATACAGGCAACGACTTTTTCGGACTCACCGAATCATGGAATTCTGGCAATTACACTGTATACCTAACATTTTCTCGTGCCACAAATAGTGTGGGCGGTTCCTACTACATATTTCTAACTACAATTAATGTTGCAGACTTCAGTATCTCCGCCAGCCCAGCTACTCTCCCCATACCCCATGGTAGCACAAAGAGTTCAACAATTACATTGACCAGTCTCAATGGTTTCTCCGGAACAGTGACTTTGTCTTGGAGCATATTGCCAGTCGTTAATCACGGTCCCTCACCTTCACTGTCGCCCACCAGCATCACGCTCACGTCGGGTGGACAGGGGACATCAACATTGACCGTCAAAACCGCTAACAATACTCCCAGGCAGATGTACGCTGTCACCGTTACTGCTAGTAGCGGTTCTATAACGCACACAGTTACCGTATCAGTGACTGTCTCATAGCCCAATTAGGCTGGCACCCTAGTAAGCCCTCCCTTCTCTTTTTCGATCATGCCGCTTTCGGGACTATCCTGACGGGATAAGAAATCTGCGAACCTCGCTTACGCTCGCGTAAAGTACTGGCCGAGGTATTGCTGAGAAACTCGTTCCAGTATCGGAAGAGAGAAGAGGAATCGGTCCGTTTCGTCTCCCTCCCTCTTACCTCGATCTCAAGCCACTCAGAAGCCTCTAGTGTAGCCATGAACTCTTGAAGTGGCTTAGAGTTCGCCTTTGCCTTCGAGAACCCGTCGGCTGGCATGGCTACGCACCCTCCCAATCGCTAGGCTCGTCGATTGGGGACGTGTTACCACTGTTCAGGAACTCCCCAAAAATAGGGGAGTAAGGGCTTGTTCTGCGGCTGTCGGACTTGGAAACAGGACAGTTCGCCTGATTCCGATCCATGAAGAGGCTGGGGAGAAAGAACAGTTTTGTATCACGGCCAATATTTTTTCTAAATCCCAGGAGGGGTCCGTTCGCCACCTGAAACGTTTCTAGGCGAGACCCACCCTCTATCGCATAAAACGTGTTTATTGGTAGTCTTTGAATAAGCATCCATCTGGATCCATGCAAGCGTGGACTGGGCTCGGTATGGGACCCCCTCCCAGATTGCTGATCAGGGCTTGTTTTGAACGATTTCTGGCCGGTTCGGATCGAAGAGACTGGATGAGGGACTTCTGCGATCTAGGACCCCCGTCGGGTCCACAAGTATTGGATGGTTGCGATACCTGGGTTTTTTCTGGGCAGCAATTATTATTGAAGAATTGTTGTTGCCGGTTGGGTCGACGGAGAGTGTCGATGATTTGTCTCGATTTTTAGATCAGGGTCGTTGTTAGGATCATGAATCCCGTTTCTCGGCTTTACTCTGGATTGCTCCGTCAATCTCTGGTCGAGCCTGGGTATAATCGTGGACCATTGCCCTGAAAAGATTAATATCGAGAATCAGGAACTCAGAAACGATTCTGCTTGAATAAGCGGATGCTCTTACCGATAATTCCCGCAATCTTGTTGATCGCCGTCCTGGCAGGAGTCTCGAGTATCCAGACAGCTCATGCTGCTCCTGTTGGTCTAGTCTGTCTAAATGATGCTGCGGGTGCGGCTGCACCCCCTGCAAACCCTTGTGCGGCAGCACCAATAACGTTTGACGGGCCTAACCCGTCTACTCCGCAGATTTCGCCTACCCAGATTCGGGTTGGAGTCTACATTAACGGTTCTGATGCGCTGAACGGTTTTGACGTTTCCCTTCTTGTGAGTCATCTTTTCTTGACGCCTGCTGGTTTTGATCTTACTGGGTCTGTTCTTCCGACTCCTACTACGATTATTCTTGAGTGTCGTCAGAATGTTCTGATTCAGGGTTCGGTCTGCGCTCCGACTGACAGTATCGACACGTACCACTTGGTGGTTGTTGGAAAACTCGGAGCAACGACCAACCCTCCGACTTCCGGGCTCTTGTTTACCGCAATTTACAATGTGGTTGGCACGACAACGGCTTCTGGGATTCCTGTTGGATTCCAGACTGGTTGCACCGGTACAAGCGTAGCCGGCGGAGTCTGCGTTACGATCTCCAATGGAAGCACGGCTCCCGTTCCTGAGACTGTTCAGTCTGGAACGTTGTTCACTAACTCGGTTAATCCCCCGTTTGTTGCCATTACCTCGAACGCGGTCAACGGTAATGTGACTGCCATCAAGGGCGGAGTTTCGCCGACCGTCACGATTACTGCGACTGCTGAGGGCGGTTTTCCGACTGGGACTGGTTGTGGTGGGTTTGGCTGTGCGGTTGACAGCGTTGCTTTCTCCGCCGATGTACCTGGCGGATTTACCGCTCCAACATTCAGCTTGGCATCATGCGCAACTGCTGGGACGAACTGTTCCACTGTTGCCACGATTAACACCGGTACGGCCGGAACTTACACGATAACTGTCTACGGTACGTATGTTAGTGATTCTGGAACTATTGGTATTACTCTGAGAGGTCCTGTGAAGATAACCGTCAACATTCAAGATGTTGGTTACACGGTTAACGGTGCCGCTTTCGCGGGTACGCAGACCGCCTTTACGGCGAAGCAGGGAGGAAGCCCCCTCTTCTTTGTGACCGCGCAGAGCCTCGGTCAATACACTGGGACAATCTCGTACACTATCACTCTGGGTTCTCAGGGAACAACGGGCCTGACTCTTGCAAGCTACATTGTTCCTGCTGCGTTTACACTTCCAGCGGGTTCTACTATTACCAAGGCCGTAAACGTCACCGCGGCGACGAACGAGGGTTTGGCTCAGATCAAGATCAACCAGGTAACCACTCCTAGTGTCGGAGCGCATGCGTCCGGTATTCTCTCGATCAGGGTTAGCGGATTTAGTGTTGTGACTAATGCGACCAGTGTGAGTTTCAACGGAGGAGGATCTGCGACTGTTTCTGATACCTGGACCAGTCTGGGTAATCCTGCGGCGACTAACGGTTTTGCTGGTGCGTTGGCTATCTCGAATACTATCACTGGTCCCACCGGGACTGGGCAGCTCTCAGCCACTTGTACTACTCCTGTCACCCTGGTTGCGGGTGGTGCAGCCGCTGGAACCTGTTCATTCTCTGGAACTTTAGCAGGTTCCTACACGGTGACGATTGCGGGCACTGGTGGGACCAATAATGATATGACGAATTCCACGAATGTCGGTGTCACAATCAATCCTTCGGGTCCTCCTCCTGGCATCAATCTCAGTGCCAGCCCAACCAGCGTTATCGTGAATTCTGGAACCTCTGCAACCTCAACCATTACGGTCGCTGCGAGAGGCGCCTTCTCTGGCACGGTAGCTCTAACCAACTCTGTCGCTCCAACGGGTCTTACCTGTACCTTAACGCCGACTAGCGTCACTATCCCTCCAACCGTAACCTCTTCACTCTCATGCAGCGGCTCCACCGGCACTTACACCGTGACTTTGAACGCGGCCAGCGGTGCGACGACCAATTCGACAATTGTAACTGTAAAAGTTGTAGACTTTACGATCGCAGCGTCCTCGCCAGCAGCTATGACCGTCGGCTCTTCGGCAACTTCGACGATTACAGTTTCCGCTGTGAATGGATTTGCCGGGGTTGTATCCCTGACAGATAGCCCTGCCGCTGGTTTGACCTGTGGCGCAATTGCTCCAACTAGCCTGACTGGCTCCGGCACGGCAACTATTTCATGTAGCGCAGCTGTTGCTGGCAACTATGTTCTTACAGTAACGGGTACGAGTGGTATGCTCTCACATTCTGCGACTGCCACCTTCACAGTGACCGACTTCACCATGGCTGCTAGCCCGACGAGTCTCAGTGTCGTGGTTGGCTCTCCAGGAACCTCGACGATCACAGTCTCCGCGACCAACGGTTTCACTGGGACGGTCGCATTGACGAATACTGTCTCTCCGTCAACAGGTCTGTCGTGCACTCTCAGCCCGACAAGTATCACTCTAAGCACCAGCACAACTTCTGGGATCTCAACTCTCTCTTGCACCGGATCCGCGACTGGTTCCTTCACTGTTACCGTCACCGGAACAAGTGGTTCGCTTTCTCACTCCGCAACAGTCGGCTATACTGTGACTGCTGCTCCTGACTTTACGGTTGCAGCGAACCCGACTGCCGTGCCTGCTGTCGTTGGCTCACCCGGCACCTCGACGATTACTGTGGCGGCCATCAACGGGTTCACTGGAACTGTCGCATTGTCCACTACTGTTTCACCGACAACTGGGCTGACATGTACTCTGTCTCCAACGAGCGTTGCCCTGACTAGTACGACCACGTCCGGGACTTCCACTCTGTCTTGCACCGGGTCGACTACGGGTAGCTTCACAGTAACCGTTACTGGAACGAGCGGATCTCTCTCACACTCTGCTACCGTCACCTACACCGTGAGCCCTGCTCCAAACTTCACAGTGACTGCAAGTCCGACGAGTGTTAGCGTAGCAGTTGGTTCGGCAGGCACTTCGACGATCACCGTTTCCGCAACCAATGGCTTTGCGGGAACAGTCGCACTGTCGGATACAGTATCCCCAGCGACCGGTCTAGCCTGCACTCTTAGTCCGACGAGTATCACTCTGAGCAGTACTGTAACTTCAGGAAGTTCGACTCTGTCATGTACTGGGTCAACTACCGGTAGCTTTACTGTGACTGTTACAGGGGTAGGCGGCACTCTTTCTCACACAGCAACCGTGTCGTTCACCGTGACTGCGGCTCCAGACTTTACTGTTGACGCCAGTCCGACAGGTGTCTCCGTCGTGCTCGGGTCGCCGGGAACATCGACGATTACGGTCGCCGCGGTCAATGGCTTCACAGGCACTGTAAATCTGTCCGATACGGTGTCACCTTCTACGGGTCTCACCTGCACTCTCAGTCCAACTAGTGTCTCACTGACCAGCACTACTACTTCGTCGACTTCGACTCTCTCTTGTACTGGCTCTGTCGTAGGCTCGTTCACTGTCACTGTTACAGGTGCGAGCGGGTCTCTCTCCCACTCTGCAACAGTTGCTTACACCGTGGCAGGCGTTCCCGACTTCGGAATGTCTGCTAGTCCAAATGCCGTTACGGTTGCCGTTAACTCAGCTGGAACTTCGATCATCACCATCTCGCCTGTGAACGGGTTCACCGGTACCGTAGCTCTCACATCCAATAATCCTGCCTGCATCCTGACTCCTACCAGCGTGACCAGCGGCTCCGGAACCTCCACGTTATCATGCACATTCACTGCAACAGGATCTGTAACTGTTACCGTCACTGGTACGAGCGGTTCCCTCACTCATTCTGCCACAATCGCATTTACGGTAACGGGTCTCCCTGACTTCACGATCGCAGCGAGTCCAACAGCGGTGACAGTAGTTGTCAACTCGGCCGGCACTTCAACCATTACCATCTCGCCAGTCAACGGATTCACGGGCACCGTTGGATTAACCTCGAACAACTCGGCGTGCACACTAAGCGCTGCGTCCATTACCGGCGGTTCCGGAACCTCTACACTCTCCTGTACCTTTACAGCCGCAGGCACGGTATCAGTCGTAGTCACAGGCACCAGCGGCTCATTGACTCATTCAGTGACCGTCACGTACACAGTAACCAGTGCTCCTGATTTCACAATCGCTTCCAGTCCAACAACCGTGCCGGTAATTGTCAATTCCGCGGGGACCTCAACAATCACGATCTCGCCACTGAACAGCTTCACTGGCACTGTGGCTCTAACTTCTGACAATTCGGCGTGTACCTTGACTCCGGCCAGTGTTACCGGTGGTTCTGGGACATCGACCCTATCCTGTACTTTTACTGTAACAGGCAGTGTGGTCGTAACCGTAACAGGAACCAGTGGTTCACTGACCCACTCTGCTACCGTAACTTTCACTGTCTCCGCAGCTCCCGACTTTACAATATCTGCGAGTCCTGCTTCAGTCGTTGTGACTGTCGGATCTGCCGGCACGTCGACTATCACTATCTCGCCTTTGAACGGGTTTACTGGTGTCGTTGCTATTACCAGTGACAATACTGCATGCGCTTTGTCCGCTGCTACTGTAACTGGTGGTTCCGGGACCTCGATTCTCTCGTGTACTTTCACCGCCGCGGGCACTGTAACCGTGACGGTCACTGGCACAAGCGGTTCTCTGTCACACTCTGCAAGTGTAGCGTTCACTGCGACTCTTGCCGCTGACTTTTCGATCGCCGCCGCTCCTTCCAGTGTTACCGTCGTCGTAGGAACAGCCGGAACATCGACAATCGCTGTATCACCTCTGAACGGGTTCACCAGCAACGTGGCACTCACCTCCGACAACAGCGCGTGCACTCTTACTCCGACCACCGTTACGGGAGGAACGGGTAGCTCAACCCTATCTTGCACCTTCGCAGCAACCGGCAGCGTAACTGTCACAGTTACCGGCACGGCCGGGACCCTTTCTCACTCCACAACAGTGGCTTACTCTATTACCGGACTGCCTGACTTTACCTTGACGGCCGCTCCGACTAGCGTGACTGTGGCAGTGGGTTCTGCCGGGCTCTCGACCATCACCGTTTCGCCAACTAACGGATTCACTGCTGATGTCGCTTTGACATCTGACAATTCGGCTTGCACTCTAACTCCGGCTACAGTGGCTGGTGGCTCCGGCACATCCGTTCTGTCATGTACTTTCTCAGTAACGGGCAGCGTAACCGTAACGGTCACCGGAGCGAGTGGTTCGCTAAGCAATTCTATCGCAGTTGACTACACCGTAACCGGTCTTCCCGATTTCAGCATCGCCGCCAGCCCAACTACCGTGACCGTTGCTGTGAGTACCGCTGGCACATCAACTATCACTGTCTCTCCTGTGAACGGGTTCACGGGCTCTGTGGCTCTAACCTCTGACAATTCTGCGTGTACGTTGACTCCGACCAGTGTGACTGGTGGGTCTGGAACCTCAACGCTGTCCTGCACATTTACCGCGGCTGGATCAGTTACCGTAACCGTTACGGGTACTAGCGGTTCTCTAGCTCACTCCGCGACCGTAGACTACACTGTTACTTCTGTCGCTGATTTCACGATCAGCGCGACTCCTTCAACCGTGACAACGACTGTAGGCTCGCCTGGAACCTCCATGATCACTATTGCCCCTGTCAACGGGTTCTCAGCCGATGTTGCTCTAACCAACGACAATAG
>WNGJ01032948.1_pt1 | contig 15201 bp, 19 predicted proteins | sample 5400611 | NCBI WGS metagenome assembly WNGJ01 (sample SAMN13153375, study PRJNA577476) | soil metagenome | isolation source: 40 cm soil or saprolite under Garry oak tree replicate 1 | place: USA:California | collected 2016-06-15
TGAAGATCAAGGCACAATCCCAGGGCTGAGCGACGGGGTCTTTCCATTTCAGCCGCAGACGATACAGATGAGGCGAAATGTTCTCTACCTGAATATCGTCTACAAGCAGCCGCAGCATTCTTCGTTGCCGGTCAATATCCAACTGCCAGAACTCGCCAGGTGCTTCACCTAAGATGCGGAAGAAAGCAGGTATGAACTGGTTCGGCTGTGACCGCTCATACTGCTCGAGAGCTAGCTGCGCTTTCTCCAAATCGTGCTCTGCTGCTTGCTGCGCTTCGAGAAATCGGCTTTCTTGGGCTTTTGACAGCGGCTGCGCCGGGTTCGTCAGCAATTGGTCATAACGAGCGATCAGCGCACTCATTTTGCCGATGTCTTGCAGGATGGCCTCTTTCTCGCCCGCCCTGCTTTTGGTCAACTCTTCATAGTAGTGCTCGACGCGCCTGGCGAGTTCCTTATCATGCTCGGCTAGCTCGGTTAGGCGGTCAACGATTGATCGGTCGAAGGTTCGGACGGGCAGTGTCCACAGCGTGTTACCCTCCCACTGACTGAGCGTTACTTCAGTATCTCCAAGCAGGCGTTTGGCGCGGGCAAAGTAGTAGGCCTTGCCAGGTTGGTCAGTTCGAGCATGGAACGTTGTCGTTCCATCAGGTGAACTAAAGCATTTCGTGAGCAGTGCTTGGGCCTGTCCAGTCGGGTGCTTTCTCGTAAAGCGGCTGCGACTAACTGACATCTGTCCTGGTTCTCCTGAGAGGGTATACCCGTTGATGGCCTCATAACATTCTTCAAACAAATCACGAGGGATGGCAGCGTCAAAGGCAGCCTCAATATACATTCTGTTCCCCTCTCCATCCTTACCGGCACTCGCAAAACCAATATGCGCCAGATTTGTCAGCCACTTTGGTAAACAGGTGCTGTCGGCAAAGGTGTAGCCCAAATTCGGGATGAGCTTCATATGTGCCTTGAAGATGTATTTTTGCAAATCTTCAGGGCTGGGAATGGGAAAGACATACTTTTTCTCCTCAATATATCTCCCTAAACGCGCCCTGGAGAAGTCAAACAGCTTGAATTTCTTGAATAATTCGATGGCAATGGGCTGCCAGGGTTCGTAGATGACGGGACGAAATGCCTGCGTGATACACTTGTCTTCCGCTTCATCTGCGCCGAGTTCCTTCAACAACTTGCGCTGTTCTTTGGCGATCTGTATCGCCTGGCGATCAAGGGCATACGGCGCCACCAGACCGCCGCCAACCCACTCGCCGCGTTGCAGCTTCTGTAACTTCATTTCGTACATGTACCTAACATGGGTATCAATGTAGCCATACGACTCCTGCATCTTGCGAATAAAAGCATTGAAGTCGTCAGTGATACGAAAGTCATAACAGCGTCTGCCAGCAACGATTAAGAGCACGCCTCGCTTGGCGCATTCCTCAGCAAACTGGGTCACCTGGGTTAGAAAACGATCACGGAACAGGCGATCTTCTCGCGCCACCAGTACGCTGCTGACTGTGCCGTTCTGGATACCTTCCCAGAGTTGCAGCAGTTTCGGGCGTTCATAGATTTTCTTCTGACCGGAGACGCCTGACCCTTCATCACATTCAATCACCATCATAAGATCGTGATCGCCACGAATGTCTACGGCTGTTCTGACAAGTCCTTCCTGCCGAAGACGGCTTTCCGGGTTGTTCTCGTCTGCTCCTTTGCGGCTCTGGCGCATGAGCACTGCCGTCTTTCCGGTGAGATCGAGCGTATAGCCGTGCATATAGCTATGGGTATGATCGTAGCCACTGGCAGTAATCGATAGCGAAACGTTGGCCTTGACAATACGGATGTTGTTCTTCATTACGTGCCGCCTCTTTCAGATTGACAGGCAACGCTAGTAATGCGACAATGCGCCTAGACCTTTGCCTGTCCCGGCAGCAAAAATGCACTGGAAGCAGTCAATTTTTGCCGCCATTGTTAGTCACAATACACGGATGGGTCTTGATGGGGTGGTACTGGAAGCCTGCGAAACTTGACAGTGCCATACCTATTACTACGAAAGGTCAATGGGAAGCGCCTGGTCTCTTGGAGAGTTCGGGCGTTTCTTGTTAGCACCTCCTTATGTGCCTTGGATTGTCTTTAGTCGGCAAAGGTGACACCTTCAAGCTCGGTGTACTTGATGGGGTTTTCGCCTCGACGCTGCAACTCCTGGTTAATCGCGTGCGCAATTTTGCCAACCGTTGCTCGATACACGGGATTACCATCAATCGCGCTTTTGAGCGTATTGGTATCAATACCTGCCTCTCGTGCCATATGTCTTTTAGACCATCCGAACTGCACCCGATAGTCGTCTATGGTCAAGAGTCATACGCCTCCCTCAAAAAATAAGCTATGCTTATAGTACAATGAAAGTGACTGAATGTCAATGAAGGTAGCGTACTAATACCGGCACTTGTCTAAAATTGTATAAACTGGCGGAAAGTCAACGAGTAATAAGTTTATTGATTATCTCCTTGTCCCATCTTCTCACTCAGCCAGGCGAGATATTCTCTGCTTTTGTCTTCACCAAGCAGGGCCAGTCCCCACTTCATTAGGAGGTTCCTGTCTATCTCAGGAGGCGTAAACCGCATCTTTTTCTTGCTTGGTAGTCGATCTGAACATGCCTCTTTCTGCCGTGAGGCGTCGGATACGATATCTCCTATTTCGTTATATTCTGCCATTGAAATGTCTTACCTTACTATTTGGAATAGCGGTCAAAAAGTGCATATCATTCATGCGAGAAGCTTCCCTTTCCAACGCCGCAGACGCATACTTTACGGCGTCTGACCATCACGCCAGCGCACCAACTGCTCTTCATAGGTCAGCAGGAAATCTATCAGCCTGGTTACAGCCGCCGCGTCTAACCGTATTTTTTGCGGCGCTGTTACACCAGGCACCCGCGCTTGCACCAGCCACGTCACGCCGTCCTCGTCTAGTTCCACGCGCTGAGTTTGACTCAGTTCCATCCAATCAAGTAATGCCGCCATAGGTAATCCCTCGCTTTCTCGCTCGTTATTATCCTCAACCTGGTAATACCCGCCCGCGTCGTCCAAGTAGTACACGGTCAGCAATTCAACCAGCGCCGCAAAGCCGCCCGTATCGAGCGCGGTCAAAACCTTGCCCTCAAGCCCTGGCACGCGGGCAATTTTGCGGTAGAACCATCCAGTGAAGCGTACAACCTCGATGCCGCCGATCTCTTGCGCCGCTAGTTCTTCGTCAGTCTTTTCTTGCTCATGGGGCAGCAGCCGCGCCCGCAGGCCCTTGGTGAAACGGATAACCGACCTGCCGAAGGTCTCACGTTCGTACTCTTTCCAAAAGTCGAGCAATGCCATATCCCCGGTCTCGAAGAACTCACAGGCGATGTCGAAGGGCATGCGTGACCCTGCTCTTCCGTGTTTCAAATCTGATCTAGTCAACTCCTGCGCGGTATGCAGCCTTATGTCCGTACCCTCTTGCAGCTTGGCGACGTATCGCGCCAACGCTGTACCATCAAGCTGTACCTGCTCGACTCTCACCCCATGCTGGCGCGACAACCCCTCAAACCCGTTCCGGCAGTAGAACCTCTGCAAGTAGTCGTAGTACGCACTGGATAGCGCCGCAAAGTCCGCTAGTGACAGCTCATGCTCGTAAAACTCGATGTCATGGGTGTGCGGGTGCCAGCCGTTGAAACCAAAAGCTGCCTTGCGCACCCCCTTTACTACCTTCTGATTAGCCACATACCGCCGACCCTCAGCTAGTAGGCCGAGCGTCACCCCTAATTTGTCCTCGGCACTATGCGGAATTGTCCGGGTGACAAACAGCGCACTCATACTCTGATTTAAGGCTGACACCACCGCGCGGCTGACCTCATGCGCCCGATGGAACCTGATCTTGGCCGCGCACACTGGACAGGCCCAGCCGGAACCGCAGGTTGACATACCGGCGTAGTGGTGCAACCCATCCTTACACCGTACCACCATACCGCTCAACGGCAGACCGCAGGCGCGGAGGCGCTTGAGCGTTGTCACCAGACGCAAGCTTGAGCGCAGCTTGTAGCGGGCTTCCTGGCGCATCCCCCGCTCGACGACCGCCGCAGCAGGCACATACCCGGCAATGTCGGCAACGAGACTGCTTTCAATGGTTTGACCGTATGGTTTGTTCGCCATTGGTCGATCACCTTCTCTATGGAACGCGGCAGCCCATCGTCATGACAGGCTACCGCTTGACGCACGACAAAACTACTTACTCGACTCTGTACGGGAATTGCTGCAACGGCTGACCGTTCCAGTCCAGTTGACCAGTTGGCTCATCTTTGACCTGAGCCGCCGCGCCGCCGGTATTGAGCAACGGCTGAGATTGCGCAGGCGCCCCTGACAGCATGCCTTGAATATCGCTGTCTGAGCACCAAGCGGCCCTTACTAACACCGGCTTAAGCGTCGTTTCGCTTATCACGTAGGCCACACCCGGCTCAGTCAATGGGAGGCGGTCGCAATTAGCGCCAGCAGCATACATGCCCTCACCGAGCACCAGATCAACCATCGGCGCAGGCAGACTGCCCGCGATGCGGATGGAGAAGCCGTCACGGAAGCCGCAGACTTCTTTCCTGGGGTCTTGGACGCACCCCACCACGGCATAGCCAGGGGCACGGCCTTTCGCGAGTAGTGCCGCGATAGCCGTATTCGCCCGTGCTTGCATCTTTTTGTCGCTCAGGTAGGCCGACAGGTAGCCCATCTCGTCGATCACCACCACATTGAGCGGCGTTTGCACTGACGGAACGAACTTGCGCTGTACCCCCTGCATCTGCCGTGCCCGTTCGTGCATGTCACGAACGCACTGCTCAAGCAACTCGACGCTGCTTTCGTCGTCATCCGCGTAGTGCTCAAACCAGCCCCGACCGATGGCAAGCTCGATCATTTTACTGTCGATGCCCCAGAACTTGACCAGGCCCAGCCTAAAGGCCGGTTCGAGGCCTAGAACTAATGACCAAATCCATGACGACTTGCCTCCATTCGTCCGAGCGGCGATAAACCAGTGATTGCTTTCAATGGGTATGCGGCAGGTACGGCCCTGCATATTCCTCGCCATCGGCACGCCCTTTAATAGCTCCAATTCATAGGCCCAGACGTTCCCCTGCTGCTGGTAGCCCTGCTCATAACCCGTGTAAACGTTTGGCACCATCGGCACCACTTGACTGACTGCCTGCGCACTACCACCGCCCTGCAACGCTTGTACGTGCCCTGGATGGCTGTAGGCGTCGGGGACTGGCACTTGACCCGCCCGCACCCGAATAAGGCCGTTCTCGGCCAGCTCGAACGTACAAAAGGGTACTTGGAACCCAAGCGCGAAAGCATCAGCATGGTTGGTGTATTTTTCGATGGTCTGACCATCGAAAAACCTGACTATTCCCGTCCAACCCTCATGCGTGCCATGTACATCACGCAATTGTGGCGTGATGATTTTCGTATCACCCCTGAGACGCCCCATCAAACCAAACTTCCATGATGGTGCCTCGCCCTTAAAACCGATGCCAAGACAGACCCGGCGAAACACCCGATCTTTCCCCATCTCGAACCAGAGAGCCTCACGAGTAGCGTAGAGCAGTGCTACTACCCAGAAACTCAGCGGCAACAGCATCAAAGCCATGAGACCCGCCGCACCATTTGCTGTTGCCTCACAGCACAGGGTAAAGAACAGCAACGCGTTGCTGATACCTGCAATTCGCAGCAGCAGGCGTGCCAGCTTCGTATTTCCTTGTTTCAAAAATTACCTCCTCTGTTTACTGATTGACAGCGACCCTTGCAGGCTGACTCGGCAAGACCCGTTGTGCGGGACGGATGGACTCGGCAGAGTAGAAGACCGAAAGACCCCCACGGGTATTCACCATAAATCCGAGCGCCAAGCCTTCTACGGTCACCGAAGTACCGGGCTGAATAGCACCGTATGGCTTTTCGCGGCTGGTTATCGTAATCGAGATGTTTTCAAACTTCGTGTTCTCGAAGCTTTTGGTCTGTAGAGCCAGTGTTATTGTCCATTTGGGAACATCATCCTTATCCCGCGCTTGCACCTGTGGACTCTTGGCATCATTCTTATCTGAGCGCTGCATCTTTGGTTCGACGCTCAGCAGCATGGCGCCTTCAACGGACTCATCGAAGTTCAGTATCCAACGATCAATCATGTTAGAAATTCCTTTCTGTACTTGGTAGCTCTAGTAGGACACAACCGCTCAATAACAGTGACCGCCCACTTGCGGCCTAGATACTTTCTCAGCACACACACGACGATAGCGACCGTTAGTGCTCGTTTTCATCCTCCTTTCGTACATGGCAAGCGTAGTAATTTTTTGCCATAAATTCGCAAAACCATCTGGTATTGCCTACAAAAGCGTTACAATGAGCCTCACTGAACATGTGAATGTATGCATGTTTTTCTCTGATGCAATAATCAGGCTATTGCTTCGGCTTTCTAGTTAAAGTATGGAATTTGGCAGGTGCAGATTTGACGGACGAAAGTACGGATTCCGGGAGTACGAAGAATTCGAGAAAAATTAAGTCGTACGCAAAAACGAATTTTAGTAGGCTGCTCAAGTCCTTGCGGGTGAAAAGTGATACGGCATGGACGCAAGAAAGTTTGGCCGAAGAGCTACACATTTCGCTACGGGCATATAAGGGTTGGGAAAATGCCGAGGCAATTCCCTCTCCTGAATACCTGAAGCAAATAGTGGACCTGCTCAAGCTCAATAAAGAAGATGATGATGCTCTGTACCGTGCGGCATTGCAAGTGCCTCCGATCAAAGACAACTTGCCACCCGAAAACCCATTCTTCACAGGCCGCGAAACGGAACTAGAGCAATTACGCAAGCAGCTACAAGAAACAGGTACTGCTGCAATTACTCAGCCTGTCAGTATCAGCGGACTGGGTGGAATTGGAAAGACTCAGTTGGCTCTTGCGTATGCCAATCGTTTTTACTCGAGCGCCTACCGTGTAGCGCTTTGGGTGAATGCGGCAAATAAGGAGACGCTTCAAACTAATTTTGCCGAGTTGGCAGAAGTTCTAAACTTGCCAGAGCGCAACGAGCAAATTCTAGATCGGCGTATACGAGCAGTCATGGATTGGCTAAAAACGCACACGAACTGGCTGTTCATTATGGACAACGCTGATGATCTGGAACTTGCTCGTTCCTTTTTTCCGGGAGGTCGTCATGGGCATATTTTGTTGACCACCCGATCGCAATTTGGCGGTCAGATTGGCGCGAGGCAGCTCGAAATAAACAAGATGGAACGAGAAGATGGGCTTATCTTCCTTTTACGCCGTTCACGCTTTTTAGCGGTTGATGCCGACCCCGATACAATTGCCGACGACATTCGCAAACCTGCTCGCCAACTGGTAGAGTTGCTGGACGGACACCCCTTAGCCCTCGATCAAGCTGGGGCGTATATAGAAGAAACTAGCGAGTCACATGCTAATTATATAAACCTCTACAATAAACAGCGTCGTCTCATTTTAGACAAATATGGAGCACTCGAAAGGAAGCACCGTGAACATCCAGAATTTAGCCAGCATCCCGACAACGTTGTTGTGACCTTTGAACTATGCTTTACTAAGGCTCGTGAGCTTCACCCATGGGCTGACGACATATTGAGCTTCTGTGCGTTTCTCCAACCTGACGCCATCCCAGAGGAACTGTTTCGGTATGACTATCGATTTCAGCTCGATGCCCTAATATTTAATGCTGGGATTGCAGCCTTACAACGGTTTTCCCTGATTAAGCGTAACGTTCAGGAGAAGACATTCTCAATGCATCGTCTGGTGCAGGCTGTACGTATTGATAAGATGTCTCCCAAAGTTCAAAATGATATGAGATATCGTGTTGTGAGTGTGTTAGATGGAGCCTTTCCAAAACCAGACTTTACAAAGTGGGCGCGATGCGAACGTTTGTTGCCGCATGCATTGTTCTGTGCAACTTGGACGGAAGACGAGTTGGCATCTACAGTAGGAGGAGTCTGGCGTTTATTACAAAATGCAGGCAGATACTTACATGCACGAGGGCAGTTTTCTGAGGCAGAAACGCTTCTGGCACGAGTCCTCATGTATCATCAACACTTTGGAGTTGAGGACCATCTTCTGGTATCAGCACTGAGCGAACTGGCAGTTCTCTTTTATGATCAAGGCAAGTACGGTCAGGCTGAGCCTTTGTTTCATCAAGCCCTCGCAATCCTGGAGAAGCAATTGGGAGCCGAGGATCCCGATATTGCTACAAGCCTGCACAATCTGGCATACATTTATCTGGCGCAAGAAAAAGACGACCAGGCCGAGCAGCTCCTAGCACGAGCGCTCTCCATTCACGAGAAGCAATTGGGAGCCGAACACCGTGCTACTGCCACGAGCCTGGGCAAGTTGGCAAGTATCTATCATGAACAAAATAAATATGAGCAGGCTGAGTCATTATATCGACGTGCGCTTAGGATATTGGATAAACAGCTGGGAGCTGAACATCCTGATATCGTTATTCCGCTTTATGAGTTGGCAATACTCATGCAAGAACAAGGAAAATCTGAGCAAGCAGAAGAATTGTATAAGCGCGCCCTCATCACCTACGAGCAGATATTAGGGGAAACACATCCACACATCCGAGCAATCAAGATGTCTTATGTGGATTTTCTGCATAGTATAGGGCGTGACGCAGAAGCCGCAGCACTGGGTGCGAGTGACGACCTGTCGGTATAACATATAAAAGCACTACAATAATAGCACTCGCTTCTTATTGCGTCAGCGACACACAACCAACTACGCCAAGCAAAAGCCCCCCAGTTGGCCACGCCCATAAATACATCTTGCGCGGACTAGCCCATTTTACGTAACTAACCATATATGTTAAGCTATGCTTGTTAAGCAAGCAAACAATTTATGCTAGAAAACGACCCCAACCAGCCAGACTTCAATCCCTATGAGCATGAGCCGTTACGGTCGTTACAGCGTCCATTGCAGTATGAACTAGCCAAGCAAGGTATTGATGCTTCACCCGAGGAAGCCCACAAACTATACATGCAAAAGATCGTACATGCCGCCAAACGCTATCTACAGCAAGACCTAACCGAGCATGGGATTGTGGTTTCCCCAGAGGAAGCAGTCGCAATCCATGGGCTACGTACTATACACCTCATGATGGAGTACACTGGCATCGCCGACCCTCAAGAAGCAATGAAGCGCATGGCAATTGATGACCCATTCAGATCATTCGAGCTCCTCCGCTGTTGGGTCGCAGCCCGCTATCACTGCGTTATCGCGGGCTGCTCCCGCGCGTCTAGCGCCGTGCCGGTGCCATGCATAACGATTTGACTGCTCGTAATACATGGGATATGCGAATGTGCACGAAATCTATTGACATACTCGTAGTGCTACGATACATTACGTAGTATCAATAACATAAGGAGAACTACTATGCAGACAACCGCTCATAAGCGAAGCTTCTACAGAAAGCACTGGGGCAGACGAAAGCACCTCGCCAATCCACTGCCCGATGTGATCTGCATCGTCGCTCTGGCACTCATCTTACTGCTTACGGGTTATATGCACGTACCAATGGCTGTTTAAGGAGGGAATGAACATGAGTGCATTTCTTGCCAGTCAACAGACCTACGACTATATCGCCAGCGGCTTATATGACGCGGCGATCCGCCATGATATCGAGCATCACTACACGGTGCGCCGGTTCTTAGACATAGACCGCGACGCAACGGACGAAACCCTAGAACATGGCATAACCGCCGCCGTGAGCAAACTGTACGACCTCAACCGCCTGGCGCTCGTTACTCGTTATGGCGAACAATGGGAGAGAGAGGATAGTTTTTCACCGACGATTACGCGTGCTGCTAGTATCAACCTTGCGCAATTCATTAACCGACGATTACGCGTGCTGCTAGTATCAACCTTGCGCAATTCATTAAGTGCATAGGCTGTGTGCTGTATCAGTGCGCCGAATATCTAACCCACGAAACAGCCACGTATAAGCAATGGCATGATCTGAAATATCAGCTAGCTTTTAGCTACTTTGTGGGCTCGCCCGAATATAACACGGCCGAGTGGGATATGGCAGCATAGGAGCAATATGAAAGACATTAAATTAAGCGACAATGACACATTTGACCTATTGCTTATTCTAAGAACTTATATTGAAATGCAGGCTGAGGAAATAGAACAGGGGATTAAAGATGAGAAATCCGGTAAAAAGACAGTCCTCTTTGATAACTACGTTGATTTCGTCGCCGCCTTGGAAGCGTATAAAGACAAGGCTAAGAAGTTAATGAAAGATATTCAGCAGCAGACTCACACCACGGTTATACACGAGCAGGCTATTGATATGTTATAGGTAATTTGCAAAGTCCGCGATAATACTTAATTTAGGAGGAAAACTCATGCCACAATCACGATGGGAAATATGGAACGTTGACGAGACTACGAAACGCAAGATTAAAGCCTATGCCGTTATGAACGGTATTGAGATCGGCGAAGCCCTTAATCGGCTAGTCGAAATTTCCCTCGCGAATGACCCGTCCAAGTAACTCCATTTAGGCGATTCAGTCAATTGAATAGCATCCGTTTAACTATTTCCGTAAGTACAAAAACGATAACACTGGTTATTGCTGCCGTGAGGATGGTACTTAGCTGGTTGCCTAACATTGCACCGATTTTTTGATACCAAGGCTTGAGCCAGGCATGACCAAATGCGGTGATCTCATATCGTATGAGGCCCATAGAAAGAGTTTTCTTGATCATTCCTTTCTCTTCCATTAGCTTGAACTGATGCCGTATCTGTTCGGCTGTAGGACATGCTGGCTTACCAATGTAAATGTGTCTGGTAATTGCACGTTTTATCCTTGCCTTTACTATCAGATCGTCATGGTCAGCCCAGTAGCCTGAGTCAGCTATCATGCGCAAGAGCAGACGTTGCAGTTTCGTATCGTCTTTCATAGTGTTGACACTCTGTAGCTTAGACGGCTAGCCGCTGCTCATTGACACACAGCCAGGCAAAATGTCTCTCCCTACTCTGCCCCGGCTTGTCGTGCCTGATCTCCTCAGCAGCGATTGCCCACCGCTCGACATTAACCCCTTTCCATATCTGTTTGTAGATGAACTTGTTGACGTTGGTGCCGAGCCGACGCGCAACATGCTCAGCTTTCCGGGCTACCTCTTTGAGTTTGGCGAAGTATGCCAGCGTCCTCTCCCATGTTGCCTTAGAGCACGTCTTCGCAAACCAGTTGGCCGGATTGTTCTTGCTGTGCGCTATGTTCGCAAGCGCTAGCAGCTTGTCTAAGTGACCTTCCCTGATGAGTTTCTTGTAACGGTTGCTTTTGGCATTGACCCAAAAATCATTGCCGGTGATTAACGCTTTGATTTCCTGCGGCAGTTCTATAGAAGTATTGTTAGTAATAGCTTTACTAGCTGTATTTTCTATAGAAGCGTCGTCGTTGCATTGTTTTTGTTTGAAGCTCGCATATCTCGCTTGCAGGACTTCGCCTGCTGATAATGTGCTCATATATTTTCCTCTTAAGGCCACAACGAACCAAGCCTATGGGCTTAAGCTGGAGGCCGTGCATTTAGATTGGTGGGACCGGCATTACCGCGCGGAGCTGCCGGTTAGAGGGGTTTCATTTGCCTGTGAACAAATAGAAAAGCCCCTTTCGGGGCTTCATGCGTTCAATTAATTTCTTCAGTTTATATGTCGCATAGACATAATAAACCATCCACTTACATCGGTCAAGTGGCAAAGCATTGAATCCCCTCTTGTAACTTAGCGTTTCAGTTTAAATTGCGACATAAAAACTAAAGACTAGGTTGCTAGTATGATAACGCTACCGCTTCAGAGCTGTCTAGCCGTACTACTGTACGGGACGTACGGGTGGTACATCCCGTACGTCCCGTACTATGTCTGCAACATATGCAACATAATTCGATTGACAGTTGAATTGCCAGCGGCTATGCTTATTTTTATGAAGGTGTATCTGAACGCGTCAGAGATAGCGAAACTCCTGAGGGTAGACCGGGCTACTGTTAGCCGGTGGGTGAAGAAGGGGGTCATCCAAGGGGCGATTCGGCCTAGCAACACGAGTCAGTGGCGCATTCCACTCGAAGCCTACGATAAGCTCGTAAAGGGTAGCAGGCAGTGAAAGTCGTCAGTTTCTCGATTTTCAAGGGCGGGACAGGGAAGACGACCACGACCGTCAGCACCGCCGCAGCGCTGGCGAAGAAAGGGCAGCGAGTATTGCTAGTTGATTTAGATCAACAAGCGTCAGCAACGCGATACCTTGACCTTGATCCTGAGGCAACACCGAGCCTCTATGAGGTGTTTACAGGGGCAAAATCCGCTCAGGCCGCCATCAGGCACACGAAGTTCGGGATTGATGTGCTTCCTTCCCATGTCCTGCTTGCCGCCATCGAGGAGGCGCTTGAGCCAGGGGACGAGCAGCGACTATCCGCCATGCTCAACCCACTCAAACAGGAATATGACTTCATCCTGATTGATACGCCGCCAGGAAAGGCTATGCTGGCCTTTAACGGGCTTGCTGCCGCTGACCTGATCGTTATACCGGCTTCTGCCGAAAGAATGTCCGTAGATGGCGTAGCTGACCTTATAACGCACGTCCAGAAGATCATGTGGTCGAAATTTGCGCTGACACATCAAGAATTGAGAATACTATTTACGATGTACCGGGCAACAACCACGCACTCCCCAGCTGTGGTAGAGAATGCCCGGAAAATCTGGCGCGATAATGTCCTGAACGTCAAAATACCCCATTCTACGCTGTTTTCCCGCTCGTACGATGAGAAAATACCGGTAGGCATGTTAGAACCGACCCATACGGGGGCTATCGCATACGACGTATTTGCCCGATGGTTAATCGATAGTAATAACAATGAAACAGCCTAGAACCAGCGATTTCGACCCCAATGCGAGAGAGCGAACGCTCAAGTCGTCGATGGAAGACCTTCCGTCTATAGAAAAACCGGGGTTACCAGCGACAGATTATGCCAATCCTATATCACCGCCCGTACTACCCGTACGCCCCGTACGGGGTGTACCGTCTGCTATTACCGGAAGAAGGAAAATCAAGTCGCGTCATCCTTATGATATTTACGAAGATCAGGTTGAAGAGCTGAAGCAGTTAGCGATTGAAGACCGGATGCGCGGCGGGGCAGGGAGTATGAGCGCGATGGTCAGGGAAGCGATTGACGATTATATTGCCAAAGTCCGAGCTGAGTAGAACTTCGTGCCCGCTGCATGGGCTTGTCTTGACTCATTCGGCTCAGCACTGCGCGCCGAATCGACAAGCCCGATACACTCCGATGCCAGCTCTCCTTGGCTTGTCGTTTCTCTGCTCCGAGCCTAGCCGAACGGTCAAGACCCTCCGCTATCGCTCCGGCGAGAAGCCCATGCCGCTCCCGTGGCAGCACCGCCACGTCTTGCCTCACTCCATCCCTCAACCTCCTCAGCCAACCCGTTTAGCGTTGTGTTGCGTTCCAGCGTGCCCCTTGCTCAAGCCGTCGTTTCTGCTGTTGGGCGATGTGTCGCTCACACAGTTCTACCGCATGCTCATCAGGGAAGCACGCCAGGTTGAGGCCAAATCTCACCACCTTGATCACGGCATTGCTATCCATATGAATTAAATTCGCTGTATAGAGCGCGTCATCTTCCGTATACGCCTGTAAAGCCTCGTACCAGCTAGGCTGACCGCGCATCGTTCGTGCCGGATGCCATAGGTATATGCTGTACGGATGTGTCACCATACTCGAATAAACGTTCGCGTTGCTGCGGTTTGCTGACCCTGACGATTGCGCGCAAAACCAACCATTTCTACACGGCCACCGGGGTAGGGTACGACGCTGCGGCGTGTATGGCAAGATAAGCGCGCATGTTCATGCGCGCGCTCACCCCACACCACCCCCGTTCCATGTGCGCGCGGATGAAAAAACTATGCGCGCGCATACAGGCAAGCTGTTATATGGTGCCATCGGTTACGGGTGTCGCGCTTCGTGCGCAATATAACACAGTGCTGGTGATCGATTTTACACGTATCTTGGGTGTACCTTTTATACAATAGCGTTCTATGCGCTCGACTGCCAAACGCCAAACTGTAAAGCTCACTAGCTGGGTTAAGCCCAGTGTTAAAGCGGAGTTTCAGCGCATCGCACAGGCCGAAGGTTTAACCGTGTCTCGCACTGGCGCTGCCGCCTTAGAAGAATGGCTCGCCCGACGGTCGCACATCCAGCACCGGGGCATTTTCCAGCCGATGATTGAGCAGGCCATTGCCAAACAGATGCGGGCCTACAGCGGCCGGATAGCGACGCTGTTAGTACGCAGCATGTTTGCCAGTGAACAGACCCGCGCCCTCACTACCAACATACTCGGCAGGCAGCCGGGCGTTACCCAGCCTGTGTTAGACCACATCCTTGACGGTACCAGCGACACCGCCAAACGGAATATCACGCGGGTCACACCCCAACTTGCCACCCTCATAGCTGAGATTGAGACGTGGCTCACGCAAACCGTTTAAGCAGCTTTATGAGCAGGACTATCTATGGCAATTGTGAAAGCCACCTACACGCGCAAAGGCGGGAATGCGAAGGCATCAGTCCGCTATATTGAGAACCGCCCAGGCAGGCATGGAGCGAAGATTCGGAGAACTTTGTTTAACGCCGATGGAAAGGTGGAGAGGGGAGAAGCATACGCCATGATTGACCAAGCAGCGAACGGCAGCTACTTTTTCCGGCTCGTTATCAGCCCTGACCCGAAGCGCGAAGATAGCGACAAAAACCTAGCACTCAGAGAACTTACGGAAAAGACTTTCCAGAGCCTAGAAGACCGTTTCCAGCAACCCTTGCAATGGGTAGCGGCCATACATGCCGACCATGCCGATCATCGGCACATACATGCTATCGCTATCGTACCAAAGCGGTTACGGGTGCAAGACTTCAAGCGAATGCGCAGCACGGCCACCGAGGAAGCCCTAGAGCAGCTACGGCACCTCGATTTAAGCAGAGAAGCGCGCGACCGGAGCCAGGAGCAAAGCGATAGTCTGGGGTTATCATGGTAGGGCAGGCATTGCACCGGGCGCGGTTTGCCCACCTTGATGAAGTATGGCCGCTACTGTCTGCTTCGTTTCCCTTTGATGGTGTGTTACTCGGCACCAGGCGTTTTTTGTTCAGTAA
>WNGJ01004060.1_pt1 | contig 15197 bp, 19 predicted proteins | sample 5400611 | NCBI WGS metagenome assembly WNGJ01 (sample SAMN13153375, study PRJNA577476) | soil metagenome | isolation source: 40 cm soil or saprolite under Garry oak tree replicate 1 | place: USA:California | collected 2016-06-15
CCGGCGGGCAGCATCCCAACACAGGACGCGATCGAGGTCACCTCGACGGCCTCGCGCCGGCTGAGTGGGGGCAGGATCCCGGGGAGCGCCCGGGCGAGGAGCGTCTTGCCCGTTCCCGGCGGGCCGACCAATAAAAGATTCGGCCGTCCCAACCGCTGTGCTCCACATATAGATGATGCTTGCGAACCGGTGATAGTTGTTCGCACTCGTTTCGGCTCGCAAACGTCCGGCGAGTGTCCGGTAGAATGCCGTGCGATGTGGCCGATCGTGGGGCCGCTGGTCGCCATCGGCCAGACGATCTTCGGCAAACTGTACGAGCGCTTCGAGAAGTCGACCGCTCTCCGTCTGGAGATGGTGCCGGGTCTGGCCGGCTATCCGGACGGGAGCCGGGTCGCCTTCATCATCGTGACGGTCCGCAACCAGGGCGCTCCGCAGAAGGTCGAAGACGTCGCGCTCCGCCTCTCCAACGGCCAGTACCTTTTGATGCCGATGCTGCATCCGTCGGTCGCGCCGCCCGAGGATGGCATGGTGACCACAACCCAGCCCTATCAGATCGGCTTCGGGCTGGAGGAAGTCAAGGCGTCCATCGCACAAGAAGAAGCTCGAATCGGTCGGCGGGTTGGCATCGTTGGCGCCCGCGCCCGACTCACATCCGGACGTATCGTGAGGCTGCGGAAGAAAATCGACGCAAATAACCAGGCCTTGTTTCAACTCGCCCAGCCGCCAGCCGGAAGCGGCTAGCTGGCACCCGGCTTGCGAGCGTAAATCAACCGCTCGTCGATTCCAGGCGTGGACCCAGATCCGAACCGACCCGTCTCGATGTTCCGGCCCGCCGGCAGAATCCTCCGGTTGGAGATCGTACGGCGGATCACCTCGATCGATCGAAAGCCGGCTTCGTCGGCCAGCTCCACGAACGCTCCGACCAGGTCGAACTCTTTCCCAGCTCGCTTCGAGTTGGCTAGCGCATAGGTCGCGACGCCATCCGGCCTGAGCACACGGTGTGCCTCGTGCAGGTGCTGACGCATCCGCTGGACGTATTCCCGCAGCGAGCGCCCGGCCTGCATGCGTTCCGCGCCGTAAGCGGAGTACCAGGTTGTCAGCGACGGTGGGGCCGCGAAGCCGACGCCATCAGGGATGATGCCGCGCATGCGCCCGACCTGGTCTTCAATCGCTACAGGCCAGCCGAAGGCCAGGTAGGTAAGCCGCTGTGTCGAGATGTAGTCGTAGGTCTCCCAGTAGGGTGGGCTCGTCACGATCGCGTCAAAGACGCTGTCCGGGAACGGCAACATCCTCGCGTCGCCGGTGCCGGCGCGAGCAGCTGTGCTTGCCTCTATGGCTTCGAGCCGGCAGTCTTTGGCTATGGCACGCGCAGTTCGACGGACTTGCTGGGGCAACGGTCGAGGCTGCCGGTCGGGATCAACCTGAGCTTTGATTGAGCCGGCGAGCCACCGGGACGATGCGCGTAAGGCCGAGGAGACCGCGACCTCCAGGAAGCGGCGCAACCGTCGATCTTCGAATCGCCGCAGAGCCCAGATGTAGGCGGTGACAAGCCTGGCGTTCTCGTCCCCCATCCAATCTTTCAACGGCGCGAGGGGCTCCACCCACAAGGGGACCTCGATCCGGGCCAGATCATCCGCCCAGCTCACCGCCTGGTCGAGGTCTGCTGGTGGGTCGAGGCGCAATCGTGCGATCAGCACTCCGAGAGGGAAGCGTTCGAGGCCGAAGGCAGTAATGCCAAGCTGACGCGCTGCGGCGAGCGTTGAGCCCGTTCCCATGAATGGATCGAGCAGCCGGCCGGGGTAGTGGCCGAGGCGATCGGCCGTCCCAGCCAACATGTCGCCAAGTGCCTCAGGCGCGAACCGGGCCGGATAGCGATGAAACCAGCCAAGCTTCAGATCAAGAGCCCGGCCACTCCCTCTCCCCTCTCCCTTCATCGCCGCTGCCGCCTACGTGATCAGCAGCCGGCGCGACTGGGCGGGCCGAACGTTGACGAAGATCGGATTCCGGAATACGGCTCCGGTGAGCAAGCATTGGCCTGGGCCGAGTGACGGGACAGTTGACCACAGTGCCTCGTGCACACCGCCGGTTGTCTGCTTGACGGGCTGGATGTTGCTCGCCGACTTGAGCTGATGGATGAAGCGGGTGTTGGCAAGCTCGAAGAGCTCATCCGGCACGTGGCCCGGCTGCTGAGACACCAGCGCGAGACCCATCCAACGCTTGCGACCCCTGCGGCTGACGATTTGTAACTGATCGAGGATGGCGCGCATCTTGCTGACCGCTTGTCGCGAGACAAAGGTGTGGACTTCTTCGATCACGAGGAGGACCCTCGGCCTGGGCACGCCGTTGGGCATGAGCTGACCCTCGTCGGTCTCAATCACGCGGTCGAAAATCGCCTGGAGGAGGTAAGAGATCGCGATGTTGCGGCTCCGGTCCGCGGTTTCCGAGACGTCGACGACCGACAGACGTCCACCGACGAGCAGATCCGCAACTGGTAACTCCGGCACCTGGGCCGTCGCACCCCAATCAAGCATCTGAGATCCGCCAAGACCGAAGAGTTTCGCCCGGAGGGTCCCGGCGGTTGGCGTCTCGCTGTTCAGCAGCTGGCCAAGAAGAGGAGTATTGCCGGCCTGATCAACAGCAAGGCCGTCGACCAGGTTTTGGAGCGTGAACGGGCGCTGCGCCGCAGCCGCCGCTTGTCCGCCACCAAGGACGCCCGTTCTGACGGCACCAGCGGGTCGACCTTGACCAGCGCCTTGTCTCCGGGCGGCGCCGACGGCGCGGTCAAACATCCGGGCTTGCGGCTCACTGAACTCTAGGATGCTGGCGATGATCTCGGGATCGATGGCGCTGATCGGGACCTTAAAGGGGATCGGCCTCGCGGCATCGGAGCGTACACGCGCAGGGACATAGACGCGGAAGTCCTGGACGCCGGCGGGCTCAATGCCGAATTGCTCGCGCATCAAAGCAACGAGTCGAGGATCGTCGCTGGGTTCATTCATCCGGACGTACTCGCCCTCGACGTCAACGATGACCACGGCCCAGCCGGCTGCCAGCGCCTCCTCGGCCATAACCTGGGTCGTGTTCGACTTGCCCGAGCCGATCGTCCCGAAGATGCCCACGTTGCGCGGCAGGAAATTCTTGCTCTCGATGTTGGCGTGGACCTGGACTCTGGAGTACCCGAGAAGGTGCCCAATGTAGAAATCGCCGTCGATGCCGAGCATTTCGCGCAACCGTTCAGCCGGGAAGATTGAGATCTCGGAATAAGGCCTCGGTCGCGTTGCGGTAGGCACAACTCCTCTGCCGTCGTTCGTTATCTCGCCGAGCACTTCGACGGTGCCATGCACGTAGTAGGTCGGCCTGAACCGCGTGCGGTCCGGATGCAGGACGGTGACCCGAGATAGCGCCGAGTCGGCGGATATTTCATGAGGCGTGTGGAACGGGCCCTCGACGATCCGCCCTAAAAACTCGATGCCTTGTTCGGTGTCATTGATGCCGACGTAAACGTCCCGGCGAAAGTGCTGCCTCCGTTCCTCGGCGACCATCGCGCCGGCAGTGGCGTTGTCGCCGGGGCCGCTATCGAAATTAACGAAGCCCAGCGTGACGAGCGAACCTCGTACCGCGGCCTCCGCCGCAGCGATGTCAGCCGCTTGTTCTTCGGCCGGCTGCTCGATGGGCGGTTGCTCTGGCTGGCCGTCGGCTTGCGCGATGTCTTCGGCCGGGGCGTCGACCTCGATCGTCCGCTGCGGGTTGTCGGTGTGATCCATTCAGCGAGTCCTCCGTGGGTCGATGTCAAAGAGTCCTTGGTCAATGCCGAGAGACATCAGCCGCGATTCGATGAAGCGCTCGAAGTCGGAACCCTTGAAAAGCGTGCCCGCCACCTGATCGGCGAGATCGATGTGGAAGGGAAATCCCCGCACGGCGGCCGCACCTCCAGCGCCGATACCGCGTGACCAAACGGAGTCGGTCATGAAGAGCGCGACCGCGTTCTCCACCTCATCGTGGTGACACTCCAGGATGAACGGCTTCGAGCCGGCCCGGACGAGGACCACGTCGACCTGGGGTCCCGCGGACTCGATGAACTCGCGAAAGGTGCCCAGGTCCCGATTAGTGAAATTGGCCCGGCGCTGACCCGTCTCGGCGTCGCCTTCAAGAAAGGTGTCGAGGGTGTCCTTCATGGTCCGGATGACGATGTACTCCCCTGGCTCCAGGAGGACTGCTGCATTGAGGATGTCGATGTCGCCGGTCCCCTCTGAGACGGCGATGAATTGTTTCGTGGCCAGGTAACGGTGAATGAGGGCAAACGTCGGCGGAAGATTCAGCTCCGGCCTGCCCGCGCCGGTTCGAAGTTCATGCGGCACTAGCTCGCCGTGAACCATCCTCCAGTCCGCGACCTGATCCAGAAGGAGTTGCCGCTCGCCGAAGAGCATTACGGCTCGGGACACGAGATTCGAAACCTGGCGGGCCCTGCGGAGCTCGCTGAAAAATCCTGTAGCCGATCCGCCTGGCGTCGTCATGTCGTGTTCGAAGATGCGCGTCACCAGGTCGACCACCTCACCGCGGTTGAAGACGATGACGACGCCAACTTGGATCTTCGAACCGGAAAGTAGTGGCACGATCGAAACCGTGCCGTCAGCCGCCGCCACCGTCCCGGTCTGGAGCTGCGCTTGCGCCCGCGCCATTGCCTCGACGCTCGGGCGCCGGATCTTGTCAACCAGGTCCGGGTTGTCGCGCAGAAGCTCCTCACGGTACTGGGCTCGAAGCTCGTGGGAACGTTCGACAGAGCTGTCGACTCGTTCGCGGAGGCCATCGAGATGGACCTCCAGGTTGGACCAGGGCGCGTTGGCGATGATGTCGCCGATCGATGGATGGATCGCACCTGGAGGTGCCTGGGCCGCCCCCGCCATGTGGCCAGCTTAACACCGAGAAAACGCGCAATTACCGAACGTCGTCCAGTGGGGTTTGAGGGCTCACGACGAGCTCCCGGCCCTGCGCGCCGGACCGCGGGGCAACCAAGCTACGATCAAGCCGCCGGAGGCGCCCATGCGGCTGGCAAAGCCCCCCGCTGGCCGTTAGGTCGGTCTCCGGCGCAAAGGGGAGTTAAGACGTGATCAATATCGACGCCGACGCCATCGAGGCCGACTGGCTCCGGGTCGCGGGCCGGATGCGGGTCCTCCGTATCACACGACCGGACGCCAGCGAGACCGACCTGCGCCTGATCGCGGAGCGCGAGCAGCTCGCCGGCGTCCGGCCCATCGAGCCTTCGATCTAAGCCGCCGTCGCCGCCTGGATCAGCCGGACGTTCGCGGCCCGCGGCCCTTTCGTCGACGCCTCCTCCTCGAAGGTGACCGAGTCGTCCTCATGGAGCTCGTGGAAGTTACCGTCGACCCCCGACTTGTGGAAGAAGTAGGCCCGGCCGTCCTCTCCGTTGATGAAGCCGAAGCCGCGCTCGGCGTTGATGGTCCGAAGCTTGCCGTTCATTTCGTCGGTGTCTCCTTGTGTGAGTGATGGGAGGCCGGGTCCGGGAGGGTACGAAGCCCTCCCGGTTTCCCCGAGCCAGTTGCTGGCTGCTGGCCCCACACGCGGTACGACCGTCGAGCGTGGGCTTGCGGCTGCTTCGGCAAGGCAGAGGACAACTGCGGTCCGCCTCCGCAGCACCAGCGTTGGTCATTCGCTCAGTTGCTCCATCCCGGCCTGATCGGCGTGTCTGAGGTCTCCGTCGGCCGGTGGCTCGAGGGCGGCAGGTTGAGCAGGCTGGTCACCCCGCTCAAAGTGGTGGCAGTGCTGGGCCTGAAATAGCTGTAAACAGTCGCGCTCGTCACCGTCACCAAACGGCACCATTCGAGCTCGCCATTGGGGGACCAGATCAGGTCGCCGGCTTTGTGGCCAGCTCCAGTGTCGAAAGCCCGTGGCATCAGGCTCGCCCCATCTCGATCGCGGCGGCCTTCGGGTACGCCTTCCGCAGCATGGTGCGGGCCTTCTCGACCGTGATGCCCTGCTGCGCGGCGAACTCCGCGCCCTTCTCCTCGATCTGCTTCGCGACCCACGCCTGGAGCTCCTGCTGGGCCTTGCTCACCGATTCGGTCTTGCGGGCCTCCGCCAGCGCGGCCCGGGCCGCCTCCCGGTAGGCGCTGTCGTTCTCGGTCAGCGAGCTGCGCCGCATGGCCTCGGTCTCGCCCTGCGCCAGCGGCGTCGTCCGGATCGATGCTTCGTACCGCTCGTCCATCGCCTTGTACGCCTGGTCGAGCGGCGAGATGTTCATCGGCGCGTTGGTCGGGTTCGGCGCGGTCGTGGGCACGATCGGGGTCAGCGGGTGATCGCTGACCTTGTTCAGCCAGCGAGGCCCCTTCTTTTCAGGCAGGGCGGCGCCCTTCGCCGTGATCGCCTTTTCGAGGAAAGTCACCGCGCTGGCGAGCTCCTCATCCGAGAATTCAGTCATCGTTGTCTCCCTTGTCTAGTTGCTTCCGTCGGGTCGGTCAGCGGTAGTCGTTCGGGTTTTCGACGCGGTTTGCCGGCGGCGGGAACGGCCACGCTCGGTCGAACCCTTCGGTCGCCATCACGGTGGCCAGGCAGTCCTGGATGCGCGAGATCGACTGTCGGTTCGGATGCTCTCGGCGAGCCGGGTCGCAGCGCTGGCGGACGGCGTCGATGCGGGCGTCGAGCTGGACGGCCTTCACGCTGAGCGTCGCCAGCTTCTTGAGCACCACGGCCAGCTCGTCGTAGGTTGACGCCCTTTCGGCGGTCAGTTGCTCATCGAGCTTGACGTCCCGCTGCTTCGCAGCCGCGGCCTTCTTCTGCGCCTCCTCCTGCTGACGGCGGCCGGCCTCCTCGATGGCCGCGATCAGGTCGTCGCGCTCCTGGCGCAGGCTGCGCAGCTGGTCGCCGAGAGCCTGGAGCTTCGCGTCCGCGCCGTCGTCGCCCAGCATCACGGCGAGGCTTGCACCACCTCGGTGCTGGTCGAGGCGGTCGAGCTCGACAGCGATCTCTGCGAGTCGTTTCTCAGCGGTCGTCTTGACGTCGGTCAGCGTCGTTTTAGTCATGTGTCCTCCTTGGTTGGGATTGATGACGGGTGCGGCGGCCGGCCGGCTCCGCCCCGGCTCGCGGACTTCAGCAGTGGAGCGCAGTCCGCCCATCGTGAGATGCTCATTTGGGTCTCCACACTTCCGGCCCTGTCCTGTCCAGAGTGCAACCGCAGCACCCGAGATGGCGGCTGGGTTTCCCGGAGAGGCATCTCCGACCAGCCGCCGTCTCGACGCAGTGATCGCTGTCATGGCTCCTCCCGCCGGAGCAGCCGGTCGAGGGTCTCGGGCTCGGTCAGGAACATCGAGAGCAGACGGCCATCCGCCTCGCTAACACGCCCGTTGGTGACCAGCTCGCTGAGCCCGAAGGCACCAACGAAGATCCGCAGCGGCTCGGCGTGCCGGTGGATCTCGGCCAGCGTCCCGGCATCGATCCGCTTGCCGGCGAACAGGCCGGCGTTGCCCACGGTGATCAGCGGCGCGACGTAGCCGGCCGTCGCCATCGGGTCGTCCAGCGTCCGGAAGGTCACACCGGCTTGATGCAGGCGGTCGAAGAACTGCGGGTCGAAGATGCCCGTCATTTCGGCTTCCCCTTCCGCTGCTGCTGAGCCTGCTGGCGCAGTCGCCGCTCGACCACCGCTCGGGCTTGCTCGCAGAGCCGCCGCGTCAGCCGACGCCGGGTGTGCAGCCGCCTCATCGCCAGGTCCTCCGCTTGGGCTTCGGCGGAAGGAACTCTTTGGCCAGCGAGCGGAGCGTGCGCCGGCGGTTGAACTTCTGCTTCTGCTGCGTCCGGCCGCTGATCATCACGGCGGCGATCGAGGTGATGTTGCTCAGGGAACGTCCCTCCAGAGCGACGGCGCTGTCAGGCCGGTCGAGTCAGGGGTCTGGGGCGTCTGTGAATACTCCGCGCCGGTCGCCTTCGCCGCGTTGCGGTGCCGGCCGAGCCCGCTGAGGGAGCTGGCGTCGAAGTCGACGGCAGTCCGCTGCGCCGCGAGCAGCAAGGTGGCGGCGCCGCCCGTCGCAACGACGTGGTCCTGGTGGACGCTGGATGACTCGACCACCTTCATCCGGCCGCCGCTCGTCTTCACCGCCAGGCTCAGGGCTTCGCGCCGAAGTTGTTCGTGCGGGTACAGGATGATCTGCTGGTTGGTGACCAGCCGGTAGAGCGTGCCGTAGAGCGCGCCCATCGAGTCGGCCGTGGGATATCGCGCCCACACCTTCACCGAAGGCAGCCGGCGCTGGAGGCGTTGCACGCTGGCCACCGCCTGTGGGCTCTCGAAACACCACTCGCGAACCCCGAACGTGGCGGTCAGCTCGGCGACCAGGTCCTCCACCACCTCCATCTGGACCGGCGCGCTCCGGCTGCCCTGCAGGGTCTGCAGCGTGTCGGCCACGATCCGAGGATTCCGGGCGTCGCCCTCGTCGTGCCCGACGCAGAGCACCGTCGGGTCGTGCAAGATGCCGACGTCGACGTAGCCGCGGCACGGATAGCGCGGGTTGCCGGCCAGCGATTCGGCGCCGGTCACGCAAGCGTCGAAGGCTTCCCGGCTGAGCCAGCTCCCCGAGACCTCCCGCCATTCGCACAGCCAGAACCTCGCGTAATCGCTCGGGTGCAGCGTCGCCTCCTGCTCCGCCATCATCTCGGCGCTCAGCCACGGTGCCGGCTCGGTCCCCTGGCGCGTCGCGAAGTAGTAGCCGGGCGTCGTCCGCGCCATTTCCCGCACCTTCCAGGCGACGGAGGCGAAGTCCGCGCCGGCCATGCTCGCGCAGACCATCTGCGCGTCGCGGCGCTTGCCGATCGCACTCCACATCGGCAGCCAGAGGTGGTCGTCGGGCTGAAGGCTCAGCTCGTCGAAGTAGATCCGCCGCGGCCTGATGCCATAGGCGGTCCGGTCGTCCGAGCTCATCACCCGCAGCTCGGCGCCGCTGTAGCGGTTCCGAACCGTCGACCGGTTGACCTCCAGCACCGCGCCCAGCAGCGCGCTCCGGTCCCGGAAGCCCTGGATCGAGTCGATGATCAGCGCCGCCTGGTCGACGTCGCCCGCCACCGCGTAGCTCCGATGGCCGCGTGGGCCGGTGATCAGGTCGGTGGTCGCCGTCGCGCCCACGTCGTCGGTCTTCGATTCGCCTCTGCGCCTCTCGATGTAGACGAGCCGATGCGCGGGACGGCCGTCGGGCAGCGTCGCGAAGATCGCCCGGAAGTCATCGGCCTGCCACGGTTGCCAGGCGACGCCGTAGGGCTCCCCGTTCTCCAGCACGATCGCCTGCTCTAGGAGCTGCATCGGCTTGCCCAAGAGCTCACGCAGCTCGCCACCGTCCGCTGTCGTTGGCCTCATGCCCGCGCCTCCCGCAACCGCTGCAGCGCCAGGATCAGGTCGTCAGGCGCGTCGGGCCGCCCTTCCCAGATGCCGCGCAACCTGAGGAGCTTCGTCTCGTCCCGGTCCTGCTTCTCCAAGCACTTCGCCAAGAGGCCGCGATCACTGATCGGTCCGCCGCGCTGGAGCAGCCAGGAGCGGTAGCTGTCGAGACGGCACTCGACGTCGACGATGAGCCGCTCCAAGTACCGCTTGTCGTTCGAGCGGAGTTCGCGACGGATGCGGGCGCCGATCTTCTGCTGCTTCGTCGCCTGGACTCTTGCCGAACGGCTGCCGTGCTTGAGGGCCGCCAGGTTGCCTGCCGCGAAGGTCGTCGCGTTGCGCGGCATCAGGCGGCCTCCGCGTCCGAGCTCGATGGTGGCGACACGGTGGCCAACGGGGCTCGACGCTGGTCAAGGCGCTCAACCGTGCCAGCTCCGCCGGCGGTCGCCTTACGCGGTCGCACACGGTCGACGCCCTGGAGCGGCAAGCCGACGAGGTCGATCGCGTGCTGGTCATGGCAGCCGATGCAGAGCCGCGGTCGTGGCCGGCGGCCATCGATCCGGACCGCGTGCCGCTCGCCGATAGCAATCGTCGCCCTGCAGGTCACGCAGGGGTAGTCCTGCTTGAGGCTGACGCCTTCCGCCCAGCTCCGCGCTCCGGGGATCGGCGCCATCCGGCTCCGGGGCGGCTCGGCAGGATCGACGCTAAGCCGGCTCTGCGGGCCGACAGGGTGTGCACTCCCCGCGCTGGCGTCTACCCGGCCATCCGGGGTGTGCACCGGAGATTCCCCGCGACCGGCGGCCGCCTTGCGGACCCCGGCCTGTGAGACGCCGAGCTGCTGGGCGATGGCTCGCCAGGAGGCGCCCTGCTGCCGAAGCTCGCCGACGCGCTCGCGGTCGATCACGCCGCGCCCTCCTGGATGCCTGCCGCGGCCCCAATCGCGCCCCGGTGCGAATCATTTCGCGCCTCGCGAGCGGCAACAGGGCGGAATTCGTGTTGGGCGAGCTGGGCGCCGGCGTCCTCATTCGCGATTAGTCGCACTCGCCGGGCCGCGGTGCTGGGCGTCTGCTGGGGCCGATTGGTCGATCCGACGACCTGGAGGCCAGGGGCGGGCTGGGCCACCCTTTGGGGCTGCGTCTTGGTGGTCAGCAGGGTCGGATGCGCGACCTCGGCAGGGACGCATGCAACGAATGCACTCTTAAGAGTGCGTGCATTCGTGCACAGATGCGTGGAGGGCTCGAGTGCAAAGCGTGCACCGTATTCGGGTGCATGAGTCGTGCACAGGTCATGCATGGGTCAGGACCTCCGAGGGGTCGGAAGGGGTCGTGCACAGGTCCGCGGAGGCGATGGAGAAGGCGACTTCGCGGCCGATGCGGTGGCGGTCGACGGCCTTCTCCTGGACGAGCTGGCCGAGGGCTTCGGCGGTGGTCCGGAGCTCCAGGCCGAGGGCCGCCTTGATGTGGTCGATGCACGCCTGGCGCATACGCTGGGGCGCGCCGGCGATGTAGGTCCGCAGCTCGGCCTTCGCCGAGGTGATCGCTGAGCCGTCGATCAGGGTGTGGTCGTCGGAGGGGCGAAGGGCGCACCATCCCCAGCCCTCGGGGTCGAGATCGGCCAGGAACAGCGTGGTCGGCGGTGGTTCGCCGTCTCGGACCTTGAGCCAAGTGAAGCTCACCGCGTCCGGTTTCCGCGACTCCAGCCAGAGCCCGATGATCACGTCGCAGTGCCGCTGCAGGACGCCGGTTCCGGCGATGGTCAGGCGGGCGCGGTTGCCCTTTTGGTCGGTCCGGGCCTTCGGCGGGTGCGAGAGGACCATGAACACGACGCCGAACCGGTCGGCGATGGGCTTGATGACGGTCGTGAAGATCTGGCGGGCGACGACCGGGTCGTCCGGGTGGTCGGGTGTCGCGGTCGTGCGGCTGTCGATCGCGACGATGTCCACTGGCCGGTGCTCCGCGGCGAGCGCGGCCAGCGTGGCTTCGAGTCGCGCCGGCTCGCGGAAGACGAAGCCCTGGTCGCGGATGGGCAGCCAGTTCGAGCGAACCAGCGCCTCCTCCGCCGGCGATAGCCGCATGGCGTCGAGGATGGCGGCCTCGCGGCGACGCATGACCGCGGCCGGCGTGTCGTCTTCCAGGAACAGGGTGCGCAATGGTCGGGCAACCCGGAAGCGTTGGCAGGCGGGCCGACCGATAGCGCCGGCGAGGAGGATGTGGAGCGCGGCCTGCGTCTTGCCGTCACCGTCGTGGGCGAGGATCTCGACGCTGCGGGCGTCGGCGGGGATGATGTGCTCGATCAGGTCCGGCGTTTTCGGTGGGATGTTGCGCGCCAGGACGTCGTCGACCCGGCTGATGTCGTAGGGCTGGCTCGCCGAGCCGCCAGCGGTGTCGAGCCTGATGACGTTGTCGACGATCCTGCGCTGGGCCGTTGCGGTCATGCGGCCACCCGTTCTCGGCGCCGACTGCGGGCTCTGACCGCTTCGCTGTAGGCGTCGATCAACCACGAATGTTCGCGGTCGCTGAGTGCGACGCTGGCCTGGATCTCGCAGAGGCGGACGACGTCGAGCTGCTGGTCCTGGTGCCAGACCGCGATGGCGTTGATGTCCTCGCCGCGGGCCGCGACCGCACTGATCGCCGGCCAGATCGCGGCGTGCTCCGGGTCGATGAAGTCGCCCACCGTCACCGGCGCCGATGGGAGGCGACCGAGGAGGAGGACGCTGCTCAGCAGGCGCCGCTCGGCGGCGACGTCCGCAGCCGCCGCGGCGGCGCCTAGGTTATCCTGCGACCGAGGGTTGCTTGCTGGTCCCAAGCGATGCCTCCCTGAACGGCTCAGCGGGTGGCGCTGAGCCGTTCTTGTTCCGGGAGGCACGAGCCTTCGAGGATCGCAACGAAAGCCTCAGCATGAAGACCCGCCTGGCATGGGCAGCGCGCCGCTCACGCTCCTGCGGTGGCAGCGATCCGGTTGGATCGACCTCGCGCTCGAAGCGCTGCATGAAGGCCTTCCTGGCCGGCGCGGTGATCAGCGTGCTATCGCGGCTGGCGTGCAGCGCGTGGGCTGCCAGGGAGGCGCGGGTCGAGCGTTGCGCGGCGGTCATCTCGGCGCATCATGTCGTGCCGATCCCGGCGTCCGCTACCCAGGGGTTTCTTTAGGCAGCCGGCGGCCGTGCCAGAAAGTCGGGTTGATGTATTCGGTCGGGGGGTTTCTTTAGGCGGTCACTGTCGCTGTCGCTCGGACCGCCTGGACATACGCCTGCGCCGCCGGCTGTTCCCGAGACCAGCGCCAACGCCACTGGCGCGAGTCGCTCAGCTTTTGGCCGAGGTAGGCGAAGGCCGACACCATCGGACACGTGCGCGCCGTGCTGTGGATCTTCCAGCCGAATCGCTCAGTGAACCCGAGGCGCTCGGCGACCTCGACGTGCGTCCAGCCGGGCTGCTTGATGCCGTGCTTGTTGATGTGGTCGCTGGTCAGGAGCGTGATGATCGCCGCGAGCCGGGCCACGCCGGCCCAGCTCCGGAAGCCTTCGGGCAAAGTCTGGCCGGCCGGTCGCCCGCCCTTCCGCTTGACATCGCCCCGGACCAGATTGGGCAGCGACGGGAGCTGGTCGCTCGACTTCCAGGCCCAGCGCCACCAATGGCTGCATGCTCGGGCGAACAGCATCTCCTCGCTGATCTCTCCGCTCCAGCCCAGGAACGCGAGCGCCCTCCTGATCATCGGCCGGAAGGCTTCCTCCCATTGCTCGGCGGCCTGCGGACCGCGCCGCACCGCGTCGCGCAGCGATTGAAGACAGTCCTCCGCCTCCTCCCTCGTCGGCCGGGCGAGCTGCGTCGTAGGCCGCTCCGGGTGCTCGATGTATGCCTCGCGGTCGAGATATGCCTTGAAGATGCCGATGGCTCGCTTGGCACCGCGCCAGTCCTTCAGCCAGCCGGGCTCTCGCTCCTCGCGGGTTGCGTTCGCCTTCACGGTTGCCACGGGCGATCGGTGCAGCATCCCGGCCCTGGACTTCTCGGACCGCCGCGTCCTCGCCAGGTCGAGCGCCGCGAGGGTCTGGCTCGGGTCGCGTGCGTTGCGTTGCTTCTGACCGACTGTGCGCGCCGCGGATGTCGGGATCCGCACCGGGATGCCGAGCCGGGCAAGCCGGACGCGGAGCTGGTTCAGGCGTCCTTTGGTGACGACCCCCTCACCGTCGACCATGCCGAGCGTCGCGGCCAGCTCTCGCAGCGGGCGATCCGCCGGCCAGCTCGCGTGGGAGCGGCGGATGGTGTCGTCGTCGACCTTCGGCGCAGGACCGCTCATCGCTCGGAACACTACCGCTTTCGCCGGCGCTCCGCCACTGGATCGCGGGCCAGCAGGCGGTCAGCGACGCCGATGCGCTTGGCCGCGGCCAGGGCGCGCTGCTCCGCGGCAGAGGCGCCGTAGCGTCGGAGCATCTGCGTCGAGGTCCAGCCCATCAGCCGCATCAGGTCGCCCTCCTGGGCCTCCGGGTGCGTCAGGTAGTTGCTCGCCATCGTGTGCCGGAAGAGGTGCGGGTGGACCTTGAACGTGATGCCGGCGGCGCGAGCGACTCGGTCGATGACGTCGCCGACGCCCGAGTAGCCGAGCGGGCCGGTCGGCGCCAGCCAGAGGAAGGGCGAGCGGGCGTGCGGGTGCTGGTTGCGGACGATCAGGTAGTCGTCGATCGCTTCCGACGCGAGCAGGCCGAGCGAGACCGTGCGGGCCTTGTCGCCCTTGCCATGAGGAATGTGGACCTGCTGTTCGTTGAGGTTCAGGTCCTCCAGCTTGATCGCGGCGACCTCAGCGCGGCGGATGCCGGTCGCGAACATGGTCAGCAGCAGGGCGCGGTCGCGGCGGTGGATGAAGCGCCACATCGGCCCGTCGTTCCTGCGGACGTCGCACTCGGCGAGCATCGACTTCACCTGGTCGGTGGTCAGCACCGGCGGGGCCGTCACCGTGATCTTCGGCGGGTCGAGCCGGTCCATCGGCCCTGCAGAGCGTCGGCCGCCGTTGGGGCCGGCGTCGATGTGCCCTTTGCGGACCAGCCAGGCGAAGAAGGCGTGGATGGCGCGCCAGCGGGTGGCGACGGTCGAGTCCTTGTTGCCGCGCTCCTGGAGGTGCTCGAAGAACTCCTGCAGGACGTCGCCGAAGGTGGGGATCGTTGGGTCGAGCGGCAGGCGGCGGTACTTCAGGAAGACGGTGAGCTGGCGGATCGCTTCGGCGTAGATCACCAGCGTCTTTTCGCTCCGCTTCTGGTAGCGCAGCGACCGGTAGAAGGCGTCGGCCAGGGCCTCGATCGGCGGCTGGGGCGGCTGGCTCTGGAGGACGTGGATCGGCGCGGTCGGGGTCGTCATGCTTCCCTCCTCGGGTTGTAAGCGGTGGTCGGCGTACCGCGGATATTATCATCACTCGCGCCGTTGTGCTAGTCGAAAAGGGCCTGTTTTGTATTCAAATGTCCTGTTGGCCCGGTGCTAATTCTAAAAGATGATGCGCGCCCGCGGCCGCGACCTCGAGTGCGCGCTTGGCGTAGGGCTGACCATGGATATCGGCCAGGTCGACCTGAGCGGGTGGATTGGCGGCTGGCGGCGGGGCGACCGACGATGCCGGCAGCGGCGCGCCCGACTCCCAGTGGGCTTTGAGCTGCCGAAGATGGTCGACGCCCACCACCGTCACTCCCGTGGCGATCTTCGCCTCGGCCACATTGGCGGTCGGCACGTAGAAGCGCTGCACCCCGAGGCGGTCGAGGTGGGCAACGATCGCCAGCGTGCCGCGGATGGCGCGGAGCGTCCCGTCGAGGGCGAGCTCGCCGAGCCAGGCGGCGTCGCCCGGCAGGCCA
>WNGJ01013339.1_pt1 | contig 15195 bp, 14 predicted proteins | sample 5400611 | NCBI WGS metagenome assembly WNGJ01 (sample SAMN13153375, study PRJNA577476) | soil metagenome | isolation source: 40 cm soil or saprolite under Garry oak tree replicate 1 | place: USA:California | collected 2016-06-15
TGTCATATTGAACTCAGAAGCACGTCGCAGGCCGCCGGCGACGGCGGCAGCGTCCAGATTTGTCCATGAGGCATTTTCATTCACTGAAGATTGCGAACTATGCGGAACCTGTTTGTATAATGGCTGATGTCGATTTCGTGTCGGAAAACGCGCGGCGGATGTCGCGGCCGCCGAATTCGGGATCAGCAACTCCTCGCCCGGCTTGATGAAATTCGCCGCCGCTTCCTGGGATTGAACGATCATTTCAGGACTCGGAAAAATCTGGGACATATTCCCGTTGGCGTCGATGCCGACCAGCAGTAAATAGCCCGGCTTTTTGGTCGTTACCCGCGCAGCGGAAGCCGCAGGTTGGCCGATCGGACCGGCGACGCATCGGAGCCGATTGGATAAAGCATCTGAATCGACTTCCACCGCACGCATGCTCGATATCAGCCCAGATAGGATTTCAGAATCGAAGCACCCAGCGTGTATTTCGGATCCACCATATTTCCAAGACGGACACGACCGCACTGGGTAAGAAGCATGTAGGCGTCAAGTTCTTCGAAACCGAAATCGGCGGCCATCCAGCGGATCAGTTCGCGGTAAGCGATACGGGCAGCATCCTCCATCGGTCGACTGGAACCGATCGTCATGAAGAACTTCTCGTTTTCCAGGCGTGGCCACTTGAACGTCCACTTCTTGATCAAGTCGACCTGCACGGTGGTAACGGTCGGATGCTCGAGCGCCACGCCGCACAATTCGCCGTCGCCTTGGATGGCGTGGCAGTCGCCGAGATACAGCAGCGCTCCCGGTGCATTGACGGGCAGATAGATCACCGCATCGACGCCGACGTCCGGCAGATCCATGTTGCCGCCGTAATAGTCCGGCTGCAGCGAGGTGATCGCTTCAATTTCCGGCGAAGTCCCGATGGTTCCGATGAACGGCTGGTAAGGCAGCGTCAGCTTGTCGCTCCATTTGACGCCGCCTTCCAGCGTGACCTCGACCTTCTTGACCCGCTCCGGCAGCGGCGGATTCAGCAGCGCGGTATCGCCGGTCGCGACCAGACCGCCGAATTCCCTGATCAGGCAAGTCGTTCCCACCGGCTGCGGGCCGCGCGGCACGATCGACTTGATGTACACCGCGAGGGTGTCGCCCTTCTCGGCGCCGTTGACATAGATCGGCCCGTTCTGCGGATTCAGGAACGGGAAGTTGAGAATCTCGCTTGGCTTGTCGGTTTCATACTTGATCTTGCCTTCGAACGCGTCATGCGTCTCCGCGGAAATCACCGAGCCTGGATCGACCTTCAGCACCGGCTTCGCAAACGGACCATAGACGTAGTGGTACTGGCCCTGGCTCTCTTCCGTGATGGTGTAAGTTGTGCCGGACTTGCCTTTCGCGAGGCCCCTGCGGGCCATGATGGAGGTTTCGAGCCATGACATGATGATGTTTCCTTCCTGCTGGTTAAATTCCTGCTCATACCGCGAGATGACGGCGAACGACCTCGCGATCGTCGAGGTCTGCCGGCGTCAGCGCGGCGACAATCCGGCCCTTGTCCATGACATAGCAGCGCTGAGCCATGGCGCGGATCATGTCGAGATTCTGCTCGACGAAAATGATGGTGACGTCGGTCTGGCGATTCAGGTCGACGATGGTGCGGGCGATATCCTGGACAATCGATGGCTGGATGCCTTCCGATGGCTCGTCGAGCAGGATCAGCGACGGGTTACTGATCATGACGCGCCCGATCGCCAATTGCTGTTGCTGGCCGCCGGACAACGTTCCGGCCTGCTGGGCGCGCCGCTCGGCGAGAATAGGAAACGTGCCGTAGACCCGCCTGTAGTCTTCGGGCTCGACCTTGCGGCCGGTCATTTCACCGACCTTGAGGTTTTCCTCGACACTCATGCGCGGAAAAACGTCGCGCCCTTGCGGCACGTAGCCGATGCCCAGGCGGGCGCGGCGATGCGCGACCAGCGAGCTCACATCCCGCCCCTTGAAAACGATGGAGCCTTCGGTCGGCGGCAGCAGCCCGATCAGCGTCCGCATCAGCGTCGACTTGCCGACGCCGTTGCGGCCGATCACGGCGACGATTTCGCCTTCGCGCACATCCATGTCGATGCCTTGCAGCACCGGCTTGCCGCCGTAGCCGGAACGGAGCTTGAGCGTCGAAAGGACGATTTCCTTACGCATGGCCTTGCCCCAGATAAATCGCCGCGACGCGCTCGTCGGCAACGATCTCCTCGACCGTGCCTTGTGCGAAAATCCGGCCGAGATGCAGCACGGTGACCCGCCTCGCGACTTGCCGCACAAAGCTCATGTCGTGTTCAACCGCGAGAATGGTGACGCCGCCGGCATTCAGCGTCTTGACGATCTCACCGGTGGCAAAGGTTTCGGCTGGAGACATGCCGGCGGTCGGCTCATCCAGCAGCAGCAGCTTCGGCTTCAGGCTGATCGCCATGCCAATCTCAAGCCATTGCTTCTGGCCATGGCTGAGATTGCCCGCCAGTTGCGTCGCAACTTCCGACAGATTGAGAAAGGCCAGCAGCCGGTCGGTCTCGGCGTCGAGCGAGCCGCCTTCGAGATGGTGCTGAAGCGCGATTTCCAGGTTGTGGCGCGCGCTCAGGGCCTTGAAGATTCCCGGCACCTGAAACTTGACGCTCATGCCGCGCCGAATCCGTTCGAACGACTTCAGCGCGGTAATGTCTCCGCCAGCATAGAGGATGCTTCCGCTGGACGGCGCATGCTCGCCCAGGATTAGGCGGAACAACGTGCTCTTGCCGGCGCCGTTCGGCCCGATCAGGCAATGAAGCTCGCCGTCGTCGAGCGCAAGATTGACGTCGGCCGTAACGTGCAGGCCGCCAAAATGCTTGTTGAGACCGCGGGTTTCGAGAATGGGCATCAGGCCGATTCCTTGGATCCGCGGCCCAGCCGGCCCGCGAGTTTGGCAGAGGTGACGATCAGTCCCTCCGGCGCGACCAGAACTGTCGCGACCAGCAGCAGTCCCATCACAACCAGCGCATACTGGCTGCCGTAGATGGTCAGCGCCTGGAAAGCGGCCAACACGGCGAGCGTGCCGATCAGGGTGGCCGTCAGGTCGCCGCGGCCGCCCACGGCAACCCACACGATCGGCAAGGCTGCGGCGGTGATGCTCATGCTCGACGGCGTGATGTACTGGCCCCAGGCGGTGTAGAGCGTGCCGCTGAGACCAGCCAGCACCGCGCCGATCACGAAAGCCACCAGCTGATACTTGCGCACGTCGTAGCCGAGCATCTCCGCGATCTCCGCGCGCTCGGGATTCTCCCGGATCGCCACCAGCACGTTGCCGAATTTTGAATTCACGAGAATACGGAGACCAAGATAGGTCAGCACCAACAGCGCCAGGACGAAGTAATAAAGGCCGATGTCCGGAAATAGTGCGATATTGCCGCCGAACCACGGCAGCGTCAGCGGCGGCATCCCGCTCATGCCGTTGAAGCCGTTGAGGCGCGCGACACCGATATGCCATTCCGGACCGGCGGTCTGCGCCATGAAACGTTCGAACACCAGCGTGACCGAAAGCGTGACGATGCCGAGAAATACGCCGCTGATCCGCCCAAAATACAGAAAATAGCCCAGCACGGCGGCGAACACCGCGGTGCTGGCGAGCGAGGCGAGCAACGCAATCAGCGTAAAGCCATAGGCTGCGCCAAAGTTGAGCGTGAGAACGCCGTAGGCATAGCCCGACAGGCCGAAGAACGCGGTCTGGCCGAAGCTGAGTGTGCCGCCATAACCCCAGATCAGACAGAGCCCGAGCGCCATGAACGACCACGTGAAGAAGTAAACGGTGTTGCCGACCGTGTAGCCGTCGGTGAGCAGCGGATAAGCTATCGCAACCAGCAGCACCAGGCCGGCCATCCCCCAGAATAGCGGACCGCGGCCCAGGGTTTGCGGCCCTTCGAGCAGCTTGATGAAACGGGAATGGCGTATCATGTCAGCGAACGCTCTCAACTTCGTTCGCGCAAGATGAAGCCCGAGATTCCCTTCGGCAGAACGCGGATTACGATGATCACAGCGATCAACAACCCGATTTGGCCGAACAATTGTCCCTGCCACGACGTCATCGTGGCCTTGACGACACCCAGCACCGCAGCTGCGGGGGCGGTGCCGAGAAAGATATCGGCTCCACCCACCACGACGGTGACGAACGCCTCCATGATGAATGTGCTGCCCATCGTCGGCACGATGGTCATGGTCGGGGCATAGAGGCCGCCGACCAGGCCGGCAAGCGCAGCGCCCAACGCAAAGGTCATGCTGTAGATGAACCTGGTATCGACCCCGAGGGCTTCCGCCATATGCGGTAGTTGAATCGTGGCACGGGCGAGAATGCCAAACCTGGTCTTGTTGAAGGCGAAATACAGTCCCGCCAGAATCGCAAGTGCTGCGACAATCAGCACCAGCCGGTAGGTCGAGTAGGAATAGGCGCCAACCGTGAAGCTGCCAAGCGGAACGCCAACGCCGGGCATGCTCGACCCCAGCACGATCAGAGTCCCCTGCGTGGCGATCAAGCTGAGCCCCCAGGTTGCGACGATGGTGTCCATTGGCCTGTCATAGAGTTGGTGGATGACAAGACGCTCGACGACCAATCCAACCGCTCCGGCGGCAAGCGCGCCGCTGAGGATCGCGATGGGCAGCGGCAGGCCTGCCCGCGCCGTCGCCACCGTCACGTATGCGCCGCACATGATGAACTCGCCATGCGCGAGATTGATCACCCCCATCATGCCGAAGATCACCGCGAGGCCGCAGGCGGCGAGCACGAGAAACGCAAATGCATCGCCGCATTGGTAGAGAAATCCGAACAAGGAACTCAGGGCATCCATCCCGTAGCCTCGAAGTCAGCGAAAACGGCGCGGCAGATATCGGTTGAGCGCTCAAATAGGGAAAGAGGAAACGTCGAGGGGCAGCAAGCGCCCCCCGACGTTGCCGTGATCAGGGCTTCGGTGGCGGATTGCTGGGGGTGTACTGCGCCATCGGATCTTTCTTGGTAAGGTCGCATCCGGCGTCGCCAAGCCAATATGGCTTGATGTCGTTCCAGACCTTCGGGAACGTGATCGAGTGATCGTCGCCGACCTTCGCCATGTAGATCGTATGCGAGGCATGCTGGCTCTTCGGATCGATGCAGACCTTGCCTTCGGGAGCATCGACACAGACGTCGCCCTTGGCGACCACAGCGCGCAAGTCGGCGCGCGTCGTCGAACCGCCGGCTCGCTCGACCATCTGCTTGTACAGATAGACGGCGTGGTAGGAATTTTCGGCTTCCTGATTGATGTAAGGCTCATTTGGAAATTTCGCCTTCCACTTCGTCACGAACGCCTTGCTTTCCGGCGTGTCTACTTCCTCGACATAATTCACCGTCGCATACATGTTCGCGAGGCTCGGCGGTTTGAAGCGCTTATGCTCGTAGCCTTGGCCGACATTGACCGAACTGCCCATCGGAATCTTGAGGTTGGCGGACGCGGCCTGCTCGTAATAGGACGCCTGGGCGGTACCGACCAATAGCGTAATCAGCACGTCGGGTTTGACCTTCTGAATGTTCTGGATGGTTTGCGAGAACTGCGAGACACCCAGTGGAATGAATTCCTCGCCAACCATCTCGCCACCGTTCTGCTTGACGATCATGCGCACCCATTCGGCGGAGATCTGACCGAAATTGTAGTCGGCGGCGATGGTGTAGACCCGCTTGCCGTACTTCTCCATCATCCAGGGAATCAGCGTCGAGAACTGCTGTTCGGGAACGGCACCGGTTACGATCATGTGGCCGTCGCAGACGCCGCCTTCATACTGGTTATTGTAGAACGCAAAGCCATCGAGTTGATCGACGATCGGGCGATAGGCCTCGCGCGAGGCGCTGGAGAATCCCGCGAAGACCACGTTGACTTTGTCGCGCTGAAGCACGCGCCGCATGAATTCCTGGTAGCGGGTATTGTCCGACTGGGTGTCGTAGATCACCAGTTCAAGTTTGCGCCCGGAAACGCCGCCGGCCGCATTGATTTCATCGGTGGCGAGCTGAATGCCGTGGACCTTTCCGATCGTCGCCAGCGCGAAGTCGCCGGACTGGTCCTCCAGGACCCCGAGCTTGATCGGGTCCGCCGCATGAGCCGAGCCTGCAGCAAGCAAGCCGGCTCCAATGAAGGAAGCGACGCGCGCTCCCCTCGCAATACTTTCCAGCATCTGATTCTCCTTTGTTGGGTTTAGTCGGCGAGTTTTCTTCTCAGGACGAATTCGCCGTGTTCTTGTCCGTCTGACGATCGGACCAAGTCTTTGCACATATCCTCCATCGTCTGACGCATCTTCATGCTGCGTCGACGAAGCAGATCGTAGGCTTCGTCATCGTCGATACCGTATTCTGACATCGTCCGAATGATTGCTTTGACCAGATTGCGCCGACCTCGACGGCGGCGATCCTGATCCTCCAGCAGAGCCTCCAGGTGCCGGTGCCGGCGATACTCGTTGACGCCGACAAACAGCGCTGGATAGACGGCTGCGCCATGAACAGGCTTGCGGAGAAACGAGGTGGCACCTGCGCGCATCAGCGCCTTGAGGCGGCTTGGGGCGCTGACGCCGAGCAGTCCGATGACTGGCGCCGGCGGCAGCCGGCCGATCGCACTGCGCGGAAGCACTGCCGCGTCGCTGATGTCGCCATCGATGAAGATGACGTCGCGATCCGGCTGCAGCGCCGCGAGATCGATGGCTGCAACGCTCTCAACAATGTCAGCGGGATTCGTCGTGACGCCAAGCCGGTCCAGAGAGGTCGTCAGGATATCGAGCGACGACGCCCGATCCGTCACGACGATGGCGCGGCCGCCGCTGAAATTCTGGAGCAACCTTGGCTCGGTCATGACACGAGCCTCAGCGAGGGAACCGCCGCGGCTTCGAACCGCGAAGAGTTGTGCACGAGATAAGGGTCGGGCTGAACAGGCGCCCTGGCCTCGCCGATCAGGTCGAACCTCGCCTGCCGATTGGAGCGGCCGATCCGGGGCGTCAGGTAGGCATGGAATGTCTGTTCATCGATCCAGACCCTGCCCTGCGGCGCGTCAAGATGCTGGTGAACAACTTCCGCCTTAATGGCGCGTGGATCGTCAGTCCGGGCTGCGGCAGCCGCGAGCGCCAGCAGCCACACCGCATTGTAGGACGCCTCCGCATCAGCGGACGCGGTCGGGCCCTTCGGAAACCGCGCCTGGTAGGCATCGAGAAATCGGAGGTTTGCCGGGCTTTGAATCGAACAAAAATAGACGCTCGAACTCAGATGGCCATCGACCGCACCCTCACCGATGGCTTCCAGCTCCGGCTCCGAAAGCGAACAGGAGGCAACCGGGATTTCCCGAGCCTGATCTATTCCGCGGGCGCGGCACGCCACTCTGAAGTCGCGGAAAAACTGGTAGGCCGAGGTGCCTATCAGCGTCAGAAACACGAATGAAGGACGCGCTGCGATGATCGCCTCGATGGCCTGGTCAAAATCAGTTTCGCCGACGGCGAAATAGCGCTCAGCCAGCACCGAACCTCCGCGCGCCGTGACGCTCTCGCGCAGGATGCGGTTGTTCTCCCAGGCCCAGATGTAATTGGAGCCAACGCAAAACGCGCGATGGCCATGATGTTGAATCAGATATTCAACCAGTGGCAGGACGTGCTGATTTGGAGCAGCTCCCGTATAAATGACGTTGGTGGAACTCTCGAAGCCTTCGTAGTGCGACGGATACCACAGCAGGGCGTCGTGTTTTTCGAACAGAGGAATGACTTCCTTGCGCGACGACGACGTATAGCAGCCCACCACATGGCGGATTTGGCACTTCAGCAGCGTCGCTGCGAGCGCGGAATATTGCGAGAGGTCACCGCCTGGATTCAGGACGGATGGCTCAAGATGGATCCCGAGACCTGATGCGTTGATTTCTTCGGCGGCAAGAAGGGCGCCGTTCAACATCGAACGCGCGACCAGCTCATACGAGCCCGTCGAGGAGAACAGATAGCCGATCCGAAGATTTTGAAGCGCCATAAGCCCCGCCCAACGCAACAAGCCCGCTTGTCCAGGCTCCGGCGAAACAGTGCCGTCAAAAACGAATTTGCAAATTGGGTGGCGCCGATTGGGGCAACTTTGCCCAGCGCTTGTTTTGAAGGCTCCCCCGAGAGTGCGATCCTGTCAAGAACAAATTTATTTCAGATGACGTTTTGCAAAAAACCAATTCCAGAATTTCGAAATGTGGTGTTTTGCAAGCAGCATGTGCAAATTGTGAGCGCGAAGCGATCAAAGATCCGGCAACGACACCGTATGCACGGTCTCGGACACAAGTCGGCTCGCAATCCCGCATCGCAGATTCCGCTGTTCGTGAGACGCTTTGGCCGGTACGCCATCGATAATCGGATTGGTGCCGGATATCCAACCTTGAATGGACATCGACGTCGCAACAAACTCGCAAATTGCAAAAGCCGACGTTGGCGGATAACCGATCGTGATGAGAATTCGATGCGATTTCGTCCGCCTTGCGCCGCCACAAGCAGACGTTGAGCGCTGGTGCAACAGAGCTCTTTTCACCACGCATAGTGCATAGCCGGACCGCGAGAGTTTCTCTCCGCAGACATGCGGACACTTGATCATCGGCGATTTCGGATTGGCCTATGGCAGCGCCGGACCAGAACTCGACCGCCGTGGCCTCAGTCTTGGCTGCTACGGTTTTTCGATTGAAGGACCGACGCGACAACGTTCGCATTTCCGCGCGTCGCGTCGTTGGTTTCGTTTCATGACCTCCTCGCGCCACATCTCGGAGGGCGGCAAGGACTCGACGTCGCCGATCTGATGTTTGCCCCCAAAGACGCTGTTGCGAGATCGTGAAGCAGGCGCAACCGGATTGATCTGGCCACGGTGGAAGTTTTCCTCTCTAATTTGTGGCAATCTTGACGGGAATTTAAAAACTACCACACGCACGCGAAGCCCGCCTTGTTTGGTCATCTTACCTATAATATGACTTGGCAAAGCAGCGGCCGCCATCACGACCGGGATGAGATGAAATGGATGGAAGTGTCGTGAGACGCTTTTTGCTTGGGCTCGCGCCATGGGTCGGCGCCGTGGTGCTCTGGTACGGCGTCCGCTGGAGCGGTTTCGTCAATGAGTCCTTGATTCCGGCGCCTCATCAGGTCGCGGCCAAGTTCGTCGAATTGTTGCTGCATGAAGGCCTGCTGTTCGACGTCTATGCTTCGACGCGGCGGGTGTTTCTCGGTGTCATGCTGGGTATCCTGGTCGCCGTTCCCGTCGGCTTCATGCTCGGCTGGTATCGGCCGGCGCGTACCTTTGCCGACCCGATGATCAATTTCTTTCGGGCCCTGCCTCCGATTGCACTGATCCCGCTCGTGATCGTCTATTTCGGGGTCGACGAGATCGCCAAGCTCGTGATCCTTTTTTATGCCTCGTTTTTCGCAGGCGTGATCGTGATGTACGAAGGCGTATCCCAGATCACGCCGCTCTATGTCCGCGTCGCACAAACGCTCGGCGCCGGCGAGTTCGAGATTTTCCGGAAAGTCATCATTCCGCTCACCGTGCCGCATATTCTGACGGCGTTGCGGGTTGCCCTGGGGGTCGCCTGGGCAACGCTGGTTGCATCCGAACTGATCGCCGCCCAGCGAGGCCTGGGCGCGATGATCCAGAACGCTTCGACCTACTTCCTGCTCGACGTCATTTACGTCGGCATCATCTGCATCGGCTGCATCGCTCTGATCATGGACTTCATCCTGCGGCAAATCAGCGCGCGCCTGCTGGTGTGGCAGGAAAGAGCCGTGGCATGAGTGCAACGACGGGCACCAAACGCGCGCAGTTCGATCACGTTTCACTGACCTTTGACACGCCGAAGGGCAAGCTCAGGGTCGTCGACGACGTGACCTACGACATCAATGACGGCGACTTCATCGCGGTGATCGGCCCGTCCGGCTGCGGCAAGACCACGATGATGAGCATGCTGGCCGGCTTTCAGAAGCCGACCACCGGCAAGGTCCTGTTCGATGGAGCCCCCGTGAACGGACCAGGTCCCGAACGCGGCGTGATCTTTCAGGAATATGGGGTTTTTCCCTGGCTGACAGTCAAGCAGAACATCGCCTTCGGTCTGCAGCTCAAGGCTAATCACGTCGCGCTTTCGGAGCGGAACCAGATTTGCGACCACTATCTCGCGCTGATGGGCCTGACGGATTTCGCCAACTCCTACCCCAAGCATCTGTCCGGCGGGATGCGGCAGCGGCTCGCGATCGCGCGCGCCTACGCCGTCAAGCCGCAATTTCTGCTGATGGACGAACCATTCGGGGCGCTCGACGCCCAGACGCGCGCCAACATGCAAAATCTGCTGCTCAAGGTGCTGGCCAGCGAAGGCAAGACCGTCATGCTGATCACGCATTCCGTGGAGGAAGCGATCTACCTCGCTTCGCGCATCGTGGTGGTGACGGCGCGGCCGGCCCGGATCAAAGAGATCATCGATGTGCCCTTCGGCTATCCGCGCGATGAATCGCTGCAGGAGCGCGCGGAATTTGTCGCGTTGCGAAGCCACATCAGGGAGCTCGTCATGAGCGAGTACCGCGCGCAGCTGGCTCAAATTCAACTGGTCTCTTTTTCGGAATGAACAGAAAAACAAACGGAAAACAATGGAAGGTGTACCATGGATCGACGACAATTCTTGACGACGACGGCAGGTATCGCGCTCGGTGGATTCGCTGCCTCGGCGCCAGCCATCGCCCAGGCCAAAACAAAACTTCGCGTCGGCTATCTGCACACGGTGGCCGTCGACGGGCAAATCTGGACCGGAATGGATCGCGGCACCTTTGACAAGCAAGGGCTCGATCTGGAACTACGTCAGTTCAATACCGGCCTTGAGATCTTCCAGGCCCTGATCGGCGGCAGCCTCGACGTGCTGGCGACCGGTGCTGTGCTCTCGAATTTCCCGGCGCGCGGACAAGGCAAGGTGTTCCTGATCAACGACATCGAGGTCGCGACCGCGCAGCTCTGGATCCGATCCGATCAGGGCATCAAATCGTTCGAGGACCTCAAGGGCAAGCGGATCGCGACGGCGACCGGCACCACCGCCCATGTTTTCCTCGACAAGGCGCTACGCGCCAACAAGATCGATCCCAAGGAAGTTGAACTCGTCAACCAGACCATGCCGGCGGCGGTGACGGCGTTCATCTCCGGGGCCGTACCGGCCGTCGCGCTCTGGGTGCCGTTCAACGTCACCGTGCGCGACAAGGTTCCGGGCGCCGTCAAGCTTGCCGATGCGTCGGCCTATTATCCGCAAGCCGCCATCATCGGCGGCTGGGCGGCAGCCAACGACTATTATGAGCCGAACAAGGAGACCCTCACCAAGCTCATCAAAGGCTGGGCGGAGGCCAATGATTACATCGTCGCCAACAGCAGTGAAGCGATGGAGGCTCTGCAGAAGGCCCACTACAGCCAAACCCCGCTGGCGGACATCAACGAGTCATTCAAGGCGCAAAAGATGTTCACCTCACGCGATTGGAAACGGCTCTATTCAGACGGCACGGTCGCCAATTGGCTGCAGCAATCGACCGACTTCTTCATGGCGAATGCCGGGATCAAGGACTTCACGCCCGCCAGCAAGTATTTCGATCCGAGCCTCTATCTCAAGACGATTGCTTGAAGTCGCGCTCTTAACCAAACGGCAGGTATCGCGCGGCGATACCTGCTTGTGGTTGGCGGCTTCTTTCAACGCGCGGCGCGGAGTGAGGTTGAGGTTTTGTCCAGTTGGTTGGCAAAAGCCAAAGTCGTTGGTGTCGTTGCTGCGAAACCGCCGCTCTGCTGGACACGACTACGCCGGAAGAGTGGGAACAGTGTTCGGCGCCGATGGCTGCTCTACGGCATCTTCGTCCAGCAAATTCTCCCCATGCACGGCAACAGGCGCCCCAATCCAAAGCGGGTTTGCAAGATGATCCCGCCGCGGATTCGTCGTGTTCGGATGAACCAGAACGCTCAGTGTTCCATGATTGAGCATCAGCCATGGAACCAAGGCAGGAAACACCTCCGTGGCAAAGGCGGAATCAGTCAATTGAGGACTTTCTTCTCTTTACTCTCATACTTCTCTTTATTCTCATATCGTGCTCGCGGACCGAAGAACCCACCGATCACGTCCATAAACAGCGCGTTCGATGGCGGCACGGTCGTCAACCCGGGTCGCCAAGGGCATGATCCTCGGCGGCGGGGCGCAGCCTGAGCCGAGGGTGCTGGAGGAATTCGTCCACCCAGGTTCTCAGGATATATCGAAAAATACCCGAGTCAATAGCAAGCGCAGCAACCATCAGTTGTTTTCGATTTGACTGGCGGAGAGGCAGCACTGCAGCGTCATAGGTTGCGCGCTATTCCGCAAACGCCTCTTGGTGCCGCTCCCGGATCGATGACAGTGCTATAGGAGCCTGGGCGATAATCGCGATAGCCAGCAGCACCGCGGTGACGGGTCGCACAACGAACATTCGTGGATCCCGGTCTGGAGACCCAGGCCGATCCACAATCGCAAAGCTGTTTATGGTCGACTCGCGGCGGCGCCGTCATTGCTGATATCGGCCGCCGTGCCCGTCCCGCCCTCCTGGCCATCCGATCCCAACGATACGATCTCGTAGGGCCCGCGCTCGGCGGGAGCGCGGTAAACGTAGATATGCCCCCACGGATCGGTCGGCACGGCGCCGGTCTTGAGATAGGGTCCGTTCCAAATCGTCGTATTGCCGGGTCTCTGTGCCAGAGCCGTAAGACCTTCGCTCACGGTCGGGTACCGGCCAACGTCGAGATAAAACAGGTCGAGCGAGCTGCCGAAGCTCTCGATCTGGAGTTTGGCCGCCTTGACTTTGGATTCCCCAAGATAATTGAGCACGCGGGGACCCACCAAGCCCATGATCAACCCGATGATCGCGATTACGACCAGCATCTCGACCAGGGTAAAGCCCGCCTCGGCCCGTCGATCGGCACGGCGGCCTCTGGTTACTGCGCGCAGTGTCATCTATCCCTCTCCCTACCACGCCATTTGTCAAAACCGCATGGCCGTCGGTTAGCGCGCGGATGTCACGCGCAGCACCTCGGACGCCGCGGTCATCCCTACCCGGCATTTTTCCACAGCATCGTCCAACATCGTCGTCATACCCGCGCGAATGGCCGCGCCGTCAATGAGCGAGGCATCGGCTTGAGCGCCGACCAGGGGCCTGACCTCATCGGTCAGCTCCAGCAATTCGAAAATCCCGGCACGCCCGCGATAGCCGGTGCCGCCGCAGCGTTCGCAACCAACCGGGCGATATATCGTCTCGCCGGCTGTAAAACCCAGAATCCGATAACGCGGATCGGCGACAATATCCGGTTCGGTCAGCTCATGCGTGCTCTTGCAGCCGTCGCAGAGGATGCGGACCAACCGCTGGGCAACGACGGCGCGCAACGTCGATCGCAGCAGAAATCCCTCGACGCCGAGATCCAAAAGGCGCGGCACAGCCGCAGCCGCGGTCTCGGTGTGGAGCGTTGACAGCACGAGATGGCCGGTCAATGCCGCGTGGATGGCGATCTTTGCGGTTTCGCTGTCGCGTATTTCACCGACCATAATGACATCAGGATCCTGGCGGACGAACGCGCGCATCGCCGTGGCGAAGGTCAGTCCGATCGCCGGCTTGACCTGCGACTGGTTGACGCCCGGAATCTCGTATTCGACGGGATCCTCGATGGTAAGTATCTTTCGCGTCGGCTCGTTCAGGATCGACAGCATGGTCGCGAGCGTCGTGGTCTTTCCGCTTCCGGTCGGGCCCGTGATCAGGATCAGCCCATGCGGCAGCGCCAGCAGACGGCGCAACGTTGCTTCGTCGCGGCCGAATAATCCGATCTTGCTCAAGTCGAGCAAGCCGCGATCGCGAGGCAGCAGGCGTATTACGACGCTCTCGCCGTGCTGCGTCGGCATGGTGGCGATGCGGATATCGATCTCAACTCGTCCGACCCGCGCCCGCGCGGCGCCGTCTTGCGGCAGCCGGCGTTCCGCGATGTTAAGTCCGGCCAGGATCTTGATACGGGAGACGACGGCCTGCGGCGGCGCATCGCCTGGAAACGGCACGGCGCGGAGGATCCCGTCAACCCGCATTCGCACGACAAGCGCGGTCCGGAATGGCTCAATGTGGATGTCGCTCGCTCGCAGTTCCATGGCGCGCTCAAGCAAATCGTTGACGGCCCGGACCACTGGAGCCCCGCTCGCCAGATCGCGCAGGCTGTCGATGTCGTCGTCGCCGGAGCGGTGTTCCGGCTCATCAACGTCCACCGCTCCCGTGGTGCGTTCATCGAGTCGCAGTTCCAGAACCGTGGCGATGTCGTCGAAGGACGCAACAGCGATCGCGACGGGACGTCCACAGACGATCGCCGCTGCTCTGATCGCGGCACCGTCGGCCGGGTCCGACACCGCCAAGCCGAAGCCGTCGCCCCCCACGCGAAACGGGAACACCGAAGATTCTCGCAAAAATCGTGGCGAGAAATGCTCAACCGCTCCGACAACATTCATCAATTCTTGAAGGCCGAGGCGCGGCAACCTCCAGAAGCTCGCCGCCTCATCGGCAAATTTTCCGGCCGGCAGATCCGATTTCTCCCATATTTCTCTGAGCCCGTTTCCGGCTGCCGTTTCGCCGGAACTGACACCCCGCAATTTCGCCCTCGCGGCGTCCGGAATCCGTTCGAGCAAATGCAGGCGAAATTGCTCTACCGAGCGCTTCGGCGTCGCAGCCGTCGCGCCCTCCACCGCCGGTGTCCTTGCACGGCTCGGCATCGACTTCGACATGTTCCTGCTTCGCTCCGCGACTTCACATATTTGTAGGTTTGAGATTGAACATCATGCCGGTCTCGACCTCGACCGGATGTCCTTGCTTGACATAGGATTTGAATTTCCACTGACGCAGGGCTTCCTCGATGTTTCGCCGTTGCGCGGCGGAAGCACGAATCACGTGAACGTGCTTCACGCTGCCGTCCGTCGCTACGATCATGCGCACCGGAATCGATACGGCCTTCGCACCGACGCCGTCGGGCTCCACCCGATGCACGACATTCTCGGAAGCATAGTCCCTGACGCATTCCGGAACGGGATCGGGCGTTTTTTTCCGAACCGAATCGAGATCGTCCAGCGAACTCACTAGGCCCGCCAGCAATTCGGGATCCCGGCTGGTTAGATTGAAAGTCACGACGTGGCAGCGAATCTC
>WNGJ01004063.1_pt1 | contig 15192 bp, 11 predicted proteins | sample 5400611 | NCBI WGS metagenome assembly WNGJ01 (sample SAMN13153375, study PRJNA577476) | soil metagenome | isolation source: 40 cm soil or saprolite under Garry oak tree replicate 1 | place: USA:California | collected 2016-06-15
TCCTGCGCAACACCTTGGCGAGCGGAGTTGTGCCACAAATTAGTTGCATCATGGGACCATGCGCCGGCGGTGCTGTCTATAGCCCGGCAATCACCGACTTCAACATCATGGTCAAGGACACGTCGTACATGTTCATTACCGGCCCCGACGTGATCAAGACCGTGACGCATGCCGACGTAACCAAAGAGGAACTCGGCGGCGCGATGACGCACAATCAAATATCCGGCGTCGCTCACTTTGCCGCCGACTCCGATGAGCAGGCCTTGCGAATGGTGCGCGAACTGCTCTCTTTCATTCCTTCCAATAACCTTGAGGACGCCCCGCGTGTTACCGCAACCGATTCGCCGGAAAGATCAGAACTTAAGCTGAACACCATAGTTCCGGAGGCCTCGAATCAGCCCTACGACATTCGTGAGGTAATCAATGCAGTGGTGGATGACGGCTACTTCTTTGAAGTGCAGCAACATCACGCGCCAAACATCTGCGTGGGTTTTGCGAGGCTGGCCGGTCGCCCCGTGGGAATTGTTGCCAATCAGCCGGCCTTCCTGGCCGGTGTGCTTGATATTGACGCCTCAGTCAAGGCGGCGCGGTTTGTCAGATTCTGCGACTGCTTTAACATTCCGCTCATCGTCTTTGAGGATGTGCCCGGGTTCCTGCCGGGAGTTTCGCAGGAGCATGGCGGCATCATCCGCCACGGCGCCAAGTTGCTGTACGCCTTCGCCGAGGCCACGGTGCCGAAGCTAACGGTGATAACTCGGAAGGCTTATGGCGGCGCCTATTGTGTGATGGCATCCAAGCACATCCGCACCGACATAAACTTCGCCTGGCCCACGGCCGAGATTGCCGTGATGGGAGCGGAAGGAGCAGTCGGTGTTTTATATCGCCGCGAGATTAGTGAAGCAAAGGACAAAGACGCTGCACGACGTGCCCGCATACTCGAGCTCGAAGACAAGTTTGCGAATCCTTACGTCGCGGCTGAGCGTGGTTTCATCGATGAAGTTATCGAACCAGCGCAGACAAGACCAAAACTCATTCGCGCGCTGTTGCTCCTCGAAAACAAGCGCGACAGCAATCCGCCAAAGAAGCACGGCAATATTCCGTTATAAGATCCACGCTCTCGTAGTTGTCGTGTAGTTACTGTCTGCGGGTTCTGTCGTGACTCTTCTGACTCGGAAGATATGAACGACACTCTCAAAGTGTTGATCCCATCCGGCATAGGCCTGATAGCCACTGTCTTCACAGCGTGGATCGGCTATCGACAATGGAAACGTCAACAAATGACTACTCGGTATGGTTCATACATTACTGAGAAGCAAACGGCCTACAAGGAGCTATGGAAGAGACTTGAAGAAGTTCACCTGCGACTTCGTACCGATGATCCTAATGAATCAGAATTTCACAGTCTGATCTTAGCTGTTAATTCCTATATTCTTCAAAATTCTTTGTACCTGGAGGAATATGATCGGGAGCTGTCAAATCAGTACCTCCGAGCTGTACGTAAGATGAAAGCCCTTGTAACAGAATCGGGCGATAAGGAGTCTCTGGAGGCACTGAACATATCCGCGGCAATACCACAGCGCGTTACTTCAGATGCGAGAGAGCTTGGAAAAAGCGTTCGTGAGGTAGATCGGCTTCGAAGCACGCTGATAGAGCGATTTCGTGAAGTTATTGCCGGCTCCGTTTAGAGGGGGCACTTCTGCCCCTTTCCGACGCAGGCGGACGATTCTTCTGTGGCGGTCACCAGCCAGCAGGTAAGCATCAGGGTGGCGCTGGTTCACACCTGATCGTCGGTCCAGCATTTGCGGTCTCGTGATCCGACCCGAGACGCCCGCTTGGCAAAATTCTGCTGGGCAGTCCGATGCGCAGCTAGATTTTCCCAACTGCTCTCAATTTTTATCGAAGACCAACGTTAGTTGCCTCATCGGCAGCGATGCTTGCAGTCGTCCTTGGCGCGCTTCGCTGCTTTTTCACAAACCTTACGTTCGTTCTTCAGCGGTATTGCTTTGCAGACGTCCTTGCGCAAACGGTAAACATCATTGCACTTATCCTTGCACCGATTGCCCGCGATTGATGTCGGGTTCACCGCGGCAAATGTTCCCAGGCACAAGAGGACTGCGAAACTCAATCTCAGAACAATACTAGTTGACTTCACGGCAATGCTCCCTTTCAGCACCAGGCGGTCGCCTGTCCTGATTCTTCCTGATTGTTGCGGGAGAGATAGAGGGGGCCAAACTACTTCGGGAAACGCAGTTAGAATACTATCAAGAGGCTCCCAAATGAAAGTACGACTGGGCGGTCCCCTCTTGAATTCATCCTTGTGCGTTTTCCGTTCTCAGTGGCTCTGGGGTGAATCGACCCACCGAGGCTCGTCGTACCATTCAGAGGTCTTGCCCCTACTCTTTCACCTGTGATAGCGTGCACTCACAAGGTGGGTTCGCTCTCTCACGATGCCCGACAGCTAAAACAATCGCATTGACCAGCTCTCGCAGAAGAGCAACGGCTGGTTTGTGTTTTCAACCACTACTAGCGCAGTTCGTTAATGAACTGGGAGGACAAGAAATGAAGATGCGCGCAAGATGGATAATAGTACTCGCAGCAACTCTGTTGCTCACCCTGCTAATACTGCTTCCAAGGATTTCTGAAGCCGAACGCTTCAAGTGGACTGCTACGGAAAAGACTCTATCAGCTAACACAGCAGTCAACAGCAGTTCTACTCAAGACCAAAAGGCCGACATTAGCGTCGTTGAGTCGTACCACAACGACACCTCAAAACCGCTTCGCGATATGAAGCCCCAGCCTGTGTTTTCAAAAGGCCAGCATGAGGCGAACGAAAATCCCAAGATTCCGCATAAGCATAAGGACAGCCCTGACCCAGTGGTCCAGGATCGGTTCGGTGATCTGAAAACTCTGATGACAGTCAATATGCCGAGCCCGCTTCTCAACTTTAACGGCATTCCATTTCCGGGAGTCGCGTGCAATTGCGCGCCGCCAGACACCAATGGCGAAGTGGGAGCAACGCAATACGTACAAATAGTTAACGAAGGCTTCCAGGTCTTCAACAAAGCTACGGGCGCTTCGATGTTAGGTCCGGTTGGTATTTCTACAGTTTGGAGCGGCTTCAGCGGTCCATGTGAAACCGCCGGCGACGGCGACCCGGTCGCTCTTTACGATCAACTGGCCGACCGTTGGGTCATCAGCCAGTTTGCCGGCGCGGGAGTCCCAACCGACGAATGCATTGCGGTGTCCACCACCATCGATGCAACCGGCAGTTGGAACCGCTACGCTTTTCATCTCGGGTCGAACTTTTTTGATTACCCGCACCTGGGTGTTTGGACCGATGCCTACTACATGAGCATGAACGTATTCAATTCAAGCGGCACGGCCTTTTTGGGCCCACAGCCGTTTGCTTTTGACCGCACCAAAATGCTCGTCGGCCTGCCGGCCACTTTTATCACTACCGGGATCACTGGCGGATCAAATGAGGAAGTTTACCTGCCTGCAGATCTCGATGGCTCAATTCTGCCGCCGATAGGAGCACCCGCATCTTTTGTCGAGTTTCCGGGCGGGGGCAGCTTTAGAGTTTTTCACTTCCACGTCGACTTTGCGACACCACTTAACTCAACGTTTACTCTATTTGGAAGTCCTGCCTCGGCGGCCTTCACGGCGCGTACGGGCGGTATACCTCAATTGGGAACAACGTCAACGCTGGATCCCATTGGCGACCGCTTAATGTTTCGCGTTGCCACACGGTTCTTCGCCGATGGGCATGAATCCGCCGTGGGAAATTTCACTGTCAATTCCAGTAGCGTGGCGTCCATCCGGTGGTTTGAATTGCGCAACACGACAGTTGGACCGGTGTCTGTTTTTCAACAAGGCACCTACCAGCCTGATACGACTCACCGCTGGATGGGTAGCGCGGCGATGGACCAGCAGGGCAATATCGCCGTTGGCTACAGCGCCTCAAGCAGCGCTATCAATCCGCAGATTCGTTATGCTGGCCGGCTGGTGACCGACGCTCTAAATACTTTGCCTCAGGCTGAAGTTCACTTGTTTGACGGCACTGGCAGCCAGACGGGCACAAACGGGCGTTGGGGCGATTACAGCGACATGACTATCGACCCGGTTGACGATTGCACTTTCTGGTACACACAGGAGTACTACGCGACGACCGCCAGTTTCGCCTGGCGCACGCGTATTGGCTCCTTCACGTTCCCGGGCTGTGGCGGCGCGCCAACACCAACGCCAACTCCGACACCGACCCCAACTCCGACGCCTGCGCCGGCTCCAAACGCGCCGAGCAACCTAACGGCGACGGCGGTTTCGTCGAGTCAGATCAACCTGGCGTGGACGGATAACTCGAGCGATGAGGACGGGTTCAAAATAGAAAGTTGTCAGGGGAATGGCTGCACAAACTTCGTGCAGATCGCTCAGGTGGCAGCGAACACAACGAGTTTTTCCGACACCGGACTAACCCGCAACACGCGCTATCGCTATCGCGTGCGTGCCTTTAATGCGGCAGGAAACTCGGCTTACTCAAACATCGCCGCCGACAGAACGCCTCGAAACTGAGTTGGCCGGACATCGGTGTGATTAACTCCCAGCACACCTAATAGTCGCGTATCTGAAAAACGATGGGCCCTTCCCTTCCGGGTTGGGCCCTTCGTATTTCCGGAAACTGACTAGCGCAGATACTTAAGGTTTGTCAGGCGAAGTCGCCGGCAGGTTCTGGCTCATGCCGCGATTAAGGAGGATCTTAACTTCAACCCGCCGATTTTGTTTACGTCCGGCGGCGGTCGAGTTGTCTGCTATCGCCTCCGTCTTACCGTAGCCCATTGGCGTGATGAAACGTCGCAGTGGAATCTTATGATTCACTGCAAGGTATTGGACCACTGCGTCGGCGCGCTCGCGGCTGAGCCGGAAGTTCTTTGCTTCGCTCCCGGTCGAATCTGTATGTCCGGCAACCTCGATCATGAATGCTCGAGCGTTGGTTGTCTTCTCTGCAAGCGTGTCAAGTTGCTGCTTCGCTTCAGCTGAAAGTACGGCGCTGTTTACGTTAAAGTTTACCGCGACAGATTCTTGTACGTCGTAATCATCAAGAGCGGAAACGCGTTCACTTACGGCACTCACTTCCTTTCTTGCTTCGGCTGCGACCGCATACAGCTCGTCCATTTGACCGGCAATGCGCTCCTGATTCTCCTCGACCGGAGTAACGCGCGTATCAGATGTAACGGCCGCCCGCATGTCCGATTCATTAAATCTTATTTTGTCGGCGACCAGCTGGCCTTGCGAATCGCCTCGGCCCTCCACTTCCACTATAAGCCCTCGCAAAATATCGGTGACAGGATATTTCTTGCCGCTGCGAAGAAAACCGCCATAGGTCTTAATGCTGGTGTTGTCAGTTATGAGAACTCGATAATCCGTACGAGTCCGGTCTCGTATCGTGAAGGTGTCGGCATCGCGTCCAATGACGACACCCTTAAAGTTCATCCTGGCCCCACTGGGGATCGTTTGTATGTTGGTACTTCGGGCCCCGACCGTTTGCGTGGTTGATACTTGCCCAGAAATCACTGGCGTCAATGCCAATAGCAGGGTAAAGGCGCAAACCAAAGTAAACATTCGAAATTCTCTGCTTTCATTACCGTTCATAGTTTCTCCTTCAATAATTGAGACGAAATGCAATGACGCATTTCGAGAGACGGGTTATGTCGGGTAATTCAATCGTGATGGGGAAGGTGAAAAAATCGTAGCTAAAACCACAACAAAAATCAAACCGCGGTTCTGTCAAGTCTCTCGCAAACTATCGCAAAAAGGACAGGCAAGAATGCCTGTCCCCACGTCAGCTGCGCCCTCCCTTGCGACCACCTTTTCTGGCAGGCTCTCTATTCTCCGGTTTGCCGTAGCCCCCGCCGCCCGGTTTCTCACCGCCATGATGCATCGCATTCACAGTGGCCCAGGCGCGCCTCTCGGATTCTTCCTCAGGGACGCCGCGGCTTTCATAACCTTCTTCAATGTGCTCAGCCTTGCGTTTTTGTTTGTCAGTGTACTTCGACTTATCGCCTCTTGGCATGGTTACCTCCTTACTACCTGTTCCGTTAAGACGTTTTGCGCGATGCTAAGTAAGCAGACACAAAACCACACACGCGTACTAATCTCTTACAACAATCAGTATCAGACCTTGTACCAATTGAAAGAGGCGAATACTGTGCCCAGTAAGACTCCTGGAGCAAGCTGATTACCGTTTAAGGAAACCGGATCAGAATAGTGAACGTTGGCGAGTGCTGTCCTTGAATGGACGTCCTCGCTTGTCTACTTTGCGCTCGGAGGCTCGCTCGCGCCTGTCGTCGAAGACGGAGCGGCCGTCGAGCGATGAGGAGATTGTCTTTTCGTGCGCAATGACTGCGCTGAAGTTGGCTTCCGGTTGGGCCCTCGCTTCGACAGCGCGGGCGAAGCGTTCCAGCCGCCGAAAGCCATCGAGTTTTTCCCTGTCGCTTACTCGATCGTTTCCCTTTCCGCTTCTGATGCCAACTTTAGCGCGGTCAAGCGCGTTACGAAGGAAGTTGAGTGACTCGTCGTAAGTCTTGAGCGGCACCGGAAACGGATGACCATCCTTACCGCCATGCGCGAACGAAAACCGCGCTGGATCCGAGAAACGGCTGGACGCGCCGTGGACAACCTCAGCAACTAATGCCAGAGACTGCAAGGTGCGGGGACCGAGTTTCTCAAGCAGTAGCAACTCGGCGAAGTCGTGAAGATCCCGTTCGTATGCAACAGCGAGTACAGCGCCAAGCCGTTTAAGATTGATGTCCGTAGCGCGCACCTCGTGGCGACCGGGCATTCGCAAATGACGTGCTGCGCTCAGCGTGCGCTCTGGATTTTCGCGAACCATATCGAGCATTGCGGTTTGCGCCGGTCTGGCTTGAGCATCGACAAGATTCATGATCGTGCCTTGATGCGGTCCAACTATGCCGGTGTGTGGTTCGGCAACAAAGTCGCTAACCATCGCCGAATGCCAGTGGTAACGACGAGCCATTCCGGTTCGATCGTTCAACCCCTGTTGAACAACAGCCCACTCGCCGTTCGCGGTCACTACAAAACTGTGCAGGTAGATCTGAAAACCGTCGGCGATTGCATTGTTGTCGACTCGGGCGGTTAGCCGGCTGGTCCGCACCAGGGCTTCGCCATCGAAACCGCGACGCTCGGCGATTAAACGCAATTCATGAGGTGTGTTTCGCGAGGACCTGCCGCGGCCGCCGCAGACGTAGAGTCCCAGTTCATCAGCTGATGGCGCCAAGCCACGTTTCAACGCGCCCATGACGGAAGTGGTGATGCCGGAGGAATGCCAGTCCATACCCATCACAGCGCCTAATGCCTGAAACCAAAACGGATCGCTGAGCCGCGATAGAAACGCTGAAGTCCCGTAGTCGTAAATGATTGCTTCGGTGATTGCGCTGCCCAGTCGCGTCATGCGCTCGGCAAGCCATTGCGGTACGCTGCCGCCGTGAAGAGGAAGATCTGCCACCCCGGAGCGTTTCATATCCGGATTTTCCCAAGACGATTCAAATAAGTCACCAGACGAACCGACGATGTTTCCGGAGAAATAAATGCGATGTGATTGTCCGGTCTTAACAACACATTAAACGATTTATTCGTTCCGAAGATTTCCGCTATATGAGGGTAAAGCGGCACGAGATGACGATCAAGCAGATGGGTCCACGAAGCGGCAAGTTCGCTTGTCTCTTCCTGGTGATTGGCTTCCCCACTCGTAAAAGCGAGCAAATGGAATTTTGGTTCGCGCAGCCTATCGTAAACACTAATCCCGTCTACCAGGAAATATGGCATTCGGTCGCCCGCCTTAACTTCGAAGTGCTCATCGCCATCGTGTTCACTTAAGGAGCCTTCGCGATAGTTAATGCCGATTTGCGAAATTATCGGGAAAAACTTCTTCTTAACGACGTCGAAGCTAAGAATGAATTTCGCCATCGGCGGAAATACGGTCGTCCGAATCAGCGCCACAAACCAATCTGTGCCGGCAGCGAGATTAAACATCCGGTCAGTTGTTTGCAACAGTCGCTTGGCATTGGGCAGGCGCTCCTCGTTGTAGGTATCCAAAATTTCTTTCTCAGCGGAACCCTTGAGGACCAGGGCGGTTTTCCAGGCCAGGTTATAAGCGTCCTGAATGCCCGTATTCATTCCCTGTCCGCCGGCCGGCGTGTGAATGTGCGCTGAATCGCCAGCGAGAAAACATCTTCCGGCGGAAAACTTTTCGACATGGCGAGTGTGAACTTTATAAACCGAGAACCAATTAACATGTGAGATTTCCAGCTCCAGTCCAGCCTCCGCCTTAATCCGTTGCTCAATCTCTTCGTAAAGAATATCGCCCTCGTCTTTTTGGTGACCCTCGGGAAATGCTCCAACGATGCGCCAACGTTTTTCGCCGCGCATCGGGAAGAAAGCGACTACCCCGTTGGGAGCTATACATACATGAAGTGCGTCGTGGCTATATTTCCAATCAAGCTGTACATCAGCGACGTAGAACAGTCGTTCAAACGTGCTGCCTTCAAACGAGAGCCCGAGCGTGTGCCGCACCAGACTCTTTGGCCCATCGCAACCGACCAGATATTTGCCTTCGATAGTTTGGGACGTTCCGCTGCTGTTGCGAATGATCGCCGTAACGCCAGTATCAGTTTGCGAAAGACTCTCAAGTTCGGTCTGCCAGAGGATCTCGCGGCCGTGACTCTTCAGATAGTCGTAAAGAAGTCTCTCGTTTTCGCTTTGCTCAAGGACAAGCATAAACGGATAGGCACTTAAACCTTCGCCAATGTTGGATAGATTGACTTCTCCGACAATCTCTCCGCTCTCAAGCAGTCTGACTTTTCCGGCGATAGTTCCTTGCGCGAGTGCGTTCTTTGCCAGTCCGATTTGTTCGTAGATCTCAAGCGTGCGGGCGTGCACACCGAGAGCTTTGGAGTAAGGAGTGATCCCCTGTTCTTTTTCAATCACGAGATAGTCAATGCCATAACGAGTTAACTGGCATGCCAGAGACAATCCTGTCGGACCGGCGCCGACTATGATTACGTCCGTCGTCATCGTGGTCGTCATGACGCCATCCTAGCCAACCATTCTCATTAGACACAAGCAAGGCCATCTGCTCAGGCGTTGGAGACTGCGGCAGGGGCATCGATCCGGCTCTGAGTCCGATGTTTCCAACGCTATTGCGCCAGCCCGATGGTTTGAGCACAGCTTAATTCTTTTTCGCGTAGTAGCCCTGTCGATAGAGTAATAGCGGCTTCTCTTTGCGAAGCTCTGGGTTGACCACTTCAAGGCGAATATGCCGGTAGGAACCATCGTGGGTTTTGTTGGTCGGCGAATAGGCAATCAGATACTGAGAACGCAATTCTTGATCGATTTGTGAAAAGGCGCTTTGAAGCTCACGCGGCTGTGTAGGAAAGAAGGCACGCCCTCCGGTCCGGTCCGAGATCTTTTTTAGCGCCCCTGAATCAAGTTTTCCTTCCGGAAAGTTAGCGTCGCGAATGCCAATTGAATAGATCACAACGTCCGATTTGATGGCGAAATCGATAACGTCCTGCTTCTTAATAGTACTTCTCGTGTCGTCGCCGTCTGACAACAGGACAATTGCGCGTCGTGTTCCTTCCGGAGCTTTGGACAAGAGATCCTGAATTGTCATCCACATCGCATCCCAGATGCTGGTATAACCTCTGGGATCATTTTCGTCGATCTTTGAATCCTCTTCGTTTGCGACGCTTTCGGCAGGCAGTTCAATCTTTACACGTTGAATCCCGGCATGGAGCTTGGAGAGGTCATTTGTATTATCTTGTTCGACCCTCGGTACACCGGTAAACGAAACCACGGCAGCGCGATCTTTCTCCGGCCGGATGACTGAATCAATGAAGGCGCGCGCCGCATTTTTCTCGTCGGCCAGGACTCCTCTTTGCGATTCACTCGTATCAACCAGAATAGCCAATGACAGTGGACGTTCAGTCTCTCGCTCAAACAGGCTCATGGTTTGGATGACGTCGTTTTCAAATATGCGAATATCGTCGGAATGAAGCGACGTGATGAAATGCCGATCTTTGTCGACCGCCGTAAATAGCGTGTTAACCAGATTAGTCTCCACGCGCACCACTTCCGCTTCGGGTTCGGAAGCCTGGTTTGGCGGCGTGGGACTTTCATGCGGCGTCGAGGTCGATGGGACAGTGCCGACTATTCTGCTTCGTTGCTTCTGTGGCTGGGAGGACTGGGCGACACTCAACGCTGTCGCGCCTCCAATAACCGTCAAGCCAAAGATAAGTATTCGAGTGAGCTCGTGCTTCATAAACAAATTGAAAGCTGCTCGGCTGATCAATGCTTCTCCGAAGTAACAAATTCAATTAGGCGTCTCTGTGGATCGAAAGTGATCTTGAAGGGATAAAGCACGTCCCTACCCAGGATTACCGGCGCATCGTCTTCGACTCCGTACAGAATGTCGGTGGGCACACGCTCGAGGACAAGTTCTCCGATGCTGATCGTGGTGGGCGAAACGCGCCTCGAAGTAATTGCGCCGCCTGCGATGTCGTGCGCTCCTTCGCTTGTCCGGTTAGAGCGTCTGTTTCCAACTATCACGGCGTCGCGTCCGTTTACTGCGAGGCCGAAGCTCGAGCCGGTATCAACCAGTGCCAGGCGGCCATCCCCGAGACGAACAAACGGCCGAACGCTATCACCGAAGCGCAGCCACGGAACAATCACGTCTTCACTCCGGGCAACCGAGCGAGTTGAATTCGTACCGCGAGAGATCGGTTCTATTGCGTCGATACGTTGATTAGGCATATCGATCGCATACCCGTAAGGGGAATAAATGTCAGTGGGGTCAAGCACGCCATCAATGCCCGACGATAGAATTGAAACCACCAGAGCCAGCTTTGTTGCATGAAGAGTATTGGCTCGATCACCGAGAGCTAGTTGATTAATTACTGCCTCGCGATTGGAAGTAGTCCTGGCGCTAGTTAAGCCTCCCAAGACGACAGCAGGCGCATTCCTCGTTGTTAGCATCGCCTCGTCAACAACCCGCTGCGTGACAATGTTCATGCCGGCGCCGGTATCCACTGCGAAAGTATAAGGACCTTTGCCGTTAATCCAAGTGCTCATGAGAAGGCCGCGTTCCTTGCTTATTCGGAAGCGCGCCGAAAGAGGCAATGCCATAGCCACATGAACTTTCGAGACAGCAGCCTGGACAAGGAAAGGGGCAGTCCCCTCGCTGGGGACTGCCCACGCCATTGCTACCAGAGCGCCTACCGCAATGGAGAGCTTCGCTCTCATGCTGTGCACTCTCCCCCTTGTTGACTAATTAGTAACGACGGCTTCGGTTGCGCAGCTTATACGTATACAAAGCGGAACCGCCCGCGCCTGCCAGTGCACCAATGCCGGCGCCCTTCTTGCCGCCGATCAGACCGCCGAGGAGAGCACCACCGCCAGTGCCCATCGCCACGGTCAGCTTGTCCCGGTGTTTCTGCCAGAAAGTGCGACCTCGTGGCCGCTGATAGTCATAATAGACTCTGCGCGAACTTGAATAATTACGCGCATAGCTGCGGCCCGAATTTCGATAGGCTACCCGCGGCTGACTGTACTGAAGGCTGGAGGTGTTAACCCCAGCAGCACCCGACTCACAAGATCGAAAGCCATCGGCAAAGCCGCTCTTGTAGGCGTTCTGTTCAGTCGTCGTGTTGAACTCAGCCGGAACGTATTGTTCCCTTGCGGGTTCGTTTGCCTGGTATTTCGTATATTGTGTATCAGTGCCCGCTAGACTCGACTGCGTAGTCTGCGGCTCAGAAGTCGTTTGACTCCTGGAGTGCATTACAAAAGCGCCCACTGATCCACCAATCAGGGCAGCAACAAGCGCTACCGGCAGCAATTTGTTAGTCATAATCATCGCTCAAATCTCCTTGCTTAACGTGTTCGCGACAACATCCAGCTAGTGATTCAGCAATCTCTGTTCCCCCACGAGAGTCGTCGCGATCTGCAATAGCTTGATTCTACGATGAAAATGGCTTTAGTTGAGGGATTGCGTTTAATGCAAGGACTTCACAATAGAAACCCAACATAACTCTGTGCGCTTGGGCAAATGCATTACCCGATATGGAGTTATTCGATACTCGATATCGGATCAAAAGGCATAACTGACACTACGGTCGGAACTATTTCGGGACAAGATATGCTCAGATCACGACTCTATTGCTAAGAGCTAAATCCGCAAGAGTGGACATTGAGCTATTTTCGTTACCAAAGGAAAAGAAAAAGCCCAGGAGAAAATTCCCTGGGCTTTTCCTTCAACGTTATAATGCTCTCTTTAAGCGGCGCGCTGAAGCGGCACGCTCTTATTTTCGCGCAGAAGCTCGAGCGCTTTCTTCATCTGTATATCTTCAACAGAAGGTTTCGGCACATTCGGCTCTACAGCGACCGGAGGTTTGTCGTTTGGCTGACTTGGCTTTGTCGCCTGGTCATCATCGTTTCCAGTAAGATCCTCTGGATCAATCGCGTCAGCAAGTTCAGGCCGCTTCACTTCGACCGAGGGTGTTACGCCGGAGTGAGTACGATCTTCACCCAGAAAAGACTTACCGCTTGCAGACGCCCACTTGATCGTAGTCAGTAACAAGCCATCGCCACCACGCAGGGTGAAGAGTTGTTGCTCGGCGCCGGCGCCAAAACTCTTCTCACCAACCACCTGACCACGATTCCGCTCGAGGAAAGCAGAGGCGACCACTTCAGCCGCACCCGCCGTTCCCGAATCAATTAACGCCACCACCGGACCTGAAAAGATGGCAGCCTTGGGATCGGCACTGAATGTTTTGAGTGTCTTGCCTTCGCGCCCGGAAGTTTGCGCGATCATGCCATCCTTAATGAAAAGATTAGCTACCGCCACCGCCTCATCGATGGAACCGCCCGCAGTCCCGCGAATGTCCACAACCATCTTCTGCGCACCTTGTTTGATCAAATCCTGCACACGCGCGCGAGCATCGGATCCTTCTCCCTGATCAAAACTGTTCACCCTGAGAACTCCGATTCGTCCCGCTTCCATTCGGGCCTCAGCAGCCGGAGCTCGAAAGGCCCCGCGCTTTACGGCCAAGGTAAGTGGACGAGCATTGGCTCTGAGAATGCGCAATTTTACTTCGGAGCCAGCAGCGCCGTTCAAAAGTTGCTTAGCATCGTAGAGGGATATATCACGCGTCGCCTTACCATCGATGTATTCGATAATATCGCCGGCGCGCACGCCGGCCTGATCAGCCGGTGATCCCTTCATTGGTGCGATGACATAGAGATAAGACGCAACCTGAGAAAGCTCAGCTCCAATTCCAACCTGATTGCTCTTGGTGTCCTGTCCGAATTCCCGAACTTGCTCCGGAGTCAGGTAGGTCGAATAAGGATCAAGTCCGTAGGCCAAGCCTCGCAATGCGCCGGCCCGAACCTTTTCCATATTCGGCTCATCCACATAGTCGTTTTGAATATGCTGAAGCACGCTCTCAAAAATCCTGAGCTGTGCATTCGGATCGTTAGTAGGCTGTTGAGCGCGGGTGGAAATCCAACCCCCGACCACAGTGTAAAGCGCCAGCGTAGCTGAGGCGAGAATCAGACCAAACTTCGTACGAAATGACATTATTTACCTCGTGCTTTGCGTTAAAACAAAACCTGAAAGACCACTTGCGAACATGCGCTTTTCGCAAGCCGGTCGTATCATACAGGCGGTTAAAGAAGGGTGCAACTTCACTTTACTCGGCATTAACCCGGATTTTCGCGATCTTCCAACCTTGCGATAAGCTGGTGTGCGAACCGAACGTAAACTTCTTTTTATGGAAACAAGCAACCAAAAGAATTCCATTCGCGCGCCTATTGTCGCTCTTGATTTGGGCGAAAAGCGCGTGGGGATTGCAGTCTCCGATGCATTATCAATCGCCGTTACTCGACTCGAAGCTCTTCCTCGTACCAGTTGGAAGCAAACGCTCCGAGAGATTGACGGTCTGGTACGTCGCTTTGACGCTCAAACTGTGGTAATTGGTTTACCGCTCCGGCTAAATGGTTCTGCTGGAGAGGCAGCTTTGGAAGCTCGCCGGGTGGCGCAAAAGTTCGCAAAGTCACTGTCAGTTCCCGTGTATTTACAGGACGAGCGTCTAAGTTCGGCCGAGGCTGAACAGAATCTTCGCGCCGAGGGTCATAAGGGCGACAAGATTGCGAAGCTCGTCGATAGCGAGGCGGCGGCCGTAATTCTTCGAGATTTTCTGGAAGGCAGCCAGGAAAGAATCCTCGTAGCCGCGTCTTGAGCAAACTCTTTTAGCCTACCGACTCTCTAAACTATTCACGATGAAACGAATTCTTTTGGCCATTGTTTTTTTGCTCCTTATAGCCGCCACTGCTTCTGCAATCTGGGCTTATCGAGATCTTCACATGGCGGTGCGGCACACAAAGCAGGGACAGTACGTTGAAATACCCCGAGGCTCTTCGCCGGCGACCGTCGTCAACAAGTTAGCGGATGAGGGAATTATCAAGCATAGGTGGCCGTTAATTGTTTACCTTAAACTTACAGCCAGAGGTTCGCAGTTGAAGTCCGGTGAGTATGACTTTCCTTCGCCTATCTCGCCTCTCGCCGTTTTCGCGAGGCTCCGAGAAGGTGAGCAGCGCTTGCTCCGCTTGACCGTAGTTGAAGGATGGACTCGATGGGATATTTCAAACGCGATGTTCAAAATTCCGGAGCTACATTTGGCCGATCCAGGCGCTGCCTTGCCCTTAATGAACAATGTGAGCCTCATAAGTGACCTCGATCCAACTGCAACCAATCTTGAAGGCTATCTTTTCCCTGATACCTACGAATTCCCTCCTGACACGAAGCCAGCCGAAATAATCGGCATCATGGTGAAGCGCTTTCGCAAGGAATGGAAGCCCGATTGGTCTATCCGTGCTCACGAACTACGTTTATCACCGCGCGAAGTGGCGACGACGGCTTCGCTGATTGAAACCGAGGCCAAGCTCAGCAGCGAGCGTCCTATAATTGCCTCCGTGATTTACAACCGCTTGCAGAAACGAATGGCCTTGGCAGTTGACTCAACCGTTATCTACGCTTCCAAGCTCGAAGGAAAGTGGCGAAACGATGGCAAGGTTTATAAAAGCGACGTCGAGCGGCGCTCGCCTTACAACACCCGGATACATGCC
>WNGJ01012117.1_pt1 | contig 15191 bp, 12 predicted proteins | sample 5400611 | NCBI WGS metagenome assembly WNGJ01 (sample SAMN13153375, study PRJNA577476) | soil metagenome | isolation source: 40 cm soil or saprolite under Garry oak tree replicate 1 | place: USA:California | collected 2016-06-15
TCATTCGCCTCGCGATCCTCGCGTTCCCGCTGAACATCATTGTGCTTTGCCCCTTCAAGTAACAGGCGGAACACAATCACACTTTGCGCGTTACAGATACGGCGCATCTTAAACTCGCCTTCCTCTAGATCTTTCGTAGAAGAGACGGCCTGCCAGATGTGGTGTTCGCGTTTGCGCCAGTAGTCATAGTGGCCCTGGAAGCGCGCATAGCACTCGAGCATCATTGCGATCAACGTCCATACTACCTGTTTGGGCGTACTGAGCGCGAAATGCCGACACGCGATCAATTGACGGAAAATGGGGGTGACCTTCATAGTCGAAGCTTCATAATTCTGCTGCTTCAAGACCTTGAGGTGCCCCGCGTAAATGCGGCGGCGCTGCTTGAGAAAATCGCGAACCGTAACGGGGCCTTTGTTATAGACGACGCATTCAGGCTCATAAATCAATTTGTAGCCAAGCTGCGAGATCAAAGCCTGGATGGAAATTTCATCAACCGCGCTATCGGTAGGAATACCGGAGATGACATTGCGAAACGCGATCACTTCACCCAGCTTTGGATAAACGCGGGCAACGCGGTCGTGCAGACGCCAGAGCAAATGCACCGCGTGACCCATCAAGGTGTCCGGGTCATTTATCGGCACCGGACGCCCACCAACCATACCAATGGAAAGGTCTTTGAACGGCGAACACAGGTGTTCTATTGCAGAGGTCTCTGGAATGATATCCGCACCGATCAGTACGACCACCGGGCTGATAGCCTGTTTCAGAAAAAGATTAATGGCAGATGCTTTTCCTTCGCGCTTTTCTTGCACACACAGGTGTATACGAGGCTCTTGTAAAGCCATCTCGGCGACGATGGGAACCGTGCGATCAGTACAACCACTGGCGACAACGATCACCTCGTCGATACGGATGGACGGGCCAGTCTGTTCGAGTACCGATTGCAGGGTACGCGCAATATTGGCTTCCTCGTTATATGCCATAATTCCAATACTACACCTGATAACCTCTTCATTTTCCTCTTCCAGGACAGGGTCATTCACCAATTCCGTTTGTGGGTCGCTGATAGTATTCGCCGCCATGTAGGGCATCTCCTTTGTGAGATGTATAGGGATAGATAGAACAGATACTTTTGCAGATGCTCAGTATGCACATCAATCTCATCGAGATAGAAATCAGAGTACCATTGAAACAGTATGGCCTGGATAGATATTTGGTTAAGAAACGGTTGTAAATACAAGAATGCAGTTATGAATTTATCTAGCCTGGTTTATTGACCATACTCTTGCTACGTCTTATACTCTCCTTGCCAGGTACGGGTGCCCATGTATGCATGTACCCCCTACACCTGAAAAGAACGAGAGATAACAACAATTTCCCTGGAAAGGATGTGTATGCGAATACAGGAACATGTGAAATTATCGACAATAGGAGCGGCGGCCGCCTGGCCCTGGTTGAAACAAGATGTCTTGATTCCTCTGGTTGCCAGTATTGGGATAGATGTCGATCATTATCTATGGTTCGCGGTAACACACCGCACACTGAGTTTGCGCGCAGCCATGCGCTATTTTGGACAGCCTGATCCACCGCAGAGGCCAGCAGCCAAGTTTCTTCATCATCCCATCATGCTGGGAGCGCTGCTCTTCGTAGCCTTGCGTCTCCGCTCGCGGCTACTTCTACTCATCCTGGCGGGCCTGCTCTTTCATGTAAGCCTGGATTTCATCCACGTCACACAGATGCGTGCCCTGAAGCAGTCGCTAAGTGAACAGGCACAGGGTAAATGTTCCGCTTGCGGGAAAGAGGAGCAGGCATTGCAACTGCATACAGTACGCGTTGCCAGCAACCTGCTTGAACGCTACGCGCCGCGCCATTATGTGGTGTTGTGTCCTTCCTGTCACGAACAGGCGCATAGGGCCGCTACCAAAACCGCCACATGATGACCAGGGCGGGGGCAAGCCCAGCCCGTACCCTATACGAAGCACAATGCGTATAGGGTACGGGCTGGGCTTGCCCCCGCCCTGTCGGTATGATATAATCCCTGACTGTACAAGGTAGATGTTACTGTATATTCCCTGCATGCCAGGTGAATTATAGAATCATGGAGGAAGAATTTGGCTTCACAATGGCTTCAAGCAATACGCATCATTGAAATTATTCTGAGCATCGTTGTTATCTTCTTTATCCTTCTCCAGGTGCGTGGAGCGGGCTTAGGGAGCGCCTTCGGCAGCAGCTCTGGTTCAGTGTTCAAGACACGGCGCGGCGTTGAGCGCCTGGTTTTTAATATCACCATCGTCTTTGTGATCATTTTCGCAGCAGTTTCTCTGCTCGGCACATTGATTCCTCAATAGAGGTGATTCCATATCAGAAGAGCAGGCGTTGAGGTGATGTTATGGACCAGGCATCCTCCCAGCCTCCAGACTTCCCAACAATACGCATATCGGGGTCGCTTGCCAAAGGTCATCTCTTCATGCCTGATGGGAGGCCCAGGCAACTGGGAAATTATCGCCTGCTTCAACTGATTGCTGAAGGCGGCTTCGCCGAGGTCTATCTCGGTGTGCATATCCACCTCAATATTCTGGCCGCGATCAAAGTCTTACACGCGCAGTTGGACAGCAACGACCTGGAAGAGTTTCGTAAAGAAGCCCGTATTGTGGCGCGCCTGCGGCATCCACATATTGTGAGCATCCACGATTTTGATGTCAAGGACGGGACGCCTTTTCTGGTTATGGATTATGCGCCTAACGGCACTCTGCGCCAGCGTCACCCAAAAGGGCTAGCCCTTCCTCCTACAGTCATCCTTCCCTATATCAAACAAGTCGCCGACGCTCTTCAGTATGCCCACGATCGACGCTTTATCCATCGTGATATCAAGCCGGAAAACATGCTGATTGATGAACAAGGCATGATCCTGTTGAGTGATTTTGGCATTGCCGTTGTCATTAGCACCCACTCGCAATCGGACCGCGAGATCGTCGGCACGATTATGTACATGGCACCAGAGCAATTGCAGGGGAAACCCGTTATGGCAAGCGATCAATACTCGCTTGCCATCGTCGTCTACGAGTGGCTGAGCGGTGAATGCCCTTTCAAGGGATCACTTGGCGAAGTGGCGGCGCAGCATGTCAATATGACCCCTCCATCGCTCTGCGCGCGCATTCCTCAACTTTCTCCCGCGCTTGAAGCCGTGGTGATGCGGGCTCTGGCCAAAGACCCGGCGCAGCGTTTCCCGTCCGCGCTGGACTTCGCCTACGCTTTTGAAGCCGCTATGCATTCCCAACCATTGCAATTGAGCTCATCCGGCACAAACCACTTGACGCCCACAGGGGAGAATAATCCCTACGCGCCAACCATCCTGGCAAAGCTGCCAGCCGTCAACGCGCTTCCAGTGATTCCCCGCCATAAAGAGCGCAAGGCGGCCATTTCGAGGCGGACCGTTGTGCTGGGGCTGGCAGGACTGGCCGCGCTGGGAGCGGCGGGTGGAACGGCCACCTGGCTTGCCAGCAAATACCGCACTATCCAGAAGCCAGCGCCTACACCCACGGGAATTCCGACGATTACCCCTACTCCTATTCCGATAGGCACAACCTTCCATACCTATCGTGGGCATCACGATATCGTTTTAAGTGTCGCAAGTTCTCTGAATGGGCAATACATCGCTTCTGCCTCCAAAGATACGACAGTACAGGTGTGGGATACGGCGACAGGCGGCGTACATGCCGTTGGTTATTCAGGTCATACGGATGCAGTTACCTCCGTATCCTGGTCGCCAGATGAACAATATGTGGTCTCAGGCAGCAACGATAAAACCGTCAGGATCTGGAAGACTGCCGATGCCAGCAATGCATTCACTTACATGAGCCATACTGCCGCGGTCAACGCAGTCGCGTGGTCGCACGCTGGAACACGCATTGCCTCTGGCAGCGCGGACAAAACGGTACAGGTATGGACGGCAGCCGATGGCAGCAGCCCTTTCAGCTATCCAGGTCATATGGACGTGGTATGGGCGGTAGCCTGGTCACCCGATAGTATGCGTATCGCATCTGGCAGCGCAGACAAAACAGTGCAGGTATGGAACGCCGCTGACGGCAGCAGCCCCATCACGTTTTCACGCCATTCTGACGTGGTGTACGCGGTCGCATGGTCGCCGGATGGCACCTACATCGCTTCCGGCGGCATGGATAAAACGGTGCGAGTATGGAAGCCTGATGTAGCTGGTGGCACTCCCGTCTACACCTATGGAGGGCATACCGATGCCGTCTATGGTCTGGCCTGGTCACTCGACGGGACGCGCATTGCCTCTGCAAGTAAAGATGGGACGGTGCAGGTATGGGGCGCAACCGACGGCAGCAACCCCTACAGCTACAAGGGTCACGGGGCAGCGGTAGACGCGGTAGCATGGATACCTATCCCAGGGACGCTGGTTGTTTCTGGCTCACAGGATACAACCGTACAAATCTGGCAAGGGGAATAATCAATATCTGGCACATGAGCTAGAGAAATGTGAAGTACTTCGCATTATTCTTCTTGATTTCATGGTATGTTCAAAATGGAAATAGTAATCCAAAAAAGCATTGCATTCATATTATTCATCTGTTATGTATACCATCCATTTCCTCAAAAAAGGAGGATACCCCTCATGAAAACAATAGCTCCCTGGCATACCCGACGTCTCTTTACAAGTATCAGCCTGCTAGTGCTTCTCGCTATGCTGCTCGCGGCATGCGGTGGAAGCAGTAACGGACCAAATGGCACGACTCCGACTCCCAATGGCACCACCACCAACGGGGGGCCGAGCGGCACCGCTACACCCGCCACAACACCGGTAATAGGACTTGGCTCGCAGCCTTGCCCGGCTTCGGTAAAAGACCCGGCGCACTGGGATGCAATCATCCCCACACAATCTGGTGTCTCGAAGGTCGAGGCTGTCACCTGTGGCAACCTGATTGGTACTCCAACGTTACAGGCCTTGATCACCGTGCGCTATTCCGCTACAGGCGCGGCCCTGGATGTGTATGTCTACAACAACATTACCAGCCCCAATCCGACGCAGCTTTTCAAATTACAAAACCTCTATAAAGGCGATGCCGCGATTAGTTCACGCAATACCGTCATGACCGCCGAAGTCGATCAAAATTCCAGCATCAACAAGGGCAAGGCTAATGCCAACCTGACGCAAGACCTGTTCCGCGAGTTCACCACCGCGAGCTTCACTCCCACCTCATTTCCTGGTATTTATCCCGACCTGACACGTTTTCAGGCCGAACGAGACCAGGTGCAGGTCAACATGGGACAGGACGCCTGGAAGCTTTCCCCAACGATGGTAGCTACGCACTTCGCCAGCGAGCCAACGCTCCTCAATTGGCCGAACATCATCGCCACCATCATGAGCGGCGGCGGCTCCAGCGATGCCGAAGCGGTAGTCAGCGTGAAAAACACCGATGCAGGCGGCGGCACCCTCATGCTGACAATGCAGCGACTGGAGGGCAATATCAACGGCGGCATCTGGGAAATAATCACAGTAGCAGCCAGCGGCCTGTCGATTACCGCGCCCAAGAATCGCGATATCCTGACCAGCCCGGTGACAGTCAGTGGTACCGGCAATGCCTTGGCAGGCAAAATAGGCACTGTGAAGGTGCTCGATCACATCTATACCGATATCGGCCACGCCGGTGCAACCGGAGCCACCGGAAACGGAAACACCACCTTTTCCGTCAGCGTACCCTACACCTCCACCTTCAAAACAGGCATGCAAGAGGGAATCGTGGTGTTATACCAAACGAATAACGCGAGCAGCACATTCACCGCCGCCGCCGCCGTAATGGTCAAGGAGTTGCTGTGAATCATTTCACCGCTACCAGAATATCGCGTTTCTTAATAACCCGATCCACCGTATGCGCAAACTCGGTATACGGTGGACCGTTGCATACACGCAGGTGGGTACATTGTGCGACGCATGCCGCCAGGGCTTCGCGCTCGACGCGCGTGGCATTCCAGGCCAGAACCATAGCGCCGCCCGGCAATAAAAGCCTCTCCCACACCGGAAGCGCCTGGGAGAGCATGCCAGATATCTCGCCGAAATGTTGAATGCCATAGGGCAAATCGGCCACAATCGCATGCATGTGCGGGCCACCCGGCACCTCCTGCATATGCATATCAGCCTGTGCCGTATCACCTTGCGCCAGCACGAGGTGACGAGTCGCGCCTTTGCGCCCAATTTCGAACTGGTAGCGCCGTCCCGCCCGGCGTCCGCGTTCATCCCGCTCTTTAAAGTGAATATGTTCGCTCTCCAGGTATTGCCGGACAAAGAGCGCCGTCGTCTCCACATCCTGTCGTTCGTGTTCAATGCCAAAAGCATCATAACCAGCCGCGAGCGCGAGAAAGAGTGTCGTTCCCCCGCCCGCAAGAGGATCAAGGATACGCAGCCTTCCGGTCGCTTGCTCACGAAACGCGCCCGCGAAGACAGCAACATTGAGCAGAACACGCGTGAAGATTTCGTTGGTTTTGCCCTTATAACGCCGAATCTCGGCCATCTCTACAGGCACAAATGGCTGAAAGGTTGCATCAAGTGGCCGCAAGAAAGGACCTTGCACGTCCCCAATTTGCTCAAAATATTCATGCGCCTCGCTGGTCGCTCCCAGGCGCGCCAATACCTCGAGCAGGTTTGGGCAACCAGCATCTTCGAGCGTGACCAGGAGATAGCTTTGCCCAGCAAGCGCTATAGGCTCAACACGCTGGATCGCGGGAGCTACAGGGCTGGCAAGCAGTTCAGGCCTGGCCAACCGTTCAGTCATATTGGCGTATTGCGTGCTGCGTTGCGGCGTGATTTTAAGCGCGAGTTTCATAGAATACGAGTATCCTCTAAATAAGACTCTAGCGCAACATCAAGCTGTGATGTTGAATATTGCATCATAGGATACTGCATGTGATACAGCTAGTCAACAATCGTGGCTACACCCCTTCCCACTTATCCTCTTGCGCACTACAATGATATAGGATCATAGAAAAGCAGGCCAGGCACTACAGGAGAGAATAAAAACATGCATATCGTGACAATTGATGAAATGCGCGAGCTAGAGGCCAGGGCAGAGCGGGAATATGGCCTAACATCGTCCATCCTCATGGAGAACGCGGGGAAGAGCGCGGCGGAACTGCTGGTACAACATATCCGCCGCCAACGTTCCGTCAATGATACCGAGTTCTTGATACTGGTCGGTCCCGGCAACAATGGTGGGGATGGGCTGGTCATGGGACGTTACCTGCAAAAATGGGGAGGGCTGGTCAACCTCTATCGCTGGAAAGAACAGCGCCTGACGATTGCGGGACAGGATGTTCCTGAGCAGGAAACGGCAGCAAAGCTCGAAGAGGTCTTTCAGCGCGTCGGGTATGTGCTTGATGCGCTGTTAGGCACCGGGCGTTCGCGTCCACTGCCCGATAGCATGCGCAGCCTGCTTGCAAGGGCGCGGCAGGAGCGGGAGAAACGCGACACGCTGCGCATCGTCGCGGTTGACCTGCCAACGGGCTTAAACGCGGACACCGGAGAAGTTGATCCAGGCACGATTCCCGCCGATATCACGATCACGCTGGCCTGCCCGAAACAGGGTTTTTTCTTCTTTCCTGGGCGCAGTTACATAGGGGAACTGTATGTAGGTGACATTGGCCTCCCAGCCGAACTGGAACAGCACTTGCAGAAGGAAATGCTGACAGCCAAAATGGCGCAGCATATCCTGCCGCCGCGTCCACTGGATAGCAATAAGGGAACCTTTGGGAAAGTCATGTTGTTTTGCGGCTCCCCGCCCTATCCAGGTTCAGCATTTCTAGCTGGAAGCGCTGCCGGACGCATAGGCGCAGGACTGGTCACACTGGCTGTCAAAGAGCGCATGCATCCCATCTATGCCAGCGCAATGCACGAGGTGACATTTGTACTGCTCCCCGATGAACAGGTAGAGAGCTTCCAACAATCGTCCGCGCTGATCGATCACCTGGAAGGGTACCGCGCCCTGCTCATGGGACCTGGCCTGGGTCAATCTCCCCAAACACTCGAGGTCATCCTCCAGGTATTGGAGTATCTACGCTCCTTACCAGAGGAAGAACGACCGCATCTCGTAATTGACGCGGATGGACTCAACAACCTCTCGGCCTTAGAACGCTGGTGGACATTGCTTCCCACCGGCACAGTAATTACGCCGCACCCCGGCGAAATGGGACGTCTCTGCGGCGGTTTGAAGGTATCCGGCGGCTACCTGGACCGCCTGGAACTGGCGCAGCGCAAGGCCAGCGAATGGCAGGTCATACTTGTACTCAAGGGGGCCTGCACAATTATTACCGAACCAGGCGGGTGCACTCGCATCAACTGGCTGGCTAACCCCGCACTGGCGACAGCAGGCACCGGAGATGTACTGGCCGGTATGGTAGCGGGCCTGCTCGCGCAAAAAGTCCTACCTTTTGATGCCGCCAGCGCCGCCGTCTACCTTCACGTCGCAGCCGCCGAGTTAATGAGCGCCGAAATCGGTCACGCAGGTCTGCTCGCCTCCGATTTATTGCCAAAGATTCCCCGCGCCATCCTCAAATGTAATGCGTAGGGACAAGGGGTGGTGGAACGGAGGTGGAGGGGGCCTTGTGCTTGTCCTGCACGCCTGCTCGATCCCTCCACCCAGGACAAGCACAAGGCCCCCACACCCCGTTCCACCACCCCTTGTCCCTACGCGAAATCCGACATTTATGCGGGAATGAAAAAGAACACCACGCACGCGAAATCCGACATTTATCCAGGAATGAAGAAAAACACCACGCAGGCCATCACATACACCGCAACGAGTTGTATTCCGGCCAGCCAGGTAGTCTCTCCATCCAGGCTGAGGAGGGCGAAGAGGATAGTCGCCAGTCCCAACACAACCAGTTCCAGGGGTTGAAAGACCAGGTTGAGCGGCGTGGCATAGAACAGGCTCACCAGCACCAGTAGCGGCGCGACGAAGGTGGCGACTTGAATCGATGAACCTGCTGCAATGGCCATACTGAGATCGATGCGATCTCTGAGCGCGATATATACGGCGCTTGAATGTTCGGCTGCATTGCCCACAATGGGGATGATAACCAGGCCAATGAAGACGGGAGACCAGCCCAGCAGCCTGGTGACGGGTACAATCGCGCCTACTAACAATTCGCTATTCCAGGCCGTGCCGATGGTCGCGACCAGCAATAATACAGCCGCCAGCCTGGGTTTAGGTGGATTCTTCTCACCCAGACTACGGGGATCAACACCGCCGGTCACTGCTTCCACCTCCACTTCCCCATGCTCTTCGGCAAGAGCGGCCCGGTGACGTTTAGGACTGCGGCGTTCAGCGCGCACGTGAAAGACATGCAGGGCAAGGTACATGGCATAGACCAGCAGCAGGATCACCGAGACCGCTATGCTGATCGACTGCACACGCCCAGAGTCATGGATGACCAGGGAGCCGGTTGCGGGAATGAGCAGGCCAGCTACCGCCAGCACCATCATGGCCGAATATTGCCCGGCATCCCGCGCATTGTAGTATTGTTTGCCCCAGCGCCATCCTCCAAGCGCCAGCGAACTGCCCAATACAAGCAGCGCGTTGCTGATGATCGAACCAGTAATCGAGGCCTTGACCACTGAGATCAGTCCCTGTTGCAGGGCAAAGATGCCGATGATAATTTCGGGAGCATTGCCAAAGGTGGCGTTGAGCAGCCCACCGGCAATGGGACCAACGTAGTATTCCAGGTCTTCGGTGGCACGCCCGATCAGCCCTGCCAGGGGAATCAGGGCGATAGCTGAACAAATAAAAATGGCCATCGCTTGCTGTTGTCCCCATACCAATTGGATGATGGGAGCAATGACGGCCATTATAAGTAAATAGTACAGCCAACGAGGCATAGCATCCCTTTCCAGGGCAACCGCAAGGGTGCGCCTCCCAAGATCCATCACCATCGCGGCCATGTTGCACAATAGCATCCCCTTCCAGGGCGACCGCAAGGGCCGGAAGAGTACGCCCCTACCCTATACGGACAAATCAGGCAGAAGGCGCGTGCGTATAGGGTAGGGGCGCACCCTTGCGGTCGCCCTGGCTCATAATGCGCGAGGCTCCGGCGCGGGCGCGATAAATCGGGCCCCTACTCGGCTGTAACGCTCTCTTCTACAGCAGCCTCATTCGCGGCTTCGTCAATGACGTTGACGGTGATTTTTGGCTCAAGCCTGGACGCGACTTTGACAGGAACCATGAACGTGCCAACCGATCGAATGGGATTGGGCAGTTCAATTAAACGCCTGTCAATGGTGATCCCCTCGATATTGCGCAGACCTTCCGCGATATCCTGGCTGGTGATGGAGCCATAGAGTCGGCCCTGTTTACCAACGCGCGCCTTAAAGGTCAGGGTAACGTTGCCCAGCCGCTCGGCCTTTTGTCGATTAGTGTCTACTTGCTTCTCCAGCTTGCGCTTTTCGGCTGCGATACGCTGCTGGTGATTTGCTAAAAGGCCGGGAGTTGCACCCGCAGCGAGGCGGCGCGGCAACAGATAATTGCGAGCGTAGCCATTCGCTACCTCCTTCAGATCACCAGCCTTGCCAAGATTATCAACATCTTGTAAGAGTATTACTTTCATTCAAATTCGCTCCTCATGAGGGGAAGCAGATTTACATAGGCGGGCGCAATGAATTGCGCCTCTACAACTTCCACCTGGTCTCGTTAATGCGAAAGTTAGTATACACCTTGTGTTCATTTCACGCAAGGTTTTTTCGGAACATACCCCATTGCGTCCTACTGAGTCCTCACCTATAATAGAGTAACATTATGCTGCTTTCATAAAGGATTTTTGTATGGATATCGAGGGAACATATACACTTCAGGCCGCGCCAGAAGAGGTCTGGCAATGTTTGATGGACCAGCAGACGCTGCGGCACACCGTCCCGGGCCTGGAACGACTGGAGACGGCAGGCAAACAGACCTACGCTTTCACCCTGCACATCAAGCATGCTCCACTGCGTGGCGTCTATTCAGGACATATTGTTGTCGATGAACTGCGCTATCCCACCTCGTATCGCATGACGCTTGAGGGCGAAGGGCAACAGAGCCACCTCCAGGGAATATGGGAAATTCATCTCAGTACACACAATGATAATACAGTAGTTGCCTACTCAGGGACGTTGAATCCTGGGAAATTTGGGGCGTTTCTTCCCCCAGCCCTGGTTAAGGGGACGGTCAAGATACTGATTCAACAGTTTTTCACCTCGCTGGCCGAACAGTTACGCGCCACCTCTTATGAGCATGACACCACAGCAGGAGAGCAAGATGGAGCATCGATGTCCCCGGCATTCTCAAATGGGCGCGTTCCCATTGAATCCTACTCCTATGCGCCAACACGACTACATACTCTGGTGCACCAGTTGGGTCTGGGAGATGATGATCCCCTGCTGGAAGAGCAGTGGGTCGCACGTCTGAAACGTATCGGGGCTTTTTCGGCGCTCCTGCTGCTGGTCTGGATTGGTACGAGGCTGCCGCGAAGGCTATTCCCCCATCATTGAACGCAGGCGCGCTTTCCAATCATTGTCGTCCGCGCTGTCGGCATCGTTTGTTTCGCCAACAGTCCAACTACGCGAGCCATCGGCGCTTTTCGCCGGGGCGGGTAGCCCTGGTCCTGTAATATCCTTCTGTACATTGGAGCGGAGCGCAGTCGAAGCAGCTTTTCGCACATCGTGTACCGGGTCTTGCAGCAAGGGATATATTTTCTCTTTGCTGTGTTCAGCATCCAGGCGAATGAGCGCGCGGATAGCGGCGGCGCGCTCATCCGAAGTACGCGCCTGCAGCAGCGGCTCGATATCGGGCGTCAACTGCGTCAATGCAAGATCAGCAATCAGGCGCAACAGGCGACTGCGCTGCATAGGATGGATAAGTGTAGTCAGCGCGTTCCGGCAATCGTTCGCCACCTGTTCCCTGTTGAGAATAGCTCCCTGCTCTATAGCCTCAGCAATCGCCACATCGGGCGGTACAGGCGAGATGCCTCGCAGGAATGGCTCAATCCAGGAGGCGACCGGCGTCTGCAAATTGGCGCTGTCATGCAGGTTCAGCGCCCAGGGGAAGTACTCGTAGAGCCAGTAGTACAGCGCTAAGGTCATTTCTGCATCGCGAGCAGCATACGCTACCATCGCCGGAGGTAAGGGGCGGCGCGTCCAATCCGTGCGCTGTAAACTTTTATCCAGGCGAACTTGAAAGGCGCGCAGCAGCATAGCCGCCAATGACGACTCGTGTTGGCCAAAAATTGAGCGGCTGGCGGCCTCCAGATCAAAATAATGCGCCACAAAAAGCTCGCGTTCAGACATCACCCGCAAGTCTGCCCCGGCCCCATGCAAGAGAATTCTGATCTCAGGATTGCCTACAACAGCAGCCAGAGGTGATAGATCACGCAGGCGCAGCGCATCGACGACAAAGCACCGCCCATCAATGGCCAGTTGCAGCAGCGCGAGACGTTGCATTGAGGTCGGCATCTCACGTTGAGCGCGTATAGGCGCGCGCACCTGGGTAAACTCGGCATCGATAGCGATAACAGGAGCGTGCCCCAATACGTTAGCAGCATGTTGTAATTGTTCTGGGCGGTCAACCCAGACGCGCTCACCTCTCTCTGGAGGCGAGCCATACGGTGGACTTTCACCCAGGTACCCCGGTAATACCTTTTCCCACTCTTCTGCTGATTCAGGTTCTTGTCTACGTTCGTTTTCGCTCAAGCATATACCTTATGAAGACTGAATAATATCCCATTATTTGCAGCAACTATAGCAGATTTTGGGGCAAACGTACAGAGAAAAAGCATGAAAATCAGGGCTATTCAAAAGACAATATCTTCCAGGGCGACCGCAAGGGTACGCCCCTACCCTAGACGGGCAGAGCAAGCACAAGGCGCATTCGTCTAGGGTAGGGGCGTACCCTTGCGGTCGCCCTGGTGCTATGCTACACTGAAGCAGCAAAACCGCGGCATTCACTGAAAGAAGGCAAGGCTCTTATTATGGCAAATAACGTACCAATTACAGTTGCATACGGGGATGGCATCGGCCCGGAGATCATGGAGGCCACCCTGCGTATCATTAAGGCAGCAGGCGCGCGTATAGATATCGAAGAAATCGAAGTTGGCGAAAAGGTCTATTTACGTGGCATCAGCGCTGGCATCGAACCGAGCGCGTGGGAGTCGCTGCGCCGCACGAAGGTATTTCTGAAAGCACCGATCACCACGCCACAGGGCGGCGGCTATAAGAGTTTGAACGTCACCACCCGCACAACCTTTGGCCTGTACGCCAATGTGCGCCCCTGTGTCTCCTACTATCCATTCGTTGACACCAAGCATCCCACGATGGACGTGGTGATTATTCGTGAGAACGAAGAAGACCTGTATACAGGCATCGAGTACCGGCAAACACATGATATGGTGGAAAGCCTCAAACTCATCAGTCGGCCCGGCAGCGAAAAGATCGTGCGCTACGCCTTTGAGTACGCGCGCAGCCACAATCGCAAAAAGGTGACCTGCTTCATGAAAGACAACATCATGAAGTTGACGGATGGCCTGTTCCACAAAGTCTTTAACGAGATTGCCAGCGACTATCCCGATCTCGAAAATGAGGCCTGGATTGTGGACATCGGCTCGGCCAAACTCGCCGACACGCCGGAGGCCTTCGACGTGATTGTGCTGCCAAACCTGTACGGCGATATATTGTCTGATGTTGCGGCCCAGGTGGCAGGCTCGGTTGGCCTGGCGGGTTCGGCCAATATCGGTGATCGCTGCGCCATGTTCGAGGCTATTCACGGCTCCGCACCGCGGCGCGCGGGCCAGAACCTGGCCAATCCGTCAGGTCTGATACTTGCCGCCGTGATGATGCTGGTGCACATCGATCAACCGGATGTCGCCACCTTAGTACACAATGCGTGGCTGCGCACCATCGAAGACGGCATTCACACCTATGACATCTATGTCGAGGGAGTCAGCAAGGAAAAAGTCGGCACGCGCGAGTTCACCGATGCCGTTATTGCTCGTTTAGGCAAGGTTCCAGAACAGCTCAAGGTCGTCAACTATACCAGCTCCCCGCAGCATACCTCCTACGCCCCTGTCGCCAGCACACCTACCGACGAGCAGAAAGACCTGGTTGGAGTAGATGTCTTCCTGGACTGGCATAGCGGCACCCCTGATCAGCTTGGCGAAGCATTCAAGCAGGTAGCCAGCAACGGCCTGGATCTGACCATGATTACTAATCGCGGTGCGAAGGTGTGGCCCGGCGGTATGCCCGAAACCTTCACCACCGACCACTGGCGCTGCCGTTTCCTGGCGCGCAACCGAGACGAGGTTGTCAGCCATTCCCAGATCATCAAGCTGCTCCAGCACATCGATGAAGCCGGTTTCGACTTCATCAAGATCGAGAACCTGTACAACTTTAATGGCAAGGCGAGTTATTCGGCTGGGCAGGGGGAATAAATCAGGTGAACACAAAACATGTGTGAGAGGATGATATCGTAATGGTTATTGATGAGATTCTGGCGCATAATGAGCGCTTCGTGCAGGAAAAGACGTTGCCCATCATCGGTCATACCCCGCGCAAGCGCATGGCTGTCGTGACATGCATGGATTGCCGACTGGTGCAAATGTTCGAGCAGGCCCTTGGATTGGAACGTGGTGATGTGCTGGAATTACGCACCGCGGGCGCGACCATTTCCAAACCCGAACGCCAAGGAGCTGCTAACGACCTGATCCGCTCCCTGGCGGGCGGCATCTACCTGCTCGGCGTACGCGAAGTTGCGGTGATCGGCCACACCCACTGTGGCCTGGCCCATGCCAACCCAATCGTGCTGACTGCATCCATGCAAGCGCAGGGAGTAGACCCGCAGCAACTGATACAAGACGAGGGCTTAGAAGGCTGGCTGGGCGCATTCGATGACGTCCATGTCAACGTGCGCGAAGTCGTCAACGTCATTCGCAACAGCCCCTATCTCCCGAAGATCCCCGTACACGGCCTTGTCATCGATATCGAAACCGGCAAACTGGAGATGGTTGATAGGGGATAGGGGGGATTTCTCCAAGTCACTGACCTGTTTGCCTTCCGACTCACAGGCGTGCCCAATATTCCGCTGCTTCATCTGCATTCTGTTCCGCATCAGGTGAAGCAGCGACAATGTTTTCTCCATCTGGATGATACGTGCCCACTT
>WNGJ01004064.1_pt1 | contig 15190 bp, 13 predicted proteins | sample 5400611 | NCBI WGS metagenome assembly WNGJ01 (sample SAMN13153375, study PRJNA577476) | soil metagenome | isolation source: 40 cm soil or saprolite under Garry oak tree replicate 1 | place: USA:California | collected 2016-06-15
CGCAGCGTGGACCGGTCCCACCACGACCTGTTCACCCTGCACGGCGCCAGCCGGTGGACGCGGCTGTGGAAGCTGCAGTGGCCGGCGGCGCTGCCGGCGATCTTCGCCGGGCTGCGGATCTCGGCCGGGCTGTCCGTGATCGGGGCGATCGTCGGCGACTTCTTCTTCAAGCAGGGGCAGCCGGGCATCGGCGTGCTGATGGAGGTCTACCGGCAGGGGCTGCGGTCCGAGCAGCTGTTCGGCGCGGTGATCCTCGCCTCGCTCCTCGGTGTCGTCGTCTTCCTGGCCTTCGGCTTCCTGTCCCGGCGGGTGGTCGGCTCCTGGCACGAGACCACCAGCGACCTGGTGGCGGAGTAGCGCTCCGCCACCGGGCCGGCGAGCGTCAGCCCGGCGCCCGCCAGGTCAGCGCGCAGACGAACGGGTCGAGCGAGTCGGTGAAGGTCGCCCCCGGGAAGACCGCGCCGTAACGGCGGTGGAACTCCGCCCGGGTCAGCGGCTGGTTCGTCCGCGCGTGCTCCATCCACACCCGGTGCTGCCGCAGGCGCAGCACCAGCCAGGCGTCGGCGGGCGAGCGCCGGCGGCGCAGGGTCCGGACCGCATCTCCGACGCCGTACCAGCGGTGCCTGAGCTGCGAGGGGGCGCCGTCCCGGACGGGCGAGACGATGTCGACGAGGACGGCCAGTCCGCCCGGCGCCACCAGGCTGCGCACGTGCGGGAGCACCCGGTCGTGGTCGCGCAGGTGGAAGATCGTGTTGACGCTGAGGACCAGGTCGAACCGGCCGTCGATGGCCGGAGTGACGTCGAGCAGGCTGCGGTTGGCGTACGTGATGGCGTCCCGGCCGTGCCGGCGCCGGGCCAGCTCGAGTTCGAGCTCGGAGATGTCCACGGCGAGCACCGAGTCGTACCGGTCCGCCAGCAGCTCGTCGAACCTGCCGGTCCCGCAGCCGAGGTCGACGGCCCGCCCGCGCGGGCCGTCGACCTCGATAGTCGCCGCGATCCAGGGCCGGTAGACCCCGTCGTTGATCTCGGCGTACCGGTCGTACAGCTCCGCCAGCGGGTCGAACAGCGCCCCGCCGGCGGAGCTCATCTCGCCCGAACCGGAACGTCCGCCGTCACTTGACGCCGATGCTCGGGTCGATGAACTCGTTGGTCACCAGGTCCGAGGGCTGCAGGCCGGACTTCACCGGCGTCTTCTGCCCGGCGAAGATCGGGGTGACGATGTCGATGATCTTCTTCACCCTGGTGTCGTCGAAGTCGCCGACGGCCTTGTTGGAGCCGTTGCCGAGGATCGCGTTGTCCTTCATCGCCTTGGCCGCCGCGTCACCCTGCTGCTTCGAGTACGGGAAGGCGCCGCCCTTGCTGTACTTGTCGACCAGCCCGCTGATGAACGTGTTGGTCGTGCCCGGGTCACCGACGTAGGCGACGGTGGAGCGCTGCAGCACGGGCACCAGCTTCTTCAGGCAGCCGGAGAGTTCCTGCTTGCGGTCCGGACGGATCGTCAGCGTCTCCGGGTAGACCGGGTAGCCGGAGTCCGCCACGAGCTGGTAGGCGACCTTCTTGCCCCACACGGTCGGGTCGTTCTGGTAGCGGATCACCTCATTGGTCACGTAGCCCTGCTGGACGATGGAGCCCTTGGACGCCTTCCACTGCTCCGGGGTGCCGGCGTAGCTCGCGGAGACCTGGCTGTTGCGCAGCAGGCCGGCGCCGAGCAGGTACGCCATGTAGGTCGCGCCCTGGAAGTAGATGACCTTGGTGTCGGTCTGGCCGATGTCGGCGATGGTGTTGAAGTCCGGGTGCTGGACCGGATCCCACATCAGCACCACCGGGCTGAGGTCGAGCGGGGCGAAGACCCCGAGGACCGGCTTGCCGCTCCCACTGATCTGCGCCGCCGAGTCGAGGTCGGCGCCGCCGAAGGTGATCGAGTTGTCGGTGTAGAGCAGCGAAGTCGACGGGGTGAAGTTGTTCGCCGGGCCGCCGGCACGCAGCTCGACCTTCACGCCGGTGTCGACCCCGTTGTCGACCAGCGGGCCGGTCACCTTCTTCTTGTTCTGGTCGACCGTCGGGTTCGGGCCGAGCAGCCGGTAGAGGCCGCCGTACTCGGCCTGCGGCCACCAGTTGGTCTGGAACACGACGGTGTCGGGGCAAACCCCCTTCAGGGCGTTGGCCTGCCCCGCCGCCGCGGTGCTCTGGACGGTCTGGCCGCCCGGGCCGCTACTGCTGGACGAGTCGCTGCAGCCTGCTGCCGTGAGCGCGGCGACGGCGACCAGCGCGGTCGCGCCCGCCAGCCTTGGTGAGGTCCAACCTCGCATGGCTCTCCTGTTCTTGGTCTCGTCTACTCGGGTCACTGCTCGCCCTCGCGGAGCGTCCGCGAGACCCGTGCGGCGAGCTCCGCGAACTCCGGGGTGAACCGGAGCTCGCGTGATCGGGGGTAGTCGAACGGCACCGGGATGTCGGCCACCACGCGGCCCGGCCGCGGGGACATCAGCACGACCCGGGTGGAGAGGAAGACGGCCTCGCCCACCGAGTGCGTGACGAACAGCCCGGTGAACCGCCGGGTCGCGTACAGGTCGAGCAGCTCGGCGTTGAGCCGCTCGCGGGTGAGCTCGTCCAGCGCGCCGAACGGCTCGTCGAACAGGCAGAGGTCGGGATCGAGGACGAGCGAGCGGGCCAGCGATACCCGCATCTTCATGCCGCCGGAGAGCATCCGAGGCAGGTGACGCTCGAACCCGGCGAGCCCGACCAGCTTGATCGCGTCGGCCGCCCGCCCGCGCCGCTCGGACTTGGGCAGTCGCTCGAGCTCCGCGGCGAGCTCGACGTTGCGCGCGACCGATCGCCAGGGCAGCAACGTCGGGTCCTGGAAGACGTACCCGACCTCGTCGGATTCGACCTGCACGGTCCCCGCGGTGGGCTTGCTCAGCCCGGAGGCGAGCCGCAGCAGGGTGCTCTTGCCGCAGCCCGACGGACCGACGACGGCGACGAACTCGCCTCGCTGAATCCGCAGGTCCATCCCGTCCAGGGCGAGGGTGCTGTCGGCGAACCGCTTCTCGACCCGGTCGAACCCGAGCGCGAGGGGGGCCTGCACGATCGCCTCCCGACCCGCACCGCTCTCGCTACGCACGACGCCCCCTCTGGCCGCTTCCGTCACTGTCCGTGACCGAACGGCGGGTGAACCTGGACCCCGTGCGCCGGAGCCTTCCGCTAGCAGGAACCGGCTGGCTCCACAGCGTATTGTCCCCACGGCGCCCACCGCCACAATGTGATCGAGTGGTTACCTGATCAGGTGTTCGCCGGGTACCTCATCTCGATGCTCTTCGCGTCCGTCGGGAAGACGACCCGGAAGCTCTGGTTGACGAACTGCTCGACGATGGCCTGCGCCCCGATGTTCTCCCGCGTCTCGTCGAAGCGGATCCCGGACCAGGGCATGATCGTGTCCTCGCCTGGGACGTCGAGACCGAGCAGCGCGGTGCGCACGTCGTTCGACTGCACCGACCGGGCGGCGTCGACGGCTTGCGCGAGCGCCAGCACCGCGGTGAAGGACGCCGCCGCCGCCTCCGTCATGGCGGTGTTGTACTTGCGCTGGTAGAGGTTGGAGACCGCGCGGGCCGCCGGGTTGCGGCCGGCCGGTTCCGGCGACCAGGACACCGAGCGGCACAGTCCGGTCACGACCGCGGCGTTGCTCCGGTACGCGGCGGCGTTGAGGTAGCCGAGTCCGAAGGACATCACCGCCCGCGGCCGGTACTGGCGGCTCGCGAACGCGGCGATCATCGACTGCACGGTGTCCGGCGAGGCGTAGACGAACACGGTGTCCGGGTTCAGGGCGCGGACCTGGTCCACGGCCGGGCCGAGGTCGGCCGCGTCGGGCGGGAAGCTGATGTCGTCCGGCTTGCGGAAACCGCCCTCGGCGGCCAGTTCCTTCATGGTGGACGCCACGTCGTTGCCCGCCGAGTCGAACACGTGCAGGACGACCGTCCTCGCGTCCCGGCTGATCTTGCCCTGCAGCAGGGAGAAGAACGACCGGCCGGCGGTCCGGACGGAAGGGCCGAGCCGGTAGAACCAGTCCAGTCCGCGCCGGGTCAGGAAGCTGGACGGGCTGTCGGCCGTGACGAACGGGACGCCGAGGCGGTCCGAGCGCTGGCTGGCGAAGGAGGTCACCGCGGGGTCGAATGCGCCGGTGATGGCCGTCACCCCGTCCTCGGTGACGAGCCGGGCGGCGGCATCCGCCGCCACCTGGTTGTCGCTCGAGGTGTCCCTGGGCACGATCTTGACGCGGGCGCCGCCGAGACCCGGCAGGCCCGTGCCCTCGGCCAGCGGCAGCGGGATCGACGGGTTCGGCCCGTTGATCACGTCCGCGGCGAGCTGTGCTCCACGCTGGGCCTCCTGGCCGGCGGCGGCGCTGGGGCCCTTCAGGGGAGTCAGCAGGCCGAACTTGACCTCTTGGACGGCGGGCTGGCCGGCGGAGTCCTTCCCGCCGGAGCACCCCGCGGCGCTGGCACCGAGGACGGCGGCGAGGACGGCGGCGAGGAGCGGGCTGAGGCGGCGTCGCCGGGCAGTCATGACAGGCTCGGGTTCCTCTGCGTGCGACGGGGTGCAGCCGAGTCGCGACAGGGTCACGGCCGGGCGCGGAACGGGGCGAGGCTACTCCGTCCCCAGGCACGCGAAGGACGGAGGACGCTGCGTGACGGACCGTAAGCGGAACGCAGACGACCCTCCCCCATCGTTCACGCGGGGGAGCCCGGTGGCCCTATAGTGCCCGGGAAGTACCCGGGAGAAGCGTCGGCACGTGGGAAGGTCGCGAGAGCTGGTGGAAAGACTACCCGCGGAACACCCTGCTCAACCGGCGCCACCATCGCGCGGCGGCGTCCTGACGCCTGGACGGCATCGCGGCGCCCTGGACGGCGCGATGCCGCCGGACGGTGGTCAGGACGAGGCCACCGGTCCGCCGTCGGACCCGCAAGAGCCCCAGCCAGGGGGTGACCGGGACCGGGATTCCACGGACAGGTCCTCGACCGGGTCGATCTGGCGTGCGTTCTCCCCGCGGCAGTGGCGGGTCCGTTCGAAGCTCGTCGCGGTGCTGGCCGTGCCGGCGGTCGCATTCCTCGTGCTTGCCAGCATCAACATGGGCGGCCAGATCACCAGCGCGAGGGACTACGGCCAGGGCGCCTCGATCGCCGAGTTCGGCGGCCAGGTCACCGCGCTGGTGCACGAGCTGCAGATCGAGCGGGACCGGGCGGCCGGCTTCATCGCCGACGGATATCCCGCTCCCGTGCCCGACAAGGACCTGCAGAACCCGAAGAAGCCGAAGTCGCCGAACGCCGCCAACAACTACCTGCTCCAGCGTCACAACGTGGACGCCTCTCTCGCCGACTACCGATCAGCCGAGCGGAAGGTCGGCACGGGCGTCGGCGAGGCGGCCGTGGGCAAGATCGCGGCGGCGCGGGCAGCGCTGGACAGCCTGGGTGCGCTGCGCAACGCGGCCGAGAAGAAGCTGCTGACCGGTGACGCGGTCGTCGGCGAGTACACCCGGATCGTCGCCGACCTGCTCGACGTCGAGACCGAGATCGGCCGGCTCGGGACCGACCCGGACCTGTCCCAGCAGGTCGAGGCGTTGACCGGGCTGGGCGCGCTGAAGGAGATCACCTCGCAGGAGCGGGCTCTGCTCTCCTCGATCGCGTACCGGAAGTCGTTCGAGTTCGGTCAGCTCCAGGAGCTGTCCGGCGCGATCGCGCGCCAGCGTGCGGCGCTGGACCAGTTCCTGACCCGGGCCACGCCCGAGCAGCGTGCGCTGTACAACGAGAACGTCACCGGCCAGGCCGCGCTCGCCGTCCGCCGGATCGAGGACATCGCGGTCAACCGGCAGGCGAGCGGCGACCTCGGCCTCGACGAGCAGCAGTGGTACTCGGCGGCGACCACGAAGATCGAGCAGCTTCGCCGGGTCGAGGAGACGCTGCTGGACCAGGTGGTCGCCAAGGCACGGCAGCTGCGGTCCGACGCCCAGCGCCAGGCCATCACGACCGGTGTGATCATCGCCGCGATCCTGGTCATCGCGTTCCTGACCTCGCTGCTCATCGCCCGCTCCATGGTCGGCTCGCTGCGGAGGCTGCGCACCAGCGCGCAGGACGTCGCCGAGACCAGGCTGCCGGAGGCGATCGACCGGCTGCGACGCACGGACGCCGCACCGGAGATCGTCGAAGTGGTGCCGATCGGGATCGACTCGCGAGACGAGATCGGCGAGGTCGCGAAGACCTTCGACGCCCTGCACCGCGAGGCGGTCCGGCTGGCCACCGAGCAGGCCGCGCTGCGCAGCAACGTCAACGCCATGTTCGTGAACCTGTCCCGCCGCAGCCAGGGCCTCGTCGAGCGGCAGCTCAAGCTGATCGACGAGCTGGAGACCGGCGAGCAGGACCCCGACCAGCTGTCCAACCTGTTCAAGCTCGACCACCTCGCCACCCGCATGCGCCGCAACTCGGAGAACCTGCTCGTCCTCGCCGGCGAGGACGCCGGCCGCCGGTGGGGCCGGCCGATCCCGCTGGTCGACGTGCTTCGTGCGGCGACCTCCGAGGTGGAGCAGTACCACCGGATCCAGCTGACCGGCGTCCCGGACGTCGAGGTCATGGGTCACGCGGTCAACCACGTGGTGCACCTCGTCGCCGAGTTGCTCGAGAACGCGACGGTGTTCTCGTCCCCCGAGTCGAAGGTGCTGGTACACAGCCAGCGGCTGTCCGACGGCGGCGCCATGGTCGAGATCGAGGACCGCGGGATCGGCATGACCGCCCAGGAGATCGCCGACGCGAACGAGCGGCTGGCCAAGCCGCCGGTGTTCGACGTGTCGATCTCCCGGATGATGGGCCTCTACGTGGTCGGCCGGCTGGCCGGCCGGCACGGCATCACCGTCCGGCTGCGCCAGTCGGACGCCGGTGGGGTGAGCGCGTTCGTCCGGATCCCGGTCGACGTGCTGGCCAGCCGGTTCGAGCAGCGACCCGACGAGCCGGCGGCCGTCGGCGGTCCCGCCGGTGGGGACGGTCGCCCGCCCCGGCCCGCCGCGCTGCCGCTGCCGCCGCCGGGTGGCTCGGGTGGCGTCGGTGCGCCGGGCGGCCCGAGCGGGTGGCCCGGTCCGGCCGCCGACCTGCCGCGCCGCCCGCTGAGCACAGCCGGCTTCGGGACCGAACCCGCACCGCAGCCCGGGTCGCCGCCGCTGCCGCGGCGGACCCCGTCGTCCGCGGACGCCGGCGACGGCGAGACACCCGGCGGAACGCCGGCGATCCCGTCGCCAGGTCTGCCGGTGAACGGCACGCCGGGCGGTCGCGGTCGCGGCCAGGGCGGCTCCAACGGCTACCCCGGCTCCGGCGTCCCGCCGACGCTCGGCGGTGCGACCCGCGCCCCCTCCGGTCCCCCCGGCCCCGTTCCGCCCGGACGGCAGCCCGGCCCCTATGGTCAGCCGGGTGCGTACGGCCCGCAGGGCCAGCCGGGTGGCTACGGCCCGCAGGGCCAGCCGGGCCCGTACGGCCAGCCGGGTCCGTACGGTCCCCCCGGCCGCGGCGGCCAGCCGAGCCTGCCCGGGCTCCCGGGCAGGGACGGCCGCGAGGAGCGGACGCCGATCTTCGAGCAGTTGCAGTCCGAGTGGTTCCGCCGCCGGGTGCCCGTCCGGCCCGGACCGGTCGAGCAGGCGCCGCCCGGCCAACGGCCGGTCGGGCCCGGCGCCGCGAGGGGCCCGGGTGCTCCTGTGATTCCGGGCGGTCCGGTCGGGCCGGGCGGACCCGCCAGGCCGGTCAGGCCGGGCGCGCCGGCTCCGGCCGGCTCCCCGCTGCCGCCACCTCCCGGCGAGCCGCAGTGGGCCTCGCCCGCGGACGAGGGCTGGCGCGCCGCCGAGCGGCTGCTGCAGCCCACCAGCGGCGGAACCACCCGCGCCGGCCTGCCGATGCGGGTGCCACAGGCACACCTGGTGCCGGGCGGCGCCGACGCGCCGCCGGCGCCGGCGCCGGCCCCCGGCCCCCCCGCGTACCGCTCGCCGGAGGCCGTCCGCAGCCGGTTGGCCAGCTACCACCAGGGTGTCCGGCGCGGCCGGCACGCCGACCGGCGCGGTGACAACGGGGACCGCGACCCGTCCGATGTCCTCGTCCAGCACTCTCAGGAGCAATCGTGACCTCGCTGAGTCCAGCAGCCCAGAACCTCAACTGGCTCGTCACCAACTTCGTCGACCGGGTGCCCGGGGTCGCGCACGCCGTCGTGGTGTCGGCGGACGGCCTGTTGCTGGTCTCGTCGGAGGGCCTCCCGCGCGACCGGGCCGACCAGCTCGCCGCGGTGGCGTCCGGACTGACGAGCCTGACGCAGGGCGCAGCCCGCTGCTTCGAGGCGGGCAACGTCGTGCAGACGGTGATCGAGATGGAGCGGGGCTTCCTGTTCCTCATGTCCATCAGCGACGGGTCCTGCCTCGCGGTCCTTGCGGCCACGAGCTGCGACGTCGGGCTGGTCGGGTACGAGATGGCACTGCTCGTCGAGCGGACCGGTGACGTGCTGACCCCGGCTGTGCGCAACGAGCTGCAGGCCGTTCTTCCTCGATGACGACCACGAGAAGGCCTCGGGGTGAGCAGCTACCCACCGGAGCAGGGCCCGCTGGTCCGACCGTATGCGGTCACCGGCGGACGGACCCGGCCGGACTACGAGCTGGCCATCGAGGCGCTCGTCTCGACCACCCGGCTCGGGGACCGGACCGCCGAGTCCACCGCACCGGAACGGCAGCTCATCTGCGACCTGTGCCGGCGAGCCCGGTCGGTCGCCGAGATAGCGGCGTACCTTCGGATGCCCCTCGGCGTCGCGCGGGTGCTGGTGGGTGACATGGCCCAGGAAGGGCTGGTCCGGGTGCACCAGGCCGCGGCCACGACCGATCGACCTGATCTCGTCTTGATGCAGAGGGTGTTGAATGGACTTCGAAACCTCTAGGCAGACCGCCTACGTGGACTCCAGCGCCGCGACGACCTCAGCGAAGATCGTCATCGCCGGCGGCTTCGGCGTCGGCAAGACGACGCTGGTCGGTGCGGTCTCCGAGATCGAGCCCCTCACCACCGAAGCGGTCATGACGGAGGCGAGCACCGGGGTCGACGACCTCTCCCACACGCCGAACAAGACGACCACCACGGTGGCGATGGACTTCGGCCGCGTTTCCCTCGACAGCGACCTCATCCTGTACCTGTTCGGCACGCCCGGGCAGCACCGTTTCTGGTTCATGTGGGACGACTTGGTCCGGGGCGCCATCGGTGCGGTGGTGCTGGTCGACACCCGGCGGCTGACGGACTGCTTCGCCGCGATCGACTTCTTCGAGGCCCGGCGGCTGCCGTTCATCGTCGCGGTCAACCGCTTCAACGGGGTGCTGACCCACTCGATCGAGGACGTCCGCGAGGCGCTCGCGGTCGTCGGCGCGACACCGGTGATCACGACCGATGCGCGCAGCCGGGAGGCCACCAAGCAGACGCTGATCACGCTGGTGGAGCACGCCATGCGGCGTACCCGGGAGGAGCTGACCGGCGGCGCCCGGCGGTAAGCAAGATCGGTCCCGTCGGCTGACCGGCGCGCTCGCCCACGGCGATGCCGGGTGTCCCCTCACGAGCTCGGGGATCCCCGGCCGGCTCGGTCGCGGCGGTCGCCCTAGCTGGAGCGTGTAGATCGATTACTTGTCGATGTCGCCGACCACGAAGAAAAGCGAGCCCAGCACGGCGACCAGGTCGGGCAGCAGCGTGCCAGGCAGCAGCACCTGCAGGGCCTGCACGTTGTTGTACGACGCCGAGCGCAGCTTGAGCCGCCACGGCGTCTTCTCGCCCCGGGAGACCAGGTAGTAGCCGTTCAGGCCGAGCGGGTTCTCCGTCCAGCAGTAGGTGTGCCCCTCCGGCGCCTTCACCGTCTTCGGCAGCCGGACGTTCACCGGCCCGGACAGCGCCGGCAGCCGGTTCAGCACGGCGTCGGCCAGGTCCAGCGAGGCGTACACCTGGTCGAGCAGGCACTCGAAGCGGGAGTGACAGTCGCCCGCGGTCCGGGTCACCACCCGCAGCACGTCGCGCAGTTCGCCGTACGCCAGGTAGGGCTCGTCCCGGCGCAGGTCGAAGTCGACCCCGGAAGCCCGGGCGGCCGGCCCGCTCACCCCGTACGACCGGACGTGCTCGGGTGAGAGCACGCCGACGCCGCGGGTGCGGGCCAGGAAGATCTCGTTGCGGCGGACCAGCGCGTCGATGTCGGCGGCGACCCGGCTCCGCACGTCGTCGACGGCCCGGCGGACCCGACCGGTCCAGCCGTACGGGACGTCCTCCTTCAGCCCCCCGACCCGGTTGGCCATGTAGTGCATCCGGCCGCCGGAGGCCTCCTCCAGCACCGCCTGCAAGGTCTCCCGCTCGCGGAACGCGTAGAAGACCGGCGTGATCGCCCCCATCTCCAGCGGGAACGAGCCGAGGAACATCAGGTGGTTGAGCACCCGGTTGAGCTCGGCGAGCAGGGTGCGCAGCCAGACCGCCCGCTCGGGCACCTCCATCCCGAGCATCCGCTCGACCGCCATCACCACGCCGAGCTCGTTGGAGAACGCGGACAACCAGTCGTGCCGGTTGGCCAGCACGGTGATCTGCCGGTAGTCCCGCACCTCGAACAGCTTCTCCGCGCCGCGGTGCATGTAGCCGACGATCGGCTCGGCGGTCACGACCCGCTCGCCGTCGAGGACCAGCCGCAGCCGCAGGACGCCGTGCGTCGAGGGGTGCTGCGGGCCGATGTTGAGCACCATGTCCGCGATCGGCAGGTCGTCCGCCCCGGCGCCGGTGCCGACGGTCAGCGTCCGCCGCCCACCCGCTCCGGGCCAGGTCGGTTCGAGGGACTGCCCGCCGGGCCGGCCGTCCGGGCGATCGCTGTCGCCCGCGCCGCCGACCCCGGTGCTCATGGAAGCCGAGTCTGCCACCCGGCGATGCCGGCGGGTCAGCCGGAGAACGGCCAGGCCTCCGGCGCCTGCTGGACGTGCTGCTGTGACATCGCCGCCCGGTAGACTCGGTCGGCGGCGATCCGGATCGCCCGGTCGGTGTCCACGCCGGTCTGGTCCGCGAGGGTCACCAGCGCGAACGCAAGGTCGCCGAGCAGACCCTCCCAGTCGCGGGTGGCGCGGAACGGGCGCCGCCCGTTGTCGGTGGCGCGGACCACCTCCTCCGCCAGCACGCCGAGGCGGGCCTGGACGTCCAGCAGCACGGTCGCCGGCGGGGCGTGCAGGCCGAGCCGGTCACCGGTCTCCGCGACGAATTGCTGGAGCTCGCGCACGCCGAGGAACCTAGCGCATCGTGCCCGCCGCCCGGGTCCCCCCCGGCCCGCCTCACCGCCGGTCCGGCTCGAGCGGCAGCGACGCGTGCACGGCCTGCACCAGCCACCCGAAACCGCCGAGACCCGCGGGGTCGGTCAGCTCGCCGGCCTCGCCGGCCCGCCGTAGGGCGCGCAGGTACGCCGCGGGGTCGGTGCGGGCCAGGTCGAGCGGCGGCCGCCGGGCGTCGATCGGGAGCGCGGACAGTGCGGCCCGCTGGGTGCCCAACCACGTCCCGGCGGCGCCTGCGGCCCGCCCCGCCGCGGCGGCCGCGTCAAGCGCCACGTGTGCGGTCAGGTCGCAGGAGCCGTCCGGGACGGGCCTGACCTGGCGCCCGCCCCGGTAGCCGGTCAGCGTGCCCGCCCGCGGTCGTGCGCCGGCCTCGTGCGCATAGTCGACGGCGACCGCGACACCGCGGTCCAGCCGCCCGAGCGCCCTCGTCCAGGCCTCGTCCCGGGTCCGGCCAACCTCGGCCCGGTCGCCGACCGCGCCGTGCGGCCACCAGCGTGCCAGCCACGCCGCGTCGGCCGCGGCCGGCGGCCCACCGAGTGCCTCGGCCCCGGCCGGCGAGACCAGCACGGTGCGCGGGCCGTCGGCGGTCAGCTCGACCACGTCCAGCGGCACGTCGTCCAGCCACTCGTTGGCCAGCAGCAGGCCGGTCACCCCGGGCAGGTCGGCGACGTCGCACAGCACCCGGACGCCGGGCAGTTCCAGCGGACCGGCCTCGACGGCGACCGGGCGGATCCGGTTGCGGAGGCCCGGCTCGGCGGCCGCGAGCACGCCGGCGAGCAACTCGCCACGGCCCGCGCCGACATCCACCAGGTCCAGCGGGTCGGGCGAGCCGAGGACGCGGTCGACCCGCCGGAGCAGCTCGCCGATCGCCGCCGCGTACAGCCGGGACGCGTGCACCGAGGTGCGGAAGTGGGCGGCCGGTGCCTCGCCCCGGGCGTAGAACCCGCCCGGGCCGTACAACGCGGCGGTCCACGCCTCCCGCCACGGCCGCATCCCGCTCACCCCAGCCACTCTAGGATGGACAGCGAGGGGTCTATGAAGTTTTTGCACATCCGCCCGTGTCGCACACGCAAATGGTCCATAGACCTGTCATACTCCCGCAGTGATCTTGGTAACCGACACCTACTCGGTCGAGGACTTCGCCAGCCTGGCAGCTCGGGAGAGCGACCAGATCGAGCTGAAGACCGGGGTGGGCCTGTCTCCGCTCCAGGAGGCACTCGTCGCCTTCAGCAATGCTTCCGGCGGCACGGTCTTCGTCGGGGTAACCAACGAGCGCGAGGTCGTGGGGCGCCGTTTGGACCAAGCCACGGAGGACCGCATCCATGAAGCGGCACGGGTTGCTCACGGCGTGGGCCGTTACCGGATACGAGAGATCGCTGTCGGTGACCACCCTATCGTCGCCGTCTCGGTACACCGGCGAGAAGACGGCTTTGCCCAGACAAGTGACGGACGGCTCCTGGTTCGTCGGGGCGGCCACAACGTGGCCCTGATCGGGCACGAAGCGTGGGATTTCATGTCCCATCGGGCGCTGCGCCGCTTCGAGCGCAGCGAGAGTGGGGTTCCGTTGTCCGGCGCCGACCCGGACCTCCTCGAAGAGCTATGCGGAATCTATGGGTGGGCGGCCGATGATCCCAGGACCGTCGAACGCCTTCGAGAGCGCGGCCTGGTGACCGGCTCCGGCATTCTGACGATCGCCGGAGTCCTCTTCCTCACTGATCCAGCCCAGTCGCTCGGACTGGGCAAGGCGGTGGTGGACGTTCGTCGCTATCCGGACGACGGCCCCGACTACGACAGGCGGGTGAGCGGCAGAGGACCTCTGCAACGGCAGGTACGGTGGGTTACCCAGTTCATCATCGAGGAGCTGGGCAGCGATCTGGTGGTTGCCGGTCTCTACCGGTATGAGCTCGCCAAGCTGCCCGAAGTGGTAGTTCGGGAGGCGCTCGCCAACGCAGTAGCGCACCGGTCGTACGAACTCGACCGCACGGCGATCGTGGTAGAGCTCAGGCCGGACAAGGTTGTGGTGACCTCCCCAGGCCGGCTGCCGGAGCCCGTGACGGTCGAGACGCTCCGCCAGGCGCAAGCCGCACGGAATCCGATCGTGATCGACATCCTGCGGCGATTCGGCCTGACCGAAGATGCGGGTCGGGGAGTGGATGTCATGGAGGACACGATGCAGCAAGAGCTGCTCGATCCTCCTCGTTTCTCCGAGGCAGCGAACTCAGTCAGGGTGGAGCTGCCGTTGCGGGGTCCGATCACCCCGCGCGAGCGTGGCTGGATCGCGGACCTGGAGCGCCGCGGACAGCTTCGCATCACCGATCGGCTGTTGCTCATCTACGCGGCTAGGGGCGAGCGGCTCACGAACGGTCGGGCTCGGGAGATCCTCGGGGCGGACACTCTCACAGCACGGCACGCCCTGCAGCGCCTGCGTGATAGCCGACTCCTTGAGCAACACGGGGAGCGACGCGGCGCAGGCTATGTGCTGTCCGAGTCGATTGCCCCACCGGCCGCATTCAGGATGACGCCCGCCCAACTCGACGAGCTGATCCTTTCCAGCGCCGCCGACCGTCCCGTCACCAACGAGACGGTTCGAGAACTCACCGGACTCGACCGCTTGTCTGCGCTGAGCGTGCTGCGGCGACTGGTCACGTCCGGGCGTCTGGTCCAGGTCGGCGGCAGACGCTGGACCCACTACGAGCTGCCGAGCTGATCGACGGTGTGAGCGTCGGCACATCATCCGGGCAGGCGGGCGGACGTAGGCTCGACGTCGACCGGTACCCGTTCTCGAGGACTGGATCGCCGCCATGAGCGCACAGCCGAGCGCCGCCACCCGTCTCACCGTCGGCGTGATCGGGACCGGGAGGGTCGGTGCCGTCCTCGGCGCCTCGCTCGTCCGGGCCGGTCACCGCGTCGTCGCCGCCACCGCGGTCTCCGTCGAGTCGGTCCGCCGCGCCCACCGGCTGCTGCCCGGCGTGCCGCTGCTGCCCGCCGACGAGGTCGTCGCCCGCGCCGATCTGGTGCTGCTGGCCGTCCCGGACGACGAGCTCGGCCCGCTGGTGGCCGGGCTGGCCGAGACCGGCGCCTGGCGAGCCGGCCAACTGGTCGCGCACACGTCCGGTGCCCACGGGGTCGCGGTGCTCGCTCCCGCCGCCCGGGTCGGGGTGTTGCCGCTCGCCCTGCATCCGGCGATGACGTTCACCGGGGTGCCCGAGGACGTCGACCGGCTGGCCGGCACCACCTTCGGCGTCACCGCGCCGGAGCCGCTGCGGCCGGTGGCCGGCGCGCTGGTGCTCGAGATGGGCGGCGAGCCGGTCGAGGTCGCCGAGGAGGCTCGCCCGCTCTACCACGCCGCCCTGGTGGTCGGCGCCAACCACCTGGTCACGCTGGTGAACGAGGCGGCCGACCTGCTCCGCCGGTCCGGCGTCGAGCGGCCCGCCCGGGTGCTCGGTCCGCTGCTCGGCGCGGCGCTGGACAACGCCCTGCGCTCCGGCGACGCCGCGCTGACCGGCCCGGTCTCCCGCGGCGACGCCGGCACGGTCGCCGGGCACCTGCGGACGCTGTCCGAGCATGCCCCGGACTCGGTCGCCGGCTACGTCGCGCTGGCCCGGCTGACCGCCGGCCGCGCGCTCGCCTCGGGCCGGCTCTCGCCGGCGCAGGCCGGCCCGCTGCTCGACGTGCTCGCGGCCCGCACCCGGACCGACGCGTGAGCGCCGCCCCTCCCCGCGCCGCACCGCGGCCTAGACGAGGCGGTCCCGGCGACCGACAGGCACCGGGGCCGGTGGTGGCGCGGACCCGCGCCGAGCTCGCGGGGGCGCTGGCGGCCGTACGGGCCGACAACCCGACGCTCGCGCTGGTCCCGACGATGGG
>WNGJ01004066.1_pt1 | contig 15189 bp, 10 predicted proteins | sample 5400611 | NCBI WGS metagenome assembly WNGJ01 (sample SAMN13153375, study PRJNA577476) | soil metagenome | isolation source: 40 cm soil or saprolite under Garry oak tree replicate 1 | place: USA:California | collected 2016-06-15
CTATGGCGAGACCACAGGCGAGACTGACGAATTCGGCTTGCCAGTTCGCTACAACTGGGCTGCGGAGTATAGTGGCAGGGCAATGGTGGTCTATGGCCACACTCCTGTGCCCCAGCCCGATTGGTTGAATCGCACGATTAACATCGACACGGGCTGTGTTTTCGGCGGCAACCTTACAGCACTTCGCTACCCCGAGAAAGAGCTCGTCTCCGTGGCCGCTCGTGAGATGTACGCACAGCCGGTCAAACCGCTCGCCGCGGTTGCAGACTCAGGACCATCGCTCACGTCTCAGCAGGTCCACGACGATCTGCTCGATATCGACGATGTGATCGGCAAGCGAATTGTGACAACTCGCCTCCACCACAATGTCACCGTAAGGGAGGAGAACGCGCTGGCCGCTCTTGAAGTGATGAGCCGCTTTGCAGCGAATCCAAAGTGGCTGATCTACTTGCCGCCCACGATGTCGCCCACAGAGACAACCGAAAAACCCGGACTTCTGGAACATCCGGCGGAAGCTTTTGCCTACTTCCGTCGCGAAGGGGTCGCTCGCGTCGTGTGCGAGGAAAAGCACATGGGTTCCCGCGCCGTTGTGATCGTGTGCCAAAATGAGGATGCCGCTCGACGACGTTTCGGTATCGTCGAGGAAGGCGTTGGGATTTGCTACACGCGAACAGGACGACGATTCTTCGATGACCCAAAGATCGAAAAGGAAGTTCTCGAAAAGGTGCGTGGAGCCGCAGATGGTGCAGGATTCTGGCAGCAGTTTGAGACGGACTGGATTTGTTTCGACGCGGAATTGATGCCTTGGTCTGCAAAGGCTCAGGAACTACTGCGACGGCAATACGCCGCTGTGGGCGCGGCTGCGAAAGCGTCTCTTACGGAAACAGTCGCGTCTCTTGAGCATCTTGCATCGAAGAATGGCGATGCCCTGCCTCTCATCGAGAAATATAAGCAACGGCTCGAAGCCGCGAAGCTTTATATCGATTCTTATCGGCGCTACTGCTGGTTGGTTCAGTCCGTCAGCGATTTGAAGCTCGCACCGTTCCACTTGCTTGCTACGGAAGGACAAGTTCACGTTCAGCGCGATCACGTGTGGCACATGGAAAAGCTAGCAGAGGTTTGCAAAGCCGGCGATGGTCTCTTGCTCGCAACCTCTTACCGACAGGTAGACGTGACCGACGCAGCCAGCGTTGAAGAGGCCACTCGCTGGTGGGAAGAGCTGACTGGTCATGGTGGTGAAGGCATGGTCGTAAAGCCGCTAGACTTCATTGTGCGGGGACGACGGGGGTTGACGCAGCCCGCGGTCAAATGCCGTGGCCCTGAATACCTGAGAATCATCTATGGGCCTGAATACTTGCTGCCCGAAAACTTGGAGCGTCTGCGCAGCCGTTCGGTTTCCACGAAGCGTTCCTTGGCACTCCGTGAATTCGCTCTTGGCATCGAAGCGCTGGAGCGATTCGTCCGGCAGGAACCGCTCCGCCGCGTCCACGAATGCGTCTTGGGTGTGCTCGCCCTAGAAAGCGAGCCAGTTGATCCTCGTTTGTAGCAAGTGCAGAGCTAGTCGGCGGCCGGTTACCTTCCAGAAATCAGATGGATTGCCAAGTAGCATCGTTCGTTACATAAAATCTTGTCTTGACTTCAATGGCGACCAATGGCCATACATCGGGTTCAGAAAACCTCCAAGATCGACTGAGGTCCGCTCAAGAGGAATGCGAGCGGCTTCAAAAAGAAAACGCGCGTCTCCGCACGATGCTTGGAATCCATGAGTTAGTCAGGGACAGTGCCATGTTCCCCTCTAGTTCGACGCCCGAAGATACACCGGAACCCGCCAGTAGCCTCTCGACACCTGAAGAGAAGATCGCATTGTTTCGCACACTGTTCCGAGGGCGAGAGGACGTTTACGCCGTCCGATGGGAAGGAAAGGGCGGAAGAACGGGCTATTCGCCGGCCGGAGTTATGGATTGGCGTGCTATTCACTCAGCAAGCCCAGGGGAGCGCAAACGAATTGCACGCAAGACCCGGATGCTGTTGCCTCTGACAGATGACGTAATTCGAAGACATCTCACAGGGAAACAGACGATAGGAATCTACCCACTTCTACCAGATGAAACGTGTTGGTTTCTCGCAGTCGATTTCGACAAGAATTCGTGGATAGCCGATGCGGCTGCATTTCTCAATACATGTCGACGCTTCCAAGTGACTGCGGCGGTCGAAAGATCTCGCTCAGGTAACGGTGCGCACATCTGGATATTCTTTGATCGCCCAGTATCCGCTGGAGATGCCAGAAGACTTGGATGTGCACTGTTGACGCGGACTATGGAAAGGAGACATGAAATCGGCCTTGATTCATACGACCGCCTATTCCCAAGTCAAGACACCATGCCCAAGGGCGGCTTCGGGAATTTGATTGCGTTGCCGTTGCAGAAAGGTCCCAGAGAAAAAAGCAATAGCGTGTTCTTGAACGAACTTTTCGAACCATACTCGGACCAGTGGGGGTTCTTGAAGTCCGTTCATAGAATTAAGACTGACGCATTAGCCAGCCTAATCCACGAGGTCGCTCCCGAGGGGAACACGCTCGGAGTGCACCTTAGCTTGCCGGAAGAAGATATTGGCGGGGCGCCGTGGTTACAACGCCCATCGCGGAAGAGCAAAGAAGAAATAATCACGGATTCGCTGCCGACAACCGTTCGTCTAATCACAAGCAATCTAGTCTACGTCGAGAAGAAGGGTCTCCCGTCCTCCATGCAGGACCGCCTGATTCGCATTGCCGCTTTTCAGAACCCTGAATTCTACAAGGCCCAGGCCATGCGGCTATCTACCTATGGCAAACCGCGCGTCATATCGTGCAGCGAGAGCTTTCCCGAGCACATAGGCCTTCCGAGAGGATGCTTTGAAGACATAGAGAACCTGTTCAAGAGGCATGGGATTAGAACCGACGTTCAAGATGAACGAACCGTTGGACAACGCATTGATGTTTCTTTTCGTGGTGAACTACGGGCTGAACAACTTGACGCTGCCAGGCAAGTGCTCGCCCATGACCAGGGCATATTGTCCGCGCCAACCGCTTTCGGAAAGACAGTGATCGGAGCATACCTTGTTGCGCAGAGAACTGTCAGCGCTTTAGTGCTCGTTCATCGGCGTCAATTAATGGACCAGTGGCGCGAACGATTGGCAGCTTTCTTAGAATTGCCCATCAGCAACATCGGTCAATTCGGGGGAGGAAAGAACAAGAGGACAGGCTTAGTCGATGTCGCGGTAATCCAGAGCTTACAGCACAAAGGCTCGGTTCACGATTTTGTAGCAGAATACGGCCACGTCATTGTTGACGAATGCCATCATCTCTCAGCGTTCACTTTTGAGCGCGTTCTCCGTCAAGTCAAGGCAAAGTTCGTCTTGGGTCTGACGGCTACGCCGATGCGCAAGGACGGACACCATCCCATCATCCACATGCAATGTGGCCCTATCCGTTTTCATCTCAGTCCCAAGAAGGCAGCGCTGGCTTCGCCTCTCGAACACAAAGTCATACCGCGGTTTACCGAGTTTGTCTGGAATCGTTCAGAGAATGAAACCACAATTCACGACGTTTACAAAGCGCTGGTCACAGACCAGCCGAGAAACGATCTGCTCGTTAAGGACTTGGAGCAAGCTTTGTCTGATCGACGCTCACCGCTTGTTTTGACAAGCCGGAAAGAGCATCTCGATTACCTTGCTGGACGCCTGCGCCCGATCTGCCAGCACATATTTGTTCTGAAGGGCGGTATGGGCGCGAAACAGAGGAGGAAAGTGGCCGAGGCTCTCTTGCTTGTCTCCCCACATGAACCACGCATGATAATGGCGACCGGAAGCTATCTTGGCGAAGGTTTCGACGATGCTAGGCTTGACACGTTGTTTCTCGCAATGCCGATTTCGTGGAAAGGAACACTCCAGCAGTACGTAGGCCGCCTACATCGTCTCCACGAGAATAAGAAGGAAGTGCTCGTATACGACTACTCGGACATGCTCGTGCCTATGCTCGCTCGGATGTACAAGAAGCGGTTGGCTGGTTACTCAGCGCTTGGTTACGTTGTTGCGGAAGGTTCGAAGCGTTGATTCGGGAGCCTTCAAGGGAGCTCGGTTCCATTTGAAAGGAGGCCAGTCCTGTTGTTGCCAGTTCCAAGTCCTGAGCGATAGGGCCTTCTCCTATCGCTCATATTATGGGCACTATGTGAGCGATGGGGCGGAATCTGTGGCTCACCTAGCCACGGTCAACTGACCGTCTACAGACTGGATAACGAAAAGAAAAGGCGCTATAGTTTCGTTAGGAAATTTCTAACGAAACGATGGTTTTGTGATGGCGACGCCAACCAAACCGAACAGCCGCCTCGGGACATATGTCGTCAAGACCTTCAAGGATGAGTCCTTCCGGGCCTACGTGCCCCCGCCATTGCCACCAGACCCTCCCCTAGTTCTTCAGCCGCTTTTGCCATTACTTGAGCAGGCAAACCAGGCACTCGGACGCCTAGATGGGCTGGCGTCGATTCTCCCCGACCCCTCTCTCTTCATTTACCTCTACGTTCGGAAGGAAGCCGTGCTCTCTTCGCAGATCGAGGGCACGCAGTCGTCGTTTTCTGACCTGATGCTATTCGAAAGCGCCGAAGCCCCCAGCGTCCCGCTGGAAGACGTTCAGGAAGTCTCAAATTATGTGGCAGCGATGAATCACGGGCTCCGCCGGCTGCGCGAGGATTTTCCGCTCTCTCTGCGGTTGATACGAGAGATCCACAGGATTCTATTGTCCAAGGGACGCGGCAGTCAGAAGCGTCCGGGTGAATTCCGCGAAACTCAAAATTGGATCGGAGGCACGCGACCTGGCAACGCAGCATTTGTCCCGCCACCACCTGAGAAAATGATGGAATGCATGGGCGCGCTCGAAAATTTCGTGCATCGCGAGCACGAAGAACTGCCGATTCTGGTCAAAGCCGCACTCGTACATGTGCAATTCGAAACCATCCATCCGTTTCTAGACGGAAATGGGAGATTGGGCCGATTACTGATTACATTCTTGCTGTGCGTCGCTGGCGCGATCCGTGAGCCCATTCTCTACCTCAGCCTCTATTTCAAGACGAATAGGCAGAAATACTATGAACTGCTTGACCGTGTCCGCAGCCACGGAGATTGGGAGACTTGGCTCGAATTCTTTCTAACAGGTGTGAAAGAAACCGCTCAGCAGGCAGCCAATACATCGAAGGAGATACTCACACTCATCGAAGAAGACCGCCGGAAGATCAAGGAGCTTGGCCGCCCCGCTGCATCCGTTTTGCGCGTTCACCAGCACCTTCAGCGCAAACCGATCATCACGATCCCGGCGACAGCCGAGCAGCTCTCCCTCTCTGCGCCCACTGTGGCGAAGGCTTTGCAGCACATGGTGAAGCTCGGCATGGTTCGCGAAACAACTGGCAGGCAACGCCATCGGCTCTTCACGTATCAACGCTACCTGGAAATTCTCAACCGAGGTACGGAACTGCCAAGAAGAAGTCACTGACAACTTTTTCAAAGCCTAAGGGCAAGCGGGAACAGGCCTCAACCCACGCCAATTAGTACCGCCGTTACTGTGACAAGCTGTGACAGGTTTCTGTGACGAGTCGTGAGGACCCTGTGACAGCAATCCCATCGATCGGCGACTCTAACATCTTCACAGGTTCGGGGAATTGATCTTGTCCAAATCCGGGCACTTGATCATGAAGCACCGGGACGCTATTTCTTCGCCTTCTTCTTTCTGTTCTTGCAGAGGGTCTCCAGTAAGTACTTGACGGAGGCGCATTCACGAATCACAGCTTCCAGCTTCGGGATCGTCGCGTTCAACTCATTTTCTTCGACAACCCCGTCCGCTAGAGTGGTTGCAATGCTCTCTAGCGCTGAACCCACGTCCTTCATGAGGTTGGAGATAACCAAAAACTCTTTCTCCGAAGTCTCTTGCGGATCTGGAATTCTGAAGGCCACTCGTCCCGCCTGCGATTCGAGGAAATCTAAAGCTTCGAAATTCTTCAAAAGAACGCATATCTTCGGCAGCAGTTCCGCCGGGATGGGGCGGTCCCCTCTGAGCCAATACATCAAGGAGCGATAATTCGTTCCTAGCTGCTGCGCCAACAGCCGAGTGTCGTACTCGGCCCTTGCCTCCACAATCTGGCTCAGTACGTTGGGTAGCGTCTTTGCGGCCACAGTCTGTTCCTTTATCGTGAGTCTGTCAGTTCAAATAAGGCATCATTTTGAACGGTGAAAGTGTGCATTGTAACTGAATTGCATGCTTTCCCTATAGGCGGTTTAATAGGGTTATCAAGACAAGGGAGACTGCCAGTTTATTAAAATGCGATATGGTGGCAATTTCCTTATTGAAAACACATGCTGGCACAGTCTACGATGGCCGCGTATCTTGCATAGAAGGCAAGGGTTTTCTTATCTATAGGATGCAATGCGGGCGGATAGTGGACTGATTTGGTACTGTAAGTCCGGTCGTGCTGGGCCTCGGAATAGCGAAGTGGTGTGCTTCTCGGCCGCGCGAGCAGGACTAAAGAAGTAAGGACGTGACCCATGCCCTTCATGGACCTGATCAAGAAGGCCATTTTTGAAGAGGAACCGCTGGCCCAGCAGCCTGCCAAGCCAGCTACCGGTTCAGGAACGGCGCGGCCCCTCGAGCCGGCAGCTCCTTCATATGTCCCCATGGGTACGCGCGACAACCAGTTCTACACTCGCCTGGCCAAGCAGACGGACCTCTCTGCGGTTCCGGAGCTGGCCAAGATCGAAGCTTTTGCTGCGCCACTGGCCTCTGTCATCACGGATAAAGCATTGAGGTACAAGGCCGCCCTGGCCACAGCCCAATCGCAGGGTGGCCTGACGAAAGACGCGATCTTGAAAGGGTTTGACGCCTTACTGAATGTTTTGAATTCCTCGGCGAGTACGTTCAACAAGCAAACCGACGAAGTGTCACGAACGGAAGTCGATGCCAAGATTGCCCAAATCAGTGACGTCAATGAAGCCATCCAACAAAAACAGAAAGAGATTGCCGACCTACAACAGCAGGTGAAGTCCATGCAAACGCAGACGGAAGTATCGCGTTCGAAGCTACAAGAGGCGAAGAGCAATTTTGCGGCGGCGCTGGAACGGCGGCGGGCCGAGATTCAGCAACAACGCAAGGAATTTGAAACGATTTTGGGATAAGGAGACAACATGGCATCCACTCCAAGTTCCCCAGTAATGCAGGGCTTGAAGAATTTCTGGCAGCGGCCGGAAGGAACCGTCGGGAAAATCGTGCTGGTCCTCGGCGGCGTCGCGGTAGCGTATGGTTTCGTGCAGATCCTACCGTTCTTGATCGCTGCGGCGACCGATACCTTGCACCTCGCCGCTTTGATCGGGGCAATCTTGGTGTTCCTTTTCATCGTCACGGACAAGCGCGTCCGAACGCTGGCGAAGCTCATGTTCCAAAGCGTTATGCGGTATCTGACGGGCTTGTTCATTGAGTTGGACCCCATCGGCATCCTCAAGAACTACGTTGGGGAGATGAAAAAGAATCTCGCAATCATGGACGAGCAACTCGGAAACCTGAATGGCTCGATACGCACGCTTCAGAACCAGATCGACACGAACCAAAAAGATGCCGAGCACAGCATGGCGCTGGCCAACCAGGCCGATAAGAAGATGGCCGCTGGCGGGCTGCCCTCCCTCGATCAGCAGCAGTACATGTCTGCCAAGGTCACCAACCAGCGCCACGCAGCCAGCCTGATCAATATCAACAAGTCGCTCACGGACCTGCGCGACAAGCTAAAGATTCTCTATGACCAGCTCATTCGCTGGAGGGCCACGGCAGAATTCCAGGTCACCGACAAAGAGAACCGTGTCAGCGAAGAAGAGATGCGGCGGAAGGCGCTGAAAAAAGCCTATTCTGTATTCCAAGCAGCTAAGAAGATCTTTCGCGGCGATCCAGTGGCCAACCAGATTTACGACCAAACGCTGGAGTATCTGGCAGATGACGCTGGGCAGATGCTGGGAGAGATGGAAGATTTCAATCGTCTTGCCAATAAGTTGATGACCAACATGGATCTGGAGACAGGGGCCATCAACGACGAAGCCGTCAAGCAATTGTCAGAATTCCAGCAAAAGCTTCTGCCGGCGTCGGTGACCGCGGTACCAGGCGGCGTACCGGACCAGTCTTCGGCTATACCCGCGACTAAGAAAGATGATTACAGCGATTTGATCAAGTAACTCGTAGACGGAGGGAAGGTTCAAATGTTTAGCGATAAAATTTCGACACCACCAACGGGGCATCGGCTGAAGCCCGGAGCAAAAATTGTTCTGCTCCTGGTTGTCGGGGCTGTCCTGTTCTTCGGTTTCCGCACGGCCGTTAGCCGCGGCTGGATTCCCGCGCCGGGCATTGCCAAGGCCCTCATTCCCTCAAAGGCCGCTCTGCCGGACTTGAAGGAAGCGGTGGTGGCCAACGTCGAGCCAGCGCCGTACCCAGAAGCAACCACGGCGTCAGTGAAAGCGCCGTTGATTCGCACCGAAATTTGGGCCTGGAACGCCCAGATGAACTATATCTACGCGAATGGCGGCCCGGACACCACGCGTAACAGTTTGATGGAGAAGCATGGCGCAAACGTGAAGTTAATCCGTCAGGATGACACCAGCCAGATGCAGAACGACTTGATTGCCTGCGCCAAGGAGCTCCACGACGGCGCAAGCCAGTGTTCCGCCGGCGCAAACTACGTTCTTATTATGGGTGACGGCTCCGGCCAGTTTTTCGCCGCCGTCAACCCCCAACTTAAAAAACTCGACAACGGTGCTGGCGAATATGTCGCGCAGGTCATCGGCTCCACCGGATACTCCCGCGGTGAAGACAAACTGATGGGCCCACCGGAATGGAAGTCGGACGCGCAGGCCGCAAAGGGCGGCCTGGTTGCTGGAGTGCTTCGCGACGGCGATTGGAATATCGCCATGAAGTGGGCCGCGGACAACCAGATCAAGAACAATCCAGATGAAAAAACATGGGACCCCGACGCTCTCAATTGGGTCAATGCCCCGGACTACATCAAGGCCGCGGAAATCTACAACGCGAATACCTGCGAAGACCGCAAAGCGGTACACGATGGTCGGCTGACCGGAGAATCAAAAAACGTCTGTGTCAACGGCGTCGTCACTTGGACGCCGGGCGACGTAAACGTGGCCCACGGGCGTGGCGGGCTTGTCTCCATCGTTTCTTCGAAGCAGTACCGCTCGCAGATGCCCGATGTCATTATTGGTATCAAGAGGTTTAATCAAGACCATCGAAACGAAGTTCAGGGAATGCTAGCGGCGAGTTTCGAAGCTGCGGATCAACTGAAGGCTTATCCGGAAGCTCTGAAGCGCGCAGCAGCGATTAGCGCAAAAGTTTACAACGAGCAGAACGGCGAGTATTGGCTGAAGTACTACAAGGGAACTCGCGAGCAGGACAAAACCGGAAACATGGTGGAGCTCGGTGGCTCTGCGGTCAACAATCTGAACGACAATCTGCTTTTGTTTGGTTTGCAGCCCGGTACCAACAACAACTTTCGCTCCACCTACACGGTGTTCGGAAATATCGCGACACAGCAATACCCCGCACTCTTCAAGGATGCCAACAAGATTCCCGACGTGAAAGAGATTCTCGACACTTCCTATGTTCTCGGCGCCTCTTCGATGCTCTCGCAGACCGGCGCGGAAGCCGACGTCGCCAGCTTCAGTTCAAGCGGGGACACTGGCGCCGTCGTTTCGAAGCGTGACTGGAGCATCGAATTCGACACCGGTAAGGCTTCCTTCACGTCTGACGGTGAACGCAAGATGTATGAGATCAAAGACGACCTGGCGATTGCCGGTGCTTTATTCGTCACCTTGAACGGGCACACCGACAATACCGGCACTCGCGAAGGGAACATGGACTTGGCAGAGAGGCGCGCCCAGGCCGTGCGTGATTGGCTACAGAGAAAAGCTCCCGCGAACTTCCCCGACAGCCGTTTCCGCATTCATGCCTATGGCGACTCCAAGCCACTCGCATCGAACGCTACAGCCGAAGGCAGAGCAAAGAACCGGCGCGTAGAAATCATTCTGTCGGGCAAGGAATAGGAAACCCTCGGTGACCACCATAAAGCCGGCGGCCGGGAGTAGTGCTGTAAGTGCGTCCGCAGTCGGCGGACGGGTCAGCTTCCTGCACGACGTACTCGGTGCGTTTTCTCCGAACCGGGTGATTTCGAAAGCGGCGCTCCGGTTCATCATCGTCTTCCAGATCGCGGTATTACTGGTGGTGTGGGCGACATCGACCTATGTATTCCTGCCCAAGCCGATGGATGTTTGGCGCGCGTTTGTTGACCTTTGGAGCAATGAGGGCTTGGGCCAGGAGCTGATTGTCAGTTTCCTCTTGAACGTGCAAGCCATGGCTTGGGCGACGGTGATTTCACTGGGGCTTGCCTATTTGACGGTTGTTCCGGTGTTCCAACCGATCGCGCACGCGGTTTCCAAGGGCAGGTTTCTTGGTATGGTGGGGCTTACCTTCTTCTTTACCGTCATTTTTGCCAGCGGCCACCGCTTGAAAGTAAGCCTCCTCGTGTTCGGGGTCGCCGTGTTTTTTGTTACCAGCATGATCGACGTTGTGGCCCAGGTCCCCAAAGAGAAGTTTGACCTGGCACGCACCCTGCGCATGGGCGAGTGGCGAGTGGTTTGGGAAGTCATCGTGCTCGGCAGGGCGGATGCCGCTTTCGATGCCATGCGCCAGAATGCCGCGATGGGATGGATGATGCTCACAATGGTCGAAGGCATTTCGCGCTCGGAGGGCGGCATCGGCGCGTTACTTCTCAATCAAAACAAACATTTCCGCCTAGAGGCCGTCTTTGCGATTCAAATCGCCATCCTGCTGATTGGCTTGTTTCAGGACTACGCGCTGGGCTTGGCCAAAAAATTCCTCTTTCCCTACACGGACTTGCAATTGGAAAAGAGGTAGTGGTTTCAGCATTTGTGAGGATAACGCTTGCCCGAACGATGCAAATACACCGACACGCTTCTCAAGGTTGACCACGTCAGCCTGTCTTACGACGACAAGGTCATTCTTCGCGACGTCAACGCGGAGATTCGCGACATCGTGCGCCCCGATTGCACCCAGGGCCAGGTCGTTGGCTTTCTCGGCCCCTCGGGCATCGGCAAGACCCAGCTATTTCGCATCATCGCCGGGCTGAATCAGCCTACCTCCGGGCAAGTCTTGGTCAATTCCACGCTCACTCCCGTCAAAGCCGGAATGGTTGGCGTAGTCGCGCAAAATTATCCGCTATTCGAAAATCGCTCGATTTTTAGCAATTTGATCCTCGCCGCGAAGCAGATCGAAAAAAACAGCGACGCCGCCCGTGAAAAAGTATTGAAGTACCTGAAGCGCTTGGACATGCTTGACTGCTCGCAGCTTTACCCCGCGCAGATTTCAGGCGGCCAGCGCCAGAGAATCGCCATCGCCCAGCAGCTTCTATGCAGCGAGCATTTTCTACTGATGGACGAGCCATTCTCCGGCCTCGACCTGGTCATGGAAGCCAAGGTCTGTGAGTTAATAAACGAGATTGCTTGCCTGGACGAGCTGAACACCATCATCGTCGTGACTCACGACGTGACCGCTGCAGCTACCGTGGCGGACCACTTATGGTTGATGGGCCGCGATCGCGATGCTGGAGGGAATATTGTTCCGGGTGCACGCATTCAGGAGACCTACGATCTGATCGAGCGCGACCTGTGCTGGCATCCCGGCATCACGAACTCCCCTAAGTTTCTGGAATTTGTCCGCGAAGTGAAAGAAAGATTTCAGACGCTCTGAACCACACGGCTTCGGTGGCGCTTCTCGGTTCTTCCCCCGTGAAGAAATCCGCATAAAGAACAGTGAAAGGGAATCGCTTAGTTGCTCTTAGCCGCAGGGTGCGGCCGCAGCGCACGCGCAATCAGCCCGAGCCCGCCAACGAGCAGGATCAACATCACCAGCGTATTGAAGAGGCTGGTCGGCCGAAAATAGACGCTCATGTTGGCGATCACGCCCGCCAGAATGAAAAGCGCACCTGCCGCCGTAACGATCCAACCGGCAAGGCTTCGACCGTTCCAAAACAAGATCCCCACGCCGAGCAGCATCGGCACCAGTGTGATCCCAAACGTGTTTGCGCCGTAAAAACTCCAGTACGAGCCCACCACGCTGACCTGATTCGCCAGGAAATATCCCCCCAGGCAAGCCATGACGCATCCGATCAGGAAATGGCCGAGGCCACCCGGCGTGCCACCTACGTCACCCAAAGGATGCGTTTCCATGGTTGGAGGATATCAGAATCTGAGGTTTGAAATTTTGTGAAAACGTTCAGCGGTCGATTCTGCCTTCGCAGGTGGCTTAGTGCCCCTTGAGAATTTTGCTATCGGATTGAAAAGAAGAAACAAAGCTGGTGGAGCCGATGGGATTCGAACCCACGACCTCCTCGATGCCATCGAGGCGCGCTCCCAACTGCGCCACGGCCCCACCGGGGTGAACGACTTAAGAGATTTTACCTCAGGGGAATGGCTGCGTCCATCGTTGGGATAGAACTCGCGCGCGCCAGCCTGTAGGTGAAGGGTTACCGTTCTTGCCCTTTCGGTTGCAAGGCGGGTTCACAATTCCACCAGGGCTACGTTTCACGAGGCCCCCCTATAATGCCGGACGGCCGAATTTCTCAGGTCCGGTTTGAAGCCTTGGCATTTCGTCCATGAGCCTTCCCCTTCGTTCCGAGGTTCAAGCGCTGGTGCACATACGCCCCGTCTTCGAAGAGTTTGCTCCTAGCTTCGTCCCTGGCCCTGGCTGCGGTTGATATGCTCGGTTTTATCAAGCCGAGCCCGCGCGCCTGTCCTAGGAACCACCAAGTGCCCAGAGTCCCTTTGCCTGATGTTGGCGTTACCTCCATCAGAGAGACGTGTACCGTCTCCTCCGAGGACATTACTCCCCGGTTTTCGCTCCTACAGACTCATTCGTCAATCCCGTGTGGCTCTCCTCTACTTCGGCCTTTTGGCCTCGTTCGAGAAGTCTTTGCAGGTTGCTACCAGCCCCTGCTGCTACCGGGATTCTCCCGACGTTATCTATGCGAATCCTTCCTCAGATGCCTGGTCCCGTACCCCGGCAGGTCCCACAGAGTGCATTTACCTGTTTCTTCCTCTGTGTCATCGGCCTTCCCCGCGTAGGAATTGGGTCGGCTTCCTGCTTTGTTCCGCGAACACGACTTTTCGCGGCATGTTCTTCGAGGTTGCAGACATTTCTTTTATGTTCAGGCCTCCAAGTTTGCTCGCCTCCCAGATCGTTCCCACCGCTGTGCTCATCGCACAGGGCAGCCGAGGCTTTTACGTTCGGGCTGAACGTGCTTCGTTTCCTCTGCACGCACCGAATATGCTAGCCGCCTGATACAGGTGATTGACGGCGTGAGGACTCTCACCCCACTAGATCCGCAGCCTTGTCGGCTGCTCATCCCACTGAACATCTGGTCAAGAACGCAAGAAACGCCGCGTCTTAGGAGGGTATGCCCGGAGAAGACGCGCGAAGGTGAGCGAGAAAAGCGTTGTGTGCACGGGTGAGAGAACGGCCGCGAAGGATAACGGCGCCGATGGTGCGAACGGCCTGGTCATCGGCGATGCGGATGTAGCGGCATGGAGATTTTTTCTCGATGGCCATTTCGGGAACGATGGAAACGCCCATGCCGGCGCCGACCATGCTGAGAAGACTGCTGAACTGGCCGCTTTCAAAAACGATCTGCGGATGGAGGCGCGCGCGGTCGCAGGCCGCAACGGCAGTATCGCGGAAACAGTGGCCGTCGCGCAGGAGCAAGAAAGGTTCGGCGCGAAGGTCTTTGAGAGAAAGAGACCGGCGTGAAGTGAGTTTGTGCTTTTTGGGGAGCGCGGCGAAGAGACGCTCGGTCAATAGAGGAAAAGCATCGAATTCGTGGCCGCGAATGGGAAGCGCCAGGATGGCGACGTCGATGGTGCCGGATCGCAGACGGTCGAGAAGGACAGGAGTAATTTCTTCGACGATGGTGAGCCGCACCTGGGGAAATTTGCGCGAGAAGGCAGTAAGGCGCGGAGGAAGGAAATAGGGGGCGACAGTGGGAATAACGCCCACGGTGATGGGACCGCCAGTGAACTCTTTGCCTTCGACGACGTCGCCTTTGGCGGCTTCCAGTTCGCGAAGGACAGCGCGGGCGCGCGGGAGAAAGGTCTTGCCAAGCTCGGTAAGGCGAACGGAACGGCCGAGGCGGTCGAACAGGCGCGCGCCGAGCTCGTCTTCCAGCTTGAGGATCTGCTGGGAAAGGGAAGGCTGGGAAATGTGCGATTGTTCCGCGGCGCGGCTGAACGAGCCGGTTTCGGCCACCGCACAGAAGTAACGAAGCTGGTGAAGTTCCATAGGCTATGCCTATCCATCTTATCCGAAGTATATATTTGAAGTATAGGTCGCAGCCTTCTAGGATTTGAGATGCGATGGCAGGGAGCTCGCTTCGCCGGGGCCACTGCCATCGAACTGAGGAGGATCCATGGCGGAAGAAAAAAAGAAAATCATGACGACGGACGCAGGCCGTCCCGTTGGCGACAATCAGAATTCGCTGACGGTGGGGCCGCGCGGGCCGGTGGTCTTCGAAGACTTTCTGCTCTTCGAAAAGATGGCGCACTTCAACCGGGAAAGAATTCCGGAGCGCGTGGTGCACGCCAAAGGCTCGGGCGCATATGGGCATTTCGTGTGCACCAGCGCCGAGATCACCAAGCACACGAAAGCGAAGCTGTTCAGTACTGTGGGCAAGAAGACGCCGACGTTTATTCGGTTTTCGACCGTGGGCGGCGAAAAGGGTTCGGCGGACACGGCGCGCGATCCGCGCGGTTTTGCGCTGAAGTTTTACACCGAAGAAGGCAACTGGGATATGGTTGGAAATAACACCCCCGTCTTCTTCATTCGCGATCCGCTGAAGTTCGGCGATTTCATCCACACACAGAAGCGCGACCCGGAGACCAACCTGAAATCGCCGACGATGATGTGGGACTTCTGGTCGCTGTCGCCGGAATCGCTGCACCAAGTGACGATTCTCTTCTCCGACCGCGGGACTCCGGACGGCTACCGGCACATGAACGGATACAGCAGCCACACGTTCAGCCTGATCAATGCGAAGAACGAGCTCTTCTACGTGAAATGGC
>WNGJ01004070.1_pt1 | contig 15185 bp, 14 predicted proteins | sample 5400611 | NCBI WGS metagenome assembly WNGJ01 (sample SAMN13153375, study PRJNA577476) | soil metagenome | isolation source: 40 cm soil or saprolite under Garry oak tree replicate 1 | place: USA:California | collected 2016-06-15
GCGCCCGCCTATCGATGAACGCGAAGTGGCGGGAGGGCTGCGCGTTCACGGTCAGGCTGCCGGCAGCGGCTTAGTCGGGCCAGTCAGTGCGCCGCCACCGGATCTTCTCGCCGGCACCATGACTTCGTAGTCTTCCGCGTAGTCCCCCAACAGCATCAAGATCTGTTTCGACATAGGCCACCTCCTGGATGCCGTAGTCTCTCCGCCGGACGCGGCGTGTCAAGCGCCGCTCTAGGGTCAGGGCGCGAAGAACTCTCCCATCGCGGGTGCGCTCGCCGCCTGACTCGGAAACGCCGTTACACCGAGGGCTTGGAGCGAGAGCCGTAGCGTGCTTTGATGCTGGTACGTGGCCTGGGACTGGTACATCCGTTTCACCTTCGGCCCGACGGCGACCCACGCGATGCGTCCCCCTCCCAGGGTGTTGTCATTGCTCGACTCGTCGAACAGGATGATCAGCAGGCCGTCGTTCTGGAACGACGCGCTCTTGATCAGGGGGTCGATGTTCGTCTGCAGCCAGCTGTCCGCCGTGGCGAGCGGACAGTCGTGCGCGTCGTTGCACAGGTTCGGCACGATGAACGAGTAGTCCGGGAACCGGTTGTTGGCCAGGTCCGTCGCGAACTGCGTGAAGGGGACGACGTTGTTCGCCTGGGTCGCATCGTCGTGGACGTCGGTCAGATAGACGACCGGGTTGTGCCGGCTTGCGTAGGCGCCGTTGTCGAGCGCGGTCATCACGTATCCCACGGACGGCAAGCCCTCCGCGTACGCCTTCCATGTCTTACCCGCCGCGAGCAACCGGCGCACTACGTTATCCGCCGACACGGTCGCGGTGTAGCCGTCGTTGTTGGTGATCGTGTCGCCGAGCGTCATCATGAAGTAGTTGCCGATCGAGGGGTGTGTGTTCGCGTAGTACTGCGTCGCCACGCTGTACTGAGCGGCCAAGCCGTTGAGGTAGGGCAGCGACGCGCTGCCGATCACACTGGCGTAGTTGGCATTTTCCTCGACCACGATGAACACGTGCCCGAAGACCGGGACGGCCGCGCCGGAATCGGTCAGGGCTGTGGTACGCCCGCAGGTGAGGACCGCGAGCACGGCGATGAGCGACGCCAAGGCCGCACGATGTGTCAGCACGGACGCGTCATTCTATTTCTTTGAAGGCGTGATCTCTGTCACTGGAAGATCCCAGTGAGCCAGCAGGATCTCGAAGCGACGTTGTTCTTCGCGTTTGAAGGTCTCCTGGTCAGGCCAGAGCTGACCAATCCAGGATTCCTCCTGAGGGTTTGCAGTCGTTGCCACGGTCGAGTTCTTGAATTTGAGAGTGACGCGGTAGTCCCAGCGTGCGTCCTCGGTCATGTGGTTCGCCGGCGTTTCGATCTTGATGGAAACCACGCGACCACTCTCGACCTCCTTCTTGAGCAGCGGGTAGTGGTTCTTGAGGAACAGCTGCAGGAACTCCTGCTGGTGTCCCCAGTGGACCTTGTAGTAGTACTCCATTGTATAGGGCTGGTCGGCGGCAACCTGGGGTGGAGCACCCTGTGCGAGCAACGGCTCCGTAAGCAAGGACAGCATGAGCGCAGTCAGTATGTGCCTCATCGATGATACTCCAGGCCTCGTGAGGTGGATTGGTAGTTAGTAAAAGACCCGGCGAACGAGTGCCAGCCACCTGCCTTCCTCGTGCACTTGATCGAACGACGCGACCATCTCGCGATCGACGTCCTTGAGCCTTTGGGCCGGGCCATCCCAGCCGCCGGCGACTCGGTCAAGTCGGTCGGCCCCAACATCCGATGGCGTCAGCGAGGGCCAGGGGCGCCCGATGCGCGGGTGCAAACGCCCTCTACGCAGTCGAGCTTCGGCGGCGAGACAAACCCGCAATCCGAGACCCGGCCGAGCTTACGATTCAGCTCCGCCTCAGCGGCGTTGTATCGCTCCACGGCAACCGCTAGTGCGGCTGAATCCGTCGTCACCTTCGAATAGAGCAGGTACGACCATGGGCCCCCGCAGGGCTTGGAACCGATCGGCAAGAAGCGACACTGTGATTGTTCCGAGCAACGAAGACCCCCGACCTGCCGTGCTACAGCTTCTCTCAATTGCCGGAGACGCGCTGTATCCGCCACGTCTGCCTCGACATTCGCCGTTCGTTTTGCGGTCGTCCAGCAAGTTGGAGCCGTTAGCGCAGCCAATGCGAGCCAGAGCAACGCACCGGGCGCGCGGCGACTACGCCTCAGGCTCACCCGTCAGCTCCCTGACCGAGCCAGCAGGCGGTAACGACGTCCGAGGAATCCAGTTACTGCCACGTAGTAGGTGCCGGGCGAGAGCGTCGCAGTGATGCGCGAACAGAAGTTCAGGTTTGGAGCGTCGATATCGTCGTTCGACGTGATCGAGGTTCCGTTAACGTCGTACAGCCCCAAGACCGTATCTTCTTCCAAGGCGAACCCGCACGCGCCGATCCACCCCGACGTCTGGAACGTGTACTGACCCGCCTGCGGTATGAGGACGCGGTATGCGTCGAGGTCGGTCGATGGGTTGCTGATGCTTCCGAAGACGTACCCACCGACTGCGAGGGCATCCGCGTTCGTCGTGGTGTTGTTCGGCTCGACTTCGGTTGGCAACCCAATCGAGAAGGACGCCGGATATGTACCGGCACCAGCAACGGTGATACTCGATGGTGTCGCCGTCCCACCAAATGCACCCCAGCGACGCGAAACAAGGCCGACATCAGGGACGCCGATTTGCTGGTCGCCGTTCTCATCCTGACCGGCGAAGACATAGTAGTTGCCGTCAGGCAGACCCGTGAATGCGTAGGCGCCATTCCCGGCCGCTGAGACCGTTTGGACAATCGCGCCCGTCGCGCCGTTGTACAGCCTGGCGTAAAGATTCGCAGGCGGCCTGAGAGTCTGGGTGAGACTGTTGCGGGCGTTCACGAGTCCCGCTCCGTAAACACTCGGAGAGCCAAGGTCAACGGCGTAGCCTCTCAACCGCGAGCGAACCTGAGCCGCGGTCTGCGAGGGATTCTCCGCGAAGAGGAGCGCCGCTACACCCGAGACGTGCGGCGTCGCTTGGGAGGTACCGTTGATCGTCTGGTATGTGGGCGAACTCATAGCAAAGTTCCACATCGTCGAAAACACACCGAACGTGGTGTCCCCTGCCGCAAGGTTGCCGCCCGGGGCGGCGATCCCGCTCGTGGAAGCGTAGTTTGAATATGGAGCCAACGTTCCGTCAGGTCCCACCGAGGACACAGCCAACACCTGCGAGTATGCCGCGGGATAGGCCGGTGCCGGGCTTGCGCTGTTGCCGGCGGCGGCAATCAGTAGCGCACCAGCGTTGCTAGCAGCCACCACGGCAAGGGACTCGGCATTGGTGCCGCCCGGTCCTCCCAGGCTCATACTGATGATTTTCGCACCGCTGCTCGCTTGAACCGTGCCGCCAGTTCCGTTGTCGGCTGGGAGACCCGCTGCGTAGAGAATGCCTTGAGCGATGTCGTAGGTGGTCCCTAATCCAGTCACCCCAAGGACCCTGACCGGACGGATTCTCACGGTCCAGTTCACGCCGGTCACCCCAACCCCGTCGTTCCCGACCGCCCCTATGGTACCAGCGACATGTAGGCCATGACCTCCAACCGCATTCGGTCCGAAGGCACAGTTCATATTGCCGTCAAACGAGTAGTCAGCTGGCTCTGTTGGGTCAGAATCGTATCCATTCCCGTCTCCTGCATTGTCTATCGTCCCACCGCCGCAGAGCGGCACAGCGAGGCTGCTCACGAAATCGTAGCCGTCCGAAGTAAGATTGCCCGCCACCGCCGGATGGTCGAAACGAATCCCGTTATCAACTACGGCCACCAGGACCGAGGCGCTTCCCTTGGTCATGTCCCAGGCAGCGGGCAAGTCAATGATTCCGTAATGCCACGCTTGCCACGGATAGAGCGGTTCATTTGGTAGCGTGGTCACGACAGCTGAGCTAGTGGTAGCTCCTTCATCGTCCGCGTAGGCAATTGGGTTGCGTTCAACCGCGGCAACTGCGGGATCGCTGCGCAAGAGAGCTGCGACCGCGTCGAGGCGAGCGGGATCTGGTACGCGTACGCGAGCAGCGAGGATAGCAGGCGAGACTCCGCTGACATCGAGCCCAGCTGAGGTCACGGCGGTTGACAGACGTGCGCGGATGGCCACGCCAAGCGCGCTTGCGGTCGCGACGGAGGCCATGGCGCGCGAGCCAACTGGCGGAGCCGACAACGGCTCTGGCCGGAACGTCACGATCAGCTCGTCGGGAGTGTATGTCGGTTCCAACGGAGCGAAGCTAGCGCGTGGCGCCACGTGAACCGAGAGGCTCTGACTGCTCACCGCCTTGGTTCGGGCGGACGCAGTAAGAGTCATTCCGCCTCCCGCCGCGACAGTGGTCCGAGGGGGAGCCAGGAAACCATTTGCGAGCGTGATGTTGCCGCTGATCGTCCCGTTGGGCGTCGCCGTCGCCGAAAACGAGACGGGAGAACCTGCGAGGCCTGCGGCCGAAGCAGCTGCGGTCTGCGCGCCAGGCTCGGGTCCCAGAGCTCGCTGCACTGTAGCGATCCCCGAGGCGTTGGTCTGACTGCTGGCCGAAGACACGGAACCCCCGCCAGAGCTGACGGCCCAGCCCACCGTCGTATTCGCTACAGGATTCCCGAACGCGTCGGAAACCTTGACCGTGTAAGGAGTGGGAAGCGTGGTGCCTGCCGGCGCGGTCTGGCTGTTGCCTCCGTTGAGCGCGATCTGCGCTGCAGCAGCCGACGTCACGCTCGCGATGAACACGACCGGCGACCCGCTCACGCCGCTTAACGTCGCGGTGGCCGTGTCGTTGGTCGTGCCCGCCGTCTTGCGCAGGGTCCACATCACTGACGCTTGGCCCTGCGCATCTGTCGTGACGGATGGTGCAGATACGGTCCCACCGCCCGTCGCAGCAAAGGTCACCGCAGCGCCCAGGAAGGCGGCACCCGCCGCTGTAGTAACCTTCACTATCAGAGGTTGCGCGAGGGCCTGGCCCGCGGGTCCCGTCTGGTTGTTGCCGGAAACCTGAGCGATGGCGGAGGGAGTCGGCGGCGTGGGACTCGTTGATCCACCGCTACTGCCGCCGCAAGTCGCGAGAATCGCTGCGATGCCGAGAGTACCGATCGCCTGTACGCACTTCGGCCACGCTACCCCATAGGCCCCCTCCGAGCTGGTGCCGCTGGGGAGTTAGCCAACGGCCAGCCAACGTAAGAACTGACTGAGACGGACCGTTCTTGCCCGCTCATGAGGCGGCAGTCAGTTGAGCCAGGTAACGCAACAGGCCCGGCAGGAATCGAACCTGCAACCCCCGGTTTTGGAGACCGGTGCTCTACCAATTGAGCTACGGACCTAGGAATTGGTACTGCTGAAGTTAGCTACTGCGGTTGTTCCGCAAAACCCTCGAGTCGTGGTACCGGATCCACACTCATTTCGGTGACCACAAGAGGGCCGAGGAGGTTCCCAACGCTCCTTGGAAGTTCTCAACTCCGCCTGTCGCGCTGGCGACTTGAGTCCGCCCGGAGGCCTGCGGCCTAACAGCACCTTAACTAATCGCAACCTCGTTGGCTTCCGGCGGATAAGTGATAGTCGCGCCGCTGACCTTGGCGAAGGCCGTCAGCGCGTGCGTCTGGCGTCGTGTTTTGCTGATGATTTCCTCGACGCGCAGCTCGTGGAGCAGCAGCGCGTCGGCGATCAGTGAGCGATGGCAGCGCCACGGCACTGCCTCAGCGCACATCAGCACGATACGCTCGCGCATGGCCTTTGCACTGAGCTCAGCCAAGTTCTCCGCAAATTCGGACGTCTGCATGTAGTCGGCAAAACCGCGGAAGGACAGGTTCCGCCATGCCGTATTCAGGGATCCTGGATGAGTGCGGCGGAAACCTCCCAGGCCAGCAACGTGCTCATAAGCGATGCCATTGGCAGCGAGCTCGGCCGGTAGGGTATCGAGGTTGAACTGCGGGTTGTGGCGGGAGCGTGGTACAGTGCGCACGTCCATGAGTCGGGCCACCGAGTGCGCCTTTAGCAAAGCAACGAACTCGGCGAGCGGCCGTGTCGAATGGCCCACGGTCAGTACGACGGGTTCGGAATCGTGCTGCGCGGTTATTTGCGTCAACGCTGGGTCAGTGCGTTGACTCGCGCGCCCAACTCCGGCACGAGTCCCTGCTCAAACCAGGGATGGCGCTGGAACCACGGCTGATTGCGAGGCGAGGGGTGGGGCAACGGGAAATGATCGGGAGCATACTCCTCCCAGCCCTTGACTGTTTCCGTCAGTGACCGCTTGCGACGCGTGCCCAAAAAGTGGCGCTGGGCATACTGACCGATCAGCAGCGTCAGTTCAATCCGGGGCAGCCTTGCCAGCAGTTGGTCGAGCCATAGCGTCGCACATTCTCGGCGCGGCGGCATGTCACCACCATTGCCTCGCCCTGGATAGCAGTATCCCATAGGAATAATCGCGATACGCGATTCGTCATAAAACACGTCCTTGGCCACGCCCATCCATGCGCGCAGCCGATCTCCGCTAGGATCGTCCCACGGAATACCGGTGTTGTGCACGCGCACCCCAGGCGCCTGGCCCACGACGAGAATGCGCGCCGTTGCTCCGGCACGCAGCACCGGGCGTGGACCGAGCGGCAGATGCGCCTCGCACGCCCGACAACTGCGCACGGCCGCCAGCAAGGTTTCGAGGGTGGGATAGATACTGGCTGTCACTGGACTCCCCCATCCAATCCCATGAGTTGTCGCACCCGGTTGAGCGTCGGGGCAGCGACGAGACGGGCTCGCTCAACACCCTCCGCGAGGATCGCATCAAGTGTCTCCGGCTCGGTAGACAAATCGAGGTACCTTTGTCGAATGGGTTCGAGCGTTGTGATAACCAGATCCGCGACCGCGCGCTTCAAGACGGCGTATCCCTTGCCCTCGAACTCTGTCTGGACTGCCTCACGGTGCCGGGCTGATAGAAGCTCATAGATCGTCAAGAGGTTAGTCACCCCCGGGGACGCCTGCTCGGACTGGACCTCCTGTCCGGAATCGGTGACCGCGTGCATGATCGCGTCGCGGATCACGTCCGGAGGATCGACCAGGCCGATCGCGTGGCGGTTCCGAGACTCCCCCAGACTCTTGCTCATCTTCGCGCCCGGATCGTCCAGGCCCATGATCCGCGCGCCGCTCGGGCGGAGCATCGCTTCCGGGAGCGTGAAGACCTCTCCGAATAGGGCGTGAAACCGTCGCGCGAGGTCGCGGGTGAGCTCGATGTGTTGCCGCTGGTCCTCACCGACCGGGACCAGGTCAGCGCGATACAGCAGGATGTCAGCCGCCTGCAGGACGGGGTACGCCAGGAGCCCCGTGCCGACACTTTCGAGATTGGCGGAGCGGGTCTTGAATTGAATCATCCGCTCGAGCCACCCGACCGGCGTCACACAGCTGAGGAGCCATGCCAACTCCGCGTGCGCGCCTACGCGTGACTGCACGAATAGGATCGCTCGTGCGGGATCGATGCCGCAGGCCAGGAGGACGGCCGCCGTCTCCCGAACCTTGGCCCGGAGATGAATCGCCCGCACGTTCTCGGGAGTCGTCAGGGCGTGCAGATCGGCGATGCAAACGATCACCTCATGCTCTTCCTGCGCGGCGACCCAGAGGCTGATCGCGCCGAGATAGTTGCCGAGGTGGAGCTGGCCGGTCGGCTGGATACCGGAGAAGACGCGCCGTTCGGCCACTACAGGCGCCGATCGAGGAACGACTTTGACACGACGGTCCCGTTCCGCGTTTCGTCATGTGCGGCGTAGACGAACGTCACTCGCCCGTGCTCCACGAGAACCCGCACGCCATCGTCCCTGGCGGCGGGTTCATAGGCAAGTTGAGTCTGATCATAGGATGCTCCTTTTCATTAAATAGCGCTTAGCGCCCCCGGTCCAATGCACTCGGGCGTCTTGGCGAATCCGCAGAGGTTGCGAAGTTGGTGCTGTGGCTCAGCTCCGATCAAGCGTCGTTCGTGACTGGCGGCTACTATGCCGTCGATGGCGCTACCTGGCACAATGACGAGTCGCGAACGGCCTAATCCGTTGTCCTCAACGCCACGCAGCACATTCCCGGCTGCGGGTCGAGCGCCGCCGTGCACCCGGCGACCCCGAGCCCCCGCACCACTCCTGCCAGAAGCGCCTCGTTCATTGCGCACATCAGCGGGCGATAGTCGCGCGCCAGAGCGTCGAAGGGGCAGTTGTGTAGCCGGATCGCCCCGTCCGCGGCGCGGAACGGCTCGTAGCCGTGCTCTTGGAGCACCGTCTGGAGTTGCTGCAGCAGCGCGCCACGGCCAGATCGCTTCCCGACGCGTCGCCGGGCTTCCCGCCCCAGGACAGCCCCGAAGTCGCGAGCGCGCTTTCGGAGGCGCGCGCGGGTCGCCGGCGCGCTGGCGGCGGCCGCGCTCGCGAACAAGCGCGCCGCGAGCTCGTACTGGCGTGGCGGCAAGGAGACGTCGACTTGGATCCCGGAGCGACGGTACAGCTTGGCTGGCCGCCCGGCGCCCGGCCCGCGACGATTGGTGAGTCGCCGGTAGGAGGCCTCGAGAAGCCCCTGCTCGACCAGCTTGTCCAAGTGGAAGGCGGCTAACGGCCGGGCAATGTGAACGGACCGGGCCGCCTGATCCCGGCTCACCTCCCCGGGGCTTTGGGCGACGTAAAAGTAGAGCGTACGCCGCACCGGGTCGGCTAGGCCGGCGATCCGCCCAATCGTGCTTTCCACATTCCGTGCTTGCATGTCCGCAATCTAATACACGCGACGGCTAGCGAAACCCCCTGGGCAATCCACTAGGAACAAAATAAGCGTATACTTGTTTTAGAAGTGCCACGGGGTTACCGTAAACCCCTTAGGCCCGTTCACCCGAACCCTGTTAGGAGTCCCATGTTTTCGATGCTCCTGGCTGCGACGCTCGTCGCGGCCCCCTCTCCCGCGCCTCGTTCGACGGTTGGGCTGGCGGCGGCGGACATCGCGGCCTATGACGAGGTGCACCGGCACATCCTCCGGATGGCCGACGCCTTGAGCGACGGGATCGTCAAACAGTTCCCCAGCCGGTTCAACTGAGGATCCGACCCGTGTCGAGTCTCCCGCTGACGGATCTCTCGGTCAACGCTGTCGCCGACGCCAAGCTGCGCCGGGTTGCTCGGAAATTCCGGGCCGTTATGGAGGAGTTAGACCTCGATCTGGGCGACCCTCACCTCGAAGGGACGGAGCTCCGCGTCGCCCGGGCGTACCGCGAGTTGTTCTCGGGTCTCGCCGCCGGCGCGGAGCCCACGCTCCGCACGTTTCCTAACACCGAGCGCTACACCGAGATGGTGAGCCTCGTGGGCATTCCGTTCTACTCCCTCTGCGCTCACCACTTCCTCCCCTTCTTCGGATCGGTGCATGTGGCCTACCAACCCGGGGAGCGGATCGTGGGCCTGTCCAAGGTGGCGCGGGTGGCGGAGTTCTACGCGCGGCGGCCGCAGGTGCAGGAGCGCATGACCGAACAGATCGTGGAGTTCCTGGACCGGGAGTTGTGCCCGTCGGGAGTCATGGTGGTCGTCCACGCGCGCCACTTCTGCATCGAGATGCGAGGCATGAACCGGGCGGGCCTCGTCACCACGACGAGCGCGGTCCGCGGCGGGTTGGCCGAAGAGCGGCGCCGCGAGTTCCTTGCGCTTCTGCCCCGATCGACGAATGCCGTCACCCTTGACGACGAGAGCGACGCATGACGCACTATCCCTATTTGATCGTCGGCGGGGGGATGACGGCCGACGCGGCCGCCCGCGCCATCCGCGAAGCCGACCCGACCGGCACCGTCGGTCTTATCTCCGCCGAGCCGCACCCACCCTACGCTCGCCCTCCGCTCTCCAAAGGGCTGTGGAAGGGCGATCCCGAAGCCGGTATCTGGCGCGGCACCGAGACCACTGGCGCGGAGCTGCGGCTCGCCCGCCGCGTCACGGCGATCGATGCGCAGCGAAAGGTGGTTACGGACGAGCGAGGCGACACCGTCACCTACGGTAAGCTGCTCCTCGCCACGGGCGGCACGCCGCGACGCCTGCCGCTCGACACCCAGCAGATCATCTACTTCCGCACGTACGACGACTACCGCCGGCTGCGCGCGCTCGCCAATGAGCGGCTGCGGTTCGCCGTGCTGGGTGGCGGCTTCATCGGCTCGGAGATCGCCGCGGCGCTCAAGCTGGCAGGCCGTGACGTCGTGATGCTCGTCCCCGAGGACGGCATCGGTGCTCGGGTCTTCCCGGCCGATCTGTCGCACTTCCTCGTGGGCTACTATCGCGAGCAGGGCGTGGAGGTCAGGACAGGTGAAGGCCTCGCCGGCCTCACGCCGAGCGCCGGCACGGTGATCGTGCAGACGACGCACGGACAGGAGTTTCCCGCGGATGTCGTCGTGGCGGGGCTCGGGATCCAACCGAATGTCGACCTCGCCGAGCAGGCGGGGCTGCGGGTGGACAACGGCATCGTCGTCGACGAGCTGTTACGGACCAGCGCGCCCGACATCTTCGCAGCGGGCGACGTCGCCAACTTTTTCAATCCCGCGCTCGGCACCCGGATGCGGGTGGAGCACGAAGACAACGCCAACACGATGGGGGCCGCGGCGGGCCGCGCAATGGCGGGACACGGGGCACCATACACCCATCTGCCGTTCTTCTACTCGGATCTCTTTTCACTGGGCTATGAGGCGGTCGGGGAGCTCGACCCACGGTTCGAGACGTTCGCCGACTGGAAGGACCCGTTCCGGGAGGGTGTCGTCTACTATCTCAAGGACGGGCGGGTCCGGGGCGTGCTGCTCTGGAATGTGTGGGGTCAAGTGGACGCGGCACGCCAGCTCATCGGTGCGCCCGGTCTGTTTTCACCACAGGCGCTCAAAGGGCGCTTGGCCGCCTAGCGCCCCGTGCCCATCGATCCTGTGTGGGAGTCCTTCCGTCGGCATCCGGCGCGGCACGTGGCCGCTGACGCGTTCGTGTACTTGAAGGGAGACCCGGCGCAGAGCGTGTACTTGCTGCGCAGCGGCCTCGTCAAGATCAGCGTGGTCTGGCGCGACGGACGAGAGTTGATCGTGCGCCTTGCGCGGCCAGGCGAGCTGTTCGGGAAGGCCAGCCTTGGCGCTGCGGAGTACGGCGAACACGCTCGCACGCTGGAACCATGCGAGATCGTGGAGATTCCCGCGGCGAATCTGGTGGCCCAGATAGCGCGTGACCCGGGCGTGGGCGCTGCGGTTTTCAAAGAATTCGCGCTACGCCTGCGCGAGGCAAGACAGACGGTTGAGGGTCTCGCATTCGCCAGCACCATGGAACGCCTCTGCCTTGTGCTCGGGAAGCTCGCGAACGAACTCGGACAACCTGACGGCCCGGCCGTCTTGATACCGCACTACATCAGGCAGGAAGATGTGGCGCGAATGACCGGAGCTCGGCGTGAGGTGGTCTCGGGCTTGCTCAACCGATTGCGAGAGAAGGGCGTCATCGGCTATTCGCGGAAGGCCTCGCTGCGGGTGCACCGGGGCGCCCTTGGTCGCTTCGTGCAATCACTCCTGAAGCGAAGCGCGTCACGGTAAGTAAGCGAGATAACTTACAAGATGCTGGCTGCCGCATAGCTTTTCCGTCTCGGAGACTCCTCCCGCTTGGAGTGGCAGCTATGACAATGCCTCCGTCTTTCCGAATGACGCTCCGCGCGCGAATCTACTTTGTCCTAATCGGCGTCGCTCTAGTCGCGTGCACGGAGCAAAGCCGCGTGACCGCTCCGCGCGACGGGTTGGTCGCGCCGCCACAGGATCATGTTGTCGGACTGCCTGCCGACGTTCCCGCCAGGGGGCGATACATCTTTCGACACTGGACCTTTGGCGACGAGCAGTTCTGGACTGACACACTCCGCTTGAACGAAGTGGTCGAGACGGCCGTGTCGCCAGCCACGGCACTAGCCGTGGGCCTGAAGGTGGACGCGGATCGGCTGCCACCGGGATTCCTGGCGAGCGCCGATCTCACGAGTCCCGCTACCACGGTCGAGCTGCTGCGGCGCGGTGCCGTAGTAGGTATCGAGGCCCAGGTCACGGCCGGCAATCACATCAAGCGTTTGGGAATCACGTGCGCGCTGTGTCATTCGACCGTCAACAACTCTGTGACAGCCGGGGTCGGTAAACGTCTCGATGGCCTGCCAAACCGGGATCTCAACGTAGGGGCGATCGTCGCGCTATCGCCCGCACTCCCGGCCGCGGCTAAAGCCGTCTTCAATTCCTGGGGCCCTGGGAAGTACGACGCCGAGTTCAACCGCGACGGCATTAACAGCCCAGTCGTGCTCCCGCCAGCCTTAGGTTTGCGCGGCGTCGCGCTCGAGACCTACACGGGCGAAGGCCCGGTCTCTTACTGGAATGCCTACGTGGCTGTCACACAAATGCACGGGCACGGCTCATTCTCCGACCCCGTTCTCGACATCAACATTCAGCAAACGCCCGATCTCGTGACGCCCGTGCTGCCCGCGCTGCGCGATTACCAGCTCAACCTGAAGACCCCGCCACCGCCTCCCGGAAGCTTCGATCCTGCAGCGGCGGAGCGTGGCAAGGTGGTATTCGAGACGACTGGACGGTGCGCGAGTTGCCACATTCCATCGCTGGCGTTCACCGACGTCAATCGGGGCATCCTGCACGCTCCGTCGGAGACGGGCGTGGACCCAGTGCGGGCGAGCCGACTTAAGAACCACATGTACCGTACGACCCCGTTGCGGGCACTGTGGCAGCACCCACCGTACTTCCATGACGGAAGCGCCACGACGTTACGTGATGTCGTCGAGCACTACGACGGGTTCTTCGGCCTCCACCTGTCATCTCAACAGAAAAGTGATTTGGTCGAATACCTGAAGTCGGGGCCTCCCAGACGCGAGACCGAGGATCGGGATCATCGCGATGGTGAGGACCGCGACCATGAGAACTGATGCGATAGCTGCCCAACGGAACGTCACCTCAACTCGGAAGAAGCCATGGCGATTCTCCCACTAGTCCGCCGTGCCCCAATCCGCATGGCCATCCTCGCCTTCGCCGCCTTGGTCGCATCAGCAGCATGGGTGACCTCGCGAGGTAACCCTGCGCGCCCCGACGAACCGCGCTTTGATGACGTGATCGCAAGCCACGCGGCCAAGATGCTCGAAGACGGGAGGCATACCTTCCGCTTCGACACGTTTGGTGATGAAGCGTTCTGGGGTGACGCGCTGCAATTGCACAAGGCCATTGCGGGGGGCGCGAACGGCGGCGTTGGTCCGGGGGTCAGTCCCAAGACAGCGCTCGCAGTCGGCCTGAAGGTGGATGTCGACGCCCTCCCCGAAGCACTGAGACAGCAGCTGCGTGAGGGGAAGGTGAATCTCGATGACCCCGCAACCACGCTCGCGCTGCTGAAACTCAATGCCGTCGTGGGCGTCACCGGTTTCTTCGATTCGAGCGGGAACATCCGCTCGATCGGCATCCAGTGCGCGTTGTGCCATTCGACCGTCAACAACTCACTTGCACCCGGCATCGGCGAGCGTCTCGACGGTTGGCCGGCTCGGGATCTGAACGTTGGGGCGATCGTTTCTCTGTCGCCGAACCTCAAACCGTTCGCCGACCTGTTGGGCGTGGACGTCGCGACGGTGAAAAAAGTGTTCGCGAGTTGGGGGCCAGGGCGGTTCGACGCTTGGCTCGACAAGGACGGCAAGGCGTTCCGTCCGGACGGCAAGCAGGCGGGCACGCTCAATCCGGCAGCCTTCGGGCTCGCCGGCGTGAACCTCCATACCTGGACTGGCTCGGGCTCGGTCACGTACTGGAACGCCTATGTCGGCGCCACCGAGATGCACGGCTCCGGCACGTTCTTCGACGCTCGGCTCGGCCGGCGGGAACAATACCCCGTTGCCGCGCGCAGCGGCGCCTACAACACGCGCGGCGTTCCGGATCGGCTGACTTCCAAGCTCGCCGCCCTGCACTTCTATCAATTGGCGATCCCCGCGCCGAAGCCGCCCGCCGGTTCGTTCGACCCCACTGCATTCGAGCGCGGGCGCAGCGTGTTCAGCGGGAAAGCCCGCTGCGCATCGTGTCACGTTCCGCCGCTCTTCACAGAGCCCGGGAACAACCTGCATGCCCCGCGCGAGATCGGCATCGACGCGTTCCAAGCGAACCGCTCGCCCACGCACATGTATCGGACAGCGCCGCTCGCGGGACTCTGGGCGCACCAGAAGGGGGGCTTCTACCACGACGGTCGGTTCGCCACGCTGATGGACGTGGTCAACCATTACAACACGTTCTTCAAGTTGAATCTGACCGCACAGGAGAAGAACGACTTGATCGAGTACATGAAGGGCCTGTAGCGCACTCATCAACCCAAATGGCCGGGAGAGAAGTCCTTCCCGGGACCCAACGCGATGTATCTACCTCGTATGGGGGGCTCTTCTCCGGCGCGATAGAAACGGAGGCCGCGGCTACCGAATGCAACGAAATCGTGGGAATGAACACGCTGAACGCTCCTGATCCACTTTGCCGTAACTTTGCCGGTCCATCGCTGCCAGTGTGTGACAATGCCATCCTTTCCTGCTCAGAACTGCCAAAAAAAACATCGGCCCCGCATAGCGGGGCCGAGTTTGGAGACCGGTGCTCTACCAATTGAGCTACGGACCTAGAAGGCTAGACGCGTAGACGCACGGACGCGTAGACGCCTAGCCCCAACCCTACGACCTCCTGAGCGTCTGTGCGTCTACCGCGTCTGTGCGTCTAGTCTAAAGGGTGGCTGACGGGAATCGAACCCGCAACCTCTGGAGCCACAGTCCAGCGCTCTAACCGATTGAGCTACAGCCACCACGAGACGGCGGGGCCCGAGCAAAATCTAACCGGTCACTCGGGCGGCCAGAAGCGCTCCGTCAGCCCTGCTGTCCGGGCGTCGCGCGGCACGGGCGCGCCGTCGAGCGATGCAATCCCCACGACGCCTTGCACGGCGTTCACGAGAACCAGGCTCTTCCCATCGAGCTCCGCTCGCCGGGCTCGAGTCTCCACGGCCCGCTCGAGCTCCAAGACCCGACCGCGCCCCACGCCCGGCAGCACCTGCAGCTCCAGCGCCGGCGTGTACAGGTGATCGGCGTCCCACCAGAAGACGCTCCACACCGTCCCTTCGGCCGCCCACCCATCGTGCGTGAGCAGCAGCGCGTCATCGGCCTCGG
>WNGJ01004071.1_pt1 | contig 15184 bp, 10 predicted proteins | sample 5400611 | NCBI WGS metagenome assembly WNGJ01 (sample SAMN13153375, study PRJNA577476) | soil metagenome | isolation source: 40 cm soil or saprolite under Garry oak tree replicate 1 | place: USA:California | collected 2016-06-15
TACCCACGTGTTACTCACCCGTTCGCCGCTGTCCCCAGGCCCGAAGGCCTGGTTCTCGCTCGACTTGCATGTGTTAAGCGCGCCGCCAGCGTTCGTCCTGAGCCAGGATCAAACTCTCCGTGAAGATGGATTGCCGGCAGATTAAGCGGTCGTCCGGCAAAGCCGGCCCGACCTCTTAAAAGGCATCACGAGTGATGCCTTAGCACCGGCGATCTTTCGTCACCTTGAGCTTGTGCTCAAAGTCTGTCTCTTCGTCATCGCCACGCCGGCAAAGCCGGCCCGGCTTTGAAACGGCATCGCAAGCGATGCCTCGAGACATGACAGGTTCATTCGTTTCCTCCCCGATCCCGAAGGTTCGGTGAGGTCTCGACGTAAACGCACGCTGCTGAGTTTTCAAAGACCGTCGCTGCTAACGGCGTAAAAAAGCCTCCGACTCGCGTCCAGAGGCCCAGGGAAGCTCGGAAACTTTCGTCGTATCCGCTGCGTCCTGAGGGCGCTCCAGTTGTCGAGTTATGGGGACGTCCTACACCGCCCTATCGGGCAGCCGAGGCATGGTAGCAAGTCTCAGCCCCCAGTCAAGCGCCGGAAAACCGCATGAATCGACGCTTCCCGGCCTGGACGACGGCACCCGCGAGGGTACTCCTCTGAACGTCGATCTCCGTCGCGGGCTCGCCGTCGATCTTGACCCCGCCCTGGGAGATCAATCGCCTGGCCTCGCTCGTCGAGCCGACGCCGAAGTGCTCGACCAGGAGGGCCGGGAGGTGGACCGGATCGCCGGGCGGCAACTGCACCTCGGCGACCTCTTCCGGCGCCCGTTGGTCGCGGACGACACGCGTGAAGTAATCCTCGCCCCGCGTCGCGCCTTCCTCCCCATGCCACCGAGAGACGATCCTGCGGGCGAGCTCGAGCTTCCACTGCATCGGATCGTCCGGATGCGGCCCGCCGCCCGCGAGCATCTCCCACCACTGTGGCAGCGTCTTGTCCGGTATCGACATCGTTTTCCCGAACATCTCCTCCGGTGACTCGGTGATCCCGATGTAGTTCCCGCGTGACTTCGACATCTTGTCCTCGCCGTCGATGCCGACGAGCAGCGGATACGTCATGACCAGCTGCGGGTCGAGACCGTAGTCCTGCATGACGTCCCGGCCGGCCAGGAGGTTGTAGAGCTGATCGGTGCCGCCGATCTCGATGTCTGCTTCGGTCGCCACCGAGTCATATGCCTGCATCAACGGATAGAGAAGCTCCGAGATCGAGATCGGCTCGCGCGCAGCAAAGCGCTGGGCGAAGTCGTCCCGCTCGAGAATGCGTGCGACGGTGATCGTGCGCGCGAGACGGACGACCTCCGCATAGGAGAGTTTCCCGAGCCACTCTCCGTTGAAGCGGATCTCCGTGCGCTCTCGGTCGAGCACTCGGAAGGCTTGTTCTGCGAACGCCTTCGCATTGGCATCGAGCACTTCGCCCGGGAGTACGGGCCGTTCGTCGGAGCGACCGGAGGGATCGCCGATGCGCGCGGTGTAGTCACCGACTATCAGCACCACGGTGTGGCCTTCGCGCTGAAATTCCGCCAGGCGGTCGAGGACGTAGGCAAATCCGAGGTGGATGTCCGGCGCGGTCGGATCGATGCCCAGCTTGACGCGCAACGGGCGTCCAATCTCCAGCTTTCGTTCGAGCTCGCCCTTGGGGAGCACGTCGACCGTATTGCGCGTGAGGTCGGCAACACTCATTGCAGCGAGTCTATTGCCGCGTCGAGGACGGCTCTGCCGGCGAAGCTTGCGGGGCCTCGATCGCGATCGGCTCGATCTCGTCGGCGGGCTCGAAGCCCGAGACCTGTGCCAGGAACGAGAGGTGAGCCTCGCTTGCGCGCTTGATGTTCTCGGCCTTGCGGAAGCCATGGCCCTCGCCTTCGAAGGCGATGTAGGCGTACGGAATGCTGCGGCGCTTCAGCGCGTCCACGATCACCTCCGCCTGGGAAGGCGGCACGACCTTGTCGTCCAAGCCCTGCAGCAGCAGAAGCGGATCGGAAATCGAGTCGGCGTGCGCGACCGGGGAACGGTCCCGATATAGGTCGTCCATTTCTGGCCACGGCCCGACCAGATACTCGTCGTAGTGCGACTCGAACTTGTGCGTGTCCTCGTGAAAGGTCACGAGATCCGCCACGCCGTAGTACGACACTCCTGACGCGAACTCGTCGCGAACAGCCAGGGCCATCAACGTCGTGTATCCACCAGCGCTGCCGCCCGTGATCTGGACGCGACCCAGATCGATCTCGCCACGATCGCCAAGGTAGAGCACTGCGGCGGCGCTGTCTTCGACGTCGATCTCGCCCCACCGTCCGCGCAGCCGGTCCCGATACTCCCGCCCGTAGCCGGTGCTGCCGCCGTAGTTGAGGTCGACGACGGCGATACCGCGGCTCGTGAAGAGCTGGACGTAAAGATCGAGCGAGGGTGTCACGTGCGCGGTCGGCCCGCCATGGACGAGGACGACGAGTGGGGGCCGCTCGTCGTCGGGGCCCGAGAAATCGGGATTCGCCGGCGCGTAGTAGAAGCCGTGCGAGATGAGCCCGTCGGCACCCGGGAAGTCGACCGGCTGTGCAACGGAGATGTAGCGCTCGTCGAGCCTCATCTCGGTCGAACGGCGCAAGACCTTCCGTTCGCCCGAACCCAGATCGAGCTCGATGACCGCGGCAGGCTCGGTCGGTGTCGAGGCCGGGAAGACAAGACTCGTGCCGTGACTCTGGAGCGACGGCGACGCATAGCTCGTGTAGGGAAGGTCGAGCGGCTCGAGCCTTCCGCTTTCCGGGTCGAGCAACTCGAGACCGTCGATCGCGGCCCTGGTGAAGATGCAGGCAATGCGACCGTCCGCGAGGAAGGCATAGCGCGAGAGATCGAAGACCCACTGCGGATAGCCGAGCTCCGCCTCCTCTCGAGTCAACGCGTGCACCTCGCCGTCGCGCTCGACGTACAGGTTCGACCAGCCAGTCCGATCCGACACGAAATGGAGAAGCCCGTCGCTGCTCCATTGGGGCTGGAAGATCGACTCCTGCTCCGAGCCGGCCACCCGGCGGCCGTTCGAGACCGAGCCGTCCGGGTTGAGTTCTGCGACACAGAGATCCGTGCCCTCGAACGGCATGTGCGGGTGATCCCAGGCGACCCACGCCAGAAACTTGCCGTCAGGGCTCGGACGGGGAGCGGCGTAGAAATCGCGTCCGGTCGAGACGACCTTCGGGTCCGAGGACCCGTCTGCCGGCAGGACGACCAGCTCGTTCACCGGCTCGCCCTCGCCATGGAGCTCACGGACGCAGACGATCAGGCGGCCGTCGGCGAACACGCGGCCGTCGGCGTACCGCACCGCATGCGGCTCGGGAGCCTCTGGGGTGATCGGCTTCGGCTCGCCGCCGGGGTCGATCCGATAGAGGCGGCTGTCATCGAAGCTCGAGCAGAACACCACGCGGCCGTCGCGGAACCAGGCGCCGCCGCCGTACTCGTGCACGCGCGTGCGGACGTTGAAGCCCGGGGGAACGACGTCGGCCGGCTCTCCGCCGTGCGGACGGAAGACGAGCGCACTCCTCCCGCTTTCCTGCGGCCGGCTCTCAGTCCAGTAGACGCCGTCTTCGCTGACGTCCAGGTAGGCGAACGAGACGCCGCCTTCACTCGCGACGAGCCCGGTCGTGATCGGAGAGGCCCAGGACCCGTAAGGCGCCGTCGTTGCCACCGGGCGCAACGTATCGAACCGGAAGGCGTGAGGCGCGAGTCCTTGCGACCCGAGCGGCTAGCCGACCCTGGGGAGCGCGTGGAACGTCATGAGCAGACCCGCCGCCACGATCACGAGCGCGCTCGCGGTGGGCAAGAGGGACACAACGCGGCCGTCGAAGCCGACGCGGCGGAAGACGCCGCGCGCGAGCACAGCCGCGAGGCCGATGCCGGTGATCGTCAGCGCCAACCCGGCGCTGAAGGCGACGACGAGCAGCATCCCGAAGGCAACGCGGTGCAGCGTGATCGCAGCCAGCAGAACGACCAGCGCGGATGGACAGGGCAGGAGCCCGCCCGAGACGCCCACGGCGACGAGTGAGCGTCGGTTGAGCCCATGCCCGTGATCGTGGTGATGGTGGCCGTCTTCGTGCGTGTGCGTGCGGCGTTGCCGCCAGCGAGACCGCAGCACGGACGCCCCGATCAGAACGACGAGCACGCCCGAGACGAAGTTGAGCCAGGGGTACAGCTCCTCCGGCACGATGAAGCGTGACAAGACGAGCGTGACCGCACCGAGCGCGAAGACACCGACCGTGTGCGTGGCGGTCACGATCAGGCCGAGCAGAGCCGCGTGGCGCGGGGTTCCGCGTTGGCCGACCAGGTAGGCCGTCACGATCGTCTTTCCGTGTCCCGGCGACAGCGCGTGCGACATGCCCCAGAAGAGGGCTGCGCCGAGCGAAGCGACGATCACCCAGAAGCCGAGCCGATCTCGGCCGACGAGGCGCGCAAAGCCCGAGTCCGCCACGCGGTCGGGCGCCTGCAGCGCAGTCCCGTTCGTCACATGCGGAGGCGTCCCGGGGACGGTGCCTGGGACGAGCCTTGTCCGGGCGGTCGTAACGCCGAGCGGGCTCGACAGGAGGTCCTTGGGATAGGCGCGCAACTCGTGGCTCTCGCTGGGCGCGGATCCGACGACGATCTCCTTCCAGCCGATGCGATCCGCGTAGTTGGTGTCGCGGTATTCGACATCGCTCGCGCGGTCGAGTGTCGGTCCCCGCAGGATGGTCTCGAGCCGCGTGGTCCGCAGGCCACCTGCGCCCGCCGGGTGCGCGAGGGCGGTCTCGATCGGAGTCAAGCGCACGCGGCGCCCGTTCACCGTCAGGTGCGCGCCGCGCGCGAGGCGACGCGCGTAGGCCTGCGCATCGATCTTGCCTGCCTGGAAGGTCGGGATCTCGGCGAGGTCGAGGACATAACGAACGTAGATCCGCGGGCCCGCGACTTGGATCCTGCTGAAACGGTTGACGGTGAAGTTGCCGAGCGGATGAGCCGACGCGGCGACGGGCAGCACGAGCGCGGCGATCCCGGCGGCGAGCAACGCGAGCCGCTTCACGCCGAGTACCTCACAGCGACCGGCGCCCACAGCACCGAGAAGTGCGGGTTGAGGGCGAGAGCGCGGCGGAACCACGTCTTCGCAACCGCGCTGTTGCCCAGACAGCGTTCCACCATCCCGCGATGGAAGAACTTGACGGCATCGTGGGTGCCGAGTCGCAACGAACGCTTCGAGTAGTGCAGCGCCTCTGAGCAGTGGCCGGTCCGTGCAAGCGCCCACGCGAGCACGTCGTCGCCGTCGATCGAAGGCCGTTCGGCCCGCGCGGCCCTGGCCAGAGAGAGAGCGCGCGGGAGCCGAACCGCGTGATCCACGTCGAACAACGCGGTCTCGAGATCCGTCCTGACACCGTTCGCACGCAGCAAGCGCCGAATCGCGCCGATGAGTGCGTATTGCCGCCGCGCCGCGTTCTCGTTGCCGGCCAGTCGTTCGAGGTCACCGAGCGAAGCGACGAACTGCGGCAGCGGGATCGCATCCGCTGCTCGCCGCTCGTACGCGATCGCGCTGCGAATCCGGCCGCGCGCGGCCTCCACCTGCGCGAGCCCGTCGAACGCGTAGACGTAACCCGGGCGCACCGCGAGCGCTGAGCGGTACTGACGCTCGGAAGCCGCCACTCGTCCCTGCGACCAGAACAGCTTTCCCAGCTGGGTCCGCGACCACGCGAGCGCTTCGGGCTGACCCGCCGCGGCGTCGATCGCAAGACGCATCGCGTGTGCCGCTCCGCCGACGTCGCCGAGGAGCTCACGCGCATAGGAGACGCGCGCATACGAGGACAGGCTCGGCTTGAGGGACGCCATCCGGTCGAAAGCCGCAAAGGCCTCGCGGTAGCGACCGAGCTCGACCAGAGCGTCACCGACGATGCCGTAGCCGCGTGCCGTGGACGGTGAGAGCGCGACGGCCCGTTGGCCGAGTGTGAGCGCCTCACGAAAACGATGACGGGAAAGCGCGAGCGCGCCCAACCCGCCGGTGGCGACGAGATCGTCGGGCGAGTAACGGAGGGCGCGATGCAGCACACCCTCGGACTTCGTGTAGTAGCTCGGGTCGCCGGTTTCGCGTGCACGCTGCTGGTAGGCGAGGCCGAGCAGGCCCAGGCCGACGACACCGGTCGGATTCGCGCGCACCTGCTGTTGCAGCTGCGGGATCAAGGCGCTCCCGCTCGCGACGATGGCCGAGGCCACAGGGACTCTTGCAGCCTCTTGCGCCGAGCCGTCGGTCAGCATGCCGCCCAGCAGGAGGGCCGCGGCGGTCGCGCCCGCCGCCAGCCCTCCGAGGATGAGCCGCTTCGCAGCCATTAAGGCTGCTGCAGGCCCTTCGTGTTGTCGTACCCGCTGAACGGATCGGCCTGGTACGGGAAGGACGTCATGTACGGGACGTCGTTCGCGTTCACGCCGTCGCCGAGCGGCAGGCTGTGGCCGATCAGAGCGCCGCCGACAGCACGTTCGGCGATGTCGATGACGTCATCCTCGAGCCGGCGGCCGTTCGGCCATCCGGCCAGGTCGCCGCCGAGCACGCCGAGGCGGTTGCCCTGTCCGACGGGCGCCGTCGGCGCGATCGCCAGGTTCAGCCGAATCTCGTCTGCCAGGGTGTTCCCGGTGAAGTTGAGGTTCGGCTCCTTCAGACCGGTCAGCAGCACCGAGACGAGGTCGGTGCGGTTGTTCTCCTGGAACGGGCCGAACTGCGGATACAGCTGGTTGAGCAGCTTGGCCAGGATCGGGCTCGAGTAGTACTGCTCGAACTGCTTGTCCTTGTTTGGGTCGGAAGCGTTCCACTTGTCCTTGAGCTGCGTCGGGATGAGCAGCTCGTTGATCAGTGGATTTCCGAGCCGCGAGACCTGCTGCCACTCGGTTTCCTTCTGCAGGACCTTGCGGCCGCGCCATTTCGCGAGCGTGACCTTGACGACCGGACGTTCGCTGGCCGACCAGACGCCGACGATGTGGTTGGACCCGTTGTCGAGCTGCGACAGCGGGACCTGCAGCGAGACGGTGTGAACTGCGTAGCCCGCGAAGAAGTCCTTCCCTCCGCCGCTCGCCCCCGTGCCATTGCGAATCGCGACGAGATCGAACGCCGCGCCGATGTCCCCGAAGAATCCGTCGTCGCGCTGACCGGCGAAGACCTTCGAGCCGTCACTCAGATCGTGCACACCCGCCATTGCCAGCGCGTGGTATCCGGGCGTCGACCTTGGTCCGATGTTGTCGGGCGGCGTCAGCAGGCCCTCGCCGACGACGCGGGAGGAATTCCCGTCGACACGAGTGACTGTGTAGGACTGCTGCGTGTTCTGCAGGAACGCGACCGGCGCCTGGTTCTTGAACCGGAACCTCCAGGTGACGTCCGGCTTGCCGTCGCCGTTCTTGTCGGCGTAGATGACGTAGCGTGCCGACGGCGAGAACGTGTACCAGTTGGGACCTGCCGCCGGATCCTCTCCTGGGATGTAGTTGGAGATGATCGTCACGCTGTCGGGCCGGTCAGGGCTCCGGAACGCGTACGTATCCGTGTTGTCCGCGGAGGGATCCTCCGAGATCAACGGTGCTTCCCGGTGACTCGATGCCTGAGCCGCCGCAGGGCTTCCACCCCGCGACGCGAGCGCTGCGAACAACGCTCCCAAGGCTGCGGCCGCCAGGACTAGGACTGCCAGCTTTCGCATCGTCCTCTCTGCTCCTTTCGGACGGCCGGTCGGGTCTGCGGTGGCCGTCGTGTCGGCGCTGATTCGCTGCACGCGGCTGACCGGTTCGACCTGAACCGAAACGCGGCACGACGCGAATGAGAGGGATGAGCGAGACTCCTCGGCTGATGACGCGCACGTTCGCGCACCTTTCCGACGAGGCGGTGGTCGCCATGCTGGCGCGCTCTGACGAGTCGGCGCTGGCCGAGCTCTACGACCGCTTCGGGCGCGTCGCCTACGGGCTCGCGCTACGGATCCTTCGTGACGAGAGGCTCGCCGAGGACGCGGTGCAGGAAGGGTTTCTCGCCGCGTGGCGCAACGCCGACCGGTTCATCCCGGAACGCGGCAAAGCGAGCACGTGGTTGTTGACGCTCGTTCATCGTCGCGCGGTCGACCTCGTGCGGCGCGAGGATCGTCGACGCGCCGAGCCCCTGACCGACGGCGTCGACGCTCCCTCCTCGGGCTCGGCGGAAGACGACGCGTGGCTGCGGTTCGAGCGTGAACGCGTCCAGTCCGCCCTGAAGCAACTTCCGGATCAGCAGCGAGAAGCGCTCGAGCTCGCGTACTACGGCGGCTTCACACAGTCCGAGCTGGCGGAGAGGCTCGGCGAGCCCGTGGGTACGATCAAGAGCAGGATGTTCACCGGCCTTGCGCGGCTGCGCGAGCTGCTGGCAGACCCCAGACCCGGAGAGGCGGCATGGAAGCCGACGCCCTACACGACCTGACCGCCGCCTACGCGCTGAACGCCCTCGATGCGGAGGACGCGGGACGCTACGAGGCTCATCTGGCGCGTTGCCAGCGCTGCCAGAGCGAACTCGCCGAGTTGTCCGAATCCGCGAGCGCACTCGCCTACGCCGCGGATGCGCCGAGGCCGTCTCCGGAGTTGCGCTCGCGCATCCTCGAGCAGGCGAGGTCCGAACGCCCCAACGTCGTGCCGCTGCACCCTCGCTGGCTGCGGCCCGTCATCGCGGCAGCCGCGGTGGCGGCCTGTGCTGCGATCGGCCTCGGGCTCTGGGCTTCCTCGCTCTCGGGCAAGCTCGACCGCACTGAAGCGGACCTGGCGCGTCAGCAACGCGTGGCGCAGATCCTCGCTCAGCCCGGCTCGCACAAGATCGCGTTCTCGCGCGGGACGCTCGTCGTCGGAGCTGACGGCAAGGGAGCGCTGCTGCTGAACCAGCTTGCCGCGCCCGGGTCGGGCCGCACCTACGAAGCGTGGGTCGCCGACGGTGGCGCTCCGCAGCCTGCTGGGTTGTTCTCGGGAGGAACGACGGTCGCAGTCCCCCTCGATCAGCCGGTCCGCGCCGGGGCCACCGTGCTGGTCACCGAAGAGAAGGCAGGCGGGACAGAAGCTCCTTCACGGGCGCCGTTCCTGATCGTCAGGAACACGGCTCAGAGCTAGAATCGGGCGCTTGCTTCGCCGCAGACGCAGCACCCGCGCGCCCGCCTCCAACGGACGCCGCCGGAGGGTCCGCAAGCTTCGCCTGTCGGCCCTCCTCCTGCTCCTCCTGGTACTGGGTTTGACGTCCTTCACGTTCGGCCTCATCACGGCGATCGCAAGTCAAATTCCGACCTGCGATCCAGCTCGCGTGCCGCGCGAGGTGGACGGACACATCTACGCCAACGACGGGCACACCATTCTCGCGACCTTGCGAGGGTCCGAAAGTCGCATCCTCGTCGGCACTGCCGACATCGCGCCGATCATGCAGCAGGCGATCGTCGCCGTCGAAGACAAGCGCTTCTACGAGCATCACGGCGTCGACCTGCGCGGCATCGGCCGCGCGGTGTGGGCGGACGTCACCAGCAAGAAGGTCGTGCAGGGCGGATCGACGATCACGCAGCAGTTCGTCAAGAACTCTTGTGTCACGTCCGCACGGACGATCAGCCGCAAGTTGAAGGAGGCCGCACTCGCCTGGCAGCTCGAACAGCGCTGGAAGAAGCTGCGCATCCTCACCGCTTACCTCAACACCATCTACTTCGGAAACGGCGCCTACGGCGTCCAGCGCGCCGCACAGACGTACTTCAACACGTCCGCCTCGAGATTGTCGCTCCCGCAGGCAGCCTTGCTGGCCGGAATTCCCGCCGACCCCTCACGCTTCGATCCGGTCACGAATCCCCGGGCTGCGCGGGCGCGCCGCCTCGAAGTTCTCAACGCGATGCTCGCGCAAGGCGAGATCTCCGCGCGCGACCTCCGCCGAGCCGACCGTACGCCGCTGCCAAGAGCCGCCGACGTCCACCTGCCCGGGATTCAAGGACCTGCGCCCTACTTCGTCAACTACGTGAAACAGCAGCTGATCGAAAGGTACGGAACGCGGCGCGTCTTCGGGGGCGGGCTCAATGTCCGGTCGACGATCGATCTGCGGCTGCAGAAACTCGCACGACGGGCGATCGGCACTGTCCTCAAGGAGCCGAACGGACCGTCTGCCGCGCTGGTGTCCATCCGTCCGACCACAGGCGAGGTGGTTGCGATGTACGGCGGTGACAACTTCCGGCAGAGCCAGTTCAACCTCGCCGTGCAAGGTGAGAGGCAGCCCGGCTCGTCCTTCAAGCCTTTCGTCCTCGCCACCGCACTCAAGCAGGGCATTGCCCCTACGACGACCTTCCCGTCGAAGCCGGTTTCGATCTTCATAGGCGACAAGTACTGGCCCGTGCACAACTACGAGAACGACTACATAGGCTCGGCCGATCTCACGACCGCGACGGTGGTGTCTGACAACAGCATCTTCGCGCAGCTCACCCGCCTGGTCGGACCGGCCAATGTCGCTCGCACCGCACACCAACTGGGCATCACGCGGCACCTGAATCCCTACTTCGCAATCGGGCTCGGTGCGGACGCCGTCAGCCCGCTCGAGATGGCGCGTGCGTTCTCCACCTTCGCGAACGACGGCCGCCGGGTGGACGGCTCTGCGTTCGGGAACCGGCCTCGCGCAATCGCAAGCATCGACAATGCTGAGGGCAGGCTCATCGAGGACAACCAGCCGGTCAACCGAGTCATCCTCGACCGCGAACAGGATGCGCTCCTCACGAGCATCCTCCAGGGCGTGATCCGCGCAGGGACGGGCAGGCGGGCCAGCCTGCCGAACCGTACGGTCGCGGGGAAGACCGGCACGACGGAGAACTACGGCGACGCGTGGTTCGTCGGGTACACGCCGCAGCTTGCGACGGCGGTGTGGGTCGGGTATCCGAACAAGTTGAAACCGATGCTCACCGAATACCACGGGCAAGCGGTGGCCGGCGGGACCTTTCCGGCCGACATCTGGCGCGTCTTCAACCAACTCGCGCTTGCGGGCACGCCGGCCCAGTCGTTCCCGTCGTACTCCTACCAGTACTCCTCGGCCAAGCGTGTCGTGTGGCGCGACGGTCTCCTCCGGCTCGACAACGGCCACTGCCGTGGCACCGAGTTGGTCTCGTACTTCGTCGGGCGCGGCCCGGGTCACACCGCGGATTGCAAGCCAAACGAGGTCGACGTGCCGCGGGTCGTCGGCATGTCGCTCGCGCGTGCGAAGATCAGGCTCGGCGCGCAGCCTCTGACCGCCAACGTCGTCTACAAGCCGGCGCGAGCGAAGCAGCGGCTCGACCTCGTGCTCGACCAGTTTCCGCGAAGGGGACGGCTGTCGTCGTACGACAAGGTGACCCTCGTGCTCGCGAAGCCGCTGAACGGCGTGGTGCCGAAGGTGACCGGACTGTCGCTCGGCGAGGCGCGCCGCCGCTTGCACGCGCGAGGGCTGGTGACGATCGAGCGCTTCGCGAAGGGCCGCGCGGGCCGTGTGCTCACGCAGACGCCGGCCGCCGGCGTCGCGGCGGCACCGCACATGACGGTCAAACTCGTGGTAGGCCGCGGCTGACGTAGGGCGAGCCCGCACTCAGGTAGCGCCAGCTCAGCTCGGTGGCGCGCGTGATCCCGATGCGTGGGCCCGTGACGATCTCCGGGACCTCGTGCCGCTCGACGAGCTCGAACGGAGGAACGTCGAGCGCGAGACCGTCGTGCTCGCGCGTGATCCCGAGTGCCTGGCAGAGCTTTCCCGGGCCGGAGCAGAGCGCTCGCACGTCGTCCAGCCCTCGCCGGCGCCGTTGGAGGTCCAGTCCGCTCGTCGGCTCGAGCGCCCGGATGAGCGCGGCCTCGGGCACGCCCTCCTCCCCGCACACCAGGTTCAGACACCAGTGAATGCCGTATGAGCGGTAGACGTACGCATGTCCCGGCGGGCCGAACATGACGGCGTTGCGTGCCGTTGGCCCGCGATGGCCGTGACTGGCCGGATCCTCTTGGTCGTAAGCCTCCACCTCTACGATCCGGCCGCCGACGCCGTTGACGAGCAACGTCACATCGATCAGGTCGGGTGCGACCTCGTGGACGCTCCGGCCGAAGAAGTCACGCTTCAGCATTCGCCTTGGCGTCATACCGAAGCAGCGCTGGAAAGGCGGCGGCAAGTAGCAGGCAGCCCGCAATGCACGCGACGCCGCCCGAGACGATCGAGAAGCGGAGGCTGGTCACCGACGCAAGGGCGCCCGCCTCGAGGTTGCCCAGCGACGGCGCGGCGGCGACCTGCATGAACTCGATGCCCGAGACTCGGCCGAGCACCTCCTTGGGTGTGATCCGGTAGAGCATGACCGAGCGCAGGATCGCGCTGATCTGGTCGCCCAACCCGGCCAGACCGAGCAGCACCAGCGCCAGCCAAAGCTGCTGCGCGACGCCGAAAGCGGCGATCGCCATTCCCCACAGCGACGCGGTGATCACGACACCGAGGCCTTGCCGGCGCACGTGCCGCAACGGTCCCGAGAGCAACGAGACGAGCAAGGCTCCGGCCGCGGGGGCCATGTAGAGGTAACCGACCAGTGACGGATCGCCGAAGCGGTGCGCCGCGATCGCCGGGAAGAGAGCGCTCGGCATTCCGAAGACCATCGCGTTGGTGTCGACGAGAAAGAAGCCGAGGATCACGGGCTGACTGCGCACGTACCGAAAGCCGGCGACGATCGAGCCCCAACTCGGACGGTCGGCGTCCTCCCTCGCCACAAGCCGCGGCAGGAGCGCGACTGCGGCAATCGCACCGACATACGAGAGCGAGTCGCCGAGATACACCCACTTCAGGTCGACGAACTTGATCAGAAGGCCGGCGATCCCCGGCCCGCCGACCGCACCGAACTGCGACGTGACGCTGTTCAGCGCCGAAGCAGCCATGAAGTGCGACTCGTCGACGAGTTGGGGCGTCATCGACCGCTGGGCGCCGACGCCGATGCTGAAGGCAGCGGAGATCACGAACTGGAAGACGTACAACGGCCAGACCCGCGGATGACCTAGCGCGGCGTTCGCCGCAAGTCCGAGGCTGCCGGCGACCATCCCGCACTGCTGCACCAGCATTACTCGGCGCCGGTCGAACGCATCGGCGATCGCCCCTCCGACCACCGTCAGCGTCACCAGCGGGACGAGGTGAGTGAGCGAGATGAGTCCGACGGCGAGCGTCGAGCCCGTCAGCTGGTACATCTGGTACGCCAGCGCGACCTCGGCGATCTCGGTGCCGATGAACGAGATGCCTTGCCCGAACCAGAGCCGCCTGAACGCGGGATGGCGGCGAAGCGGAGTGACGTCGAGCACGAACCGTGACGCTCGTTGACGGAAGCCGCGGCGCTCGGCCGCAGCGACCCCCGGTTCGTCCGTCAAAGCAGGTTGGCGTCCTTCGTACGGAAGCCGAGGGCGGCGGTCGTCCGAGTCGCTTCGGCCACGCGCCGCATTATCGCCGGTGACAGCCTCGCTTCGCGAACAGAGTGGCCTAGACTCGGCGGATGACGGTCTGCCCGAGTTGCAGCAAGGAGCTGCCTGGGGCGTTCCCGTTCTGCCCGTTTTGCGGCGTCTCCCTGACGGTCGCTGTACCGCATCCCGTGCTCGAGGAGCGCAAGGTCGTCACTGTCCTCTTCGCGGATCTCGTCGGCTTCACCAAACGCGCCGAGACCATGGACCCCGAGGACGTGCGAGCGCTCCTCTCCCCGTACTACGAACGCCTCCGTGCCGAGCTCGAGCGCTTCGGCGGTACGGTCGAGAAGTTCATCGGCGACGCGGTCATGGCGCTGTTCGGTGCGCCGGTGGCGCACGAGGACGATCCCGAGCGGGCCGTGCGAGCAGCCCTTGCGATCGGCCGGTACGCGGGAGAGGAAGGGATCGAGCTTCGGATCGGGATCACTACCGGAGAGGCGCTCCTGCGACTCTCGGCGAGACCCGAGCAGGGTGAGACGGTGGCGACAGGCGACGTCGTCAACACCGCCGCTCGCCTGCAGGCCGCCGCTCCTGTGAATGGCGTGCTCGCCGACGAGACGACGTACCGAGCGACGAGGAACGCGATCGAATACCGAGCAGCTGAGTCTGTCGAGGCCAAAGGGAAGGCGGATCCGATTCCGGTCTGGGAGGCACTCGAAGCGCGCGCCCGCTTCGGCGTGGACGTCACCCACCATGCGCGTGCAGAGCTCGTGGGTCGTGAGCGCGAGCTCTCCGTTCTTCGTGACGCGCTCGATCGCGCGCGGCACGAGCGGATCCTACAGCTCGTCACGCTCGTCGCCGTCCCAGGGATGGGCAAGAGCCGGCTCGTATACGAGCTCTCGCGGATCGTCGACGCCGACCCAGAGCTGATCACGTGGCGCCAGGGCCGCTGTCTTGCCTACGGCGACGGGGTCGCCTTCTGGGCGCTCGCCGAAGTCATCAAGGCGCAGGCCGGGATTCTCGAGCGGGACACCGAAGCGGAGGCGGCGGAGAAGCTGCGAGTTGCGGTCGCCGATGCCGTCGACGACGCGAGCGACGCCCGCTGGGTCGAGTCGCACCTTCGCCCCCTGATCGGACTCGAGAGCGAGACGGTACTCGGCCGTGACCGTCGTGGCGAAGCGTTCGCGGCGTGGCGGCGGTATCTGGAGGCGCTCGCCGAGCAGCGGCCGCTCGTGCTCGTCTTCGAAGACCTCCACTGGGCCGACGAGGGTCTGCTCGACTTCGTCGACGAATTGATCGACTGGCTGAGCGGCGTACCTCTCCTCATCATCTGTAGCGCGAGACCGGAGCTCCTCGAGCGGCGTCAGGGTTGGGGCGGCGGGACGCTGAATGCCTCAACAGTCGGGCTCTCCCCGCTTTCGGAGAAGGAGACAGCAGTCCTGATCTCGCAGGTGCTCGAGCGTGCGCTGCTTCCGGCCGAGATCCAGCAGGCGCTGCTGGAACGGGCAGAAGGTAATCCGCTCTACGCCGAGCAGTTCGCACAGCTCTACCTCGAACGCGGCTCGGCAGAGGACCTGCCTCTTCCCGAGACGCTGCAGGGGATCGTGGCCGCACGCCTGGACGGCCTTTCAGCCGGCGCGAAGGCACTCCTCCAGGATGCTGCAGTCATCGGCAAGGTCTTCTGGACCGGTGCGTTGCGGAGAGACGAACGGGAGACGGCCGAACTCCTGCACGGACTCGAGCGCAAGGGATTCCTGACGCGTCAGCGCCGC
>WNGJ01004072.1_pt1 | contig 15184 bp, 12 predicted proteins | sample 5400611 | NCBI WGS metagenome assembly WNGJ01 (sample SAMN13153375, study PRJNA577476) | soil metagenome | isolation source: 40 cm soil or saprolite under Garry oak tree replicate 1 | place: USA:California | collected 2016-06-15
CGGTGCTGCTGCGATTTATTTTCATCCATTCTCGCACCGGGAACTAGCTAGCCGCTTAGCAGATTTGGCTGATTCTGACGAGGACCAGCGGCAGTTGGCGGGTTCAGGACGGAAAAGGTCGTTGGACTTCTCCTGGGAAGGGCACGTGCACGATATACTCGAACTCGCGAGCCAGATGGTTAGGCGGGATCGCCCAATGGTTCATGCCAAACTATCTGTCCGGTAACGCAACAGTATCCCAAACTGCTTGTGATAGCCGTGTCCGTGGCACAGGGTCGAGGCTGCCGTTGTACATCCTGTAATTCGCACCTTGTAGAATCTTGGATACCCGCTCCGTGTTGCGGCTGCTGACCTCACACCATATCTTCGGCCTTGCCTCGGTTAAGAGCCGCACGCCACCCGCGAGCACGCGGTCCTCCATACCCTCAACATCAATTTTTAGTACCCGTGGGGTGGGGAGGTTGTCAAATAAGCAATCGAGAGTAACCGCCACCACACAGTTTGTTTTGCGAGTACCGCCAGCTTGCGTGGTTGCGCCTTGCTCCATGAAATTCGCTGAGCGACCTCGAGATGCAATATGGAGATTACCCAGTCCTATTAGATCTGACACAGCAGCTGGGATTACGGTCACAGGAGCACGTCCGCTTACCGCCAGCTCGGCCGATCGGCGCAGCAAACTGACTAGCCAAGTATCCGGCTCAACAGCGATGACGCGTCCTCGCGGACCGGCTAATCCGGCTGCAGCAAATGTGAACAGCCCAACGTTTGCTCCAATGTCCCAAACGATGTCCCCCGGCCGTACGAGTTCCACCGCCATTCGAAACAACGTTGGGTCTGCCGTTTCGAGATCGAGGCGGTAGTACTTGAGTCCAGAATCAGGGGAAACAAATAGCGGTCCACTCCCGAATTGGGTCGGCAGGCGCCGCTTCAGCACAACTCCCCGACTCAGAATCTCGGCCACTCGTCTCAACATACGCGTTCACGCTTGCCGTGTGTGCATTTCATAGGGCTGGGCAGATTATACGTCGCCTTTCCTCCTGAACTTGGATTCCATATAGTGTCCGGTATTCGACTTGGTACGCTCGCATTGATCTCTGCTGATTGTCGAACTAAGCTGGAACACACGCATGTGCGGTATTGTTGGAATCCTTGCGCGCAATTGTACTGTCGACCCCAACCTCTTGGAGCGCTCGACGCAATCCCTTGCACACCGTGGCCCGGACGACTCTGGCACGATCATCATTTGTGCGACTAGCCCAGGGCCAATCGAAATCGGTCTGGGGAACCGGCGCCTCGCGGTTCTCGATCTTTCGCCCTTGGGCCACCAGCCGATGCAAGATCCAGAGACCGGAAACTGGATTGCATTCAATGGCGAGATCTACAACTTCCGTGAAATTCGCAAGGAATTGGAGGACGACGGTGCTCGTTTTCGCAGCAACTCCGATACGGAAGTGCTACTGCGAGCTTATGGACGTTGGGCCGAGCATTGTTTGCGGAGATTGCGCGGGATGTTCGCATTGGCAATCTGGGACGCGCAACGACACAGACTTTTACTCGCCCGTGATCCGATGGGTATTAAGCCTCTGTACTATTCCTCTTCCGGCGCCTACTTTCTGTTTGCCTCCGAACTCCGCACCCTTCTCGGTACGGGGCTGGTGCCCAGGAGACTAGATCACGCTGGTCTGCTTAATTATCTGGCATTCGGCTCTCTTTACGATCCCGTGACCCTGATCGAAGGCATCTCGGTTCTGCAGCCAGGCCACTATCTGATCTGGCAAAGCGGTACTGTCCGCAATGAAACTTATTGGGAGATCGCGCAGGCGGCACAACAAAGACGTTCGGTTTACAGCCTCCCACACCGTGCGGAATTACAACACGGACTCAGTACTGACATCGACGCAGCGGTTCGGATGCAACTCGTCAGCGATGTTCCCATCGGCGTATTTCTTTCGGGTGGAATTGATTCGAGCTCTCTGGCTGGGATTTTAAGTCGTAGCGGCATTCGTCCTAACACTTTTTCCGTGGTTTTTCGCGAGCAAGACTACAGCGAAGCGGAGTATTCCCGCTTGGTGGCGCGAAGATTTCGAACTGAGCATCACGAGATCCTGGTGTCGCAGCACGACGCCTTGGAAGCCGTACCCTCGGCTCTAAATTCCATGGACCAGCCCACCGTAGATGGTCTCAACACTTATTTCATTTCTCGGCAGGCGCGTAAGGCGGGAATTAAGGTTGCGCTCTCTGGCCTGGGCGGGGATGAACTATTTGCAGGATACTCCAGTTTTAACAGAGTTCCGCGCATGGAGCGTTTTGAGTCATTCTGGCGTCATCTTCCCAAACGACTGCAGTTATATCTCGCGCGCGCCTTCAATTTCTTCTTCCCCGACACGGATCAGACGCGAAAGCTCGCCGTATTGGCAGAGGCGAATGGTAACCTGCTGCATCCTTATTTCCTATCTCGCATGCTCTTCACTCCTGCACAGCGCTACTTGCTTTGTCGGAACCAAAAGCCCGAGGCAATCGCGCGAGCCAAAGCGCCGCTCTTAGAAAATCTCGGACACAGTTCTGCTATGGATGCCATCAATCGAGTCTCGTATCTGGAGCTGCGATGCTATATGCTGAACACTCTGCTTAGGGATACGGACGCCATGAGCATGGCGCATGGAGTCGAGATCAGAGTTCCCTTCGTTGATCACGTTCTAGCCGAGAAGCTGTTGAGCATTCCCGGTCCTTCGAAACTCGAGGGCAGTGTACCCAAACCACTGCTGGTGGGGGCACTTGGTGGTGACTTGCCGAAGAGAGTTGTCCACCGCAGAAAACGGGGCTTTACTTTGCCGTTTGAGCACTGGTTACGGGATGAGTTGAAGTCTGAAGTCGCGCAGGGTCTTGCGAGAATCGGAGATGGCCCTCTTGCTTCAGTGCTACACCTTGACACGGTTCGCGGGGTCTGGGAGAACTTCCAACGCGGAACCACTTCGTGGTCACGTCCTTGGTCACTGTACGTATTACAGCGATGGTGTGAAATTAACGGGGCGGCTGTTTAGCTATTGGAGGTTTACGGCCCGAAATCAGCAGAAAAAGTCCCCACGTCTTGCAAAACCTCCTTGCCAAAATGCGTGGGTAGAGGTTCCATACTAGTCGATACAACTGGGATTGGAAGCGCGCTGAAGGCTTATTCAGCAGGAGATCGCCGGGACTGAAAACTTGCCTTACGATCACCTCTTCAAATCCTTCCATGATCGCGTGTACTTCTGCTTTAGTATAGGTTTTGGTAGCGGGGCTTTCCAGGTACTCGCAAATAGTTCCGCGCAGGGTTTTTCCTCTCCATAGACCATAGCGCAGCCACAGCATGGCTCCCGTAAGCGAGGGGTGGTGATAGATCATGATGCGCGCCTCGCCGCCGGGCTTTAGAATTCGCCACGCTTCCCGAACACACTTCGAGGTGTCCGGACTATGATGCATCACCCCATAGGAATAGACGATGTCAAAGCTCTCGTCGGGAAATTGAAGCCGCTCCGCATCGGCCACCTGCAAATCAGGAGAGTAGCCGGCCAATGCACATCGCCGGCGCGCCTTCTCGATCGACGCCGCAGAGAGATCGACACCGGTTGCACGCGCTCCGACCTTTAGCCATTCGAGGTAATCGGCTCCTGTACCGACGCCGATTTCCAGCACTCTGAGTCCACGTGCAGTGGCGAAACCGGCGAACTCTGGAATATGGGGTTCGAGCAGGTAGCGGACTCGCGCGTGAGCGGCGAAATCTTCAGCTCTCCCCATATAACGTGTTCCGCACGGATCGGCGTTCCAAAACCCTCCCACACGATCTTTCAAGTCTAGGGCGGGATCATGAACTAGATTGGAGGTGCTACGAGCACTTGGCATAAGGAATAACTCGAAACCGGATGCTACCACCGCAGGTGGTGCCGACTTGTGTACCTCTGGGATTCATCCACAGTTCTTGCAGGTACTATTGGCACAGCCGCAAACAACGATGGACACACTCGAGGCACCCCGGACACTCCGCTTGCCCAAATCGGTTCCGCGCCTTCCGATTAGCGTGATCGTGCCGACGCGAAATGAGTCCCGAAACCTGCCTCGCTGTCTGGAATCGCTGGGCGAGGCTGGCGAGGTATTCGTCATCGACTCGCAGAGCACGGATGAAACGGTGGAAGTCGCTCGCGCATATGGCGCAAACGTCGTTCAGTTCTACTACCAAGGCGGTTGGCCTAAAAAGCGTCAGTGGGCCATGGAGACGTTGTCGTTCGGGTGCGACTGGCTACTCCTACTTGATGCCGACGAAGCCCTTACTCCAGCGTTGATGGACGAGATCGAGAAGGCCATTCAGAATCGAGGGATAGATGGATACTACCTGTCGCTACAAATGTGTTTTCTCGGGCGTAGATTGCGGCACAGTGGAGCAAACTTTTATAAGCTCCCTCTTTTCAGGCGGGGCAAAGCCTCATTTGAGTGCCGATTGCAGCAGCAGGACAGTTCGATGTGTGACATGGAGGTCCATGAACACGTCGTGGTCAAGGGAAAAACAGCCAAGTTGAAGAACCCTCTTCTGCACCAGAATGTCGACTCCCTCTCGCGCTATATCCGGAAGCACGATGAGTACTCGAATTGGGATGCACACGTCTGGCAGCACCAGACCGAGGCGCAGCCGGACCACAAGGGTGCGTTGGGGCCGAGATTGTTTGGCACACAGGCGGAGCGCCGTCGCTGGCTCAAGAAATACTTCTTCAGCTTTCCCGGCTCATCTGTTTTGTTTTTCATTTACAAATACATTTTTCGCCTCGGATTTCTCGACGGTGTGCCTGGACTCATTTATTGCGGCCTGCAAGGCGTTCAGTTCTTTCATATCAAGGCGAAAATTTACGAATTGCGTATCCAGGGGAACCGACGCGCATGTGCGGAATAAGTGGACTCGTTAACTGCGGAAGTCGCGAAGTTTTGGCTCGGATGACTTCGGTTCAACTTCACCGCGGCCCGGATGACAGCGGCATGTGGGAACAGCGCTTCCCAGATGGCTCCTACGTTGGTTTGGGCAGCCGACGCCTCGCCATCATTGATCTTTCGCCAGGCGGCCATATGCCCATGTGTAACGAGGATGGCACAGTATGGATCACCTACAACGGCGAAATCTACAACTTCGCTGAACTCCGCGCCGAGTTGCAGAGCAAGGGACATCACTTCGCATCCAATGCCGACACCGAGGCCCTTATACATCTGTACGAGGAAGAAGGATACGATTGCGTGAAGCGGCTGAACGGCATGTTCGCGTTCGCGATCTGCGATCTGCGTTCAGGTAAGCCGGTGCTATTTCTGGCCCGCGATCACTTTGGCATAAAGCCGTTCTATTACGCTCAACGCGGTAAGAGACTAGCCTTCGCGTCCGAAATTAAAGCATTGTTGCAGGTGCCCGGAATCGAGGCCGAGATCGATCCGGAATCATTGCATCAGTATCTGACGTTCCTCTGGGTCCCGGATCCGAAAACAATGTTCCGGGAAATCCACAAACTTCCTCCTGGACATTACGCTCTTTTTTGCGATGGGCAACTCAGAATAGCAAAATACTGGGACCTGGCCTTCCCCCCGAAGGACTATCTGTTTCGGCGCTCAGAGGAGGAACTGGCCGTCGAAATTCGCGAGCGCTTTCGTCGTTCCGTGCAAGGTCAGATGGTCAGCGATGTTCCCGTCGGCGCGTTTTTGAGTGCCGGGCTGGATTCCTCCAGTATCGTCGCAACCATGGCGCGGATTTCCCAGCGGCCGGTCCGGACCTACACCATTACTTTTCCGCCGAAGTATCGCGTTGGGGAAAACGCACTCGACGATCCAGACGCAGCTGCTCGATTGGCCCGGAGATTAGGATGTGAGAATCACCAGCTGACGGTTGAGCCTGACGTTGCTGATTTGTTGCCTCGGCTGGTCTGGCATATGGATGAGCCCACGGCGGACCCCGCCATTATCGCGGCGTACTTGGTATGCCGAGAAGCGCGCCGCGACGTCAGCGTCCTTTTATCAGGCATAGGCGGAGATGAACTATTCGGCGGATACCGCAAGTATGCTGGCCATTACTGGGCTGAGGTTTATCAGCGAGTGCCGCAACCGATACGCAAGCTCAGCAATCTAGCAATTTCCCGGCTTCCGGGCCTACGCGGAACTCCGGCTAAAGGCGTAATCCGGCTTGCAAAGAAAATGGCCCGCAGCGCCTCTCTGGCGCCGCTTGAGCGGTTCATAATGAACTGCACATACTTGGACCGGGAACAGAAAGCAGCCCTCTACACTCCGGCCCTCCAGGATGAAGTCGGCACATTTGATCCTTGCGTGCGGCATCTCGCGACTTTCGAACAAGTTCAGGACTCGGATTTCTTGAACCAAATGCTGTATCTCGATACCAAGATTTTCATGCCCTCCCTTAATTTGACCTACAACGACAAAATGAGCATGGCCTCCTCGGTAGAAGTTCGGGTGCCTTTTCTGGATCGCGAACTGGCTGAGTTCGCCGCTTGGAATTTGCCTCCGAAGCTGAAGGTGAAAGGATCTTTGAGGGCGACGACGAAATACATTTTTCGCGAAGCTATGCGGGAGGTTCTGCCCCGGGAAGTCTTGCAGCAACCCAAAGCTGGGTTGGCGGCGCCGATTGATTACTGGTTGGCGCATGATTTAACAGCCATGGTGGACGATTTGCTATGCGAATCGCGCATTCGAACGCGAGGCCTCTTCCGGCCCGAGGCCGTGCGAACCCTGATACGCCAGCAACGTGCAGGCATGCAGGATTGGTCGATGCAAATCTGGCAGTTGCTCACCCTGGAACTTTGGATGCAGGCATTCCTTGACGCAGGGGCGAGAGGAGCGTCGGAGGTGATGCTAGTGCCGCAGGCCGCGACGGCATGAAACAAGTTCTGCAATACGCTGGGACTGGCGACGTCGAGGTTGTCGAAGTTCCCGCGCCCAAATTGCTTCCTGCATGCGCCCTTGTCCGTCTCGCGGCTTCAGTGGTTTCAGCCGGTACGGAGCGTGCTTCTTCGGAATTCGCCCGCAAGAATCTCCTGCAGAAGGCGCACGCACGCCCTGATCTAGTGCGTGATGTGATCGGCAAAGTTCGCCGGGACGGCTTCGCTTCCGCCTTCGCGGCGGTTCGCAGTCGTCTCGATCAGCCGGTCGCGCTCGGATACAGCAGTGCAGGAACGGTGGTGGAGGTTGGCGAAGGTGTCACAGACGTCGGGGTTGGCGATCGTGTTGCCTGTGCCGGAGCCGGCTACGCCGTCCACGCGGAATTTGCCTGCATTCCCCGCTTGCTACTCACAAAAATTCCAGCCTCCAATGTGACATTTCAGAATGCCGCTTTCGCAACCATGGGCGCCGTTGCACTGCACGGTGTCCGAACCGCGGATGCAAAGCTTGGCGATGTAATCGCCGTGGTCGGTCTTGGCTTACTGGGTCAACTGACGGTGCAGATCCTCAAGGCAGCGGGATGCCGTGTCGTCGGCATGGATGTGGTTGCCGAACGGGTGGCACTTGCCTGCAGATTGGGAGCAGATGCGTCGAGTACTTCGCCGTCCGAGTTTCGCGACCTGTGCCTGCAGCAGTCAGGAGGTCGCGGTGTAGACGCGATTCTGATCACTGCGCAGACCAGCACTAGTGATCCCGTCAATTTCGCTGCCGAGATTGCGCGGGATCGCGCGGTGGTCGTCGCTGTTGGGGCCGTAGGAATGGATATTCAACGCAAGCTTTTCTACGAGAAAGAACTCGATTTCCGCATGTCGCGATCATACGGGCCCGGACGATACGATTCCGCTTACGAACAAAAAGGCATTGACTACCCGATCGGCTACGTGCGCTGGACGGAAACGCGCAACATGGATGCTTTTCTTCGCCTGTTGGCTGATCGCAAATTGGACACGGAAGCGCTCGTCACTCATCGATTTGCCATCGAACGGGCGCACTGTGCTTATGACCTAATCAGCGGGAGAACCGGCCAGCCGTTCTTGGGCGTACTCATCACGTATCCACAGGACAGTGATGAAAAGCGGGTCGTCGAATTGGTCAAAAAGAGCGTTATCCCTGCCGGCATCGCGGTTAAATCATTGTCCATTGGCCTTCTCGGAGCTGGCGGCTTTGCCATGAGTACGTTATTGCCCGCCCTTAAGAAGGTGGACGGACTGAATTTGGTTGGCGTTTGCAGTGCCACTGGTCCACACGCTCGGCATGCTGCCGCGAAGTTTGGGTTCCGCTATTGTGCTACAGATGAGGAAAGTATTTTGAATGACGCCGCGATTGCCACTGTGGTGATTGCCACTCGCCATCACCTGCACGCCTCACAAGTCATAGCTGCACTGCAGGCGGGCAAGCACGTGTTCTGTGAGAAACCTCTATGTTTGCGCGAAGAGGAACTATTGGCGATCATCCGGACCTACAAAAATGAACGCTTGCGTACCAAGCCCTTGTTGATGATTGGCTTCAACCGGCGTTTTGCCCCCTTGGCACAGCGGATGAAAGTGTTTCTCCGGCAGGTCCACGAGCCGCTGGCTCTTCACTATCGCGTGAACGCAGGCTTTATTGCTGCCGACGACTGGGTCAACGATTCGAGCCAGGGCGGCGGACGCATCCTCGGAGAAGTTTGTCATTTCGTGGATTTCCTTTCTTTTCTGATCGGGGCTCCTCCGGTTAAAGTGGAAACTCGCAGCCTGACCAACCCCGGCAAATACAGCGCTGACAACGTGGTTATCTCTCTTCATTTTCCGGAAGGATCGCAAGGAACTGTTACTTATGTGGCGAACGGGGACAGCTCGTATTCAAAGGAGCGAGTAGAGGTTTTCGGTGGTGGGGCTGTGGCTGCCCTGGAAGACTTTCGCCGCCTGGAGCTGGTACGGCACGGTCGCAAGCAGATATTCAGAAGTCTGCTGCATCAAGATAAGGGACACTGTGCCGAGTGGCAAGCCTTTGCAAAAGCCATCCGTACGTCGGAAGAAGCTCCCATCCCGTTTGACGACATTGTCGCGACAACGTTGGCCACACTGCGAGCCGGGGAATCGCGCTCTGCAGAGAAATGTGTAATCGTGGATGCCGCACACTTTATAGCTTCAGCATCACCAAACTGACTTTTTCGGTGTATATGTCGCTATCAGATCGTTTCAATTACTACCACCGAATCCTACCTGTGTACCTCACCCCCCGCCACAGCCAGCTCACTTTCTGGCATGAAATGCCGGAAGCCAACCCTCGTGCCCGTCGCAACAAGCTCGATCAATACTACATGCGTTTTTCAGCAAAGGCTGACTATTCTGGACATTACGATTTAGCCGGTATTCCCATGCTTGATTATCATGGACGAATTGGTTTGCAGTACAACCCGATTGCGATAGCCCAATGGGGGTTGGGCAACTACAACTTGTGGTGTCGCACTGAGAGCGACGGGCGCAAGAATAAATTTCTTGCCGCAAGCGACTGGCTGCGCTCTCATCTGGAGAAGAATTCCTTTGGCATTTGGGTGTGGAACCATCACTTTGATTGGGAATATCGGACTGAGCTGAAAGCGCCCTGGCACTCAGGACTGGCACAAGGACAGGGCATTTCTCTATTAGTCCGGGCATACTGCGAAACCGGCGACCGGGGTTATTTCGAAGCTGCTGAGCGTGCTTTCACCGGCTTTCTGAAACCGACGACGGAGGGCGGTGTATCTTTCACTGACAATCGTGCAGATCTTTGGTTTGAGGAATACGTCGTCTCTCCGCCCACGCACATCTTGAACGGCTTCATCTGGGCCATGTGGGGCGTGTACGATTATTTCCTCGCAACCGCCAGCAGTTCCGTGCGACTCTTGTTCGAGCGCGCAGTTCGCACATTGGAACGGAATCTCGATTCTTATGACCTCGGCTTTTGGTCCCTATATGAGCAATCCAGTCTTCGGATTCCAATGGTGGCGAGCTCTTTCTATCATCAGTTGCACATTGTGCAGTTGCGAATCATGGCCTTTCTGACCCACAAGGAAGTGTTCGCGCGCTACGCTGCGCGATGGGAGAATTACCGCCGCAGCCGCACCAAACGAACCTGCGCCTTGTGCTACAAAAGCGCATTCAAACTCTGTTACTACTGAAAAACTGTGAAGATACTGTATGTATCGCAATATTTCCAGCCGGAGATGGGAGCGCCTGCGGCGCGTGCCGCCGAGTTGGCTCGGTATTGGGCACGTGGTGGACACGAGGTTACCGTACTGACCGGGTTTCCGAATCATCCAACTGGTGTGGTTCCACTCGAATATCGCAGCAAGTTTCGACGGATGATCGGACGTGAGGATTCTGAAGGAGTGAAAGTCGTTCGCACCTGGCTGCTTCCATTTCCCAATCGCAAGCCTTACGAGCGCATGTTGAATTACAGCTCATTTTGCCTGTCGGCTGGCATCACTGGCCTGTTTCTGAGGCGGCCCGATGTGATCATCGCGAGTTCACCGCAACTGCTCGTTGGACTCTCCGGTTGGTGGATTGCCCGCAACAAGAGCGTGCCGTTCATCTTTGAGATCCGCGATTTGTGGCCTGAGTCTCTAGCAGCCGTCGGTATGGGGAGCGAAGCTTCACTGCTTCATCGCTCGCTAGGGAAAATCGCAGATTTCCTGTATCGGTGTGCCGACCATGTGGTTGTCGTTACTCCCGCATTCCAGAAGTATCTAGCTGAGCATCGGCGCGTGCCGCCTGAGAAGCTTTCGGTAATCGAAAACGGAGTTGAAATCGACCTCTTCAGCCCTCAGAGCACAAATCCCGATGTCAGAAAGGAATTGGAGGCAGATGGCAAATTCATTGTTTCTTATATCGGGACTATGGGCATGGCTCATGGTCTGGAGACCCTGGTCGAGACGGCAGCGCAATTGCAGGGCGTAGCCCGCGAAGTCCTCTTTCTGGTGGTTGGAGAAGGTTCTGACAAGCAGCACGTTATCGATCTTGTGCGCTTACGGGGCCTGACGAATGTTCGTTTCCTGGGTCAACAGCCACGCGAGAAGATTCCTGCTTACATCTCTGCCTCCGACGCTTGTCTGGTCCATCTCAAAAAAAGCGATATTTTCAAGACGGTCATTCCCACCAAGATGCTGGAGTTTATGTCATGCGCGCGTCCGGTAATCCTGGGCGTCGACGGACTGGCCCGAGAGATTGTGGAGGAAGCGCAGGCAGGAATTTTCATCGAGCCGGGAAATGCCGCGGATCTGGCCCGGGCAGTGATAACACTATTGTCCAACTCTCGGCTCCGCGAGTTTTTCGGCCGCAACGGCCGTCGATACGTCGTTCAGAATTATTCTCGGCAACAGACCGCCCGCGCCTACATCGACCTATTGAAAAATGTGGTGGGAGAACGAGTGCAGCATTGTGCGGCAGGAGTCTGAGTACTGGAATTCATGGATGCACTGCCGCCACACTCATAAAGGTTGCCGTCTGCATCGCGGCTTCGAGGGTGCGCCCGGCCAGAATCTTTCCTCTGCTTGCAGGTACGACGAGAATGTCATCTGCTTGTAGCGAAATATCCTGTGCTTTTGCATTGAGAATATTTTGCAGGTGTATTGGAGTTTCGGACATTCCGTTGGCACCCTTGCGGATGATTTTTGCACCATTGAGCTTAGCTGTCCGGTTGGTACCACCAGCCAGAGCGATCGCTTGTAGCACGGTTATCGATCCAGAATCCAAGAGCAGCCCAGTTGGTTTCGCAACGTCCCCGACCACATAGACAACATCGGCTTTACGCACAGCAATTGTGTCCCCAGGGAATATCTGGATATTACTCTCCGTTTTATCCGCTAGATTCCGAGCCAGCGTTACGATTAGCGGCCTGTCTGATTGATTGCGATGTGTAACGGTGACGCTGCGCCCTGATTTCTCTGTAAGACCTCCCGCGGCTGAAATGAGATCGAACAGCCTCTGTTCCCCTAGAACCGGATATATCCCTGGTTTAGCAACCTCTCCAAGAACGCTGGCACCTGCTGAAGTGTATTCGTTCACGAATAACATCACATGCGGGCTATTCAGAAACCCACCGTCCGAGAGCCGCTTCTCAATAATCGCCTGGGCCTCTTCGACGGTAAGTCCGGCAACATGGACGTAATCGATCAGAGGAAGGTAAACGTCTCCATTGTTGCCCACGCGAGTTTTGGTAGAGAGCTCCGGAACGTTATAGACGCTGAATTCCAGCAGATCGCCGGTTCCCAGCCGCAGTGACGAATCCGCAGTCGCTTTATGGTCCGATTCTTGGGCCGCGCGTGAATGCTGGCCCTTTGTCGGAACAGCACTAGGAAATACTTCAGGCATGGGCACGAATTCAGCCGGCCGATCCTGGGCAATTACTAAACCTGGAACCATGAGAATCAGGAAGAGAAATACCAAGACCACGGGTTTCCATCGAAGACGCGACATTGTAAGAACCTTTTGCATCGCAGTGAGAAGAAAGTCTAGCACAGCAGTTGAAGCGGCGAGCTAGATGCGCCGCGCGCTCTGTTAACTCTGTCGAGTCCGCAACCGACCGTGTTTCATCACGCTATAGAATGTCTCCGCCAGAAACTTAATCGTGGGCTGTCGCTCAACAAAACCATGGATGAGGGCGGTTCCGGGAGATGAAGGGAGAACGTCTACGGCAGTCCGCCGGTTAGAGGTAAGTTGAAGATGGCAGAATGTACCTGCTCGGTCTTTGCAGATTGAGATTAGCGAAGATGAGATTCATCACCAGGCAAATGAGCGGTCGGTCGCATTGTGCTGTCCTTCAACAACTGATGGCGGCCACGCCCTCTGAGTTTCCCAATGCTCACCCACCGGATACCGCAAAGTGCGGGCTGTTCAAGACTCTCGCGATCGCGCAACCGGCGCCAATCATCGCTCAGGAGCAGGTCTTGAAATCCGGTATACCCGGAAGGAAGGAGTATATCGAGGGTTCGAATCCCTCCCTCTCCGCCAGTCTCATTCTTTTGTTGACTTTGCGTAGTTTATGCACCATGATATGCACTGGAATTGCTCTTGGAAGGGTGCATGTCACAGAACAAAGAAGTCAATCTCCTGAAGCAGATTAAAGTTGATGACCGTTGGGCCTTCTTCCCCGCCGCGTTTGCTAAGAATGGTCACATTCGCCCGCAGATCGTGCATGTGAAGGGCAATGATGAGCACCATCCCGAAGGCAATTATTATCTCGAATATCGCAGGGATGGCAAACGCATTCGTGAAGCGGTCGGCCAAGACGCAGAAGAGGCGCATAACCGCCAAGAGGCAAAGAGAATTGAATTGGCTGCCCAGAACGCGGGTATGCCTATTCTTGCCCGCACCAGCAACGGCAATCGTGTCCTGCTGACGGCTGCGATTGCCGAATTCCTCGAAGAAACCAAGTTGACCAAAAAGCCGAAGACCCTTTCCGCCTATCGGACAGCTCTCCAGTATTTCCAAGAGAGTTGCCACAAATTGTATGTCCAAGACATCGAACGGAAAGACCTTTTGAAATTCATCGCATTCCTGCGGGATGAAAAGGGACAATCTGCTCGGAGCGTGTACAACAAATTTGAAGTCACGATGACATTCCTGAAGGCACAGAAGGTTCGTGACCTCATTGGCAAAAATGATTGGCCCCGATTCGTTGAGGAGGAGCCGGAGATTTATGAGAAGGAAGAATTGGAGAAATTTTTTGCTGCTTGTGATGACAAGGAGTGGGTGTGGTTTGAATTCTTTCTGATGACGGGAATGCGCGAACAGGAAGTCATGAACACGTATTGGTCAGACATCCATTTCAATCACGCGGTCGTGAGAATGACACACAAGCCTGACCGTGGATGGACTCCGAAGGCGTATAAGGAGCGGGAGATTCCGATCCCCGATAAACTGGTGCGGCGGTTGAAGGCGTGGAAGGCAAAATCCGATAAGACCTGTGGGCTGGTCTTCCCGACTGCGGGATGCAATCCGAAACTCGACTTTCTCGACTGCTGCAAAACCGTGGCGAAGCGTGCGGGATACAAGAATCTTGAGGATTTTTACCTCCACAAGTTCAGGGCGACATTCTGTACATGGCATCTGTGGGCGGGTGTAGACCTGCGAACTTGTCAGCATTGGATGGGACACACGGATATTGAATCAACAATGCGATACCTCAAGCCCAATCGCAGCCAAGAAGTCAAAGCAAAAGTTAATCACACGTTCGCCTGACGTGGAATAATGTTTTTGAAGTTTCCAGATTCTGGAAATTTCTCCGGGTTGACAATGTTCGAAATTAAATCGGCTGAAGTTTCCCAATTTGGGAAATTCGCAAAACATTCTCTTGAAAATCGAGACGCTACGGCTGACCTTGTGACAGGTGTCACGAAGTTAGAAACCTTGTCTTATTGAGACGAAGTTGGAATGATCTAACTTCCCTAACTGGAAGGAAGTGGCACCGATCTGAACCTCGTCCCACATGGGACGAAGTTGGAAACGTTTGAAGAATTTTGTAGGCGAAGATAATCTTTTGAGGTTGTCCAAATTTTGGACACCTCAGTAAATTAAGTTTTGCTCAAATGAATAGCGGTGGGAAGGGTTATCGACATCCAACATGAAACAGCGAAACAAACAGTTCAGCGGCAACGAAGACGGTTATGGCGACTTCCATAGTGATTGACCACGTTTCCTTGCGTTCAGCCCTGTCATATTGCTCAGTAAGCCACGGCAGAAGTGAGTCCAAAACCGCGTCAGCCTTCATAGTTTCCCCATGATGTTTGAAATGGCTCATGTCATGAAGAGCCACTTGCATTCCTGCGGTTCCGTATCGCTCAAAAGTTTCACGAAGGTCGGGGTCAATGGGAGCCTGTCGGATACAAAACCATCTCATGAAATCCTCCATTCCGCTCAAATGGGCGTTTGCTATGATGCCACGAATTCGGGGTGCCGAATTGCTTGGAGTCGCACGCCTGCTGAAACTTGAACCGCAAAATTGAGCGAACAGGGCAGGCGAACTGCGGTAAAATCCGCTTCGGTCTCTTTTCAGGAGTCATTATGGCCGTCTGTCGGTACTGCGGTCAGAAAGCAGGTTGGTTGAGCGAAGCACACGCCGAATGTTCCCATGCCAACCTGCGCGAGTGCGCCAGAAACCAAGTAGAATAAATCCAAATGACATACATTCCTCCCGAATTTCAGAAGAATGCATTTCACTGTCCGCGCTGTGGCGTGTTTGCTCATCAAAACTGGTCTCAACTTTTGTT